>ENA-OSEO01000037-OSEO01000037.1-sediment-metagenome-genome-assembly--contig:-NODE-37-length-330549-cov-7.735345_pt1 | contig 330549 bp, 285 predicted proteins | sample MGYA00237883_ERZ534232 | MGnify/ENA metagenome assembly ERZ534232
GTTCAAAAATGATGAGATGCAAGGCGCGCGAATCCTGAGGAATGAGGCGTACAACCCGTACGCCGCAATGACGAAGGATGAAGCGTCACGCCAGAGGCGTGAAAGAAGATCGCGTTTTTCAACAGCCTGGTAACGGTTTGACGGGAGTACTGGTGCACTCACCTTTGGGACGGAATCCGTGGTAACCCCTCTGCGCTCGAAAGCGGAGCTTTCCGGCTGGTGCGGTCGTATTCTTGTCGTCGATGTGAGTTCGGGGCGCGTCCGGGAAGAACGGTTGCCGGAGACGGTGTACCGGGAGTTCATTGGGGGGCGGGGATTGGGGGGATATCTGCTGCGGGATTTTGCCGCCCTGCCGTGGAACAGTCCCGATATGCCCGTCATCTTACTGGCGGGCCCTTTGTGCGGCACCATAGCACCCACATCCGGCCGGGCGGTGTTCATGTCCCGTTCTCCCTTGACGGGACTGATTTCCGACTCTTCCGTAGGGGGGCGTCTGGGGACGGAACTCAAGCGGGCCGGTTGGGACGCGGTGGTGATTGCCGGGGTCGGTTCCCGGTTGTGTGGCATCGAAATTGAAGATCGTCGAGTAACGATTCGTCCGCTTTCGCAATGGGCCGGCTTGGACACTTGGGCCGTATTCGACCGGCTGGGTTCGGGGAAGTCGGTGGCCGCCGTCGGTCCCGCGGCGGAGCAGGGTGTCCGATTTGCCGGTATTATGGTGGACCGCCATCACGCCGCAGGCAGGACGGGGTTGGGCGCGTGTTTGGCGTTCAAAAAGGTCAAATACTTGGCCGTAAAGGGCTCCGGGAAGGTAGATGTGCGGGACCGGGCCGGTCTGAAGCGTGCGCGGGAAGAGATTCTCCGCCTTACGGCCGCCTCGCCCGTGTTGTTGGGGGAACATGGATTCGCCTGTTTCGGCACTGGGGCCCTATTTGATCTTACGGACAGCCGGCGCATGATGCCCACGGACAATTTTTCCCGGACCCATTTCTCCGAGGCCCGCCGGCTCAATGCATACGCCTATAAGACGAGCTACCATCCGTCCAGCCATGGATGTTTGGGGTGTCATATCCGTTGCAAGCGGGTGGCGCCGGGTGGCATGGGACTACCCGAATTCGAGACCATGTCCCACTTCACGGCGCTCATCGGAAACGCGGACCTGGCCTTGGTGGTGGAAGCCAACGATCTGTGCAACCGGCTCGGTATGGACACCATTTCCGCCGCGGCCACGCTGGCATGCCACCGGGAAATTACCGGTGACCCGCTGACGCCTGTTCGGGTTCTCGAGCTGCTTCAAGCTATCGGAAGAGGGGAAGGAATCGGTGGAAGTTTGGGAATGGGATCCAGGGCCTATGCAGGATCTATGGGACGTCCGGAATCTTCCATGTCCGTGAAGGGTCTCGAACTGCCGGCCTACGATCCCAGGGGAGCGTACGGTATGGCCCTGGCGTATGCGGTGGCGAGCCGGGGGGGATGTCATCTAAGAGCCTATCCCATCAGCCATGAGATCCTGCGGAAGCCCGTGGCCACGGACCGTTTCGACTTCAGCGGGAAAGCCCGGATCGTGAAGATCGCCGAGGATCAGAACGCGGTGGTGGACTCGTTGATCGTATGCAAGTTCACCTTTCTTGCGGCCACGTTGGAGGAATACGCCCAAGCGTTCACCGCGGCCACCGGGGTGTCCAGTTCCGCTCAGGATCTTCTGGCGGCCGGTGAACGTATTTGTTATCAGGAACGCATCCTGAATGCCGTGATCGGTGTACGGGACCGGGATGACGATCTGCCGGAGCGTTTCTTCCGGGAACCCGGTTCGGGCGAGAGCCCCTGGAGCATCCCCCCCATCGACCGGTCCGATTTTCTGGCCGCTCGGAATCGATACTACCGAATCCGCGGGTTGGACCCGACGGGGAGGCCCCTGGAGGAAACCGCACGGATGTTGAGTCTCCCTTGGAACGGTTGATTGGCAAATACGCGGCCAAGATGGTGGACGCAGGCTTGGCGGATTCCGGTGCGCCTCTCATTGGCGCCCTGGATGCGGATCTCGTATGGAATCGGGATGGGTTCCCCCGCGACATTCTGGAAGACGTGTTCGAGGGGCTGAACATCAACTCGCTCTTGTTCTCGAAGCCCGCCGAGCCGTATCGGTCCATCATCGATTTTCTCGCTTCCCGGTCGGAGGGCGTGATTACTCCCGAAGATTGCGAAACCCGCACGTTTCTCCACGATCTTCCCGTAGCGGAATCGTTCCATGCGAGTTCCATCATCCGGGCGCTGAAACGCCGCAAATGCGTTATCGTGCCTCGGGAGGGCCTCGTGACCTTTGGAACCGTGACTCCGGAGCAGGCCTTCGTAACCTACAGCTCGGTATGCTTTTCCTGTTTCGTGAAATTCTTTGCGGATCTCCTCAAGGAACTCCAACGCCGTCGGATCGATCGTGAGTGGGAGAACGTACTGAATACCGTGTTATCTCATCTTCCCGCCCTGTGCGGTACACCCCCGGCCCTGACGCCGGGGCCTTTCGGGTCCGAAGAAGAAGTTCGCCGGGCCTTGTGTGAGGCCGGAAGAGCCACCGTGCGGCAGGGCCTGGTGGATTCCTATTTCGGGAACATCTCTTACCTTTGGAACGATATCCTGTACATCAGCCAGACGGGCGGTTCCCTGGATGAACTGGAGGATTGCATCGATTCGTGCCCCCTGGACGGATCCTCTTGCGCCGGATTGACGGCTTCCAGTGAACTCACGGCTCACTTGAAAATCGTCCGTGATACGGAAGTTCGGGCGATCCTGCACGGGCATCCCCGGTTCTCCGTGATTCTTTCCATGGACTGCCGCAAGGAACAGTGTGAATTCAGAGGCTCCTGTCATATCCGATGTCCCGAACGAAGGTCGGTTGGGGGCATACCCGTGGTGCCTGGGGAGGTGGGAACGGGACCGTTCGGACTGTGCCATACGGCGCCGCCGGTATTGAAAGGGCATAGAGGGGTCATTGTTTACGGGCACGGCGTGTTTACGGCGTCCGCCGGCGATTTCAACGACGCGTTTCGTCACCTTCTCGACATCGAGCGCGCCTGCCGCGAGGATTGTCTCGAGAGAATCCGAGCCCATATGCGGTAAGGTCCCTGTGGTGTTTTTAGGATGTTGAATCATGCGATCTTTGGACGACCCTGAAAAGCGAAATCGGGGTGAACGGCTGAAGGGCTGTGCGGTGTATCGCCTTTCCGCCCGATTAAGTGCGTTGAGGAGACGCCTTCAGGTGCAGGATCTTGGCGAGGCGGAGCGATTGGAAATCGAACAGGAAGTGCGGGATCTGGAGAAAAAGCTGGATGTGTGAGTGCGGCCGTGGGACGCGTCCGCGGAGGAGGAAAGAATGGAGGTGCTCCAATGTCTCGAAAGCAGAAGAAGTTCCAGAGCTTTTCTGGATAAGGAAGTGGATCATGTCCTGCTGAAGAGGGTTCTTCGAAGCGCCGGGAGAAGCCCTTCGTACATGAATACCCAGCCGTGGGAGATCTTCGTGGTGGAGGGCGGCACAAAGAAACGCCTTGCGGAGCGCCTTTGGGATACCGCTGTCGGCGGGGCGCGCCCCCGTCCCGATGTTCCGTTTCCGGACCGTTGGCCCGAAGCTCTGGATCAACGGACCAAGGAACACCGTTTGAGAAGATTCCGCTATCTTGGGGTAGATCCTGAAGATGCGGAAAAAGTCCGGGCCAGCTATATGCTGAACTTTCGATTCTTTGATGCGCCCTGTGTAGTCTTCGTGGGTATGGATCGGACTCTGACGCCGTGGTCCCTGTTCGACCTCGGCGCTTATGTGCACGGTCTTTTGTTGGCCCTGGAGTCCGAAGGACTGGGAGGATGCCCACAGGCCATGGCCGTGGCCTATCCGGATATCATCCGGGACGAACTCCGTCTGGATGAGTCCCTCTCCATCGTCATCGCGGTGTCCCTGGGATATCCGGATCCCGATGCACCCATCAACGGGTATCGTTCCACGCGTAAGGAACTCGAGGACTCCGTCCGGTGGTATGGAAGGTAGGCGTTTCCCCTTGATGGGAGACCGCTCGATGGTGGGCAGGTTGAACGCCGGCCCACGAGGAGGCGGGTGCGCGGAGGATTCGGAGGAATGAGGAGAGATTCGGGGAAGGATTGTACCGTATCATGCCGTTTGATGGCCGATTCTGGAACCCTGTGGGTTTCCGCATGACCCCTTCGCCGGACTGTAAAGGATGTTACCGGGTGAGGCCCTCTCTATTTTCTTCGGACGTCTTTCCGGACAGGTCTGAAATCCCCCAGGCGATGCAGGTAAGCCCGGTAGAAGTCCGGGTCGCACATCAGTGGGTCCGCCAGTGTCGGCAGCAACAGAAATCGGGTTTGATAGTTCGCCAAGGGAATTATAGGAGTTCCGAAGACCCGCAAGCGGCGGAACTGTCTATAGGTGAGATCGTAGACATACCGGGAATCGAAGGCCACGACATGAACCTGTTCTCCGCGACGCCCTTCTTCCACGGGTGTCACGCCGGTCCGGCCGACTCGGTGACCGAAATGTCGCAGGACGCCTTGCAGCACCGCGGAGGAGCCGGCGCACGTATAGGGTAGGAAGTCGTCGGGTTGAATGATGCGATGATAGACGGCCATGGCGATTTGCCTGCGCTCGTAATAGACGGGGGCGTCGGCGGACGCAAGGCCGGTCTCCGAGGGGGGACGTGGTGGATGCTCTGCCTTCATGTGCGGGAGTCGGAGCCTTTCTCGAAGAAGAGACGATGCTTAACGGCCCGTTGATAACATGTATTTCGGACAGGGCGGTGAAAAACGATGAGCTGCAAGGCGCGCGAATCCTGAGGAATGAGGCGTACATGCAGTATGCCGCAATGACGCCTAGTGCGTTAGACGCACAGGCGGAAAGGACGAAGCGCACCACAGCAGATCGCGTTTTCCAATGGCCTGATAAGTGTATCCATGCCGGGGGAACCGTGCAAGGGGGTTGTTTCCAAAAGACCGCCCGGCCGTTGTCCGGGTGTGCAAACCCGTTGTGTATGGTATAATAAAAATTATGGATGAAATCTGGGTCATCGGCGCCGGTTGGTTCGGGTTGCATGCTCTCCGGAAGCTGTCGCAGGTCCGGAAAGACGCCCGTTTCGTGGTGGTGGACACCAATAGGGATCAATTACGACAAGGGGAAGGTCCCAACCGAGTTCTGGAACAGGCGGACGGGGTATCCTTTGTTCATGAGCATCTCAAGCCGGATGAAGGTCCGGATTGGATCATTCCCGCGCTCCCCATTCATCTTGCGGCGGAATGGGCCTTGGCGCGGATGGGTCCGGACAGGTTGATCCGAACCGAAGTGCCGGCGGAGTTGGAGGGCATGGTTCCGAATCCCATGCGGGGGGTCAGTGGAGATCTGTATGTGAGCCATGCGGAATTCAAGTGCCCGGAGGACTGCGCGGAGCCGGCGGACATGTGCACCGTCACCCGTCTGCCCAGAAAACGGAACATGTTCGAGATCCTGAACGAAGCGGCCCCGGATTCCTATTTGCCCATTGTGGTGAGAAGTCATCAATTGGGGGCGGGTATCGGCGGATACAGGCCGCGCCAATTGTTCGAAATGCTGGTTCAAATCGAGAAAGTCCGGGGCGATCTCCTGGTGAGTACCGCGTGTCGATGCCACGGCGTAATCACGGCCCTTCGTCGACTGTGATCCAGGTGGGCTTCTTTTTCTTCTAACCGGCTTCCATCCATGAAGCCGTCAAGGACTGGACCGGGGGCGTAGGGACTACTCCATGGGATGCCTTGAAGACCCGTGGAGCCGTATGGAAGGATGAAGACCGCAGGCGGAGTCGACGAGTGGGTATGCGAGGAAAACATATCATATTGGGTGTGACGGGTGGAATCGCGGCGTACAAGTCGGCTTTTCTGGTCCGGGAACTGACGACAAGAGGCGCTGTGGTCAAAGTGGTCATGACCCGGAACGCCCAGCAGTTCATCACACCGTTGACCTTTCAGGTGTTGTCCGGAGAGGAAGTGGTTACGGACACCTTTCAAGAGACGGCCGGAGGCGTATTGCATGTTGCTTTGGCGGAATGGGCCGACTTGGTGATCGTCGCTCCGGCTACGGCCAACTGCATCGCCAAAGCGGCGCACGGGATCGCCGACGATTTCCTGAGCACCTTCATGCTCGCGGTTCGCGCGCCGGTTCTGCTGTGTCCGGCCATGAATTCGAACATGCTGACTCATCCGGCGGTCCAGCACAATCTGGATGTGCTCCGCAGCAGGGGTTATGCTGTTTTGTCCGCTCACGAAGGGGAGTTGGCTTGCGGCGTGCAAGGTCCGGGTCGTCTGGCGGAGGTGGCCGACATAGTGGATGAGGCGGATTCGCTGATCCGTCCCAAGGACCTCCGAGGAGTCCGCTTTTTGATTACCGCGAGCCGTACGGAGGAATATCTGGATCCGGTGCGGTGTTTGACCAACCGATCCTCGGGCAAAATGGGGTTTGCCCTTTCCATCGCCGCCCGGCAGCGGGGAGGGGAAGTCTGTTTGGTTACGGGGCCTTCCGACGAGCCCGATCCCAGGGAAGTGAAAACCATTCGCGTGGTGAGCGCCGGGGATATGAGGGAAGCCGTAGTGGGCGAATTTCCCCGATGCCAGGTGGTTATCAAAGCGGCCGCAGTGTCCGATTTCAGGCCCGTCGGAGAACGCAAGCGCCACAAAATCAAGCGGGTCGAAACTCTGCACGATCTGGTTCTGGAGGAGAACCCCGACATTCTGAGAGAACTGGGCGCCATGAAGGAGCATCAATGTCTGGTGGGGTTTGCCGCGGAAACCCGAACCTTGATTGAAAACGCCTCGGAAAAGATCCGAACCAAGAACCTGGATTTCATTGTGGCCAACAATGTTTCCGAAGAAGGATGCGGATTCCGTTGTGACACGAATAAGGTTAAGATCATCTACCGGGACGGTCGGGTGGATGACGTGCCCAAGATGGACAAACTCGAGGTGGCGCACGCCATTTTGGATCGGGTACGGGACTGGCTGGGCGAAAAGCCGTTAAGCCATTGAACGATATGCACTCGGGTTTGAACCGATTTCTGTACTTATTCAGAGCCTTGGGAATGAAGGAAGTCTTCATGCCTCCCGAGTGGTTGGAGCAGGTGCGCAGCCGAATGGAAACGGCGAAAGGGGTGAAGAACGAATCCAGCCTGTCCGATCTGGAACAGGCCTGGGCTGGATGTACGAGGTGCCGGCTGGCTGAAACGCGCAAGCGTTTGGTGTTCGGGGAAGGCGACTCCGGTGCGGAACTCGTCTTTATCGGAGAAGGTCCTGGACGGGACGAAGACCTGCTGGGACGTCCCTTTGTGGGAAGGGCGGGGGAACTTCTGACGCGTATCATCGGGGCCATGGGGTTGCGGCGAGACCAAGTGTATATCACGAATGTAGTTAAATGCCGTCCGCCGGGAAACCGGAATCCGTTACCGGACGAGATGGAGGCCTGTAATCCTTGTCTCACGAAGCAACTGGAACTGATTCATCCGAAGGTCGTCTGCGCACTGGGCGCCGTGGCATCCCGGGCGCTTTTGGAGACCCAGGCCCCCATCACCGTGCTCAGAGGCCGGTTTCATTCCACGGGAGCCTATCCGGTGTTTCCTACCTATCACCCGGCGTTTCTTCTCAGGAATTCTTCCAAGAAACGGGAGGTTTGGGAGGACATGCAGCAGATCATGGAATTCTTGGGAATCAAGAAGTCGTGAAATTCGGGGGGCTGCCCGGTGCGAAATAAGACTTGGAAGACGTTTTTCAAGATGCTCCTGCCGGTGGTGGTCATCGCCGGAGTTCTGTTTCCGGTGCAGACGGCCGCCGACATGGGTGAGGTGCGCGTCATCGACGTGGACAGCAATATCAATCCTGGTGTGGCCCTGTTCGTCGAGCGGGCGCTGAGGGAGGCCGAAAAGGCGGATGCAACCTGTCTGGTCATTCAACTGGATACGCCGGGCGGGCTCGTGGACGCCATGCGATCCATCGTCAAAGTCATGTTGGATTCCCGCACTCCGGTAGTGGTGTACGTGGCTCCCGGTGGCGCCCGAGCGGCCAGTGCCGGGGTCATGATTACCATTGCGGCTCACGTGGCCGCCATGGCGCCCGGGACCAACATTGGAGCCGCGCACCCGGTGGCTCTGGGTTCCAAGATGGAAGATACGATGAGCGAAAAGATCACCAACGATCTGGTCGCCTATGTACGTAGTCTGGCCAAGCAGCGGAATCGAAACGAGGACTGGGTCGAAAAGGCGGTGAGGGAAAGTGTGTCCATAACCGCGGAGGAGGCTGTGAAGGCCCAGGTGGTGGACCTGGTGGCCGGCAGCCTCGCGGAGCTGTTGGACAAGATACATGGCCGTGAAGTGGACGTAAATGGCAAGGTGGTTCAAATCGAGAGCCGGGGTGCGTCCATTGTCTTCGTCCGAGAAAAAATGCGGGAGCGGGTACTGAGAACCATTGCGAATCCCAATATCGCCTATATTCTCATGATGATCGGTCTCCTGGGCCTCTACTTCGAGTTGTCCAGTCCCGGGGCGCTGTTCCCCGGGATTATTGGAGCCATTTGTCTCATCCTGGCCTTTTTCGCCTTCCAGACGCTTCCAGTCAATTATGCCGGCATCCTCTTGATCATTCTGGGAATTCTATTGTTCATACTGGAAATCAAGGTGACCAGCATGGGGCTGCTCAGCATTGGAGGAACGGTGTGCCTGGTGCTGGGTTCCCTGTTCTTGTTCAAAGGGGATGACATGGGGCTGGTGCGTGTTTCGTGGGAGGTGATCATACCGACCGTCACGGTGGTCGTTCTCTTTTTGACGGTCGTCGTGGGTTTGGTGGTGAAGGCGCAGCTGAGGAGGCCCGCCACGGGCGTGAGCGGCCTTATAGGAGAGTTCGGAGAGGTCACGGGGGTGGACCTGCCGAAGGGGATAAAGGTGTTTGTGCATGGGGAACTCTGGAACGCACTGAGTGATGAGGAATTGAAAGCCGGGGACCGGGTTGAGGTCATTGGTTTGGATGGCTTCAGGGTTCGGGTAAAGAGAGTGGAATGATACGGTTACGAGTTTTCGGGCGCCGTTCCGGTTGCACTTGGGGGGTTCCGGGGAATTCGGCGCCTGGAAGATCGGCTGTCGAGATGAAACGCGTGGAGCCCGCTTTGTGACATGCGTGCTGGCGGGTCTGTTGGAGACGAGATGGCGGGTAGGCGGGGTGGAAGGATCCCATGCAGTGCAGGGTGCATGAATCCCTGAGAGCGGGGCGGAGATGGAATACTCCGCAAAGGCGAAGGATGGCTGCGCCACCAGACGTTCCGTTTTGAGAAAGTCTGTTGCCGGCAGGTGGCGCCGTCGGGAAAGACACTCCAAGTATCCAACTCCCGTAATTCATACCGGGGTTCCGATTCGGCGGGACACGGGAACCCAGTCAAGGAGGGTGTCATGGTTTCCTATTCGGTTGTGCTGATTCTCATTTTGGTGATCATGTTCCTCAGTTCGGCCCTGCGTGTTCTGCGGGAATATGAGCGCGGAGTCGTGTTCCGGCTCGGGAGGCTTATCGATACCAAAGGCCCGGGGCTGATCATCCTGATCCCCATGATCGATCGGATGGTCAAGGTGAGTTTGCGGCTCGTGGCCATGGATGTTCCACCCCAGGATGTGATTACCAGGGATAACGTGTCCGTGAAGGTGAACGCCGTTGTGTACTTTCGGGTGATGACCTCGGCCAAGGCCGTGATCGAGGTGGAGGATTTCCTCTTCGCCACCTCGCAGTTGGCTCAAACCACCTTGCGAAGCGTGTGCGGCCAGGCCATGCTGGACGAATTGTTGTCGGAACGGGAAAAAATCAACGTGGAGCTCCAATCTATTTTGGACAAGCACACGGACCCTTGGGGAATCAAAGTCTCCACGGTGGAACTGAAACACATCGACCTGCCCCAGGAGATGCAGCGCGCCATGGCCAGACAGGCCGAAGCGGAACGGGAGAGGCGGGCCAAAGTGATCGCGGCGGAAGGAGAATTTCAGGCGGCGGCGCGGCTCACGGAGGCCGCTTCCATTATTGCGGAACACCCTATCGCCCTGCAGTTGAGGTATCTGCAAACGCTCAAGGAGATCTCGGCGGAAAACAATTCCACCACCATATTTCCCATACCCATTGACCTGTTTACGCCCTTTCTGCATCATTTGAAGGAGCAGAAAAGCGGTTGAACTCGTTACCCGAAAGGGCTATGAAGGCGCAGAATCAGATAAGCGGCATCCAAGGGAGATGTCGGAAGGAGGTCCGCATAGATGACGGCTGAAACAAAGGATATTTCGGATGTGAAGACCCTGGAGAAGATGACGGCAAAGGATCTTCGGAAGTTGGCCCTGGACCTGGGTGGTATCGTGGGCGTGCATTCCATGAAGAAAGAAGAACTCCTGGTCGCCATCAAGGAACACAAGGGCATTGCGGATGATTCGACTCCCAGGGGGATTCGAGTGGAAATCAACCGCCGGCTCAAGGCCAAGATCAGGGAATTGGGTGAATTGAAACGGCAGGCTCGTGAAGCGAAGGATAACAAGCGGGTTGCGATACTCCGGAGGAAGATCAACCGATTGAAGAAGCAGACGCGTAAAGCGGCGTAAGGCGTCATGTCCGTTACACGGCAAGTGGCGTTGGAATTGCTGGAGCGTTATACGACTCAGGAGAATCTTTTCAAACACGCTTTGGCGACAGAGGCGATTCTCAGAGCACTGGCGCTCCGTCTCGGAGAGGATCCGGAACGATGGGGCATCGCTGGCCTGCTCCACGATCTGGACTATGACCTGACTAAGGAAACGCCGGAAAAACACACTCTGGCGGCCGAATCGATCCTGCGGGAAGCGGGTGTCGATGAAGATCTTATTCAGGCGGTCAAGGCCCACAATGCCGAAGCGCTGCAACTGGTCCGTCGGCCCGGTCTGGATATGGCTTTGACGTGCGCGGAGGCCATAACAGGCATGGTTACGGCGGCGGCGCTGGTGCACCCGGACAAGAAGATCCGGAGCGTGAAACCCAAATCGATTCTCAAACGCATGAAGGAAGTGCATTTCGCGCGTTCCGTGAACCGGGGTCACATTCGTTTGCGTGAAGAACTCGGTGTTCCTTTAGCGGATTTCGCCCAGTTGAGCCTGGATGCCATGAGCGAGGTTGCAGAGTCCTTGGGGCTGTGATGCGGAATCTCCCCAAAGGGGAAATAGCTCTGCCGCCCGACTTCGAGATCCGGATGTCCGATAGGAGCGATCCTGAAACGATTTCTGCAGGACTGCGAATCGTCGCTCAGGGGGAGGCCGCGAAAGGAACCCGGGACGTCGCCGAATGGGAAGTGCGATATGGTATCCGGCGGAAGGCGGTGGGGAATGGGATTGAAGCGCTTGTCGTTGCCTGTCGTGTTTTTGGCGGCCGGGCTTGCCGTCGTGGGGTGTGCCCACGGGCTGAAGCCCGAGGCCAGGGCTCAGGTGGATTTCCAGGGCATGGTTCAGGATGTTCAGCAGTCTCCCGGCGCCTACGAAGGGAGAGTGGTGCGCTGGGGTGGAACCATTATCGAAACGCAGGTGCTTGCAGGCGGGACGGATGTGGTGGTACTGCAGCATCCATTGGAGTTCGGAGACCGACCCAAACCGGGTGACGCGTATTGGGGCCGTTTCATGGTCCGGACGCAGGATTTTCGGGACCCGGCGGTTTTTCAGAGAGGGGCCTTGATCAGTGTAGTGGGTCGATTGGTCGGAACCGAGATGGACCGGATCGGCGAGTTGGACTACGCGTACCCGATATTGGAACCCATGGATGTTAAAGTATGGAAATCGGAGGATCTCTATCGCTCGCCGGCTTTCCATTTCGGGTTCGGTTTGGGGGGGAGGTTCTAAATGGTGAACGGGGTGTATCGCCTTGTCCTGAAGACCGTCGTTGTCTTAATGGTCTTGGGGAGCGGGTGTTCGGGGATTTCCCGGGAGTGGCGGCATCGTGCGGAACCCAGGCTTTCTTTCGAAACGATCCACGATGAACCTTGGAATCACCTCGGGAGGGTAGTGATTTTCGGGGGATATATCCTGGAGACGGAAGTGTTGGCGGACAAGACCCGGATACGGGTCTTGCAGGCTCCTCTGGATCTGGAGGACGCCCCCGGGAGCAGGGATCGGTCCCAGGGGCGATTCCTGGTGGAAAGCTCGGGGTTCCTCGATCCGGAGATCTATCGGAAAGATCGGAAAATTACCGTGGCCGGGGCTCTTGCCGGGGATTTCAAGGAGCAGGTCGGCGGTAAAGAGGTTCGGTATCCCATGGTCCATTCCGGTCAGATCATTCTTTGGCCCGACCGTGAACCCCTGTGGGGACCCTATCGTCATGCGCCTTTTTTCCCCTATGGTTACTGGTATTATCCCCGTCCGCATTACGTGTGGTAAACGGCGTCCCGGTTTCCGGCGAAGCGGGTGAGAGCGTTCCCGGTTGTCTCAGTACCACATGTTCCATCAACAGTACGCAAACGACCCCGATGACAAGGCCGTTGCCTGCGAATACGCGTAACCACAAAGGCAACAACGCCAGGAAATCCGCCGGGATGATGGCGGCTCCGGCTCCCAGAACCAGGGGTACCCCGACGACATAATGCTCCCGCGTAGAGAGAGCGGGCTTGTTTCGGAAAACAATGCTCATTCCCACCATGAGTTGAAATCCGAGAGTTACAAACAGGGCGGCGCCGATTACGGACAGTGGAATGGCGGCCAACCAGGCGTTCACCTTGCCCAAGCAAGCCACCAGAAACACTAGGATTCCGCAGGCAGTGAGCGCGTATCGGCTGGCCACGCGTGTGGCGAACACCACCCCGGGGCTGGTGGCGTAACTCACCGTGCCCAAAGCGGGAAAGACTCCCGAGAGCACGCCTCCCACGCCTGTAAAGCCGATACCAAGATCCAGTTTGCGTTTGAGGTCGTCCTTACCCACCACCTCGGCGGTGCTCACCACGCTTCCCACTTCGTTGGCCAATACGGCCAGGTAGGCCAGAAGAAAGGTGCAGATGCTTATGGGGTGAAACTCGGGCCTGGGACCGAGGAGAGGACGGGGAATGGTTATCCAGGGTTGGACACCCGTGTCGGGCAGATGGAATTTGCCCATCCACATAAGAAGAAGAACTCCTACCCCGATGCTCCAGAGGAACGCGTAGCTTCCGTACAGACCTTTAAGGTGATAAGAACAGAACACCATCACGGACATGACCGCCATGGACGCCAGTAATATCCAGGGGTCTCCGATGTCTCGACCCGGACCGCCCCCCAAGAGAAGCGGCACCACAAAGGGCATCAGGGATAGGGAAATCAGCGAAGTGATAACACCGACCACGGTGTCCGTAAAGAGCGGTTGGATCAGACGAAACAGCCCGAGAAAGCCGGTGAGCGCCATTAGAGTTCCCGCGACCAGAAAACCTCCACTGATGGAGGGCACTCCCAAAGGAGCCAGGGCGATCAATACCAGCATGAGAACGGATGAGGGGCCGTCCAGCAGGGGCAGTCGATGGCCCACGAGACTCTGGAGCACCATGGATCCTCCAGAAATGAGGAGGATCCGTCCCATGAGAGCGGTTTTTTCCATGGCATCGAATTGGAAATGCGATGAAACCACGCCGACGGATACGGTGATGATGGGTACAAACAAGAGCGCCCACTGCCCTCCGTAAAGAAGAGTTTTCAGCAGGGGGGGGCGGTCGTTCAGACTGAAAAGAAATGCTCCTCCGGGCGGGTGATGATTTCTATTCAAAGTCCGGGACAACGGTTTATCCTCGCCGGTTGCGGAGTCGGGATTTCCGAATAGAAGCGGAACCTATCACTGCTTCGGGGCCATTACAAGCTCCAGATGCGCCGGAGGTGAGACACGACGGTTTTCATTCCCGCTGCGCCGAAGGTTTCGACTGCTCCCGCTTGAAAAACAACCGCTTTTAATATAAGTGGGGAAGGTATGGTGGAGGCTTCGATATTCGCATCTTCAGCACTGGTGTGGGTGGTTCGATTACCCGTGATCCTGTTTGCAATCACCATCCACGAGTATGCGCACGGTAAGGCGGCTTATCGGCTTGGCGATCCGACGGCCAAGATGCATGGGCGCTTGACGTTCAATCCGTTCTCGCATTTGGATCCCCTGGGGGCTTTGTGTTTCCTACTGGTGGGTTTCGGGTGGGCCAAACCTGTCCCCGTGGATCCTCGATACTTCAGGAATCCCCGCCGAGACAACATGTTGGTATCCTTAGCGGGACCTTTGTCCAATCTTGCCACCGCATTTGCCGCCGGACTGCTTCTCAGGCTCCTGCCGATCCCTGGTGAACAATACTTGATGGTGCTTTCCCAGATGGTAATATTGAACGTGGCGTTCGCCATATTCAATCTGTTGCCCATTCATCCCCTGGATGGTTCTCATGTGCTCGAGGGCCTTCTTCCCCTGCGCCAGGCCATCACGTTCAGGAGTTGGGCGCGGTACGGCCCCATGATTCTCTTGGGCGTCATTTTGTTGGACAGCGTGGGACGTGTGGGGATCCTCCGAGTACTGATCGGATACCCGGTTTGGCATTTGTCGTTCCTCTTCGGGGGCCAGTCCGTGTTTTGGGGACTGCGATTGTTGAGCATGCTCGGCTGAACGGAAACGCTCCGCGTCTTGCGTGGCAGTGAGCGATGTGCACGGGGGAATCGGTACCGGCCACGCTTTGATCTTACCCGCGGGTTCAGGGGGTTTGTTTCCGCCCGGTGATGAAGCGGGTTTCGTCGTTTTGCCGCAAGACATATTCCTTCCTGAAATCACGATTCAAATAAACGGCGCACCGTTCGCATGGCCCTTCGCACAACGTGTCGATTACCCGGCGGGTTTCCCAGCAGGGAACGTGCGGGTTCCCGTAAGCGGGGCACGACTCGCGGACTTTGCAGTCAAACACGTTCCAGCACGGAGCGAGCACCAGGAGGTTCTTGAGACCCGCCAAAGTGAACCCGCGATCATGAATCAGCTCATAGATGCGCTCAATCTGCTGTATTTCAAAATCCGTGTACAATCGGTTGTTGGTGTGCGGGTGGCGTTGAGGCCGGATGAATCCCTCCTTCTCGTACTCACGGATGCGCTTCTGAGAAAGGTTCACTTTCCGGCTTACCTCGTTGATCAAGTACATGATCCTTCCTCTCGAATGGATGTTGCGGCATGTTGTTGCAGAACGGGGTCAGTGCCATCATTCTGTGGAACTTTATATCTACACACGCCTATAGTCAACCAGGACTCGGAAGAGAAAAAACCCCGGAGACGTGGCGCCTCCGGGGCTGGGATGAAGAAGGGGAGGGAGAGAAGCAGAGAACATGGTCTCTACAATCATATTAGACGCTCTCCCCTGCCGGAGGTTTAACGGCATGCAGCGGGAAGGCTTTTCCTTCACATTCGAAGGCGCTCCCGCCGACGGCATCTTGTTCGCCGTTCAACGGGCTTCAAACCTCCGCATGCTCCGAAAAGCCGGACGCGTTCCGACCCCGTTTCCCGACCGCCACACCCCTTTTCGCGGTTCGTATGAATTCAAGGAGGTATCGCACATCATCGGTGGCGGGTACCTCGGATTCCACACGCTCTGCGGCATGGGAGAGATTTGTTCCGGAACGAAACAGGATCTCGAAACTCAGTCTTAGGGCGCGTATTCGTTCCTGACTGAACCCTGCCCGCCTGAGTCCCACCAGGTTCAATGCCCGAACCACATGGATTTCATCCAGAATACAAAACGGGGGAACGTCCCGACTCGCTCCGGAAAGACCTCGCATAAAAGCGTACTTCCCGACTCGGCAAAATTGGTGAACCATGCATCCCGCGCTCAATGTGGCGTGGTCCTCCACCTCGACATAACCGGCCAACGCCGAGTTGTTCACCATGATCACGTGGTTTCCAACCCGGCAATTATGGGCTACGTGGGCGTTCACCATAAAGAAATTGTGGCTGCCGATGACCGTGGTACTGCCGGGTTTTGTGCCTCGGTGGACTGTGGCGTACTCGCGGAAGCGATTGTGATCCCCAACCACCAGATAGCTTTCCGCTCCCGAAAAGGCCGTATCTTGCGGCAAATCTCCCAAAACGGCCCCGGTATGGACCGTGTTGCCGGTTCCCAGACGCGTGAAGGCCTTGATATGAGCCCCCGCCATGATTCGGCAGCCTTTGCCGATGGCGACCTGGTGCCCGATCACGGCAAACGGTCCGATTTCCACGTCAGCAGCCAGCTCCGCATCGGGTGAAACCACCGCGGCAGGATCTATAAGCATGGCGTTACTCCCTTCTGTCGAGAAGTACTCTCCGGAGGCTCCGGGCGCCGGAATCCCCGGGTCCTTCATGGGCGGAAGACCCGACGGCGCGCCTTCTTGCCCGAAGGACTCAACCCCTCTGAGCACCCAGGAGAATTTTGTGCGTATTATTCATTGTTCCAAGAGGAAATCAAGAAGACGTTCGGCAGGATGTTGAAAAGGGCATTTCAACATCGCGCACTTCATCCTTCCTGAACGTGCGGTGCATGAAGACGGGCGCCAGGGAGGCGTACCTTGCGTAGGACTTATTTCCCGGAACGCATGCGTTTCGATGAGATTTTCCCGAGCCGCCACGCCCCAAGGCTGTTTTCTTTGAGATCATCGGGCGTTGGAGGGTTCTTCGGATACGGCAGGAAGTTTCTCCTCGGCCGAGTCTATCCTCACCAGCCTGCCCGCAATACCGTGTATCAACCGGTCGTCACACGGCCGTCAGATGATTCCCCCGGGCGCTAAGATGGTTCAGGAGGCGGCAGTTGGATACATTTCCATGGTTCGGGGCAAAAGACATTCCCTATGCCTCCTGCGGATACCATGCCTACTCCATGCAGCGGCATACATGCCAGCACGGGCAAGGCCAAGGGATGTCGCAAGGGTTGCCCTGAATTACACGGATTCAGGCGTCATTGAATCAGTACCCATTTCCTGCCTGGAAGACGCATCAAAACGAGGAATCAAGCACCTTTCTTGGCTGCGGACTTTTGCGCCCGAGCCTGCTTGAGCATTTCTCCCAGCCCCCGGTCTTTGGCCCACTGCTTCCTCTGGGACGTCAACGACTTCGCGGCCAGTGGCTGGTTCAGAGGAATTCCCCATTTCTTCTTGTACTCCCGGGTGGTGAGACCGAACTGAGCGAGATGACGGTTCGTGATGACCCTGAACTCCTGGCCGTTCTCGAGACTTATGACCTTGTTTCTTTGAATGGACTTCGTGGGATTTTTCCTGAGTTCGCCCAATTCTCCGGCCACCTGGGGTCCCACGCCGGCAATTTGTCCGGTTTCCTTGCCGTGGATAGTCGTTAGCGCTTCGTATGTCTTAAAAAGCGCACCCTCGATGTCTTCAGGGGACATCTTGCTCGTGCCTGCCTGCGCCTGTACGATCTCGACGGCCATCTCCGTCAACGATTTCCCCATCTCCATATTCCTCCGATATCTGATTTTGTTTCCAATTATAATGATGTGACAATTGTTGTCAAGGTTGTCCACGTCAAAGTATATGCAAACTCATAGCATAGGTTGATGGAGAACGCGATCCGCATCGCCAGGTTCCGTCTTTCATCGCGGCGGAACACGCTGTGCAAACGTCGTTGGCAGGGATTTGGGTGCGGTGCGTCTCATCGCTCTCCGACAAGCCGCCGGTAGCTTCCCTCCTGAAAAGAACCCATGAGTCTTCAATCATGCCACGATGTAAAGCCGCGTCCCCCCAATCATTCTGCATTATTATGGATTGACAACTCTGCTTTGTGAAATCCCTTTTGCCGGTGCTTCGAGACGGCGGGGATGTTACCGGGAGGACCAATGGATACGTTATTCCTCTGCGGGAATTCCTTGGTAAGGCTTAACAGCCCGTTAATAACAGCCTGTTACGGGATGCCTGTTTGCGAGGTAACATGGGGAGAAGGAATCGGAAAAATGATTTCTTGAGCTGATGAGAAGGGCCGATTCATGCGGAGTGAGAAGGAGCCTTGGTCTCACGCATACAGGAGATACGGTTGCACCCTTTTTCGGAACCGAGCAACCTGTTCTTCCCAGATCTCCTTTTCCTGCGAGAGATCCGCGCCTGCCTCCAATCCTTTCCTTAGCGAACGGCTTCCCAGGATCAGGTCGATGGGCATTCGGTCATATTCATATTCGTAAGGAGGGTATTTCCATTGGAAATGCTCCGGGTAAAGCTCCAGCAGATCTTGCAGCAGACACAAGCTCACATAGTATGGGTCCGCCTCTTCGGGAACCGTGATATGCACATGGAATCCGTTGCAGAGTGCTCCGGTCCACTTGTGAAACACGGGTTCGAAAGCGATCTCCCGTAGGAACACGCCATCGATTCCGCGCGACTTGAATTTAACGGCCATTTCGGACGGGCGAATGAAAGGTGCTCCGAACATTTCAAAAGGTCTGCAGGTTCCCCTTCCCTCAGAGATGTTGGTGGCTTCCCAGATCACCTGGCCCGGATACACCTGTGCCGTCTCGAAGATAGGCATATTGGGAGAAGGGGGTATGAAGAGCCTTCCCGTGTCGGGCCAAAGAAATCTCCGCTCCCACCCCTCCATGGGGACAACGGTCAGGTCCGTTCGTATGGCAAACTCCTCGTTCAGAAAAAGGGCCATCTCCCCGATGGTGAGACCGTGTCGCATGGGAATCGGATACATGCCCACGAACGAAGCCCAGTCCGGTTCCAGCAGATTCCCCTGGATCAACCGGCCCCCCAACGGGTTGGGGCGGTCCAGAACGATCACGGACTTGCCGCGTTCTCGGCATGCCTTCATAGCCAGGGCCATCGTGTGGATGAATGTGTACACGCGGGTACCCACGTCCTGGAGATCCACCAGGAGAATCTCCAGGTCGTCGAGCCATTCCGGAGCGGGGCAACGACGCACACCGTACAAGGAGTGGACGGGCAATCCCGTTTGTACGTCGGTGTGGAAAGGGGATTCAATCATATTGTCCTGTTTTTCGCCTCGGAAACCGTGTTGCGGCGAAAAGAGGCATCTCATCTTCTCGGGATACGCTTGGAAGAGGCACTGTTTGGAGTGGAGGAAAGTGGATGTGACGGAGGCCTGATTGGCCAGGAGTCCGAAGGGAACGTTTTTCAGACGGAACCTCCCTTCCATCAGCACTTCGAAACCTGTTTTCACGTTCATGTCCCTTGTTCCGTCATCGCTTGCGAAGCTTCGGATTCAGCGCCGACTGGATGCCTTCGCCGAGCAGATTGAACCCCAGGACGCTGACGAGAATAGCCAGCCCTGGAAATACGGAAAGCCACCAGGCGATCTGCAGATTGTCCTTGCCTTCCGTGAGCATGTTTCCCCAACTTGGGGTAGGAGGCTGAACACCGATACCCAGAAAACTCAACGCGCTTTCCGTCAGTATGGCCCCCGCCACACCCAAAGTAGCTGAAACCACCACGGGGGCATAGGCATTCCGCAGGATATGAACGAAAATGATTCTCAGATCCCCGGCCCCTGCGGCGCGCGCCGCAAGCACGAACTCGCGTTCCCGAAGCGTCAGAAACTCCGCACGCACCAGGCGGGCCACACCCATCCATCCTGTCACACCGATGACGATCATGATGTTCCAGATACTCGGATCCAAGAAGGCGATGACGGCCAGGATCAGGAAGAATGTGGGGAAGCATAACATGATATCCACGAACCTCATGACAACCATTTCAACCGAGCCGCGGTAATAGCCCGCCAGGGAGCCCAGGACAACTCCGATGAATGTGGCGATTCCCACAGCGACAAAGCCGACCTTCAGGGAAATGCGTGAACCATGCACGATGCGGCTGAACACATCGCGTCCCAGTTGGTCCGTTCCAAAGATATGGGTCTTTGATGGAGCGTCCAGGATCCGTGTCACGTCGATCGTCTGAGGATCGTGGATAATGAGAAGGGGGGCGGCAAAGGAAACCCCGAACAACAAGCAGACCACGAGAGTGCCCGCTGCCGCCAACTTGTTGGCCCATATTCGACGCAGGAAATCCTTCATCGCAGCGCCGTCCCGCATCATCCCGTCCGAATTCTTGGGTCCACGAGGGCGTAGGCAATATCGGCCAGGAGGTTGCCGGCCAATGTAAGTACGGACCCGATGACCAAAGCGCCCATGATGGTAGGATAGTCTCTGGCCATGACGCTTTGATAAAACAGCTGTCCCATTCCCGGGATGGCGAATATGGACTCGAAAATGACACTGCCCCCGATGAGTGCGGGCAGTGACAATCCGAGAATGGTCACGACGGGCATCAGGGCGTTTCGGAGAGCGTGCTTCAGAATTACCCTGCGTTCGCTGAGCCCCTTTGCCCGGGCCGTGGTGATATAGTCCTGGCCCATGACTTCCAACATATTGGACCGCATGTACCTCGAAAATCCGGCCAAACCTCCGAAGGCGGATATCAGCACCGGCAGAAGCAGGTGTTTGGCCCGGTCCAGAAACCAGTCGAGTCCACTCAACTGGTGTTCGTAGTAAGAGGCGATTCCGCTGATGGGCAACCAACCCAGATGAATGCCGAACAGCATCATGCACAAGAGGGCCAACCAAAAAGTCGGGACGGCGAAGCCAATGAACACGAAAACCGTGGTGGCCTTATCGAATAAGCCGTCCGGGCGAAGGGCCGATACGATGCCTATGGGCACGGCCACGACAAGAATCAGCCCCAAACTCAACAAGTTGATCAGGATGGTGATGGGGAGCCGTTCCCGGATCTTGTCCCATACCGGTCGGCCGTCGGGAGAGAAGGAGTACCCAAAATCCAACCGTACCATTCTTTCCAACCACTTCGCATATTGAATGTGGATGGGCTGATCCAACCCATAGAGTTTTTCCAGCCGTTCCCGCGCCTCGATGGAAGCCTTGGGACTCATCTGGGTTTGCAGATCCGTCGGCGAGCCCGGAGCCAAATGTATGACGAAAAAGGAAACCAGCGTGATTCCGACCAGCATCGGTGCCATGCCCAACAATCGTTTGGTCAGATACATCCACATGAGCCGAAAACCTGCCTGCAAACCGGGTTGCCCCCGGCTGCCTGAAAGCGGTTTGGAGCTATGTATGCAATCCCTGAAGGAGCGGGCGCACACCGGTGCGCCAACCGGGGCAAAGTGCGAGTTTCGGTGACTCGAATCGCGCAGGCGGCCGCCTGTCAGGGAGAAATCCTGTATTTCTGTTGGTTCTTGGGCACGAACCATTTCACCCGGTTGTGTCCCAGGCCGATGGGGGCGGGCTCGATGCCGTGGACGCGACTGCTGACGGCCACCAAGGCCTGGGGAACGTATAAAAACACGTAGGGTTGATCCTCCGCCAGGATTTCCTGGATCCGATGGTAGGATTGTCGCCGGAGGTCTTCATCGAATGTATAGCGTCCCTGTTCGATAAGCCGGTCGACTTCCTCATTTCGATACGAAATGAAGTTCAACTCGCCGGGGCGATTCTTGCTGGAGTGCCAGACGTCGAAGAGGTCCGGATCCGGAGGGATGGTCCACCCCAGGATCAGCGCCTCAAAGTTCTTCTTGTCTACAAACTCCTTGAGGAAGGCGGCCCACTCGATGGAACGCAGCTGCACATCCAAACCGATCTGCTTCAGATTGCTTTGGATAATGACTCCGGTTTTTTGCCGGGTCTCATTCCCTTGATTCGTAAGGATGGTGAACCGAAAAGGTTGCCCCTCCTTACGCAGAATTCCATCGGCATGTCCGCCGCTCCAGCCCGCTTCCGCCAACAGAAGCCGGGCGCGCTCAGGATCGTGGGGGTATTGTTTGACGTCGGGGTTGTGAACCCAACTTCCCGGCTTGTAAGGTCCCGATGCCGGTTCTCCCAACCCCAGGAGCACGCCTTCGATGATCTGCTCCTTGTTGATGGCATGAGCAATGGCCTGGCGCACCCGCTTATCTTGGAACTTGGGGTCCAGAAGATTGAAGCCCATGTATGTATAGTTCGAAGCCAGGTAAGTGTATCGGTTGAAGCGGCTCTGAAAATCCTGATCAACCGTCTGCCTTTTAAACTGCAGGGGAGTGAGGCCCATGAGGTCCACGCCTCCGGCTCGAAGCTCCAGGAACATGGTGGCCAGATCCGGAATGATGCGCACCTTGTGTTCCGTGATATACGGTTCGCCCTCAAAGTAATCGGGGTTGGCGCGAAGAAGGAGTTCCTGGCCCTGGATCCATCGTTGAAACACATAGGGCCCCGTTCCCACGGGTTCTCTGGCCAGAGGAGTTCGGGTGATATCTTCACCTTTAAGCAGGTGGGCGGGAACGATTCCCATGCCCCAACTCGGCAGCCCCGGCGCAAAAGGCCGGCGGTAGGTGACACGGAAAGTATAATCGTCCGGAACTTCGGCCTTCTCGACCTGGAGGAAATCGTTGGCGTAGGCTGTGGGGGTCTTCGGGTCCACCATGAGTTCGTACGTGAACAAGGCGTCCCCGGCCGTGAAAGGGGTTCCGTCGTGCCATGTCACCCCTTTGCGGAGATGGAAGGTGATTTGCGCGCCGTCTTCGGATACGTCCCATCGTTCCGCGAGATCCCCGGTCAGCTCGATGTTCTTGTCATACTTGAGCAATCCGTTGAAGACCAGATTGGCTATTCCATGAGAAGCCGTGTCGGAGCTGAGCATGGGGAGAAGGTTGGTGGCGTCTCCGATGGAGCCTTCCAGCAACGCGTCACCGTGGGCGGGTTCCGGGCGGACTTCGAGAACCGCCGCTTTTTCCGGCTGCTCTTCGTTCGGGCTGCAGGCAAAAATCAGAGCTGCAAGAACGAATATCACCTGAAGAAGAGAACGAAAGATCTTGTGCATGGGCGCCTCCACGTTTGAAGGATCTATCATAAGAGGCCATGAAAGGAAAAGCAAGTCGTGGGGAGATGTGAGAGAGCCGTTCCTGCTTGACCGAAGGGGTGTGTATATGCCAAGTGTCATAGGGAGGGATTGACGGCCCGCAGCTTTTCCCGTGGTGATCCGGAGCTGCACCGTTCAGTGGAACCCAAGATCAGAATGTGTTCACAACCGGTAGGGTAAACGGAAAGACATGGAACCTCCCGTATACAGCGTGTTTCAGATTACGCAGGAGATCAAGGGACTGCTCGAATCGGAATTCCCGTTGTTCTGGGTACAGGGGGAGGTGTCCAATTTCAGGGAACCGGGGTCGGGTCATTATTATTTTGTGCTCAAGGATGATCGCGCCCAAATTCGAGGAGTTATGTTCCGCCACCAGAACCGGCTGCTGCCGTTCCGGCCCGAAGACGGCATGGCGGTGCTGGTCTTGTGCAGGCTCACCGTGTATGAACCTCGGGGCGAATACCAGATCTTGGTCGAACGAATGGAGCCTCGTGGACGGGGAGCGTTGCAGTTGGCCCTCGAGCAACTCAAGAGCAAACTGCGGGACGAGGGCCTGTTCGAAGAGGGCCGGAAAAGACCGTTGCCGTATCTCCCTCGAAGAATCGTGGTGGTGACGTCTCCCACGGGCGCCGCGATACGCGACTTTATTCACGTGATGGACCGACGGCACGGCGCCATGGAAATCCAGGTATATCCGGTCCGGGTCCAGGGAAGCGAGGCCGCCGCCGAGATAGCCGAAGCCCTGGATCGAATCAACGCCCAATGGGATGCGGACGTCCTGGTCATCACGCGCGGAGGAGGCTCGCTCGAGGACTTATGGCCGTTCAACGAGGAAATCTTGGCCCGGGCCATCTTTCGGAGTCGAATTCCGGTGCTGTCCGCGGTGGGACACGAAATCGACTTTACCATTTCGGACTTCGTCGCGGATGTTCGGGCGCCCACTCCCTCGGTTGCGGCCGAACTTCTGGCCCCTTCCAGAGCGGACCTGGACACCCGAATCCGAAACATGGAAACCGCCCTGCGACACCAGATTATCTCCCGCCTCGCAGTGATGGAAGAACGGCTGACCAGTCATCGCCGTCACTTGGGGGATCCCCGACGTCTTGTGTCGGACCAGTGGCTCCGAATGGATGATGTCCATGAACGCCTGTGTATTCATATCCGCTCTATACTGGGGCGGAAAGCTCATGGCCTGCAGTCACCCATTGACCTGTTGCACGGATTGAGGCCCGGCGAGAAGATTCGACGGATGCAGGAATTTTTGGACGCACTTTCGAGGAATCTCAATTGGTTCCAGGTCCGCGTCCTGGAGCGATGTGAAGCCAGGCTGATACGTTGGACGGAGCGGCTCAACGGGCTGAGCCCGTTGCTGGTTCTCGACAGGGGGTATAGTATTGCCACGAGAGCCTCCGACGGCCGGTTGGTCACGGATTCCCGGGACACCGCGGTGGGAGAGCGGGTCAAGGTCCGACTTCGGATCGGAGGGCTTTTATGCGTGGTGGAGGAAAGGTTTGATGGTGAGGTTTCTGCCGGGTGAAGTGCGGAGAATGGTGTGGTTCTCACGATCCAAGCCAATGACGTGGGTTCTGTTAGGCGCCGTGTGGATGACTCTTGTGCGTGCCACAGTATGGGCGGAACCGGCGGTGGACGCAGAGCGTTTCCCGTTGGATCGGCTGGAAATGCCTGAGAAGGTTCATCAGGGGACACCCGTGTTGCTGAGGGTGTACACTACCGAGCCCTTGAACGAGTTATGGGGAGAAACGCTCCAGGGCCCGATTCCCTTCAACGCGGAGCCGGGAAACCGGGAGTGGTGGGCGCTTCTGGGCGTGGACCTGGAGGAGGAGCCCGGCCCGTTCGCCGTGACTCTGAATTCTGGAGGCCCAACGTACTCCCGGAGTTTTCAGGTGCTTCCCAAGTCTTATGGGGAACGGAGATTGAGAATCGCCGAGCGGGAACTGGATGCCGGGACTCTGGAACGGATTCGCCGGGAACAGGAAGTATTGGAGGGTCTCTGGAAGCGGACTACCCCCATGCGTCATTGGCGTAAGGCGTTCCTGCGGCCTGTGGATGGCGAGGTCACGGGGAAATTCGGAGTGGCCACATTCATCAATGATCAAAGGCGTCGCCCTCACTCCGGGGTTGACTTTAGAGCCCGAAAGGGCGAAAATATCCGGTGCTCCAACGATGGCCGGGTGGTGTTGGTGGAAGACCTGTTCTACGCGGGCATCAGTGTCTTTGTGGATCACGGCCAGGGATTGTATACCATGTATTTTCATCTGGATCGTGCCTTGGTCCGGGCCGAAGACCGGGTGTCGCGAGGGCAGCCCATCGGGGAAGCCGGGAGCACGGGGCGCGCCACGGGCGTCCATTTACACTGGGGCGCGCGAATGAACGGTGCGCGCATCGACCCCCATCATCTGCTCGAAGAGAGTTCGCTCCTGTGGGAATAGACGACTGGTTTCGTCGCGGATCGGCGTTAAACGCCTTTGCATCTCTGGAAATCCTCAGTACATGCTCCTGCGGTGCGCATCGTATCCATAGCCTGGAGGTCTCCAAAAGTGGGTAATCCCGAAAAGTTTGAAGAAGCCTTAGCCGAATTGGAGGGTATTGTCCGAAAGATGGAGGACGGAGATCTCTCTCTGGACGAATCCCTGGATGCTTTTGAACGGGGAGTGGGGTTAGTTCGATTCTGCAGGAAGAAACTGGATGACGCCCAGCGGAAAGTGGAGCTGTTGTTGCAGGATGAAAAGGGAAATCTCCAGGTGGAACCGTTTGAGATTCCCGATTCTGAGCGGGATCGAGAAGCCCGATGAATCTGGAATCCTATTTGGAGCATCGCCGTGAATTGATCGACCGGACCCTGGACTTCCTGCTGCCTTCGGTGGGTTCATTGCAGAAAACCGTGGTGGAGTCCATGAGGTACAGCCTGCTTGCTCCGGGGAAACGGGTTCGTCCGATCCTCTGTCTGGCGGGAGCGGAGGCTGTTTGCGGTCATTACGAGCCGTTTGTGCATTTTTCATGCGCCATTGAAATGATTCATGCGTATTCCCTGATCCACGACGATCTTCCTGCCATGGACGACGATGATTTTCGAAGAGGACTGCCGACGAACCATAAACGTTTCGGGGAGGCCGCGGCCATTCTCGCCGGGGACGGACTTCTCACGGAGGCGTTCGACCTTATGACCAGGTTGTCCCTCCATCCCGGATTGCAGGCGGACCGGTTGCTTGAGGCGACGAATCTCGTGGCGGATGCCGCTGGGTTTCGAGGCATGGTGGGGGGCCAGATGGTGGACATGGAAGCTCAGGGCAAGGAGCCGGTCCTGGACGTGGTTGAATATATGCACGGGCACAAAACCGCTGCTTTGATGGGTGCGGCGGTCGGGAGCGGAGCGGTCCTGGCGGGGGGAACCAAGTCTCAGATTCAAAGTCTCTATGAATACGGTCGTCACCTGGGGATGGCGTTTCAGATCCGGGATGATCTCCTGGATGTCTTGGGGAACTCCCAAGATCTGGGTAAACCCGTTGGAAGCGATAAGACGAAGCGGAAAGCGACCTTTCCTGCAGTGATGGGAGTCCAGCCTTCGGTGGAACGAGAACAGCGTATGGTGGACGAGGCGTTGCGGGCGTTGGCGGCGATGGATGAGCGCTCGGATCCTCTCCGGGCTCTTGCCCTGCACCTCCTGCAACGAACCAAGTAATTACGGTGAGGTTCCCTTTGGCTTCTCCGATGAACCAAAGGGATTTTTATTGGCCGGCCGGATTGTGCACCTCCGGTGGGCGATCTTCTTTCCCGCAATCCGACGACTGCAAATCCGAGTCGAGTCAGGATGCCGTCGGGAGCGGGGATGTCTCGAAGCTAAGCCCGGAGGGTTTTTGATTCATGAAGGTGTTGGATCGGATTCATTTGCCGCAAGACCTCAAAAATCTGAACTTGGGCGAGCTTCAACAGCTGTGCGAAGAACTGAGACAAGTTATTATCGAGACGGTGTCCAAAACGGGGGGGCACTTGGCGCCCAACCTGGGAGTAGTCGAACTCACCGTTGCACTGCACTACGTGTTCAACGCACCCGTGGACAAGATCATTTGGGATGTGGGGCACCAAGCCTACTCCCACAAGATCCTTACCGGACGCAAGGAACGATTTTCCACGTTAAGGCAGTATGGAGGAATCAGCGGTTTTCCGAGAAGAGAAGAGAGCGAGTACGATGTCTTCAATACGGGTCACAGCAGTACGTCCATCTCGGCGGCGCTGGGTGTCACTGTGGCCAAGGAACTCAAAGGGGAGCCGGCCAAAGTGATTGCCGTCATCGGGGACGGTTCCATGACTGCGGGGCTGGCTTTCGAGGGACTGAACCAGGCCGGTGATTTGGACAAGAATCTCATTGTGATCTTGAATGACAACGAGATGTCCATTTCGCACAACGTGGGGGCGCTTTCTTCGTTTCTGAGCCAGAAATTGACGGGTAAGGCGGCCCAGCGATTCAAGAAGGAAATGCGGAACATCCTGGAGTCGTTTCCCGGTTTTGGGGAGAACCTCATCACACTTGTCAAGAAGACGGAGGAGTCGTTCAAGAGTTTCTTTACGCCTGGGATGTTGTTTGAAGCGCTCAAGTTCGACTATGTGGGACCCATTCGCGGGCATCGACTGGACCGGCTGATCACGGCGTTTAACCATGTGAAGGACCTGGAAGGTCCCATTCTGGTCCACGTGCTGACTACCAAGGGAAGGGGATACGAGCCCGCGGAAAAGAATCCCATGCATTTTCACGGGGTGGACTGCTTCGATGTGACCACCGGGTGTAAGGTGGGTGTCCCCGCCTCGGCCCCCTCCTACACATCGGTGTTCGGCAAAACCATGGTGGATCTGGGCCACAAGCACAAGGGGTTGTATGCCATAACAGCAGCCATGCCGGAAGGAACGGGCTTATCCGAATTCGCGGACCGTTTTCCGGACCGCTTTCTGGATGCGGGGATTGCCGAACAGCATGCGGTTACTTTTGCGGCGGGGCTGGCCACGGAAGGATTGATTCCGGTGGTCACCATCTATTCAACGTTTCTCCAGCGGGCTTTCGACCAGATTGTTCACGACGTATGCATTCCCAATCTGCACGTGGTGTTCGCCATGGACCGGGGCGGCATCGTCGGACAGGACGGCGCCACTCACCAAGGGCAATTGGACTTGACGTATATGAGATGCATTCCCAACATGGTGGTGATGGCCCCGGCCGACGAGAACGAGTTCAGACACATGTTGGCCACGGCTGTGGAGCATGACGGCCCCATCTGCATCCGATACCCGAGGGGCGCAGGAGAGGGGGTGGCTTTGGACGCGGAAGTAAAACGGATTCCCGTCGGACGGGCCGAGGTGCTCAAAAGACCTGGAGACGCGGTGATCCTGGCTGTGGGCAACCGGGTGTATCCGTCGCTTCGTGCCGCGAAGACGGCCGAAACTTTAGGGATCTCGGTGGGCGTGGTAAATGCCCGTTTCGTGAAGCCGTTGGACCGGGAAACGATTATCGAGGCGACGTCTCATACGCGGGCGGTTATTACCGTAGAGGAAAACACCGTTTTGGGAGGTTTCGGCAGTGCGGTCCTGGAACTCCTGAGTGAGGAAGGAAGAGGCGGTACGGTACGCAGGCTGGGATTGCCGGATGCCTTTGTTCCCCATGGGCCCCAAGACCTTCTTCGAAAGGATTTGGGGATCGATGAGGAAGGCATTTTGAAGGAAGTGCTGGGGGCGTTGGGTCGTGTCCGGGACCGGAATCCGGATTGATGATCGCCTCGTGCAGTTGGGACTGGCTCCCTCCAGAGCAAAGGCGCAAGCCCTTGTCATGAGTGGAGCGGTGACCGCGGACGGTCGTCCCGTCACCAAAGCCGGAACGCGGATTCCCGAATCTTCCGTGATTCAGGTGAAGACACCGTTGCGGTATGTGAGTCGGGGAGGACTCAAGCTGGAAGCCGCACTCCGGCGGTTCGCCCCCCCTGCCGCAGGGGCCGTGTGTCTGGATGTGGGGGCGTCCACAGGCGGCTTTACGGACTGTCTCCTCCAACACGGCGCCGCAAAAGTCTTCGCGGTGGATGTGGGATACGGCCAACTTCACTGGAGCCTCAGGCAGGACCCGCGGGTTGTGGTCCTGGAAAAGACAAACGCACGGGAACTCAAACGAACGGTTTTGGGTGATTTGGTGCGCGTCGCCGTGGTGGATGCGTCGTTCATATCCTTAACGCTCTTGATCCCGGGTATCTTGAGCGTATTGGAGCCCGCCGGCTGGGTCTTGGCGTTGATCAAACCTCAGTTCGAAGTGGGTAGGGGCGAGGTAGGCAAGGGGGGGGTGGTTCGAGATCCGGAAAAGCATGCCCGGGTCATTGAAAATGTGAGCGGATTCATTGCGGGTTTCGGGTGCACGATACTTGGAGTCATGGAATGCCCTTTGAGGGGTCCCAAAGGAAACAAAGAATTCTTCATAGGTTTTACCAAATAGGGAGACCAGCAACGATGGTTCTGTCCAAAAGAATTCAAGCCATTAAACCTTCCCCGACCCTGGCGGTGGATGCCAAGGCTAAAGCCATGAAAGCCCAGGGTGTAGATTTGGTCAGTTTCGGGGCGGGCGAGCCTGACTTCGACACTCCAACAAACATCCAGGACGCAGCCATCCGGGCTATTCGAGAGGGATTTACCCGGTACACCGCGGTAGGGGGCATCGACGAACTCAAAGACGCCATCATCCAGAAATTTCGCAGGGACAACGGGCTGGAATACAGCCGGGACGAGGTGGTGGTCAACTGCGGCGGCAAGCATTCCTTCTATAATTTAGCTCAGGTATTGTTTGATGAAGGTCAGGAGGTGCTTATTCCCGCTCCCTATTGGGTATCCTATCCACCCATGACGGTGCTGGCCGGAGCCCGTCCGGTCATTATGGAGACCTCCGAACGGGAGTCTTTCAAAATCACTGCGGACGATCTAAGAAAAGCCGTTACCCAGGCTACGCGCGCCTTGGTGTTGAATTCTCCATCCAATCCCACAGGGGCCGTTTACAGCGCGGAGGAACTTCAGGCCATTGCGGAAGTCGCCGTCGAGAAGGACTTCTTTGTAATTTCGGACGAAATTTACGAGAAGATACTGTTCGATGGTATGGAATTCCGTAGCATAGCGTCCTTCGGAGCGGAGGCCAAGAAGCGTACTTTCGTGCTGAACGGTGTTTCCAAGACGTACGCCATGACGGGTTGGCGCATCGGGTATATGGCTGGGCCAGCGCATATCATAAAAGCGGTGGACAAGATTCAAAGCCAGAGTACTTCCAATCCGAATTCCATTGCGCAGAAAGCATCCGTGGAAGCCATTTCAGGCCCGCAGGATTTTATCCGGATAATGCTCGATGCTTTCCAAGAACGAAAAGACTATATCGTGCGTCGGATCAACAACATGAACGGTATACGTTGCTTCAGTCCAAACGGTGCGTTCTACGCGTTTCCCAATGTCTCTTCCTACTATGGCCGCTCATTCAATGGAAGAACGATCTCAGATTCCACATCCTTTACAGAATTCCTTCTGGAAGAGGCGAAGGTGGCTGTTGTTCCGGGCGTCGCTTTTGGCGCCGACGACAACGTCCGGTTGTCCTATGCGATCTCGATGGAACAGATTCGTGAGGGGCTGGACCGGATTGAGGAGGCTTTGTTCAAACTGTAAATGCGTTTATTGTAAGGAATTCTCTTGGAAGCGGAGGATGCAAAAGCGCATCCGATGGCCGGAATCTTCGCGGAAAGCGGATGTCAAACAGGGAGGAAAAGGAAAGGCGACCTCGACGTACGGGTCGCCTCTCACCCTCTTCTCCAGAGCCGGCCTACCGGTTACATTACGAATGAGTCAATCGGACTACTTGACGGCTTCTTTCAGTTTACTACCCGGTTTGAATTTAGGGACTCGAGCCTCGGGGATCTTGATCTCTTGTCGGGTTTGAGGATTTCGGCCTGTGCGGGCTGCACGACTTGCGACCGAAAACGTTCCGAATCCCACCAGCGTTACCTTGTCGCCATCCTTAAGAGCCACCTCGATCGCGTCGAGCATGGCGTCCAAGGCTTTTCCTGCGACCGCCTTGGAGATCCCGGCTACTTCTGCCATTTCAGCAATCAAATCACCCTTGTTCATAAGACGCTACTCACCCCCCTCTTCGCCTACTTTCCGATTGAAACTTCCTTCCGAGTGCGTTTACTATGCCATAGCCCTTCGAGGCTTGTAAAGAGGAAAATTGGCTGAAAGCGCCTTGTTTCAAGCAAATCAGAAAATCCGAGGCCGATTTCTCGCGGGAAGCGCACCGGAAGGTGTCGGCGGATATCCGCTGAAGCAAGAACCGGGTCGAGCCATGTTCGGTTTCAGGAGTCCGCCATGGCTCCGGAACGCACCCGGGCGCCCGGTGCGCCTTTCTCTCCTGATACACGGGTAATCTCACACCAGCAAGGTCCCATGAACCGCATCCAATCATTTGTGGCTTACGTTAAACGATCCAGAGAGTTCGGTCCCCTGGTTGCGTATCATCGTGAAATCCCTGCCAGAGCCCCGTCCTTCCAGGAATTGTCCCCGTCGTTGCCTGAAGAGGTGAGTCGAGCTCTGAGTCTCCAGGGAGTACAACGCCTGTACACGCATCAGGTTCAGGCCATCGATGCGGCCAGGAGGTCTCTCGACGTGGTGGTGTCCACCCCCACCTCCAGCGGGAAAACCCTGATTTATACGATTCCGGTGCTGGAACGCGCCTGGCTCGAGCCCGGCAACTCCTGTGCGCTGTTTGTGTTTCCGTTGAAAGCACTGGAGCAGGATCAATGGCGCATGTTGACGCGTTACCAGGAATCTCTCGGAAGCAGATCGGGGTTTCGGTCCGCGGTTTACGACGGAGATACGAGCCCTTATCAACGAAAACACATCCGCTCCACACCGCCGAACATTCTGATTACCAACCCGGATATGCTTCACATGGGGATTTTATCCAGTCATGAATCCTGGGAACCTTTTTTCCGTAACCTCCGATTCGTGGTGCTCGACGAAGTCCATACCTACCGAGGGATCTTCGGTTCACACATGGCTCAGATAGTCCGCAGGTTGTTGCGAATCGTGGCATGCTACGGAGCTTCTCCCTCTTTCGTTCTGTCTTCAGCCACCATTTCGAACCCCGGGGAGTTTTCGCGCCGGATTACCGGGCGCAGCTTCCATGTGGTGAGCGAAAGCGGCGCTCCCCAAGCGGCACGGCATTTTCTTTTCCTGAATCCCGAACTCAGTTCTCAGTTCACCGCATGCCGTTTACTGGTGCGGTGCCTCAGAGAGGGACTCAAGACCATCGTGTTTACCCGATCCAGGCGGGCTACGGAACTCATCCATATGTGGACGGAGCAAAGCGCTCCGGAGTTTGCTTCCAAAGTCAGTTCCTATCGGGCGGGATTTCTTCCGGAGGAAAGGCGATTCATTGAGGAGGAACTCAGTTCGGGGAGGATGATGGGGGTGGTTTCGACAAGCGCCCTCGAGATGGGTATCGATATCGGTGGACTGGATGTCTGCATCCTGGTGGGGTACCCGGGCACGGTCATGGCCACTTGGCAGCGAGGCGGACGTGTGGGACGCGAGGAGCGGGACTCCGTGGTGATTCTGGTGGCCCAGCCCGATGCTCTAGATCAGTATTTCATGCGGCGCCCGGAAGATTTTTTCCAGAGAGCCTACGAACGAGCCGTGGCCGATCCGGAGAACTCCGAGGTGGTGAAGGCCCATCTGGTATGCGCCGCAGCGGAACTTCCTCTGAATGCGCACGATCCGTTCTTCCCCACGGATCGATACGTTCGCTTGATTGCCGAACTGGAAGCCGCGGGTCACCTCGTTGCTTCGGCGGACGGGTCACGATGGAGCAGCGCGAGTCGGAAGCCGCACCGGGGAGTGAATATCCGTTCCGTGGGGGAAAGCTATACCGTCATGCGCGAGAGCACTCGCAGCATTATCGGTCGTGTCGAGGGTATACGCGCCTTTCGGGAGTGTCATCCCGGCGCCGTTTACCTGCACCGAGCCGCACAGTACGAAGTCACATCCTTCGATCTCGACGCCAAGAAGATTATGGCCCGTAAGGTTCAGGTCCCTTACTATACCCGGGCGGAGACGGACAAGGACACGGAGATCTTGGAGTATCTCCGAAGCCGCCCGTGCGCAAACTTTCTGATCAAACAAGGCAGAGTGCGGGTCACCGAGCGGATCACGGGATACGAAAAACGAAAGATCCGGGGACAGGAACTCCTTAGCAAACACGCACTCGAGTTGCCCGAGCAGATTTTCGAGACGATCGGAATCTGGGTGGAGATCGATGAGATCATCCAGACCAGGATTACTTCGCGAGGGTTTCACTTCATGGGAGGCATCCATGCGCTGGAGCATGCGGCGATCTCGATGTTTCCTTTGTTGGCTCTTTGCGATCGCGACGACATCGGGGGTATTTCCTACCCCTTCCACCCCCAGCTGGGTAAGAGCGCGGTGTTTCTGTACGATGGATACCCGGGAGGGGTGGGTCTGGTGGAACAGGGGTTCGATCTCATCGAGGAGTTGCTGGAAAAGACCCTGGCTCTCGTGGCGGGATGTGGTTGTGAAGACGGGTGCCCTTCGTGTATTCACTCCCCGAAGTGCGGGTCCGGCAACAAACCGCTGGATAAACGCGGCTGTATCCTGGTTCTGGAATTGCTTTTGGGCAAGAAGCCTCTGGCTGTTGCCGAGGCTCCTACGATCCGACCCGCGGAGGAGGAGCAAAATGGCTCGATCCCGGAGCCGAAAGCGAGGATCGGTTTTCTGGACGTGGAGACCCAGAGGTCTTTCGAGGAAGTTGGAGGATGGAGAAACAGGCATCTCATGCGGGTGGCGGTGGTCGTTGTGTACGATCTCCAGGAGGAGCGTTTCCTGGAATATACCGAATCGGATGTGGGGGATCTGGTGAATCGTCTCGCAGGATACGATTTGGTCGTTGGATTCAACATCAAGGAATTCGATTATGGAGTACTCAAAGCATACACCGGCATGGATTTGACTCGTATCCCAACCTTCGATATTCTTGAAGACATCCATCGCAAGCTGGGGTTTCGGGTTTCGTTGGATCGTCTGGCGTCCACCACCCTGAATACGCAGAAAAGCGGGGATGGCCTCCAGTCCATTGAATGGTTCCGGACGGGGCAACTGGACAAGGTTGTTGCTTATTGCAGGAAGGACGTGGAGATTACCAGGGATCTGTTCCTGTTTGGAGTGAATCGGGGATATATACGAGTGGATTCGCGAACCCGCGGTGTGATGGATCTGAAAGTGGACTGGAATTTCCAGCAGTTATCCGGCAGTGCACAGCCGGCCTCACGTTAACAGGCTGCTGAAACACGCGATGTGCTTCGTTGCGCCACATCCGTCGTCATTGCGGTGTACCGTACGTACGCCTCATTTCTCAGGATTCGCGCGCCTTACATCTCATCGTCTTTGAACAGCCTGCTCGAAATACGGTGTATCAACGGGCTGGTAAGGGATGAACCCATGGATGCTCCGGACATCAGTGAGATCGAAAAGCCGGTCCAGAGTCCGGCGCAAAGCCGATCCTCGGCGCGGTCGAGAAGCAATGGGGAGCGGGGAACCATGGAATCCGGCATTTCCTTGTGGCCCGCCCCGGGGAACGCAAGGAGGTCCGGGCGGAGAGAGGCCGGCGGATTCCATACGCAGGGCGGCGGGGAAGCCTCTGCTCTGCTCAACAAACCGGTTTTGCAGCGGCGGTTCGTGGGACAGAACATCGATATTGTGGTGTGAGCGGTCACGGTTCGGAAGACTCTTCCTGCCCGGCGGCGGAAAGATGCAGATGCAAGTCGTCGGCCGGGGGGGCCGGAGCGGAGGGAACCGCTTGCGGAAACACGGTATTTCCGCCTCTTTTCTTGGCTTCATAAAGATTGATGTCGGCGGCGGCCAAAACGGTGTCCGGTTCTTCTTGGACGCTCGAACAATCGGAGACGCCGAAGCTGGCTCTGGGCAACACGGTGACGTCTTCCGCAAGCAAGAGAGACGCCTGGTTCGCCTCCCGCACCAGCTTATGCGCCGTGGCCAGTGCCTGTGACATGTTGCAGTGGGGGAGTACCACGACGAATTCGTCCCCTCCATAACGAATGCATATGTCCGTTTTTCGCAGGTTATGCCTCAGTATTTTTGCGAAGTGGATCAGCATCCGATCCCCCGCCTGATGGCCGTACGTATCGTTGAGTTGTTTGAAGCCGTCCAAATCGATGAGTATGCACGAAAAAGGCGTGGTGTATCTCGCAAGCCGATCTTTTTCCCTGTCGAGCACATGCGTCAGATAGTTGCGGTTGTATAGACCGGTGAGCGGATCCGTCACGGAACTTTTTCTGAGTTCCTCCAGCATGATGATGCTTTCCAGGCCCAGAGAGATCTTCTTGCCCAACTGATCCAGGAAGTGTGTGCTCATATCGGGTTGATAACGGCAGGGTTCCTCGCTTCCGAGAGTCAGGCAGCCAAGCACCTTCCCCCGGCGGTATAACGGTATTACGGCCATGGATCGAATCGTTTCCGAATCCTTAGGGAAGAACTCACGAACTTCCTCGGGGGTGAGCGCGTTTTTCAGGAAAGGGCTGTTTTGACCGCCCAGTCGGCGAGTCAGAATTTCGTCGGGAAGCCACGTAAACCGATCGTGATGGACTTCGGGACAAAACGTATCCAGGTTCACCGACGTTGAGTTCGAAATTTGGAGAACCGTAAGGACATTGAATCGATCGTCCATTTCCCGCAGAAGTCGATGGACCAACTCATCCAAATGGTTGCACTCCATCACCAAATTTTCGATCTCCGAGAAGTGCGCCAGGATTTGCTCATTCTGCCGGATGCGTTCGTAGATCTCCTTGAGTCGTTTGCGTAGTTCCGTGTTTTCGCCTGAAATACGGTGAATGATTTTCTTGTTGGAGTCGATGACCTTGTCCTGGGTCGTCATGGATGCGCCTCCGCTGGCTGCGCGCCCCCCTTGAGGCTTATCGGGAGCAAGTTCTGATCAACCGGGCAACAAGTTCTTGGAGAGGTTCACCAACTGATCCCTCTGCTCGTCGATCCGTTGAATGATTCGATCGAGCATCGCCGGGGAGAGATGCAAGAGGTCCAGTGCCGCGAGACTCGGCGGTTCCGGTCGCGAACTTCCCGACTTTCCGACTCCCACGGTGACCGCAATGGTATCGGATACATGAACCAGAGCCGAACCCATAGTCTGGGAGGGATCGGATTCCGGTTCATGGTGATGGCGGATGGAAGTGCACAAGGGCTCCGGCAGGTTCCACTTGGTTGCGATGTACCACCCCAATTGGGAGTGGGAGAGTCCCACCAGCTTTTCGGCTTCCCGGAAGGATATATCCCGTGCTTGGGAGAGCGTGACCAGGTCTTCGAGCAATTGAGGCGATTCCTGGACGTATGCCACCTTTCCGATATCGTGCAGGAGACCCAGGGTGAATGCCTCTTTCTCGATGGGAGTACGAAGCTTTCTGGCGAGCAACCGGGAAATGAATCCCGTGGCTACGGAATGCAACCAGAAATCGGACATATTCATCCCCGCCACGGTGTATCGTGCATCGACAACGCTCATGATAGACGCTCCGAGAACGACGTTTTTGACTTCATGGAAGCCCAACAACACGATCGCTCTCGATAAGGAGGTTACATCACTGAACCCATAGAAGGGGGAATTGATCAGTTTCAGGATCCTGGTAGCCACCGTCTGGTCCAATTGGATGAGTCGTTCCAGGTCCTTGATGGTGGTGTGGTCGTCCTCGACCATGACCAGGACCTTCTCGACCAGACTGGAAATGGCGGGGAGGGTATCCACTAAGAGAAGGCGCTTCTTAATCTTTTCGATTCTCTCGGGAGAAAGACGTTCCTTGAGGGACATCCGGTTTCTCCGACGGTCCGGCGAAGGACAGGGGCAAGCAATGTGTAATTGTGAACTGCAAGATGCTAAGAAATCCCGCCCCGAGTGTCAAGGCCGGAAATAGGCAAACAAAAGGACGCAGCCACCTGACGGCGGCGGAATGGGAGGAATCCGGCCGCTTCGTTGGAAACACTTGGGTCTGTGCGTTTCTCTTTCCGGAGATGGGTTCAGAGTCGGAGAATCCGGCGGCTGTCCCGTACAGACCGCCTCAGCGATGCGGTTCCTGTTTCAGACCGACGAAGATCGTGTCATTACCCACAAAAAGAGCTTCGTCCGGGATGATCCGGCGCAAGGCGTCGAGGAGAACGGCTCTCTGGTTTCGGCCTGTGAACTCGTTGAAGGAGATTTCCCAGGAAGGGCCGAATTCCGCAATGAGACACCAGATCATGCGGCAATCCGCGAGCAGCACACCCTCCGGGTCCTCGTAAACCTGCAGATCCAATCCGGTGAGCGCTTTCAGATGCCGTAGATCCGCGTACAGACGTTTGAGACGACGATTCACATACCCTCCCGTCCCCCTTCCCGGCCCCCCGGTGGGAAGTCTTGTGGGAAAGAACGTAATGATTCGTGGTAGTTATACTACCATGGGTTCGAGAAAAAATCTACAAGCAGTCACTTTTTTGTTGCGCTTTGTGGAGGAATGAACTAATGATATCGTAATTTTTATAGCGGTCCATGTCAACGAAACCGGGCAACATGCATCTGTGCCCATGCGTTTACCACAATCAATTCAGGTTCCGCGGCACTGGGTTTCCTTTCGAGCCTAACGGTCCGGAATCGTTGAAGGGTTCCTATGTGGAGGAGAAGAAGAACGTCTTTCCAGGGTTTATGTCTGCCGAGGGAAGAGATCCGGGTCGTTCAGATGGAAACGCTTCGTGCTCCCGCAAAGGCGGTTTTCCCCCTGGTTCAAAATCGTGGAGGAATGTGCGAGCCCTTGGTTGCCAAGGGAGACAGTGTCAAACTGGGACAACGGATTGCCGCTTCAACCGATTTTTCGGTGGCGCCCATTCATTCCAGTGTTTCGGGGATCGTCTCGGATGTTATGCCTTGGCCGGATCCTCGAGGGAACAAGGTCCTGAGCATTGTCATCGACTCGGACGGCCGGGATGAGTGGGTCGAAGGCGTGGAACCCAACGAACAGTTTTTGAGTGAACGTCCCTCCAAGCTTATTTCGACTCTGCGGTTCGCAGGAATTACCGAAGCGGGGATGAACGGCGTACCCCTGCATGTCAATCTGACTCCCCCGGAGCAACCCAAGAGTTACCTGTTCCTGGTGGGAATACCTGTTCTCAAGAGGGTGCACACTCTTCTGGTGAACGGTGTGGATGCCGAACCCAACGTGTTCGTGCGACGCGCCGTTCTTCACAATTTTACCCGGGAGCTTATCCTTGGAATTCAAGTGATTCGGCGAATCACCGGTGTGGGTAAGGTGGTTTTGGCCCTGTCGGAACAGGAAGCATACCCTTCCGAGGTAATCGACCCTTTGCGGAAGGCGGGAGTCGGCCTCTTCTGGGCTTCCGACAAGTATCCTTCCGCCCTGGAACCCATTCTTGTGAAACAGTTTACCGGTGAAGAGATTCCACTTCCGGGTGGAAATTCGAGAGATGTGGGAGTACTGGTCCAAGACGTGGTTACGCTGGTCAATGTGGTTACCGCCGTGAGGGATGGCAAACCCCTGGTGGATAAGCTGGTCACGGTGGCGGGTCAGGGATTGTCTCGGCCCAGAAACGTAAGGGTCCGGGTGGGGACTTCCGTCAAGGAAATGCTGGCTCAGATGCAAATCGACAGCACGAACGTTCATAAAGTGCTGTTGGGGGGAGGCATGATGGGGTTTGCTCAATATACCCTGGATGTTCCCATCACCAAAGAAGTGTATGCGGTCCACCTTCAGGGAAAAGACCAGGTGGAGCTTTTTGCTCCTGAGCCCTGCTTTAATTGCGGAGAGTGCGTGAGCGTATGTCCTGTAAACCTCCTCCCGAACGAACTGAGTAAATTCTGCGAGTTCGGCCGATTTGACGATGCGGAGCGCAACCTGATCTCCCACTGTATCGAGTGCGGCCTGTGTGCCTATGTATGTCCGGTGAAACGTCCCATGGTTCATTTCATGAGGTATGGTAAATCGGAGATCATTGCCAGGAAGGTAAGCGTATGACTTCAAAGAAATATCATATGTCGATGTCGCCCCACATGCATCGCGGGGTGACGTTGTCGGTGATCACGTCCCATATCCTGATGGCTTTGATGCTTCCGGCAATCGCCGGGGTATATTACTTCGGATGGTGCGCCGTTAAGATCATTGTACTGTGTACGGCTGCGGCGGTGGCGAGTGAAGCGGGCATGCAGCGACTCATGGGGAAACGGATCGCGGTGGCGGACGGCCATGCCTTGTTGACGGGCTTGACTCTATCCTTGATGCTTCCCCCCGGTGTGCCTTGGTGGATCGCCGTTCTAGGCGGGGTTGTGGCCATTGTGCTGGGCAAGCAGATTTTCGGCGGACTGGGTAACGCGCCCTTTCATCCGGCGGTGGTGGGTTGGGTGGTTCTCAAAGTGTCGTATCCGGGGCACATGACCAGTTACATGGAGCCGCTGACGGGAGGGGCCGCCTTTACCTCCGTTTTGGCGCCGGCGCAACTGCCGTTACAGATCGTACGGGAGGATCTGAGTGAACTCATGCTGTATCCTTCCTGGGATCTGCTCATGGGACTCAAGGCGGGCGGTATCGGTGAGGTATTCGTGCTGGGCGTCATCCTGGGAGGTATCTTCCTCATAGCCCGTCGTATGATTTTCTGGACCATTCCGGTGGCTGTGCTGGTGGGAGCGGGCGGCTTCAGCCTTCTGGCGGCCTGGGTGGACCCGGAAGTGTATTCCGGACCGCTGTTCCACCTTTTCAACGGTGGTCTCATGTTTGCGGCCGTGTTTCTTGCCGCCGATCGGGGCACGGCGCCCGTGACCCCGGCGGGCAGAATCCTTTCCGGTCTTACGTTGGGAATCATCACCATGATCATACGATATTGGGGTGGATACGCAGAGGGCGTCTACTTCGCGGTGTTGTTGACCAATGCGCTGGCGCCCATCTTCGATCGAATTCGACCCACGGTCTACGGGAGGGTAAAGGAAGTTGCGTGACATCATCAAAATGGTCGTTGTGTTGACGCTTATCTGCACCACCAGTGGGTTGGCGCTTTCCTTGGTGAAGCAGGTGACGGAGGTCCCGCGGGAATACTCTTATCTCAAGTTCGTGAAGGAACCCTCCATTTTGGCGGTCCTTTCCGGATTTGACAACGACCCCGTCCGGGACCGTATCATCATTCAAATCGGGGAGGATGCCAAGGGGCAGCCCGTGGAGAGGCAGTTTTTTCCCGCCAAGAAGGCCGGTGAGACGATTGCGGTGGCATTCGATACGTCGGCGAACGGGTATGGAGGCTCCATCGAGGTGATGGTTGGGGTGGACAAGGAAGGCAAGGTGACCGCTGTCGCGGTGATGAGCCATTCGGAAACCCCCGGTCTGGGAGCGCGCGTGGTGGAACCCACGTTTAAAAACCAGTTCGCCGGCATGGAACTGAGTGGAGCGCTGAACCTCGCCGCCAAAGGTGGAAGGATCGAGGCCGTCACCGGCGCCAGCGTCTCCAGCGGGGCCGTGGTGTCCGCGGTGCGTGAAGCGCTTGAGCTTTTTCCCAAGATCAAGCAGGAGGTATTCCCATCATGAGTCTGGCGACGGAATTCACCAAGGGCCTCTGGAAGGAAGTGCCGCCCTTCAGGCTGGTCCTGGGATTGTGTCCTGTTCTGGCGGTGACCACCGCGGCGGAAAACGGCCTGGGTATGGGATTGGCGACCACGTTCGTACTGGTGTGCTCCAATAGTTTGGTCTCTCTTCTCCGTAAGTTCATTCCCAACAAAGTGCGCATTGCCGCCTTTATCGTAATCATCGCATCCTTCGTGGTTATGGTCGAACTGGTGATGCAGGCCTATTTCTTCAAGCTGTATGAGGTGCTGGGGATATTCATCCCTCTGATTGTGGTGAACTGCATCGTGCTGGGGCGGGCGGAAGCGTTCGCATCCAAGAACACCCTGCCGTTTTCCGTTGCGGACGGCTTGGGAATGGGACTCGGTTTTACCGCTTCGTTGACATTACTGGGTTCAGTGCGAGAACTGCTCGGCACAGGGCACGTATTCGGTGTCCACGTAATGTGGGCGTCCTTCGAGCCCTTCGGATTCCTGGTCAAGGCGCCGGGGGCGTTCGTGGCCCTGGGCTTTCTGCTTGGATTCATGAACCTCATCGGAGCGAAGAGATAGGAGACGGGGATCGTATGGGTGAATATCTTTTGCTGGTGGTGAGCGCGGTCTTTGTAAACAACATCCTCCTGGCGCGTTATCTGGGAAACTGTCCGTTTCTGGGGGTTTCCAAGAGCATGGATACCGCGGTGGGTATGGGGATGGCCGTCACCTTCGTCCTGACGGTCGCAGGGCTGGTTACGTGGATGGTCCAGCGATACCTTCTGGATCCCTTCGGTCTGGCGTACCTCAGGACCATTGCATTCATCCTGGTGATCGCGGCATTGGTCCAGCTGGTGGAGATGTTTCTCCAGAAGTCCGTTCCGGCATTGTACCGCGCTCTGGGGATTTTCCTGCCCCTGATCACGACCAACTGCGCGGTGCTGGGTGTGGCCATTATCAATATCAAAGAGGACTTCGATTTTGTAACCACCCTGGTCTTTTCCCTGGCATCGGCTATCGGCTTCGCCTTGGCGCTGGTTCTGTTTGCCGGCCTGCGGGAACGGTTCGCGCTGATGAAGACTGCCAAGGCGTTCGAAGGAATGCCTCTCGGCCTGATTACGGCGGGGCTTCTTTCCATGGCGTTTCTGGGGTTTGCCGGTTTGGTGAAATAAACCTTTCCATACGGTAGGCCTTCTACACAACACGAGTTTCATGAAGTAATCGCCTTGAGACGCCGAATCCTTCTCTTGCCTTGCGCGGTGAAGCCTTCGGCTTTCCCATATCCTCGCGCGGGAGTGAAAGAGGTGCATGAATGATATCAGCTGCCCTGGCCATCGGGGGTCTCGGTTTGGCCGCCGGACTCGGACTCGCCGTGGCATCGAAAATCTTTGCGGTATACGTGGATCCGAAGGTGCTTGCCGTGGAAGAAGCATTGCCCGGCGCCAACTGCGGGGGATGCGGCTACCCGGGTTGCAGTGCGGCCGCCGTGGCCATCGTGTCCGGAAAAGCTGCGGCCAACTGTTGTGTGGGAGGGGGGCCGGAAGTACAGAAGAAAGTCTCGGCCATCATGGGCGTTGCCATGGAGGACAAGGAGCCTGAGATTGCGCACGTGAAGTGCACAGGCACCGTGGACAAGTCCGAACGCAAAATGATTTACTCCGGGGTGCACGAATGCACCGCCGCCGTCATGGTGGCGGGAGGAGACCGGGTATGTAACATAGGCTGCGTCGGTTTCGGCACGTGCGCCGCCAACTGCCCTTTTGATGCCATTCGCATGAGTCCGGAGGGTATACCCTCCGTGGACCCATTCAAATGCACCGGGTGCGGAACGTGTGTTCGTAACTGTCCCAAGAACGTCCTGGAGCTCGTGTCGTGCAGCGCCAACATCTTGAGTTTCAACAAAGTCAACGAGTGCCAGGCTCCCTGTCGGCAGACATGTCCGGCTCAGATCGATATTCCCCGCTATATTTCCCTCATCGCGGACGGCCAATACGAAGAAGCGGTGAAGGTAATCAAGGAGCGAAATCCCTTTCCCTTGAGTATAGGACGGGTATGCCCGCATCCGTGCGAATCCGTGTGCCGCCGAGGTAAAGTGGATGAGGCGATCAACATCAACCATTTGAAACGATTTGCCGCCGATTATGAGTTAAGGTCCGGGAAACGGATTCAGGTTCCCGTGGCGGCGAGTACGGGAAAGCGTGTGGCCGTGATCGGAGGAGGCCCCGGCGGCTTGACCGCAGCCTACTACCTTACCCGATTGGGACACAAGGCGGTGGTTTTCGAATCCATGCCCAAGCTGGGGGGCATGCTGCGCTACGGCATTCCGGAGTACCGGCTGCCTAAGAAGATCCTGGATTGGGAGATTCAGGGTATTCTGGATCTGGGAGTGGATGCATACTGCAACAAGAAACTGGGCGAAGACTTCACGGTAGAGAGTCTAATGTCGGAAGGATACGATGCGGTTTTTGTTGGCACCGGAGCCTGGGCCAGCCGCCGCTTGGGTTTGGAGGAGGAGGACCGTCTTCAGGGTGTCCTTTCGGGTACGGAATTTCTGATCAAGAGAGGTCTGGAAGAGCCCACGGAAGTGGGCAAGCGGGTGGCCGTCATCGGAGGAGGCAATACGGCCATCGATGCGGCCCGCACGAGCTGGCGCCTCGGGGCCGATGAGATCACCGTGGTCTACCGGCGATCCCGCCGCGAGATGCCCGCCAATGATATCGAGATCGAGGAGGCGGAGAAGGAAGGCGTCCATTTCAGGTTTCTTGCCGCTCCCACAAGACTCCTGGGACAAGGCGGGAAGCTGAAGGCTCTGGAGGTGATCCGCATGGAACTCGGTGAGCCCGACGCGAGCGGACGCAGACGGCCGGTAACCGTGGAAGGGTCGGAGACCCTCATCGAATTGGATAACGTAATCAGCGCCATCGGGCAGTTTCCGGACTTGACGTTCCTGAATAAAGGGAAGTATGAATCAGAGGTGACGGTAACCAAGTGGGATACCATCGACGCCCGTGAAGACACCATGCAAACCAGCGTACCTTCCATCTTTTCGGCAGGGGACGTAGTGAGCGGGGCGGCTACGGTGGTTCAGGCCATTGGAGGCGCTCGGCGTGCTGCGCGTTCCATCCACATGTATCTCATGGGAAGTAACGTCGAGCCGCCTGCGGATATGCGCAAGGAACTCTTTGACGCGGCCAATGAGGAAGATCTGAGGGCCCATGTTCCTCCTGAAGAACGGGCCAAGATGCCCGAGTTGCCCGTGGAGCGGCGCCGTCTGAATTTCGAGGAAGTGGAATTGGGCCTGATGCAGGAGGAAGCCGCGCGGGAGGCAAAACGGTGCCTGCAGTGCGGTTTGTACTGTTTCCGAAGGACGTTGGCGGAGATTAAGAGATAAGACAAAGGAAGGCATCATGATGGATCGCCGTGTGTTCTTGAAGCTGGCTGGATTCGGTTCCCTGGCCGTCGCCACGGGGGCCGTGGCAAGCCCCCTAAGTAGTTCCAGGTTCAACCGGGAGCTGGTGCATGTGAACAAGACCCGACTCATGATGGGCACGTTTGTAAACATCAGCCTGTTTCATGAATCGCGTACGTTGGGGGAAGAAGCCGTTGAAACCGCTTTCGACCTGATCCACAGGAAAGAAGAAATCCTGACCCGGTTTTCCGACGCGAGTCCCGTGGGCAGCCTGAACCGGGAAGGTCGATTGCGGGAAGTGACTCCGGAAGTGAACGAGGCCGTTCAACTCTCCAGGAGGTTCTTTCGGGAAACCGGAGGCTGTTTTGATATTACCGTCAAACCCGTCATCGACGTTACCAGGGATGCTTTTTCATTGCGGGGCAAACCTCCCGACGAACAGGATCTGATGGGATGCCTGGATCGAGTTGGTATGGAACATATGGGCGTATCGGCTGGAGAAATCCGGTTTCGGCGAGAAGGAATGGGCATCACGCTGGACGGAATCGCCAAAGGGCTGATCGTGGATTGGTCGGCTGACCGCTTGATCCAGAAAGGTGTCGAGCATTTTCTGATCAACGCTGGGGGGGATATCCGGGTGGCCGGCGGCAAACAGGACGGCTCGCCCTGGAGAATCGCGGTTCGGGACCCGGAACGACGGGATCAATTTGCGGCGGTAATTCGACTGCGGGAAGGTGCGGTGGCCACATCGGGAAATTACGAGATATACTATGATCGGGAGAAACTGTTTCATCATATCGTAGACCCGTCCACGGGCAGATCCCCGATCACGGGGGCCAGTGTTTCCACCGTGGCTTCCACGGCTGCCGAGGCGGACGCCTTGTCCACGGCGGTGTTTGTGATGGAACCTCATCAGGGAAGAGGATTTCTCGAAAAAAGGCAGGGTATTGAGGGGTTGATCATCACTTCGAGTCACCGGAAGTTTTCCACCACCGGGTGGAGAGCACTGGAAGCATGAGACCGATCCACTGAAACCGCTTTTCCCGAATTCAAACGGCGCCTGCCGATCCTGAAAGGAATCGAAAGGCGCCGTTCCTGTTTTGCCGGCCGGGGACGCCTCATTCGAACCGTTCGGATTCGAGAGCCGAAACGGTTCCCATGCTGAAAGACGTGAACCCGGGCCCCGGCGCGGCATCGGAGAGATGACCGTCAAAGGATGTGGACACGGGAAACGTCGAACTCATGTGACTACGCAGATCGTGCACCCCTTTAACGATTTGATCAGATTCCTGGCCAGATCGGTTGTGGAAACTTCGAGTAGTTGCTTGCCGCCCGCCCCAATTACGATGGTTCCGAATCCATCCTCTTGAATCATGGATGCGATCTCTTTGGCGAGACCGTGGTGAACTTCATGCTCCTTGACCGCGATTCGCGCAGAATCGATCCCCGACCTCATGAGGTACTCTACGGCGGTACGAAGCTGAACCTTACCCTTTTCTCTTAGAACTTCCATGGTCTGAAAGGTGGCTCGTAACTTGTCCATGCCCGGGGCCTCGCCTTCCAAATCATGGCCCGGAATAGCGGGCAGGAGGCCCAGGAGCGTTACGGAAACGCCCCGTGCATTTCCGAACATCTCCCCGACGTAATCCACCGCCTTGAGAGCGTTTTCGGTGTTGTCATGCAACAGCAATATACGATTCCACAGCATTTGCGCCTCCCGATTTAATGAAGGTTCAAAACCCCCTCGCCCGACCCGCACCGTAGTCACACACACCTGAACGCCTATATCAACAGGCAGCGACCATGCCTGCCTTCGTCGGTCCGCTGAGAAACGGGGTGTTCGGCGGTTCGGCGAACGATAACACTCCCGCGCGCGAGCAACGGCATGTTCTTGACGCGCATGGTGATTGTCAGCGCGGGCAGACCCGCCCACGATGAGAAGGCAAAGCAGAAGCTGCGAATCGCGTTACCTACCACCCCGTTAAATTACTTTTCGTTCCTTTCCTTCCCAGTACTTAGACCGTAACTCCCGCTTCAGGATCTTGCCGTAATTATTCTTGGGGATTTCGGACACGATATCCACGGATTTGGGCTTCTTGTAGCCGGCGATATGATTCCTGCAAAATTCGATGATTTCCGCCTCGGTCACGGTTTCTCCCGGCGCCAAGGAGATCACCGCTTTTATGGCCTCCCCCCATTTGGGATCCGGCACGCCTATCACCGCTACTTCCCGGACGGCCGGATGGCGGATGATCACTTCTTCGATTTCACGGGGATACACGTTTTCTCCGCCCGATATGATCATGTCCTTGGACCGATCCATGATAAAAAGATAACCGTGGTCATCCATGTACCCCATGTCGCCTGTGTGCAGCCAGCCGTTGCGCAACGTATCCGCGGTGGCTTCCGGGTTTCGCCAGTATCCCTTCATGACCAGATCCGATCGGGTCACTATTTCTCCGGTTTCTCCCCGAGGCAGTTCTTTGTCGTCGTGATCGAAGACGGCGACCTCCACGTCCGTACGCTGGATTCCGGCCGATGCGAGACGCGTGATCTGCTCCGGTGTTCCTTCCTGGAGGTGCGCCCATTGAGGAAGATACGTGATCGTCATGGGAGATTCCGCCTGACCGAAGAGTTGAACCAGGCAGGGACCGAGCTTCTCCATGGCTTCCATCAGGTCCTTGACCAGCATGGGGGCCCCGCCGTAATTCAACGCTTTCATGGAACTCAAGTCGCATCGGCTTATGGAGGAACTGTCCAGGAGCAAACGGAGCATGGTGGGCGCCGCGAACATATTGGTGATCTTATGTTCCTCGATGGTCTTGAGAACCAAATCGGCATCAAAGGACTTGGATTCCAGAATCACGTTGCACGCTCCCTTCCCAACGTTGGGCAGTGCGTACAATCCACTGCCGTGAGAAAGAGGGGCCGCATGCAGTGCGGTATCGGTCGGTGACATTCCCGGGCAGATGTCGGCATAAAAGTTCATGCTCATGGCCAGAAGGTTTCGGTGGGTGAGCATGGCTCCCTTGGGCAGGCCCGTGGTGCCGGAAGTGTAGAAAATCCAGGCCGTATCGTCCGGGTGAACGTCGTGATCCCGGAAACGGGACGCTCCCCCGGCTATCAAGGATTCGTAATCCAGCAATTCGCCCTCGGCGCCGGAAATGGTGATCAAGTCCCGAACGCGAGGGATCCGTTCCCGCAGGTCCAGGACAGGCTCGTTGAACTCCGGCGAAAGGATTACAGCCTTGGCTTCGGAATGATCGATGATAAAAGCACATTCGTTGGGGTGAAGGCGGAAATTGATCGGTACGGAGCCACAGCCCAGTTTGAAGCATGCAAAAAGGGATTCGAACATTTCGGGGTAGTTATACATGAGCAGCGCCACATGGTCTCCCGGTCGAATTCCCCGTTCCAGCAAGGCGTTTGCCAGACGATTCACCCGTTCGTTGAACCGGGCATAGGTGAGACGTTTGGCGCCGTGAATCACGGCCGGTCTGTCGGGAAAGGCTTCAGATGACTTGGTCAACAACTTGCCTACATTCATGACGTATTTCCTCTGTAGATTCTGAAAGAGACGCCGGCGCCCAACTCACGCCATGACCCAGCCGCCGTCCACGTTCAGAACTTGTCCCGTAATATAATCGGATGCGCAGGAGGCCAGGAAGACGACGGCTTCGGCCATGTCCTCCGGAGCGCCCATGCGGGCTATGGGAAGATTGGCGACGCCGTAATCATAGCCTCGGGTCATCTCCGTCTCGCAAGCTCCAGGAGCGACGGCGTTCACATAAATCCCGTCTTTGGCCACGTCCTTGGCCACCCAGCGGGTCAGGGCGAGAACACCGCCCTTCGCCGCCGCGTAGGCCGGTCCGGACCGGCCTCGGATCTTTTCGGGAGAGTCGTCGGGCTTGGATACGGCGCCTCCGATAATCCCCGAAATGGAACTGATGTTGACGATCTTGCCGTATTCCCGCTGCTTCATGTGAGGGACCACTGCCTGAATGCACAGGAATGTTCCCTTGAGAACCACGGCGATCACACGATCCCAGGTTTCTTCGCGCGTTTCGAGGAGGGGGTCCCGGTGAACGATGCCGGCGTTGTTTACCAGGATGTCCAGATGCCCGAGACGCTCGACGGCGGATTCCACCATGTTGCGGACCTGCAGGGGATTGGAAACATCCGCCTGAAGCACCAAGGCTTTTCGTCCAAGATGGCGCACCTTGCCGGCGGCTTCATCACAAGGGATAAGGTCCGCCAGGGCGACATCGGCCCCTTCCCGGGCCAATGCCAAGGCGATGGCGGCGCCGATTCCACGGGCCGCTCCGGTCACCAGAGCGGTGCGTCCCTGCAAATCGGTGGGGCGGCTGATATTCATGACGGCCATGGTATTCCTCTGTCGATGACTGTGTCAATAAGGGCAGGGTGTGCGAATGCGATGTCCGTCGAGCGGGACACTCCTCTTGAGGACGCCTGCCACAACCCCCCCGGCCCGGGAGCAAGGAGAGATACTACGCTGCGGGGCAACCAGTGCGGAACGACATGCACCGGCGGCCTTGCGACGCGTCCCTCGGCCCAACGAACCCCGAACCCTTCGGCGGGCGCACTCACTTGCCCATGGTTTGTGGAAGCCAGTAACTGAGTACGGGCAACAGAAACAGTATGGTGGTGGTAATCAATTCGAAAACCACGAACCACAGACATCCTTTAAAAATATCCGTCAGTGGGACATCTCGAACAACCCCCGCCAAAACGTAGACGTTGAGACCCACTGGGGGGGTGATGAGGCCGACTTCGCACAACTTCGTGGAGAGGATCCCGAACCACAGGGCGTTAAACCCGAACTGCTCTACCACCACCGGAAACATGAGGGGGAGAGTCACCAGAAGCAGGGAAAAGGAGTCCAGCAACATGCCCAGGGGAATGTAGACCACCAGAAAAGCGGCTACGATGAGCATGGGATGTACCGGGAGTGTGGCGACCCAACCGGAAATCATTTGGGGAACCTGCGCCAGAGTCAGAAAGAAACTGTACAGGCCTGCTCCTACGATGACGATGAACACCATACACGTCGTCCGCAGGGTCGTGATGAAGCAGTTCAGGATGTCCCGTCCCATTTCCGAGTCCCCTCGTCGGCGGAAAACCAGGGCCACCAATGCCACGAAAGATCCCACGGCGGCGGCTTCCGTGGGGGTGAACCAGCCGACGTAAATCCCCCCGACCACGATGAGGAACAGGAAAAGAACTCCCCAGGCGTCTCTAAGGGAGCGCAATCGCTCCCCCCAGGATACGGGTTGCGGATCCGGGGACAGGCTGGGCTCGATAAAGCTCAAGAACAGGAGTCCGAGCACGTAGACAACGACGGACAGGATCCCGGGGATGACGCCCGCCACCAACATGGCTCCCACCGAAGTGTCCGTGAGAACCCCATAGAATACCAGGATGACGCTGGGGGGGATCAGGATCCCCAGTACGCCTCCCGCCGCCACGATGCCGCAGGCCAGCTTGGGATCGTACCCGAACTTGCGCATTTCCGGCACGGCCACGGCGCCCATGGTGGCGGCCGTGGCCACGCTGGACCCGGAGCAGGCCGCGAACCCCGCGCTTCCTATAATACTGGCCACCCCCAATCCCGCGGGAAACCGGGAGAACCATTTCCGGCCGACGCTGAAGATATCGTGGCCCAGTCCGGCCTTGAAGGCGAAGTTGCCCATGATCACGAACAAGGGAACTACGATCAGCAGGTAACTTGCCGTCTGCACATAGGGGAACACTTTCAGTTGTTTGAGAGCCATATCCCATGTGGAAATGGCGGCGCACCCGAGAAAACCTGTCAAGCCCAAGGAAACGTAGACGGGGATTCCCAGGACCAGCATGAGAAGAACCACGGGAATGCTCAGCATGACGGCCAGGGTCGGATCAATCATTGAAGGTTCACTTTCCCTTGAAGGCGTTATCAGGCCGTTGAAAAACGCGATCTGCGTCGTTGGGCTTCATCCTTCGTCATTGCGGCGTACTGGTTGTAGGCCTCATTCCTCAGGATTCGCCCGCCTTGCATCTCATCGTTATTGACCGGCCTGCCCGCAATACAGTTTATCAACGGGCTGTTAAGGATGTGTTCCGGCCGATTCGGCGGCGCCTGCTTCCTTAGGTGGTTTTGCTTCGTGACGTTCCGGGTACGGGAAGTCGGCCCGAGAGGTGTTCGATTTCCTTCCACATATCCAGTAACAGCTGGATATTCAACATCCAGCAGCCGATGGGTATCAGGCACTTCACCCACCAGATGGGCATTTGCACGGATCCCCAGCGGAATTCGCGAATGAGATAGGATTCCCATGCTCCCACGGCGGTTTGGTAGCCGAGGATAAAGACGAAAATGAAGCTTACCGTCCATGCGATCAGGTTCAGAATGCATGCCCCACGCGCGGACAGAATCTCCAGCAGGGCGGTGACCCGGATATGCCCTCGTTCGATCTGAGTCCATGCCACCCCCATGAACACACAGATCACCAATACGATTTCGTTGAGTTCGAATACGCCTTTGATGGGGCGATTCAGTAGGTACCGTGACGTGGAATCCAGAGTGGTGCTCAGCATCATGACCGCGATGGCGGCGCCCGAGATAGAAGCCGTCCAGATGCAGAACTTTCGATATTTCTCACTCAGGATTTCGACGAGCCGTTTCTCGGATTTTGACGTGTCGGGACTCACCGGGTCTTCCTGCTTTGGGGTTGGATAGACGGAACCTCGCGGGGGCGGACCGGGGACAAGCCTGTGTCCGCCCTTACGAGGAAAAACTCGACGCCGTCGAACGGCGAGTCCTTTATTTCGTATTTGTCAGAGTACCGCTGGACCCCTATGGCCAAACGAGCATCTCCTCGGTACACGCGCCTGGAATGCCTCGCTTCACATCAGCCCGCCGTCCAATCCATGCTTCAGCAAAGTGTCAGGCCTTTTCCGAGGAATACTTGTCCCGGTAGACTTCCCAGGGATTCTTGAGCTTGCCGGGCTCGTACTTGGCGATCAAGGCGACGATCTTTTCCTTGAAGGCTTCGCCGTCAAAGTTCTGTGGTTTGGCGATTTTTTCGATCCAGTCGTTGATCAGGGCCGGCTGCACCATGGCCGCCGCCTTCTCGATTTCCGAGTCGGGCCATGTGGAAAACTTGGCGCCCGCGGTGACCATGTTGTCGACGCTTTCCTCCGTCAATCTGGAATACAACTCCAGATATTTCCAGTTATACACATCGTCCACCGTTTTTTGGATGACTTCCTTGAGGTCGTCCGGAAGCGACAGATACAGTTTCCGGTTCATAACCACCGTAGTCGGTGCGTGAGCCCCCGCGCCGCCCTCGACGATATAGGGCGCCTGTTCGTGAAGTTTCATTTTCTCGGCGGTGATGAAGGCGAAGGCGAAGACACCGTCCAGGATCCCTCTTTCCAGCGAAGTATACACTTCTCCGGCCACAATGGGCATTCCGGTTCCGCCGAGACGGTTGACGGTCTCCGCGCCGATGCCGTAGCCTCGCACTTTCTTGCCTTTCAGACCCGCGATGTCGGGAAGGGGGTGCTTCATGAGAAAAGGACAGTAACTCCAGTTGGTGAAATAAAGTACCTGGCTGTTGTTTCGTACTTCCCATTCGTTCCGGAGTTCCGGGGTTTCATTGTAGATATCCCGGCATACGTGCAGGAGAGAATCCGCATGATCACACCCCATGTAATACCATTCCAGTCCCCGGCTCAGAGGTACGTCGGCGGGGTAATAGCCGTAACTGATCAGCGAGATCTCGGACAATCCGTCGCGCACTGCGGGGAGATGCTGTCCCACCTTGCGGAGGGAACCGGACCAGAACTTGTCGATCTGGATGCGGCCGTCGGAGCGGGACACCAGCTCATCCAGAAACCAGTTGTCCAGTTGCGCGGTTTCCGCGGTGGGCCCGATGTAACAGTCGTACTTCATCTTCCAGGTACCCTTTTTGGACGCATGGGCCAGATCCAGTCCCGGCGCCAGGGTAAGGGAGGCCCCCAGTGCGGCGCCACCCAAAACCGTGGTCCGCAGAAAATCTCGACGTGACAATCCTTCGTTCGTCTTTCGTTCCATTTCAGCCCCTCCTTTTCTAAAAGACCTTGCGGTGGAAAATGGGTTCACAGGCGTGGAAGATACATCATGGATCCCCACCGGCGGTGTAAGCTCCGGGAGATCCACCGAGTGTTCCATCTTGAAAAAGAAACAAGAACGCAAAACACTCATGCTCGGGCCGGAGGCCACAATCCGCGGATGGAGCATGCCTCCGCTTACGGACTCTCGGTCCTGGAATTCCAACCGGATCCTTTTCCACTTTCACAAACCCCCCGTATTCCTTGCTGCTTTTCATGCCTCCGGGGGCGAAAGCCCGTATCCCAAGCAGGCCGACCTGCGGCGCGTACGAGCCCGAAAGTCGGTGAATGCTCCGGGCCGGGAAGCCTGCGGATCCGTAAACGGGACTGTTGCGTGTCAGTCCAATGCATGGATGAAATGGATGCGGGGGCCGTGGGCTATGTGTTCTTCGGATCGATGCGTTCGCACTCTGGAGAAAGGGCGCCGTTTTCCCCCCGGGCCAGTATCCGTGTAACGATCGGTATGTATTGGGCTTTCTCGCCCAGTTTTCGGCCACGGGATTGGACCAGCATCAATGCAACGGCAAAGGCGACAATGCCCACTCCAAAAGCCAACAGATCCGCATTCAGAGCCAGTCGTTCCCCCAACGACTTACCGAGAACGGCTCCCACCACCAACGTCAATACGGGAATCAGGTAGACCAGAATGGAAGCCTTGAGCAGGGAAGACTCCTGGATGGAAAGCTGTACCCGGTCCCCGGCCTCTGCATGCGCTTCATTCAAGGCTTCAACAAGCATTTCGCGGCCGCCGCCGCCCAGCGCATGGCATCCGCTTCGCGCCCCACATGCTTGGCATGCGGATCCCCGCTCCGTAATGACCGTTGCTTTGGAACCGTGTACGCTGCGCACGGTTCCTTCTTCGCTGAGCATTCGACCTTACCGCCTGTCCAGGCTCTTATATAATAACCCTATCCCCGGCATTGTGCGCCCCCAAAGCGGGGATGCGGGCGCACAGACAAACATTACCGGGGAGGTGGCCTGCAATTGCTTCCTCTCGATACGGGCGCCCTCCGTATCTCTTCCGGTTTCAGCAGCCTGCGGGCGTCCCTGTCTTCATCGCGCTGCTAAAAGTAGTCTTCGACTCGAAAAATAAGCTGTTCGGCGTCCTTTCTCAGAAGTTTGGCTTCCTGGACATCCCCTATGAGGAGAGTGTGATCGCCGATCTTGATGGTGTCTACCAGCTTGCAGTTGATATACGAGTGGATATCGGGGAGAATGGGGCAACCATTGGAGGAAATCTTGACTTCGATTTCATGAAATTTGTCGACCTCGTGCCCGGTCTGGAACCCGAATCGGCGGGCCAGGTCTTCCTGTCCCTCGCAAAGAACGTTGATGGTGAATTTCTTGCTTGCCAGGATCATGTCATGGGATCGCCTCAACGGGGAAACCGCCACCATGATGCGCTGTGGGTCGTACGAAACCTGGTTTACCCAAATCGCGGTCATTCCATTCTTTTTCCCTTTATCTTCAACCGTGATGATATACACTCCAGCAAGAATTGACTTCAGCACGTCTTCGTACATATGTTTCCCCTAGTTCATGTAAGTAGTTGCAATTATGGAAGAGGAGTAAATGGAAACCCCCCCGGTTGTCAAGGAAAAAGAGAGAAAGGCCGAGGAGGAAGCCCTCCGCGCCGGAGGCTCTGATTTCAGGGCGGCGCCCATCGGACGAGTACGATCCGAATGGTCGGAACCCGGGCAGGCCCCGGCGCAAGGTGCGGAACGGGAAACCTCTTCCGTGATCGAGATCTTTGAAGAGTTCCAGGATGCCGCAGAGGGATTGGAACTCGAGGAGACTCTGATCGTGCTCACATGGCTGCACCGGAGCGATCGAACCATACACCGCGTTCATCCCAGGGGAGACCGGAGGAATCCCGAACGGGGCGTTTTCGCAACACGCAGTCCCCACCGGCCCAATCCCATCGGACTCCACGTGGTCCGGCTGGTGTGCGCACGAGGCAGGTTTTTGGAAGTGCGGGGCATGGATGTCATCGACGGTACGCCTTTACTGGACATCAAACCGTTCAGGGAGGCACTGGACGCACCCCGATGAAAGCGGGGTCTTTCATAACAGGCTGCTGAAAACGCGACTTCGGCGTTGCGCGTCATCCTTCGTCCTTGCGGCGTACCGTATGTACGCCTCATTTCTCAGGATTCGCGCGCCTTGCATCTCATCGTTTGACACCAGCCTGCTCGAAATGGCGTTTATCAAAGGGCTGAGAAGGGCCCCCGTAAAAACGGGCTTCCCGACAGGCCGTCGAATACGCATTACCCCTCCACACGCAGGAGTAATCTCATGATTTACATGGACTACAATGGAACCACGCCCTTGCTGGACGAGGTGCGCGTCGCAATGGAACCCTATTGGGGACCCGAATTCGGGAATCCTTCCAGCGGAACTTCGCTGGGAAGACGCGCCCGGGAGGCGATTGAGGGAGCCCGGGAGCAAGTGGCCGCGTTGATCGGGGCTCTGCCTGCGGAAATCGTGTTCACCTCCGGGGGAACCGAATCCAACAACAGCGTCGTATTCGGCCTGGGGGCGGCGTTTCAGGGGATAGGGAACCACATCGTGACCACTGCGGTGGAACATCCTTCCATCCTGGAGCCTTGTGTCGAATGGCTTCAAAGGGGAGGGGATGCGACTTTCGTCCAGGTGGATGCTTCGGGCCGGGTGTCGCCGGACACGGTCTTGGAGGCGATCCGGCCGGATACCTTCCTGGTGACGGTGATGCATGCCAACAACGAGACCGGCACCATCATGCCGCTTCGCGAGATCGGGAAGGCCTGCCGGGAGCGGGGAATACTGTTCCACACCGATGCAGCCCAGAGTCTCGGCAAGGTCCCCGTGGACGTGGACGATCTGATGGTGGATCTACTGACGGTGGCGGGTCACAAACTTTACGCGCCGAAGGGAATCGGCGCCCTTTATGTGCGTAAAGGAGTGCAAACTCCCCGGTATCTGTTCGGGGCGGGACAGGAACAGGGCAGACGGGCCGGGACGGAAAACGTGGCCTATGACGTGGCATTGGGAAAAGCCTGCACCCTTGCCGGGCGGGACCTGGAATTCCTGGGCCCGAGGTTGAAAGGGTTGAGAGATCGTCTGGAAGTCGGGTTGTTCGAACGTGTTCCGGGATTCCGAGTGTTCGGGCATCCCGAATATCGCCTGCCGAATAGCCTCTTCGGAAGTTTTCCGGGAGTTTCCGGATCTGATGTCCTGTCGCTGGCCGAGAACCTGTATGCCTCCACCGGTGCGGCATGTCACTCGGACCAGGTGAAACTGAGCCATGTGCTGGCCGCTATGGGTGTCACTCCGGAAGCCGGAAAGGGAGCGGTCAGGCTTACTGTGGGACGGCGGACCACGGAGGAAGATGTGGATTCGGCCGTGGAGATGCTCGCGGAGGCCTTCCGGAAGGCGGTGGATCGAAGGATCGCCGAAGACCGATGATCCCGGACCGCCGGTGCAGGTTACGGCGATTCCGGCATGGAGTCGGTGTCCGCATGAATCCGCTTTGCCGGATGGGCTCCAATTCTTTTCGATGGTCCGGCCTGTTGGGGGGGGCCGCCGGGTCAACGCTACGCGGGGGGCCCGAAAGCGTATACCATGCCGTCGAAAAACGCGATCCGCCGTTACGTCGTAAGCGTCACGCTTCATCCTTCGTCATCGCACCGGCCTGCCCGTAATACGGGGTATCAACGGGCTGCTACGGAGTCGGTTCGGGAAGCCGGGTGATGATGTGGGCCGCTTCGAGAAGGTTCTCGGACACGCAGTCCGGCTCGGGCAAGGCTCCGCGCCGCAATTGCTCCAGTGTCTCTACTCCCTTGCCCGTGCGCACCAGGAAGGTTCGGCAGCCGGCTGCCTTGCCGGCCTGGATATCCGTCAACGCGTCTCCTACCAGAACGGCGTGTTTGAGGTTGAGGCCGTAATCCCGAGCCGCCTGGAGGATCATGCCGGGCAGGGGTTTCCGGCATAAACAGCCCGAATCCGGCAGGCAAGGGCACATGTAGACCCGCTCGATCCAGCCTCCGGCATTCTGAATCCGGTCCCTCATGAGGGAGTGGATGGTCTCCAGATCCGAGGCCCGTATGAGTCCCCGGCCCACGCAACTCTGGTTGGTGACCACGAAGATCCGGAATCCCCGGCGATGAAGGAGACGTATGCCTTCCAAGGCGCCCGGCAGGAAGAAGAACTCGGACCAGCGGGTCACGTATCCCGCTCCTTCCTCATTGATGACGCCGTCCCGGTCGAGGAACACGGCCGGTGAACCTGAGGCGGGCGATTCATTCACGGGAGGGCCCGTCCATTCGTCAGACTTGATGGCAACAGAGTGAAGAAAATACGAGCCGTGTGTCCGGTTCCCGGCGGGGTCGGCGCTGCTCGTTTCCGTTTCACGACGAAATGACACTCCAACAGCCCGTTGATCAACCGTATAGCGGGCAGGCTGGTGTAAAACGATGAGATGCAAGGCGCGCGAATCCTGCGGAATACGGCGTACATGCAGTATGCTCACGCCAAAGGCGTGACAGCCGGTCGCGTTTTTCATCAGCTGCTGAGGCGGGCGATCATGAATACGCGCCAAGCCCCTTATCAAGACCTACATATTTACTATCTGCAAGGTCTCCCGTCCAGGGATTCCTTGCGCGATGAGCCTTTTTTCCTGGGCTGCTGGGAAGAAGGGGACACCGCGTTTCTGTTCTTTTCCAAGCCGTCGGATGACCGGGTGGAAGATCTTTTGGCTCGTCAGCCCCGGCTTGTGCTGCTGGATCGGTATCATATGTCCTACGAGGACTGGCAGGGACAGGTCGCCTTGTCTCCCGTGCGAGCAGGTCCGTTTGTGGTGCACCCCTATTGGGCTCCCGTGGAGGTTTCCAAGGAAGGCATTCCCATTCCGTTGGACCCGGGTCTGGTCTTCGGGACGGGTTTTCATCCCACGACCCGGGACTGTCTGGAGGCCGTTTCCCTGCTATGGGAGCGAACGCAACCCGATCACGTCCTGGATCTGGGATGCGGCACGGGCGTCTTATCCCTGGCTTGGGCGGCGCTTGATCCCTTGCGCCCCCGCTCGATCATCGCCGTGGACAAGAATCCCTTGTGCGTGGAAACCGCCGGGAGGAATGTGAGACGAAACGGATGGGAGAAACGAATCCGTGTGGTCGAAGGTTCCGCCGAAGCATTCATTTCCGTTCCCGCGGAGGTGATTCTGGCGAACATCCATTTTGAGGTTCTCCGGGCGCTGGTATCTCATCCTGCGTTTCGCCTGAAGAAATGGGCCGTCTTGAGTGGACTCCTTCGTTCCCAATGCCAAACGATTCTGGAGGCCGTGGGGGAAATGCCTGTGGAGGTGATCCGTTTATGGGACGAAGACCCCGTTTGGAGGACGGTGCTCGTCCAGATCCATAGTGTCGAGTAACGGCGGGTTGTTGGAGGTTCCCCCGGAGATTGCATGTCCATACGATATCTGGCTCTTCAAGTGTACGAAGCGATCCGAAACGTGGACCGCCTGGAGAAGGAACTCGGGACAGCTCCCTTGCGGGAACAGCCCCGGCTGGAGGCGGAACTGTGGAAGGCGCGGAAGGAACGGGACCGCCTGACCGCCATTCTGGAGGCAAAGAAGAAGGACTAAACGCCGGGACTTTCCCGCAGAGCGGGTTCAGTCCGCGTCCGTTTCCCCTTCGGTGGCGTCCCTTTCCTTCTCCAAGGGGGGGATGAAAAAGGAACGTTTGAGTACCCGGTGGAATTCCGTGAACAGATCGTCTCGTTTATCGCCGCGGGCGTGTTCCGTGATCATAAAGAGCTTGGCGTTCAGGTCATCCATGGTGTGCACCACGTAAGCTTCCCGGCTCTTGGAGGGTATCGGTGAGCCGAATTCCGGCTCACCGTGGTGGCTCAAGAGGATATGTTCCAGGTGAAGCAGTTTCAGATCTTCGAGGTTCATGCCCAGTTGCCGGGCCGTATCCCGTACCAGGTCTCTGCCCAGGACCACGTGTCCCAGAAGCCGGCCTTGAATCGAGTGCCGGAACCCCGTGGCGCCGCAAATCTCCAGGATCTTACCGATGTCGTGCAAGACAGCGCCCGAAATGAGCAGGTCCTTATCCAGATCGGGTTCTTCTTCGGCCAGTGTCAGGCAATATCGGAGCACTTTCCACGTATGTTCCAGCAATCCTCCCCGGTAGGCATGATGGTATTCCAGGGCCGCGGGCGCCTGCTTGAACAGGCCTTCATGCTGCTCCAACAAGGAGCAGGTCAGGTGTTTCAGGTTGGGATCCTGTATACGATCTTCGCAAAGAGACCGGAGGTCCCCCCACAACTGATCCACGTCATAAGGAGTGGCTTGGGTCAACAGATCCAAATCCAATTCTTGCAGCCGGTTGCTGCCCCGTTCGTGGAGATATTCGACGGATCCGATGAACTTGACGTTGATTTGGAGTTCGTTCTGGAAGTGTTCCACCCGGCCCCGTACCCCCGCCGTGGAACCCGCACGGATATCGGGATCGCATTGGGAAAGCGCATCGGACCATACTTTGGCGGGTATGGTCCCGGTCCGATCCGAAAGCAGCAGGTTCCAGTAAGGCCGGCCCCGGTTGGTGGTCCGTTGTTCAAATCTCCGTACGATGAAGAACTGGGAGACTTCGGTAGCCGGTTGGAGATCCCGGATGAATATATGGGGCATACGACACCTATGTGGGTGAGACCGTCCAAAGGAGTCGGAGGTTCTCGGAATGGGGTGAATTCGGGATGCTCCAGCCGTGCGTTTCCTTTGGATCCATCACGTTGCCGGACGGTTTTTCCCATGACGGATTCCCGGAAGGAAGCGGGAATTGGAGAGGCGGATTTGCCTTACATACGGGCTTGTGGTAAAGTTCCGTTATTATGGCATTGCGGGATACGCTAAGATTTCTAATGGGTTTGAGCTTGGCGTTGGCCGTCTTCTTCCCGGCGGCGGAGGCGAGGGCTTCACTGCATCGGGGCGCCGAGGCCCCCGATTTCAAACTCCGGGACCTGGACGGGAACGAAGTGTCCCTCAAGGAATTCCGGGGCAAGGTGGTTGTGGTGTCGTTCTGGGCCACATACTGCATGGGATGCAAAGCGGAGATCCCCCACCTGAAGCGGTTTTACCAGAAATATGAAAACAAGGAAGCGGTTCTGCTCGGTCTTTCCATGGACAACTGTTCCGTCGACGACATCCGGAAATTCGCCGACAGATGGAACATCCGCTATCCCATTCTCCAGGCGGATAGAAATACCACGCGGGCCTGGCGGGTTCGAGCCTTGCCCATTACGTACCTCGTCGACCCGCAGGGGATCATTCAGCGTACCTACATCGGTCCGGAAGCCACCGGCTTGTTGGACAGGCATACCCGGCAGTTACTCGGAAGATGATTCCTCCGAGGATTCGGGCCGCAGACAGAATTCAAGAAAGGCCCGGGAAGCCGGAGACTGAGTCCGATGCCGGTGGACGGCCAGAAAGAAATCCCTTCGAACGGGAAGCCCTTCAATGGGGATCGTCTTGAGCCGGCCTTGCCTGATGTCTTCCTCAACGGCCCTGGAAGAAAGAATGGAGGCGCCTAGACGGGCCTTGACACCCTGCCGGACGGCCTCGGTGCTTCCGAATTCCGCCACCACGTTCAGAACTCCGGGATCCATGTCCATGGACTGCAGGATGTTCTGGAGGCTCAGGCGGGTGCCTGACCCAGGTTCCCTCATGATGAGCGGAAGGTCTTTCAAGGCTTCCAAAGGCAGCGGTTCGTTCCGATCCGGAACCAGCTCCGGAGGAGCGACGAGGATCAGTTCATCGTCCATAAAAGGATGATAGACGATGCCCTCCTCGTCCACCCGGGCTCCCACCATCCCGATCTCTACCTGCATTTCCTGGATGCGTCGGAGGATTTCCCGGGTGTCCTGAACACGCATTCGTACCCTGACCTCGGGGTACTTCCGCGTGAACGCGCCGATGATCCTGGGAAGAATGTAGCCTCCCGGGATGGTGCTGGCGCCCAACGTCAGGTCCCCTTGAATGCGGCCGTAATAAGCCCTCAAGGCCTCAAGGGCTTCATCCCGGAGCTCGATCATCCTGCCCGCGAATCCGTAGAGCAGCTCGGCGGCCTGGGTGGGTATCACTTCCCGCCCGATACGATCGAATAGGCGCACCTCCAGGAGATCTTCCAAGTACTTGATATGGCCGCTCACCGTTGGCTGGGAAAGATAGATTTCCTCCCCGGCCCTGGAAAAACTTCTCAATTCATATACCTTGCAGAAAACGGCCAGCTTGCGCAAGTCCATGGTTTACCTTTCGGGAGGAACGGGTAAAAGGAGTTATCTGCCTGAATACTACAGGTGAGAGGCGCCTTCAACCTGAAAAGGAATCCGTGAAGCGTTCTCCGTCGGAGAGGTATGAGTCGTTTGTTGCACCCGCTTGATCAGGCCAAGGCGCTCCAGAGCGCCTGAATGGTAACCCAGAGCAAAGCAGGACTCCGGCGCCTCCAAACCCGGCGCCTCGACAGTCGGATGAGAAGGATCCGACAAGAATGCTTCCGCTGCTCGGAGAACCGGTGACCGGGAGGGTTACTATCGCCCTGTTGTCTTATTGGATGAGAGAAACCGGCGGGTAGTTTCAGGAACGACTTTCCAGAAGCCCGCGTCAGGTGCGGAGAACCGCTCGTGTCAAAAAGGCGGATGCAGCGGTGCTGCCGGAAGCGCTCTTCGTGCCGGTACCGCTTGCCTTGGCTGAACCCAATGTTGTAAAGAGAATCTCGGCCGGGCGCATGGCGCTAAACGTCCATCTCCCACTTGAAGTTCTTGTGCAGCCGCACCGAAGAAGATAATGCGGGATGAATGGCCACTTCTTCCTGTTCATGAAGATGCGGGCAGCCGTCCGGACAGGCGAAATTGAGCCACTTCTTTTCCACGGCATAGTCCAAACAGTCATTGTAGAGCCGGCAGAACACGTTTCTGTAGCCTACTCGTTTAATGGGCCTGGGTATTTTCTGCGCTGTAGGCATGAAGACAACTCCTTGGTGAAGTGGAATTCATAATAAATGACATTTTCAACATCGGGGAGTTTAATAGGAAATGCGCGGAGCAAGCCTGTCCCTCCAAATCGTGACAATTTGGTCGAAATCGGTGCGCATCGGCGGTGAGAATGAACTCTTTTCTCACGGGATATGGGTTTCTGCGGCGAACCGTTGCCGTGCTTGTGTTTGAAGCCCTGAATCTTGCGGACCGGGCATTCCTGGTTTATGATAGCCGTATCCGGGATTGCCCGACGGCCGAGGGGAAACAGGGTCAGAGCCGTTGCGCGTTGTCCTTGGTTATTGCGGCCCGGCAACGGCGCCCTCGCCTTTCCAGATCGGCGTGCGGGGGTGTCTTCTGGAGCGGCCCGGAGTAATCCTGTCAACGGTGTCGAGGCGCCATCCGCGGCGCCAAGTTGTCCCGAGGGATCCGATCCGGAAGCGGAAGACGCAGCGCCTTTGGGACTTGGAATAGGGATACGGAACACTGCGGCATGGGGCTTGGCCGTTCTACCGAATAGAATGTTTCCAGCCACAAGGGATCCAAGTTGTTTCGCGCTGCGAAGGAAGGGGTTTCCTCGGGATCTGCGGAAGGAAATCCGACGAAGGGGATGTGCGTTCCGCGCGCCGGGCGTTTCCCGCCCCGGTCGAAGACGGTGCTTTTCGGTAGGCTATTAACCGTTCCAGGTAGGGAGAAGTGGGAGAAGGCATGGACAGCACGGTGAATCTTTTGGGCATCAAAGAGAGAAATCCCGTGGCCTCCAATGGGGATGTCACACGCAACTTTGATTGTCCTCATTATTCGGAATGCCTGGATCACGCTATTGCGATGAAATGGACGGGATGGCGATGCGATCGGTGCTATTATCGTGAGGCCAGGGAAAGCATGAACGCCCATTAGCAGGCTGCTGAAAAACGCGATCTGCTGTGTTGCGCTTCATCCTTCGTCATTGCGGCGTACTATATGTACTCCTCATTCCTCAGGATTCGCGCGCCTTGCATCTCATCGTTTTTGAACAGCCTGCCACAATAACGTTTATCAACGGGCTGTTAGGAACCGCTTCCGGCGTACCCTGCGGCCCGTGCGAAAACGGACCGCAGGGGGGAAGATACGGTGGAGATCGTGAGACGCTCTGCATCCCCATCCCCGGGCTAACAGGCTGTTGAAAAACGCGATCCGCTGTCACGCCTTTGGCTCGACGCTTTATCCTTCGTAGTTGCGGTATGCCGTAGGTAAGCCTCATTTTTTCAGGATTCGCGCGCCTTTCGAAGAAGGAATTCTGTCATGAAGATAAGCAACCTGGAACATTTCGATGAAACGGAGCTGTTAACGAGACTCCGGCGGGTACGGATGATGGAGGATCCGGATACGTTGGTGTATCGGGATGCCGTCATCAGTCTGGAGTGCATTCAGACCCGGTACCTTTCTCCTCCGCAATACTACCTCCTGCAATCGGAACTGGAAAAAGTCCGGGAACTCAAGTGGACTCTTCGGGAACATGGGTTCGACTTGTTCCGGTTGAACGGGTTTCTTCGTATCAGCCTGGAAGGCGAGGAGGAGCCCATCGATCTGTTGCCTCCGGTGGTGGAGGAGTCCATCGAAGCGGACGGGTCGGTGCACCTTTTGGTCAATGACGGCATGCACCGGGTGTATCTGGCGTATCTCGAGTGGCAGGTGCCTCAAGTGGTCTATGTTCGGGGGATTCCCAAGAACCTTCCCTATTACGCCTATCCCATTCCTTCGGGATGGGACAGACTGGAGATCCGGCACGACATCCCCAAAGGGTATCTGAAGAAATGGCACCGGGTGAGGCATAACAAGCGATTGTACCGGGACTTCAACTCGGCCTTCCGCAATGTGGGCGGCCCCCGCGGGCATTTCGAGAAATCGCGGGTTTCATGAAGTTCATTCCGCTGCATTACGCAGACAAACTGTTGACCGTCAACCCGGAAGGGTTCGTGGGTGTGGTGACGCTATGGTCCCGGCCCCGCAAGGTGCTGGAGGTTTTCAGGGAACAGGGGCTCATCCGCGAATTCTCGGATTCTCCCGTAGCGGTGCTGGGAACTCTTTATGGGAACGGTCTTCCCCATTTGCTTCGCAACCTCCTGTATAACCCCCAAATCCGCCGTCTTCTGGTGTACGGGCGGAACCGGTCCGCTTCCCTCAAGGAACTGGTGCGCTTTTTCACCCACGGCGTAGAGCCGACGGAATTTCTGGGAGTCAAGGCACACCGGATACGAGGTACGCAGGCGTTGCTGGATGACTTGCTGCACCCTGCGTTGTTTTCGAGTCCCCCCGAGATCCAGTGGATGGGTCCGACGAGCAGTCCCGAATGCCTGCCTAAGTTGAAAGCCTATTTCCGGGATCTCCTCCCGGCGGGATCCGAAAGGTTCGTCGAGTCGGACCGGCAAAGAATCCCCATTCAGGAACCGCCCATCTCTCACTATCCCAGTTGCGTGCTGCAGCACTCGATCCTGGAGAACAGACCACTGGACGCGTGGAAGGAAGTCGTCTTCAAATTGGTCCGCTTCGGCGTGCGGGTGGAACTCAGGAAGGGCGTCCGCAAGGAGCTGCAGAATCTGAAGGCGGTGATCCTGGATCCGAGCCCAGATCCGGAAGACGTCTTGCGGAAATTCGGGTTTTCCCCGGAGGAGCTGTCCCGATATCAGGACGACATCATGGATTCGGATCTCCCCCCCCTGCTGGAATACACCTACGGTCACCGATTGCGAACCTATTTCGGGGTCGATGCGCTTCAAAAGGCGGCGGAACGGCTCCGCGAGGATCCCGAGAGCCGGCATCAGTTCATTTCGTTGTGGGACACCGTGGGGGATTTCCGGGACCGGACCGCGAACCCGTGCCTGGTCACCGTGTTCTTTCGATGCTCGGAAGGCCGGCTCAATCTTACGGCCACGTACCGGACGCACAATGCCATCGACGCCTGGCTCACCAATGTGTACGGCCTGATTCGAATACTGGATTTCGTATGCGCCCGGTCCTCCCTGCCGAAGGGTGCGTTGTCGGTGATCAGTCATTCCATTAGCCTGGACCCGGGCAATGCCATGAAATACCGGAAGGCACTGGCCGTGGCCGGAACCCGAAAGCACCGTCTCCGGACGGACCCTTATGGGTATTTTCGGATTACGGTGGAGGATGGGTGTGTCGTGGTCCGGCACTATTCCAATACCTTCCTACTCAAGGAGTACCGCTCCAGGCACGCGGAATCGCTTCAGCATCAATTGGCGGTGGATGAAGCGGTATCCGACGTGAATCATGCCCTGTATCTGGGCCGGCGGTTGGCGCTTGCGGAACGGGCTGCGAAGCGGGGAGAGCCTTTCGAGGAATCCTGAAACCCTGTGCCGGAAATGCGTGCGGTGGAACAGGCCGGCGCGGCCCGAGAATTTCAGAAGGGAGTGGAAGGCAGTCTTCGTCCGGATGTGGGAAACGCCAAGCTTCCCAGGACCGTCTCCAGGGTTTCGTCGCTGACCCGGAGGCACTCGAACCGGACCAGGCGCGCTTCCTGCACGGCGGTTTTCCAGAACGCATCCCGTTGGGGCTCGGCGGACTCGTACACGTGCTCGTAGAAAACGGCCCGGATCCGCGCCCCTGCGATGAGCTTCAGGCAGACGTAGCAGGGAGCCAGCGTCGTGTACAGCGTGCTTCCCTCCACGGAGATTCCGAAGCGCGCCGCTTGGGCGATGGCATTGGCTTCGGCGTGGGAGGATCGGCAGAAGTTGTACTTGTCGTATTCGCCGATGTTCATGTGACGGCGGTGGCAGTAAGGTTCCCCGTTGACGGGAGGCTGGTCGCTGCAATGGGGGGCTCCCGGCATGGAGCCGTTGTAGCCCGTGGCCAGAATATGCTTGTCCCGTACGATGACGGCTCCCGTCGGCCTGGAGTTGCAGGTGGATCGGGTGCTCACGATTTTGGCGATGATCATGAAATATTCATCCCAGTCGGGGCGCACGTCTCGTTCTTTCTTCCGTCTTTCCTCGGGTGGATCTCGTCGAGATAGGTTCTCAACCGGGCCAGATCGAAGTAGGACTCCGCCAGACCCAGCTTGAGACAGGTGATGAACATTTCTCCGTCTTCCACGCCGATTTCGGACGCCATGTATTCCTTGACCATCTGCAGGCATCCCAGGTTGGCGGGCAGACCGTTCCAGAGGTTCCAGCTCCGGAAGTGGATGCTGAAATGGAGCTTCCCGAACTTGATGGCCGTGTCGACGCCGCGGAGGCACTGGGTGGTCCCCGGTTCGACGGCGTTGAAGGCGTTGCCGATGACGCGGTTGCGGAGCAACGCCCCTGTGGTCCGGTCTCGGACCTCGATGGTTTCCGAGGCGTCCACGGAGGTGTCGTAGTAATACAGGCTTTCGCCCCGTCCCACGGTCATGTAGCAGTGTTTCGTTCCGGGGCCGTGTTCCCGGTAGTAACGGATGACCCACTCGATCTGCCAGCTCAGGTCCTGGCCATAGGTGTAATGCTCGCCGGCCTGGGCCTGGTCCGTCATGTAATAGGGGAGGTACCGTTCGATGTAGCCGGGCTCCACGGGATTCGGAATTCCCAGGGAGGCGGGTATCTCGGGTTCCAGCGGACGGGCGCCGGGATACAGGACGTGTGCGGAAACAAAGTCCAGTTCCCATCGCTTGGTGGGGGTGCTTCCCTTGGTCACCGGATACTCCCGCCCCTGTTGTACGGTGGCGCGGAGCAGTTGGAACCACAGATCGGGAATATCTCTGGCCTGAAGAAAAACGGGCTGTAAGACCATGGCGGCCCCGCCTGGATGGGATGCGACGGTTGTCGGTTTCAGGATCCGCGCCCGCCCGCGACGCGGTTTGAAACGGGCGGCCGGGGAACCGAATCCGAAGCCTATCCAAGAGGCGGGGGGAAGTCAAGGCGGTCCTTCTCGATTGTTTGAATAGACGGGCGTGCCTGCCGTGAGTAGGAGGGAGAAAGTCCGAACGTTCCATGGCGGGAGCGGTGCGATGAGTTGGAAAGCCAAAGGACGGCGCAGAGCGCCCACCGACTTGCCTGAGCGGCGAAACGTGAAGGTCGACGGCATGACGCCCATGCGCGAAGGGCGATCTCATCCCTTCCACCGGTTGACATGGGTCTAAGGAATGGATAAGTAGGGAGGAACCCATCCAAGGAGATGTTATGGCGGATCTGAAGCGCCTCAGCGAACAATGTCCGAGCCGGACCGAGAACGACCGGAAGTGCACGTGCACGTATTCTGGATGCCCCAGGCACGGATTGTGCTGCCAGTGCCTGCACTATCATCTGGCGCAGAAGCAGTTACCGGCTTGCGCCTTTCCGGCGGATGTGGAACGCACCTACGACCGATCGTTCCGGAAGTTCGTGGAAACGTACCGGTGATCCGCGTTCCCCGCGCCGCCGTGTGGAGAATGTTCTCCGGCGCCCCCTGCGGCGGGGGATACCTTTTCGGATCTTTTCCCATGGGTTATGACGGCTCAGAGAATTGCATCTCTTCATGACGACACCACCATCCTGGATGCGGCCGTGCGGGCCGCACGCAAAGGGGGCAGGTGCATCCGGGAAGCCTGGGAGCGGAATCACCGTGTGTCGTTCAAGAAGTCACGCGAATTGGTTACGGAAACGGACTACGAGGCTCAGCGGATCATTGTGAACGAAATCGAGAGCGCGTTTCCGGATCATTCCATTCTGGCGGAAGAAGAGGATTTTCATGTGTGGCGCACGGAGCACGAATGGATCGTGGATCCGCTGGATGGAACGGTGAACTTTGCGCACGGTTTCCCTTTTGTAGGTGTTTCCATAGCTTACAAGAAAGGGGATGAGATCCTCGTGGGCGTGGTGTATAATCCGATCATGGAGGAGCTTTTCTGGGCGGAACGAGGTCGGGGCGCCCATTTCCGGAACGCACCCATGAGAGTCAGTACGGAAGGTTCCTTGAGCACTTCGCTGGTGGCCACGGGGTTTCCCTACGATCTAGGGTCCGTTCAGGAAGAAGTTATGACGAAGTTCCGGCTGATGGCTTTGTCCAGTTTAGGCGTGCGACGACCGGGTTCCGCGGCTCTGGATTTGGCGTATGTGGCGCGCGGGGTCTTTGACGGATTCTGGGAACAGGATCTGAAACCTTGGGACATCGCCGCCGGAATTCTTCTGGTGCGCGAAGCGGGTGGAGTTGTAACGGATTTCAGAGGAGGGCGGGTTGATTTACACAGAGGCGAGATTATGGCCACAAACGGCCTCATTCACGATCAAATGATCGCTCAACTGAGGGTGGAAGGAGAACCACACTAAATGAAAGGTCTGCTTTTGGAAGACGAGGTGGAAGGAAGGCTGAACTGTTTCGGGGACTTTGATCAGAAGGATTCCATTTGTCTGAAACGATGCGCCCTGAATATCGGCTGTGCCATCGCCAAGTCCAACTATGCGAATATCAACTTTCCCGAGGACGAATTCTACCCGAGCTATCGCACGATGTACGAATGATGGTGCGTTCCGGCGCCGGGCGGGCCGGCGTCAGGATAGGTCCCGTTCCGTAGGCCGGAGGGCCGGATCGTCCGGAGGAACGTTCTCTGTTTCCTCCTGTTTCCAGGCTTCCAGTTTACGGAGTGTTCTTCTTTTGTGCCGTACGTACGCGACCAGGAAAAGCACCACCATGAGAAACCACAGGGTCCCGGCGCTGGTGAGCAGGGGGAACCAGGAAAAGCGAAAGCGGATGAAGGACTTCCATTCCTTCTCCAGCTTGTCGTACCGCATGCCCGTCGCCCTATAGAGGGACTCCTCGAACGTGAATCCTCTGACATAGTACTTCAAAAAATCCCGCAGGGCCTCGGTTCCGTACTCGGTTCGAAGAAATACGATTACATAGTAGCTTTGGGCGTAGGCAATACGGGCTCGTTCCTTGTCTGAAGGAAAGCCCTGTTCCAGCTCCCGGAGGGGTATGAGCCTGTTGCCGAGTACGGCGTGCATCATGTGCGCGTTTCTGGACCAGCTCCACTCCCCGGCCAGGTGCATGGCCAGTCCCTCGTTCAGCCACACGGGGATGCGTCCGGAATGGTACCGCGTACCCAGCAGGATATGGGTGTACTCATGGATGAACACACTCAGCAGGTTCATACCGGGGACGATCCTGGGCGACTTAAGCACGATGGTGTATTCTCTCGGGTATGCCAGACCCTGCGCCCAATAGGGAGCCGGAGGATAGCCGGGGATCGCCTGCCGGAACCGGGCCGTGTCCGGGGATAGGATCACTCGAACCCTCTTGTCGGGCTTCCATCCGGTCTCCGTTTCCACCTCCGCCGCCACGCCATCGACCCTGTCGGCCAAAGTCCGGGCGATTCCGGCGTCCGGGTTCGTATATTCCAGGAGGAAATGCAGCGTTTCGATCCGGCGCCAAGGGGGTTCCACGGCGAAGGCCAGGGACATGAACGTGAGAGCCATCAGCATGACGGTTTTGGGATCTTCCTCCTGTCAGGCCGCGATAATGTTTATCAACGGGCCGCCAAGATTCAGGGGAATTCTGAAGACGATTGGAAACCCCGTGAAACGGGTAGACGGTCAGGAGTCCAACGATTTCCGGATCAGACTCATCACCTGCTCCGGCGGCAGGGACAGTTGAACCGTCTTTCTCCGAGACCTCTCCCCCCGGATGAGGAGCACATCCTTTTTGGACAGGTTCCAGGCTTTGGACAGGAAGGCGACCAACGCCTTGTTGGCGGCGCCGTCCACGGGAGGCGCCGTTAAACGGATCCTGAGCGTATCCTCCCGCATGCCGTTGAAGCCGCTGCGTGAGCTGTTGGGCTGTACAAGGACCCGCAGCCTCGTGCCCCGTTCGAATGCCGTGATGCAAGGGAAGAGCGGATTCATGGCGGGCCGTATCCACGGCCGGGAAAAGGAGTCTGAGTATTCCCGCGGGTCCAAAGCCGACCCCTGCGGTCCGGTATACGATACACTCCGGTCACCGACCCCGTTGCCGGTCCTTTTGAACTTCAGGCGACTCCCCCATGCCGGAACCAACTATCCTGCCTATGCCTTCATGGTTTCCGCAGGATGATCAGGTCTTGTTGAGAAATCGGATCTTTCCCTCCAGCTCCTCGGCTTCCCGCTGGTTTTCCTGTTCCAGGTCCAAAAGCTTCAAATGGGCTTCGATGAACGAACGGAGCTTTATTTCGAGATGAGTCCGTTGCCGCTTCAGCTCCGCCAAGTCTTCGTGGAGCTGCGCGAGGCGTTTGTGGGTGTTGTTGAGCATCTTTTCAGCGGTAAGCTCGGCCTTGGAAATGAGGAAATCCGCCTGTTTCTGCGCCTGTTCCTCGATGCGTCTGGCCTGTTCCCTGGCCTCGGGCAGAAGCCCCTCCAGTCGGATCTTTTCCCTTGAAACCTCGTTCAGCTTTCCGGACGTGTCTTTGAGTTCGAACCTCAGACTCCGGTTCTCCGCCAGGAGGCGGTCGAACTCATCGGCCAGCTCATCCAGGAAAGACTCCACCGCTTTCGGATCGAGTCCCCGGAAACGCTTTCTGAACCGCTGCCCACGAATGATTTCGGGAGAGAGTTCGGACATGGCATGCTCCTTATCAGCCTGCTGAAAAAGCCGATTGCCGGCAGGCTGTTGACGCGTGATGGGACGCCCGGCGCTGTATTTCCGAAGAATGAGGCGCGCACGAGATACGCCGGAGGAACGTTCCGCCATGCGGCTCGCGGACAGGGATATCTCCTCAGCGCGCCCCTCTCAGGGCCAACTCCATCAGCGAAGCCACCACGAAATTTTGAAGAAAAATGATCAACAAAAACACGATGATCGGCGAAAGGTCGATCATCCCCACATTCAGGGGAAGGATCCTGCGGATTCGCGACAATACAGGCTCCGTCACCGAATAGAGAAATCGGACCAAGGGATTGTACGGATCCGGGTTGACCCATGAGATGACGGCACGGGCAATAATGATGATCATATACACATAGAGCACGGTATCCAGGACCTTGGCGGTGGCCAGAAGGAAATTAGAGACGAGGCTTCCGAACAAGAATTTCTCCTTTGCGCTGGTTCGCGGGTGTGGGAGGCGAAGCCAGCATCGTCAGTTTATTTAAGAATTAGTATAGGTTGCCCGGACAGTCAAGCAAAAACGGGCTAAATCCCGGTCCGGGTTTCCGCGCAGCGGTGAATGTGCACGGGAACGTTCCTTGATGGGATTTAACAGGCCCTTGAAAAAGGCGATCTGCGGTCGCTCCAACGGCGTTGCGCTTCATCCTGCGGCGTACTGTATGTACGCCGCATTCCTCAGGATTCGCGCGCCTTGCATCTCATCGTTTTTCACCAGCCTGCGCGAAATACGGTACCCGAAATACGGTTTATCAACGGGCTCTTAAGATGATATAATAATTAGTTGAGCGATGGGTTCCGAGAATGCAATGGGTTTTCATTTCGAGGGAGGTGGTTATGACGGTTCAAAAGGGAGTCACCCTGGTGGAGCACATCCTGGACCAGGAGAAAGCGAACCCGGATGCTCGGGGGGCTTTCTCGAGACTGCTTACGGAGTTGGTGGTGGCGGCCAAGATCATATCCCGGGAAGTGAACCAATCGGGATTGGCCGAGTCCATGGGGTTTACAGGGGAAGTGAACATTCAGGGTGAGCAGGTGCAGAAACTGGACGAGTTCGCAAACCACCTGTTTATTCGGAGGATGCGGAAGTCGGGCATGCTGTGTGGCATGGCTTCCGAGGAAGTGGCGGATGTCATTGAAATTCCCGATCGGTTCGAATCCGGGGATTATCTTCTTCTCTTCGATCCCCTGGACGGTTCCACCAATATCGATGTGAACGTAAGTATTGGAACAATTTTCTCCATTTTAAGACGGAAGTCCCCGGGTCCGCACATGCTGGTCAGCGACTTCCTGCGTCCCGGCAACGAGCAGGTGGCGGCGGGCTATTTCCTGTATGGGTCGAGCACCATGCTCGTGTACACGACGGGCAAGGGGGTGCACGGCTTCACCCTGGATCCGAGCGTAGGGGAGTTCTTTCTTTCCCATCCGGACATCCGGATTCCCGAGCGGGGAAAGATCTACAGCGTCAATGAGGGGAATTACCGATTCTGGCCCGAAACTATCCGGAACTACGTGGACTATTTGAAGAGTTCGGACAACAAGATGGGTAAACCCTATTCCACGAGGTACGTGGGATCTCTGGTGGCGGATTTTCACCGAAATCTCCTGAAGGGCGGAATCTTCATGTACCCCGCGGATGCCAAGGATCCCAACAAGCCCTTCGGAAAGCTGCGTTATTTGTACGAGTGCGCACCTCTCGCTTTCGTGGTGGAACAGGCGGGAGGGTATGCCAGTACCGGAGAGGGCCCCATCATGGATTTCGTTCCTCAATCAATTCACCAGCGTTGTCCTCTGTATATAGGCAGTCGTCTGGACGTGATGGAGGCGGAAGAGTTTTTGCGTGGAGAACGCTGAGTAGAGGAAGCGGGACTTTGGATCATGCTGGTTCTGGGTATCGAGACATCCTGTGATGAGACAGCGGCGGCGGTGGTGGAAGACGGGCGGGTGATCCGCTCCAACGTGGTGGCGAGCCAGGACGCCATCCACAAGGATTACGGGGGCGTGGTCCCGGAACTGGCCTCGAGAGAGCATATGCGGGCCGTTCTGCCGGTCATCGACCGATCTCTCCGGCAGGCGGGAATTACCCTGCAACAAGTGGAAGGAATCGCGGTGACTCAGGGGCCCGGGCTGCTGGGGTCTTTGTTGATCGGTTTATGCGCCGCCAAATCCCTGGCCACGGTTCGTAATCTTCCCCTCGTGGGGGTGGACCACCTTGAAGCCCATGTGGCCGTGAACTTCCTGGGGGCGGCTCCTCCCGATTTCCCATTTACCGCACTGGTGGTCTCGGGGGGGCACACGAATCTGTACCACGTGACGAGTTTCTTCGACTTCGAGTTGCTCGGCCGGACCCGGGACGATGCGGCGGGGGAAGCTTTTGACAAAACCGCCAAGTTTTTGGGACTCGGATACCCGGGCGGGGTGGTGATCGACCGAATGGCCCGCGAAGGGGATATGGAAGCCGTGAGGTTCCCCAGGGCCATGATGGATTCGGACTCCCTGGATTTCAGCTTCAGCGGTCTCAAGACCGCCGTCATCGCTTACATAAAGAAGCATCCTCTGAACGGGGCCCGGGATGAGCGGCGCGTGTGCGACATCGTCGCCGGTTTTCAGGAAGCCGTGGTGGATGTACTGACGGTCAAGGCGTTGCGCGCCGCAAAGGGGAACGACACCCGCCGACTGGTCCTTGCCGGAGGCGTGGCTGCGAACAGCCGCCTGCGCCTGAAACTGGGGGAAGGGTCCCGAACGGAAGGGGTGAAGCTTTTCGTACCGAGTCTTTCCTTATGTACGGACAACGCCGTGGGTGTGGCGGTGTTGGGGTATCATCGCTTGTGCGCGGGTCGTACGGATTCTCTGGACCTGGATGCCTACTCCCGCGTTCCCAAGTCTTTGTCCTATCCTTCGTCGGTGGTTTCATGAGCCGTCAACCCCGGACGTTTCCTTCTCGACCCCGCAAACGTTGGGGACAGCATTTTCTACTGGATCCGAACCAGATCCGAAATATCGTGGAGTCATCCAGGCTCGAGGGGGGAGACTCTGTTCTGGAAATCGGCCCCGGCCGGGGATCTCTTACCGGCCCTCTGTGCGGTGCGGCGCGTTCCGTGACGGCGGTGGAGATTGATCCGGAGCTGGTGGGTTTCTTACGGGAGCGTTTCCGGGATTTCCCGAACCTCAGCGTGGTGTGCGGGGATTTCCTGAATTTCGACTTGGCCGCGTTGGCCCGAGACCAGGGGGGCGCTCTCGTGGTGGTGGGAAACATTCCATACAATATTTCGGCGCCCATTCTCTTCCGACTGTTGGATTCCCGTTCTTCCATCCGCTCGGCGACCTTGATGCTGCAGAAAGAAGTGGCGGATCGGATTCTGGCTCGGCCCGGCAGCAAAGCCTATGGGGTGCTCAGCCTATTGATTCCTTATGAAGCCCGGGCAAAGCGCCTGTTTTCTCTCCCTCCCTCGGCGTTCAGGCCGAAACCCAAGGTGGATTCCACGGTGATCCGCCTGGATTTCGAACAACCCCATCCGAGAAGAACTCCGTATCCGCATCTGTTCAGGGGCATGGTCAAGGCGGGTTTCGGGAACCGCCGCAAGATGCTCAAGAACGCGTTGGGGAACAGCCCATCCGTGCCTGTCGATACGGGAATGGTGCTGGATGCGTTATCGGCATGTTCTTTGAATCCGAAGGCGCGAGCCGAAAACCTGGAGTTGGATGACTTCCTGAAGTTGACGGAGGTGCTGGCATCCCGGATCCAGGGTCTCGACGTTGTGGAGGCCTAGTCGTCCGGAAAAGCGCGGTGCAGCGTTCCGGATTGGAATACCCGTGGAAGGCGCCTCGATGCGAGGAGGAAAACGGTTCCTGTCAAGGCATGGAGTCAAGGGGTGTTGTCAAGGGGTTGACAGTCCCCTCTAAATCGGGTAGACAAGCGGCATTCAAAAAACGGCTTGGATCCACAATGGTGGGCCGAGACCGGGTAGCCATGACAGCCCGGAGCAAGGCGGACGGGATCTTTACGGACTCGTACCCTGTTGACCGCATCCGGATGCGCATTGGAGGAACCTCCCGGTCTGCCGAGGAGGTTTTTTTATGGATGTCATCGAGACCGTATCGGATATGCAGGCGCTCTCCGAGGCTCTCAGGAGCGGCGGCCGCATCATTGGTTTCGTTCCCACCATGGGATATCTGCATGAGGGTCATTTGAGCCTCGTGCGGGCCTCCAAGAGCCGCTGTAATGTCACCGTGGCCAGCATCTTTGTAAATCCCGCCCAATTCGGACCCAACGAGGATTATGCCGGCTATCCCAGGGACCTGGACCGGGATCTGCAAATGGCCCGGGAGGCGGGTGTGGACATCGTGTACCATCCGGATGCCTCTCAAATGTACCCCCCCGGATTTCAAACGGTTGTCAGAGTGGAGCGGTTGAGTCAGGGGCTGTGTGGATCCAGCAGGCCGGGGCATTTCCAGGGCGTGGCGACGGTCGTCCTCAAGCTCTTCAACCAGGTGCTTCCTCATAAGGCGTTTTTCGGGCTGAAAGATTACCAGCAGGTGGCTGTGATCCGGCGCATGGCGAGGGATCTGGACCTGACCGTGGAGATTGCGCCCTGTCCGATTCACCGGGAGTCGGATGGCCTGGCCATGAGTTCCAGGAACGTGTACTTGAGTCCCGAGGGGCGCAAGGCCGCCCTGTGCCTGTCCCGCTCCATGGAACTGGCGCGGAGGCTGGTGAGCGAGGGAATGCGCGGATCCCGTGAGATTATTCAGGAAGTTCGGGATGGCATCGGGAAAGAGCCGCTCGCCCGCGAAGATTACGTGGAGATCCGTGATGCGGATACATTGGAACCCATAGACCGTGTCGAAAGGAAGGCCGTTCTGTTGCTGGCTGTTTGGATCGAAAAGGCGCGACTGATCGACAACGCTTTTTTGTTGGAATAGGAGGAAATACATGCAGCGGATGATGCTGAAGTCGAAAATCCACAGGGCGACTATCACGGAAGCCAACCTGCATTATCAGGGCAGCATCGCCATTGATGAAAATCTCATGGAAGCGGCGGATATTCTTCCTTTCGAGATGGTGTACATCTACAATATCAATAACGGGGAACGGTTCGAGACGTATGCCATCAGCGGAGAGAGGGGTTCGGGAGAGATCTGCCTCAATGGCGCCGCGGCCCGTAAAGGGGAGCCCGGGGATTTGATCATCATTACGACCTTTGTCCAGGTCACCGAAGCGGAAGCACGCGAGTGCCGCCCCAAGACCTTTATGGTGGATTCGGAGAACCGCATTTTGCCTGCTTCCTGCAACCAAACCGCCAAGTCTTTCCGGCGGGTGGAAGCCGCGGGCAGGTAAGCCGCCGGCCATACTCCCGTGAGCCGGAAAAAGGGTACATGGTATCGTTACCGTTTCGGAGATCGCTTGGTAAATCCTCCGTTGGATGGAGGTGGAGGAGGAACGGTTATACCGTGCCTCTGAAGGTTCGATATTCGTTTCCGGCATCCGGTAAACAAATCCCGTGTGTCCCAGTTGCCCCATCTCCCCGGCGCCTTGCAGAAACAGGCGCCGACAGGGGGGCTCCTGTAGTGTCTTCTTTGACTGCGGACTACTCCCTCTATGTGTCACTCCTCCGAATCTGTGCGTCCCGTATCTTGTCGTTTTTCGCCGATCTTGCCCGGCCCGGTTCCGCTTTTACAGTGAAAAGCGCGATCCGCAGTCACGCCTTCGGCGTGAGGCTTCATCCTTCATTATTGCGGCTACTGCCTGTACGCCTCATTCCTTAGGACTCACCACGCCAGAGGCGCGCCTTGCATCGCATCGTTTTGCACCGATCTGTCCGCAATACGGTTGATGAACGGGCTTTTGAGATTTGCTCAGGCGGTAGGAAGCGTTGCGCCGGTCGGGATTTGGAAATTGACTTCACCGCCGGCGGGTGCTATCTAATCCAACTTCGGTGTATGTCACACCCGCGTCGGAATAATGGAGTCCCCTAACAGGCCGTTGAAAAACGCGATCTGCTGTGTTGCGCTTCATCCTTCGTTCTTGCGGTGTACTGTACGCCTCATTCCGCAGGATTCGCGCGCCTTGCATCTCATCGTTCTTCGCCGGCCTGCCCGCAGTACTGTTTATCAAATGGCCGCCGGGGACTTTCAGGAGTCGGAAGAGCCGCTTATGGTAGCTATTATCGATTACGGAGCCGGAAATCTGACCAGCGTGGCGCGGGCGCTGGAACGGTTGGGGATCCCTTGGGAGATTACCTCCGATCCGGTACGCATCCGCGCCGCTGAACGGGTTATCTTCCCCGGCGTGGGAGCGGCCGGGCAGGCCATGTTGAATTTGAAGGCAGCGGGGCTGGATCGTGTCATTCGGGATGTGTTTGAAAAGGGAACCCCTTTGTTGGGGATTTGCCTGGGAACTCAGATTGTTCTGGAACACAGTGAAGAAAACGATACCCGATGTCTGGGACTACTCAAAGGTCGCACCCGGAGTTTTGCCCGTCGCTTGTCATACTCGCATCCGGAGCTGAAGATCCCGCATATGGGTTGGAACCAAGTACGCATGGCGGCTGACCATGCGGTGTTTGCGGGGCTGCCGGAGGAAAGCGACTTCTATTTCGTCCATTCGTACTATCCGGATCCTGAGGACGCGAATGTCAAATTGGGGGTGACGGAATACGGCGTCCGGTTTGCATCCGTCCTGGGGTGGAGGAATCTCTTGGCGGTGCAATTCCACCCCGAGAAAAGCGGTCCGGCGGGACTAGGCGTCCTGAAGCGATTTTCCGAGTGGAACGGTCGCGGTGTTTCCGGGATGTGAAACCGCCGATCGGTTTTTCCCTCAGAGGGATCGAAATTGCTGGGCGTATTCAATAACCGCAGATACGTACTTCAGAGTATCCCGGTACGGAGGTATGCCTCCGTGCCTAAGCACGCGTGTGGGGCCGGCATTGTACGCCGCAAGGGCCAACTCAACGTCCCCGTCCAGCATTTCCAGCAGTAATCTGAAATATCGGACTCCTGCATGGATGTTTTCTTCCGGGTCGAAGGCATTTCTCACACCCAACATATCGGCGGTTCCGGGCATGATTTGCATCAGGCCCGAAGCACCCACCGGTGACACGGCGGAAGGATTGAAACTGGATTCCGCCTGGATGATGGCCTTGACCAAGAAAAAATCCACGTCGTATTCGCTGGATGCCGCTTCGATAATGGGATCGTATCGGTGGAACGGGCTTTTGTTTTCCTCTGTTGCGTCTTCCTGGTCCGGACCAGCCGAGCTACTTTCATCCGAACAGGCCAGGAGGAGAACCTCGCTCCCGTGGACGACGGTTGTTGTCCGGTCCCTTTTCAGTAATGCCAGGAGATCCGGGTGGAGGATACCCGACGGCCGTGTTTTCACGGAGGAGAAGACGCGTTCCGGTTGGTGAGGCAAGACCATTCCGACGACAAATACCAGAAGTATCGGTAAGCTATACAGTGCTGCTTTGACCATTGGAGCAAAATCTCCTTGACTCTATAATACCTGATGGGTCCTAATTTAGGTTTCTGAGTCCGGGGTGTCAATTGTTTTTTCCCGCTTACAAGAGATGGGGATACGAAAAGAGACGGTCCGGATGGGTGCCCATATGGGTCTAACTATCTCATATTACCCATATTATGTGTATTGAGCGCTCGGAGGATTCTCCATGAGATCCGGAAAAGCCCGAACATCGCACCACACTCCGGAGAGCCGGGAAAGATCGGGTGGGGAATCGCCGGCCCCGTACGACCTTGTGGTGCGCAACGGCCGAATTGTCACTATCAATTCCTCCTGTGAGATCATTGAGAACGGGTTCATAGCCGTGACCGGAGATACTATTTCAGCGATAGGACCGGGCGGGGCGGAATCCGCCGACAATGCCCGATGCAGTATCGACGCCCGTGGAGGCTTGGTATTGCCCGGTCTGGTCAACGCACACACGCATGCGGCTATGTCCTTGTTCCGAGGCTTGGCCGATGACTTGCCGCTGATGGACTGGCTGGATCACTACATATTTCCGGCGGAGCGAAAGCTGACGGGAGAGTGGGTGTATTGGGGCGCCATGCTGGCGGCGGCGGAGATGATTCGCTCGGGCACGACCACTTTTTGTGACATGTATCTGTTTGAAGACCGGGTCGCGGAGGCCGCCGCGTGTGCGGGTATGCGCGCCGTGGTTGGAGAGGTGCTCTATGATTTTGATTCTCCGAGCTACGGTCGTATCGAAAACGGATTGCGGTTCACGAGAGAACTTGTGGAACGTTGGAAGGGACACCCCTTGATTTCGGTGGCGGTTGAACCGCACAGTGCTTACACGTGTTCCCCGGAACTTCTGATTCGAGCCCGCGACTTGGCGGAAGAGACGGATGTTCCGCTGATCACCCATTTGAGCGAATCCGATTCGGAAGTGGCTGCGGTGGTAAAACGGCATGGAATGCGGCCCGTGGAATTTCTGGATGAGCTGGGTGTCTTGACGGCGCGCCTGATTGCAGACCATTGCGTCGTGTTGAACGACAAGGAGATGGATCTGCTGGCGACTCGGGGAGTCCGAGTCTGCCACAACGCGGAAAGCAACATGAAGCTTGCTTCCGGCGTAAGTCCGGTACCGGACCTGATAAGCCGCGGCGTTCAAGTGGGGCTGGGAACGGATGGCTGTGCCAGCAACAACGATCTGAACATGTTCGGGGAAATGGATACGGTGGCCAAGCTCCACAAGGTGATTCGCAAGGACCCCACGATCATGGATGCCCGGACCGTGGTTTCCATGGCAACACGGGGAGGCGCCGCCGTCCTTGGCATGGAGCATGCCATCGGCAGCCTTGAAATAGGGAAAAAGGCCGATCTGGTGGTGCTGGATTGCAGACGGCCTCATATGATACCGTTGTTTAATCCCTTTTCCCATCTGGTGTATTGCGCCAACGGTAGCGAAGTGACCTCCGTAGTCATCAATGGACGGCCCGTGTTGCTGGAGGGCCGGTTCACCACCCTGGATGAGAAAGAAGTGTTTTCTCGTGTGGAAGAAATCGGGAGGAATATCGGCGAACAACGGTGCTCACGATAACGGGCGAATACACGGATGTGGAAACATGCCGGCCGCAGTATCGGCTGCCGTCAATTCTGTTTTTGGTGCGGCGCCCGGTTGCGCAGGGCGCTTGGCATGCCGTTGGAAAACGCGGGTCACGCCAACGGCGTGACACTTCATCCTTCGTCGTTGCGGCGTACCGTGTGTGCGCCTCAATGCTCAGGATTCGCGCGCCTTGCATCTCATCGTTTTTCACCGGCTTGTCCACAATGGTGTTTACCAACGGTTTGTTAGGATCGGGTGGGACTACGGCGTATCCGGCGACCGTCTTTTTCGTTCGGGTTCGCGCTCCTGAAGGGCATCGGTTATCACCAGCCTTTCGGAATCCCTATTCTCATAGGACGGCGGAGGGGTTTCGGAGACTCGCTCCTGTACCGTTCAGATGCTCCGATTGCTCAGGGCAGGACAGATATTGAGGTATTCTTGTGGCGGATATTAAGGAGTTCAGAGGTCTTCGCTATAACATGAGGTATGTGGACGACTTGTCACTTGTGGTTGCTCCTCCTTATGACGTAATCTCTCCCGAGGGACAGGAGAGATACTATCAAATGCATCCATACAATATCATTCGTCTTATTCTTGGTAGGCAGTACCCGGAGGATACCGACACAGAGAATCGCTATACCCGATCCGCGACTTGCTTCAGGGAATGGCAGGAAGGTGGTATTCTGGTTCCGGATTCGGAGCCCGGTCTCTACTCATACGTCATCGATTACGAGGTGGAGGGATGTGCGCCGTGCCGGCGCATGGGGTTGATTGCTCTGGTCCGGTTGGAGGATCTGACGGAAGGGAGTATCCGCCGTCATGAGAAGACGTTTTCCGAAACCAAGTCCGATCGTTTCAAGCTCATGCAGGCCTGTCGGGCCAATTTGTGTCCTATTTTCTCGGTATACTCCGATCCCGAGGCAAGAGTGACGAAGCTGTTGGAGGAGACGCGCGGGCCGTCCCCCGACGCGGAATTTCGGGATCGAGACGGCATCCGGCACCGATTATGGCGCGTTACGGATACGGATGCGATTCGCCTGGTCCAGGAGTGGTTCCGGGGGCGCGAGCTGTTCATTGCCGACGGGCATCACCGGTATGAGACGGCGGTGGCTTTCTGGCAACACGTCCAGGCGACGGAAGACATATCCGGAGAAGGGCATCCGGCGCAATACGTGATGATGTACCTGTGCAACGCCAGTGAACCTCTGACTATCCTCCCGGTGCATCGCCTGCTTACCGCCTGGCCCGCGCATCTTTCCAAAGAGGGATTCCTGAAGGAAGCGGCCGAGGTTATGGATGTGGAACGGTTCGAGTTCGGGGGTGATTTGTGTCCAGAGACGCTGGGCCGTCTCGCTTCGGCCATGAACGAGGGCGGAAGGCGTACGCACACTTTCGGGTTCTGTTTTCAACATGACCGGAGTGTGAGCCTGCTCGGATTGAAGCCCCATGTTATGGAAGAGATCTTTGGGGAAAGCATCCCGAAACCCCTGCAGGGTTTGGACGTCGTGGTGCTGACGGAGTTGGTGCTCAAGAGGATACTCGGCATACGGGATGAAGACCTGGATAACGAGCATGCGTTGCGGTATTCGAGCCGCATGGCGGAAGCTCTGCAAGCGGTGGAAGTGGGAGAATCCGCGGCGTGCTTTCTGATGAACCCCACCCGCATCGACCAGGTGATGGAGGTCGCCGAGGAAGGCCTGATCATGCCGCGCAAGTCCACTTACTTTTATCCCAAGGTGATCTCCGGCTTGGTGATAAACAGGTTTTGATGAACCGTGCCGATGTCAACGCGATTCAGAAAGCGTTGGGTCCGGGCGAGACGCTGGACACGCTTTTCGGAGGTCGATTGCTGCTGGTGCAGCACAAGGACGGGTACCGCTTCTCCCTGGATGCGATTCTTCTGGCGCGGTTTGCGGCCGTGCAACCCGGTGACCGAGTCGTCGATCTGGGAACCGGCTGTGGGATAATCGCGGTCATTCTGGGGTTGGATGCCCGGATTGATGGCATCGTAGGGGTCGAGGCGCAATCGGGGTTGGCGGGTTTGGCTCGAAAGAACGCTTGCCTTAACGGATTGGCGGATCGGATCCTGGTATGCGAAAGCCGGGTTACTCAGGTATCGGAGCATCTGCCTCCCGGAGCTTTTGATTTGGCGGTGCTCAACCCACCGTATGGAAGACCGGCATCGGGTCGCGTCAACCCCCGCATGGAGAAGGCTCAAGCCCGTCATGAGATCCTGGGAACCCTGGGAGATTTTGTTCAGGCCGCGGCCTACTTGCTCCGATTTGCAGGCCGTTTGGACCTCATCTATCGTCCTTCCAACCTCCCGTATCTGTTCCGGTGTCTGCAGGAGGAAGGCTTTGCTCCTAAACGCCTGCGGATGGTACATGGGAAAGAGGACTCTCCGGCCAGGCTGGTCTTGGTGTCGGCGTCGAAAGGGGGAGGAGAGGGGCTTGCGGTGGATCCTCCTCTGATTTTGTACCATGGCGACGGCGCATATACGAAGGAGTTCGAGGAGATTTACCGGTTGTGAGGAATGAGGGACGGACCCCTTTCAAGTGTCCCCGGCGGCCGGGAACAGCGAAGGGTTACTCCAGCTTCCTGGAAGCGCTGAGCATCCAAAGACGCCGCACCTGTTCACGCATTTCGGGATCACGAATCCGCCGCACCTGCGTATGGATTTGCTCCGTGGTTTCCGGGTCCGGAAGCGGGCAGGATTCCGGCGGGGCCGAAGAATGCGTCGAAACCGTCTCCTGCGACGGAAAATCTCCTTGCTGAAAGCGGATTTCCTTGATGATGGGTCTGCCGCAGGCGCGGTTCAGGTTATTCCGGATGAGTTCCGCCTGAAACTGGAGTTCCTGCAACCACGCGGCGCTCGGGACAACCACCCAGAGCGTTCCGTTCCGGAAGGAAAGGGGTTGGGCCCGATCGGCCACAACGACACCCGCCTCGGCTTTCCAGTGTGTCCAAATCTCGATTCCGGAAGAAACATCCGATTGTCCGAGGAATATTTCTTTCAGGCTCAGGAGGGCCGCTCCCGTTCGTTTGCTTCGGTTTCGACGTCGGGTCATGGAAATTCCGGATTACGGATTATGCCGCCGAGGAATGCACAGTCACTTTTGTTGGATGTTTCTGCACGGCATGGCGCCGATGAGTTACCAAGTAGACGATTCCAATCACTATAGCAGATCATCCACCTCGTGCCAATCCTGCCCCCTGAGCACTGGAGGAATTCGGCATCGCCAACGCCGTAATCAACCTATCCCAATGAAATAGAGCGCAGGCGCCAAGACCCTCGAGTCCGGTAGAAAGCGGGAACAACCCGGCTTTGGGTCTTTTCGCAGGAAGCCTGAACATGGGTTTGAGCCATCCGGTACATCCGGCAATGTACCCAGTTCTCTGAGGAATCGTCCCGTGCACATCGTGTCCGTAAGTCGGCGAACCGATATCCCGGCGTTCTACATGCCGTGGTTTCTAAACCGTTTGAAGGCGGGATACGCCTTGGTGGAGAATCCTTTCGGGGGTCGTCTTTTTGCGGTTTCTCTGATTCCTTCCGAGGTTCGGGGGTTTGTTTTCTGGTCCAAGAATTTCGCTCCGCTGATTCCCCATTTCCCAGTGCTGGAACGTCGCGGGGACTCCTGCCGATTTCACTTTACCATTACCGGGCTGCCCCGATCTCTGGAGCCCCGGGTACCGGAGACGCAACAGGCTCTCCAAACCTTCGATGCTCTGGTGGAAAGAGCCGGCAGCAAGCGTGTCACATGGCGATACGATCCCGTGCTGATTTCCAATGTGACCGATGCGGATTTCCATCTTCGAACCTTTCGGCGTCTGTGCAGACAGTTGGAGAACAAGACGGCAAGCTGTGTCATGAGTTTTCCTACCCGGTACGGAAAGGTGGAAAGACGGTTCGCACAGTTAGAGAAGATTAAGAACATCCGTGTACTGACGCCCACCGAGGATCGGAGGCTGCATCTTGCACGGGAACTGGCATCCATTGCCCGGGAATTCGGCATAACCCTGCACTCCTGTTGCGGTGATTACCTGATAGGAGAAACAATCCGAAAGGCGCATTGCGTGGATTGGGATTCGGGAGAGGCCCCCGAGATCGGTTCATGGAGAGGAGTGAAGCGGAATCCTACCCGCAGCGAGTGCGGATGCCGGGACAGCCGGGACATCGGCGCCTACGACACGTGTTTGCATGGTTGCGTTTATTGTTATGCCACCGGGAATTCGTTCGGACCTCGGGAGCCGTTCCGGAACGGGGATCCCGACTCCGATATTCTTGCCGTTCGGAACACGGCCAACCTGGAAACGCGAAAAAGAGCCGCGCTCCAGCAGCTTACCGGACGTTGAATGCGGCTCTGTGCAACGATTTCGTGGGATACAAGCAGGTTCCGTCCCCGGATGGCGCCTTCTTTCGTTTTCAGTCTACATCTGCGAAAACCGATCCGCTTTTCTAAAGTGATCATGAAGAATTATCAATCGCTCGACCGGCACGCGGCCTTGATCTTGGTTAAGGAATGGTGCAATAAGATTGCCGGTAACGACGAGATCGACGAAAACGATCACCGGAAGCCGAATGCAAGGGCTTCCTGATCCGGTTTGGCTCCTCGCGGAATCAAGCCTGGAGCCCGGAGGAAGCTTAGTAGTATTTGTGGCCGCCGTGGAAATAGACGGATCGAGTCCGTGGGGGGCGGAATCGCGCTGAGATACTCCGGATACTTGTGTGGGAGGGACGGGTGGCGGCTTCGCCGGGGTTCAGTACCGCCCCGTGAATCAACAATCAAGTGCTCGGGTTATCAACGGCTGATAAGGGCCTATCCCGGTCCCTTCCGGGCTCCGGTCTTCCATCAAGCCTTGACTAGTCCAGTATACTTCTATAGCTTGATATGGCTTGAGAACTGTTTGAGGTTCACTACAAGCCACTCCGGGGTGTTCATGCTGAGGCCCATAGCAGCTTTGGGGCGTCTGACGATTCGTTTTGTGGAAGAGATGGGTCGCATCTTGATCCTGTTGGCCGAAGCGGTCTACTGGACGTTCCGCCCCCCTTTCAATATTCGAAATGTATTCACCCAGATGGAATTCGTGGGTGTGAAATCCATTTTCGTGGTCAGCCTGACGGGGGGCTTCACGGGGATGGTTTTCGCTCTTCAGAGTTACAAGGGGTTTCACTTGTTCGGCGCGGAAAGTTTGGTGGGGCCGGTGGTTACACTTTCCATAACCCGTGAGCTCAGTCCCGTCCTGACCTCGCTCATGGTGACCGGGCGGGCCGGTTCTGCTATGGCGGCCGAGATCGGAACCATGCGGGTGACGGAACAAATTGACGCCCTCAGGGCCATGGCGGTCAATCCGGTAAATCATCTGGTGGCGCCCCGAATACTCGCCGGCACGCTGATGACGCCGGTACTCACGGGAGTGACTGATTTCATCGGCATCGCCGGGGGCTACTTCGTGGGAGTGTATCTCCTGGGTATGGATCGGGTTACCTTCTTGGGTCGCATCGAGGATTACGTGGAGCCGGCCGACATCATGCACGGCCTGTCCAAAGCCGTGGTCTTCGGTTTGATCTTGAGTCTTGTAGGGTGCTACAAGGGGATGACCACGGATGGTGGGGCTCAAGGGGTGGGCCGCTCCACCACGCAAGCCGTGGTGATTGCCTCTATCTTGATCCTGGTGTCCGATTATCTCTTTACGGCTTTGGTGTTCTGATGCCGTTTCCGGATGGGAAGAACGGCGGTGATCGAGCTGAACGATGTACACAAGTCTTTCGGCGTCCAGCATGTATTGCGGGGAGTGAACCTTCGCGTGGAGCGGGGAAGAATTACCGTGATCATGGGCGCAAGCGGCGGAGGCAAGAGCGTTCTTCTGAAACACATGATCGGCCTCATTCGCCCGGACCGTGGTGAAGTGAACGTGTATGGCGGCAACCTTGCGGCCATGTCGGAATGGGATATGGCGCCCATCCGAAAACGTATGGGTATTTTATTCCAGGATGCCGCCCTGTTCGACTCCATGAATGTGGCGCAAAACGTGGCATTTCCACTGTTACAGCATACTCGACTGAAACCGCGGGAGGTCCGGCGGATCGTAGCGGAAAAGCTTGAACTCGTTGGACTCAGCGGGGTTGAACAGAAGATGCCCTCCCACTTGAGCGGAGGAATGCGAAAACGTGTGGGATTGGCGAGGGCCATTGCCATGGATCCCGAGATCTTGTTGTTTGACGAGCCTACGAGCGGGTTGGATCCGGTGCTGGCGGATTCCATCGATCGGTTGATCGTGAGAACCCAGAGCCGTCTCCATGTCACGGCCGTCGTGATCAGTCACGATGTTCAGGGCACGTTTCGAATTGCAGACCGGGTGGCCATGCTGGCGGAGGGAACCATTGTGGCTGAAGGAAGTCCGGAGGCCATGAAACAATCTCCTATTCCTGTGGTTCAACGCTTCCTTCAGGGGCGTTCGGAGTAAAGGCTCCGCAAGACCCGGGGGGAATCCTTATGGGCGGTTTCACGGCGGAAATCAAGGTGGGGCTCCTGGTGTTGGCGGGGCTGATTGCCGTGGTCTACATGTCCTTCCAGGTGGGACGACCCGATCCCACCGAACGGGATGGATACGAACTGGTGGCCTTCTTCGATACGGTCTCGGGGCTCAAACCGGGAACCCCCGTGGAGATGGCGGGTATCCGGATCGGATCCGTGGAGGGTATCGGCCTCCATGAGGGAAGGGCCGAAGTGGTCCTGCGTATACGACCGGACGTGCTGATTGCCCATGACGCACAGGCCGTCATTCGGACCCGCGGCGTCTTGGGAGACCGCTTCGTTCAGATTGTGCCCGGTTCCCCTCAGGAACCGGCCTTGACCCCCGGTTCGGAAATCGATCAGACGCAATCCCAGGTGGATGTGGATGAGCTGCTGGTGCAACTCACGGCCATCGCCGAGGATGTGAAATCGGTGACCGCCTCTTTGAAGGGGGCCGTCGGAGGCGTGGAAGGGGAAGAAGCTCTCCGCGAAATCGTCGAAAACACGAGACGCGTCACGGGATCTCTGGACGCCATGGTCACTCGCAATACCGAGATCTTCGAGCAAATTTTGTCTAATTTCAGGAGCTTTTCCGCAGATCTCAAAGAATTGAGCGGTGTAAACAAAGAAAACGTGCATGTCCTGATCGCCAATGTACGTGATGCCTCCGAATCCCTGGAGGAAACCCTGACCGGCCTTCAGTCGATCGTCCGGAGAGTGGAGCAGGGCGAGGGTACACTGGGACGTTTGTTGGTGGAGGATGAAACCATAGAGGAATTGAATGCGGCACTGGCGTCGGTCCGGGATGTTTCCGACAGAATCAGGAGGGGCGAAGGTACTCTGGGAAAGCTGGTGACGGATCCGTCCATCGGGGAGAAGTTGGATGAAACATTGACCCATGTGAGTTCTCTGACGGCCAGGGCGGAACGCTTAAGAGTCTACTTGGGCTATCGGGGTGAGTATCTGGTTCGAGGGGATGATGTGAAATCTTATGTGAATCTTCGAATCCAGCCCTCGTTGGATAAGTATTACCTGCTGAGCGTTGTGGATGATCCTCGGGGACGAATGCGAAGCAAAGTCACGGATCTTACGGTGACGCATCCCGACGGGAGCACCACGTTCGAGCGCGTGAGCGAGCAGCAGATCGACGAAGACGAACTCAAGTTTTCCGCGCAGATTGCCAAACGCTACTTTGATACCACGATTCGAGGAGGTATTATTGAATCGACAGGCGGGTTCGGCGTGGATCATTACCTGTTCGACGACAATCTGAAGCTTTCCGCAGAGGTTTTTGATTTCGACTCCAGCCGTAAGCCCCATGTCAAGTTTTACGCGGATGCCAATCTCTTTGATCACTTCTATGTTACTGCGGGGTACGACGACGCCTTCAGTGACCGGGGACGCAAATCCTTTTTTGTCGGTGCGGGTCTCCAGTTCAAAGACGATGATCTTAAGTTTCTCTTAGGCGGTACGAACATCTCCTTGCCATGACCTCTCCGGTGGTGCGGGGTTCCGGTTGCGGCCTTCATTCTGTGCAGGCGGAGTTCTTGCACGGTTTTCAGCGATTCCATAAGAAATATTCCATAAGAGGGGGCCTGGGTGTTTCAATACGATCTGGACATGGACTGGCTGGATCAGAAAAAAGATCTATCCCGGGCAGAGATTCGAAAGAGGCTCTCGCGCATGCGTTCTCTTTGCCAAATGGTGCTGGAGATGGGCACCGACGGAATTCTCATTCTGGACGAAGAGGTATGTGTTGAATACGCAAATCGCAAGGCGGAGGAGCTGACGGGAATCAAGAAGGACCGACTCCTGGGCACCAAGTTCGATATTCTTTTGAACGACGTGGCCCGGCTTCCCTGGCTACAGATTCACAGTGAGCTGGTAAGCCGCAAAGAAGACAGCCGCCGGTTTCTCACGGAATTCCTCATCAAGAGGCCCGACGGCTCTCAGTGTACCGTGGAGGCCTGTGTCAGCGTCGCCAGAACCGATGTGGGGCGTAAGACCTTTGTATATCTCCGGGAACAGACTCTCAAAGACGAAATCATGGATACCCTCCGCAGAACCAATGTGTTCCTATCCAACATCATCCGCAGTTCCGTGGACGGCATCATGGCCAGCGACATAAAAGGCAATGTGACCTTTTTCAACGAGTATGCCGAGCGTATGCTCGGCTACCGTTCGGAGGATGTGGTCGGGAAGATGCACATCAGCACGATTTACTCGGATCCGGCCGAAGCGCGTGAAATTATGGCCAAGATTCGGAGCGAGGAATGCGGCGGTGTGGGCAAACTCACCACTACGCAAGTGAATTTGAAGGATCGTGAGAGTCGGATCATTCCCTGCAATCTCTCGGCAGCCATGATTTATGAGGACGGACAGGAAAAAGCCACGGTGGGAATTTTTACCGACTTGAGAGAGCGGATCCGGATGGAACGGGAGTTGGAGGAAACCCATCTTCAGCTGGTGCAGTCCGAGAAGATGGCTTCCCTGGGAAAGCTGGCCGCCGGTGTAGCCCACGAAATCAACAATCCCCTCGGAGGGATTCTCATGTATGCCAACATCCTGATGGAAGACATGAGCCCCGATAGCCCGGGCTGGAAAGATCTGGAGCACATCGTGGAGCAGACACTCCGATGCAAGGATATTGTCCAGAACCTGTTGGATTTCAGTCGTCAAAGCGGAACCGAACAGATCTATTTCAGCGTGAATGAATGCGTGCAGAAGGTGGTTTCCTTATTCAAGGATCAGTCCATGCTGCACGATATACGAATAGTTCTCGAACTGGATCTGGAACTGCCGCGAGTATTGGGCAATCCCGGTCTAATGAATCAGGTCCTTACCAACTTACTGGTGAATGCCGTCGACGCCATGGAGGGGGAAGGGGTTCTGACGTTTCGTTCCAGGGCGGATTATCCCCAGGGTGTGCTGGTGGTCGAGGTGGAGGATACCGGGTGCGGGATTCCCGAAGAATTGCTTTCCCGAGTGTTCGACCCGTTCTTTACCACCAAGAAAGTGGGTAAAGGCACGGGACTGGGGCTGGCTACTTCGTACGGAATCGTCAAGCGCCACGGAGGTCGGCTTATGGTGAAAAGCGTCGAAGGTATGGGGTCCATTTTTCGTGTCGAACTTCCGATTCCTCCTGATGAGTCTTCCTCGCTACGATAATCCTGATTCCAAGAATCTGAATTCACGGAGGTGGAGGGGATGACGGATCCCGAACTCACGGTGGTTGTAGTGGATGATGAGAAACTCATCCGGGAAGGATGCGCCCGGGTTCTATCCAAAGCGGACTACCGGGTGTACACCGCCGAGAACGGCCGTGAGGGGTTGGACCTCATCATCCGCCGGCATGCGGATATCGCACTGTTGGACCTGAAAATGCCCGTTATGGACGGGATGGCCGTTCTGGACGAAATCCGTGAGCGTCAATTGGATACGGTGGTGATTGTGATCACGGGTCATGGAACCATCGAGACGGCCGTTCAATCCATGAAACGCGGGGCGTACGATTTCATTACGAAGCCGTTTGCTCCGGATCAGGTTCGCATGGTAGTGCGCCGAGCCTGGGAAATGAAACGCCTGGAAAGGGAAGCGGCGTTCCTTCGAGAAGAGCGGGCCAAAAGTCTCAGAGACATCGCCACAGAGAAAAGCCGTATTTCGAACATCATTCAGGCCATGGCCGATGGGGTGATCATCACGGATCAAAACGCGGAAATCGTACTGAACAATGCCGCCGCCTCACGGCTATTGGGGCTATCGCCCACGGTGCTGCGGGGTCGGAGTATTACGGAGGTTGTCGCCAATGCCGCCATGACCCGGGCCATCAGCCAGATTCTGAACGCGGATGCGCCCAACGTGTCCACCATAACCCAGGAATTGGAAGTAAGCGACGATGCACTGGTGCGAGCCACTTCGGGTGTGGTGAGGGATGAGGAAGGCACGCCCATGGGTACGGTGACGGTGCTCCAGGACATTGGACACGTGAAGCGGCTTGAACGAATGAAATCGGATTTCGTGTCCATGGTGGTTCACGAGTTGCGGTCACCTCTCGCGGCGATGCGCCAGCATGTGGACTTGCTCCGTTCCCAAGTAATGGGGCCCTTGAATCCTACGCAGCGTGAGACTCTGGATCGTGTGGCGGAAAGAAGCACCGGGCTGTTGCGAATGATCAATAACCTTCTGGATCTTTCCAAGATCGAAGCGGGGAAGCTGGTTTTGAACAAGGAACGCCTGGATATGAAGCCGGTAATCACCGCAGTTGTGGAGTTGATCCGGCCGCATGCCGAGGAACGGAACATTCGGGTGGAACTGGAGCTCCCGGATTCCCTCCCTCCCGTGCTCGGGGACCCCATGTATCTGGAAGGCGTTGTGATGAATCTGGTCTCCAATGCCGTTCGATACAATCGGAACGGCGGTTCGGTCCATGTCCAGGCCGGATCCAAGGGGGACATGTTCCTTCTCGAAGTCTCGGACACCGGCATCGGCATTGCGAAGGAAGATCTTCCACGGATTTTCGATCGATTCTACCGGGTCCGCAGCCGAGAAACCCGGAAAGTCGTTGGGACCGGTTTGGGGTTGCCCATCGTGAAAGGCGTGGTGGATGCCCACCTCGGCTCCATCGAAGTGGAAAGCGTTCCGGAACGGGGCACAATCTTTCGAGTGTTCATTCCAGCCGTTCCCGCCGCCTCCTGAAACGGATCCGGAATACAAATCGTTGACGCTGCCCCCCCCGACCCCTTAGAATCAAGCCAAGGAATCCTGTCGAAAAGGCATCCGAGGGTCCGCCCAAAGGACCGCGAACAGCGCGGCCGCCGATACATGAATGGATAGGGCGTCCTCGTTGGTCCGGGCGTTGCGGCCTGCCTGAGCCGCGGAGATCCCGGCGTGTAGGGGTGCGGACAGCCTGCACCTCCGGGTCTTTACGTACGATTCATTGATGTGGACCCGTGTGCCTGGTCGCCTTGCGTCGGCCACTGCCTCTCAGACCCGTACATACGCCGACGGGCAGGGAGTGAGGCATCGGGCCGTTGAAGGACTTTTCGCCGGTGCAGCCGAAGGTCGATGTTGGGTCGTTAAAGTTCAGAAGAGAGGAGGGCTAATTCGTGAAGCTGTTCAAGCGAGTTGCGTACTGTACGGATTTCTCGGAAGGAGCGGATCGGGCTTTTGATGTCGCCGCGGAGTTGGCCAGGAGCAATGGGGCCCGGTTGTACTTTGTTCATGTCATTCCTCCCATCGTGGCCCCTTCCCCGGCCTTTGAGGAATTTGTGCCCAGCTATACTTCCGTGGAGATTACCGAGGAAGTCATGAAAGCCTCCCAGGAAAAAATCAGCGAATGGTATGTCCCCCGCCTGCAGGATTACCCGAACTATGAGGTACGGATCGAAAATGGATATCCCTCCAATCGCATTGTAGAATTCGCCGAAAAGAATCAGGTCGATCTCATTGTCATGGGCTCTCAGGGCCTTACAGGGTTGGCCCACGTGTTCTTCGGAAGCACCGCGGAAAAGGTGGTTCGAAAAGCGGATTGCTCGGTTCTCTGCGTGAGGAGGCAACCGGAAAAGGATCCATCGTAAATCGAGGCGTGTTTCCCATGCCCAATTCCGCCAGAATTTTGCTCGTGGACGACGACTACGACATGGTCGAATCCCTGAGACTTTTCCTGGAGGTGCGGGGGCTTCAAGTGGAATGCGCCTATACGGGCGAGGCGGCGTTGGATTGCGTGCGGAACTCGGTCCCGGATCTGTGTTTGCTGGACCTTGTTCTCCCGGACACCGATGGGTTCAACCTCGTGGAGCGGATACGCGAACTTCCGGGTTGCGCAGCTATCCCGGTAATACTGATGACCGCCATGGGCACCGTCAGCGAGGCGCGATCCTATTCGGGCATGGGGTCTCAACGCGTGGATGCCTTTGTGGTAAAACCTGTGGATTTTGATGAACTCAATGCGTTGCTGGATGCGTTGCTTCCCGTATCCCGACTGTAATCCGGTCCATCGGCTTGACGGTGTTGCGACGATCCACTTCGGCGGATATCCATAGGCCCCGATTCCGAAAGCCGTATCTGTTCACTGGGAATGCAGGTGAGATGTCCCCGCGGCTTTTTCCTCCGGATTCCTGGAGAGATCCTCTTCCGCGGATCGGGTCCCGGAATTCGACGAATTTCATTGTCTACAGCGACAAGTTGGAGAAGCGTTCTAAAGGAGTTTCGCTGTGTGGCGAGCGAGCCTTCCGGATTCCATGATCCACGAATACACGAAGCTTTGTCTCCGGCTGGGAGGGCGCATGGTCTCCGATCAGAAGCCGGAATCCGTGCTGGAGGAACTATCCAACGGGTATAGGGACCTTTTTCACCTCGATTGCATCTGGGTCCTGATGGGCAATGTCAAATTGGGGCGGTGCATTTCTTGGGAAACGGAGACCGACAAACCGCTCGATCTGACGGAATCCGACCAGGAGGCAATTCTCCGATTCCTGCTGGCCCAGGATGGCTTGATGACTCGCGAAGATCTGTTGAAGGGGGGGGTTCCGCTTTGGGTCCGGCTGGAGCGTTATTCATTCCTTGATTATCTTCCGGTGCGTGGCCGCGAGGGAACCGTAGGAGCTCTCATCGTGGCCGATCGTTGTCGGTCGCTTGCCGAGGAGGAACGGAGACTGGCGGCAATGTTGCTCTCCCTTGTGGCGGAAGGGATCGCATCGCAGTCGGGTGGCGGATCCCTTCCAGTCTTTCAAGGGGATGAGCGGTCACTCGCCGCCTTGCAGAAGCAGATGGTTTTCTGCGTTCATGAGTTGAAGGCGCCGGTTGCAGCTGTGCGTCAGTATCTGATGATATTGGAACAAGGGATTGCAGGGGGCATGTCCCAGCTCCAAGAAGGCATTGTCCGGAAGGCGTCACTACGTGCGCGGGCGACCTTGGACCTCCTGGACGACTGGCTTGTTGCCGCGCGGATCGACGCGGGCCTGTATCCGCAAGAAGTTCGCCCGGTGAATGTGGCTATGCTGCTGAGACGGAGCCTGGAGGAGGAAGCGAAAGAAGCGGCTGCGAGAAGCGTCGAAATCACCTTGAGGGAACCGGTTCCTGAAGCGGTGGTTCGGGGAAACGAGGAGTTGTTGGGGAAGGCTTTTCGGTACTTGCTGCGAAATGCGATTCGTTTCAGTGCGCCGGGATTGGATGTGCAGGTGGAAATGCGGCAGGTCGGTGAGGGAACCAGCATAACGATTGCCGATCGAGGTTGCGGAATTCCGGAGCATGAATTATCCCGGGTATTTGAAGCCTTTTATCGCTCCAGGGATCCGAAGCTTCGGGATCAGGTGGGCGCCGGGATGGGACTCACGGTGGTGCGCTCCGTGATGGGCCTGCATGGCGGTTGGGTGCGTCTGTATCGGCGGCCCCAAGGCGGCGTGGAAGCGATTGTCTACTTGCCTTCGGCCTCCGGAGGGAATCGCGCCGGCAGTGTTCCACCGCCTGCTGACTCCTCGGATGCCGGATTCTGAGATAGTTCATGGAAGGCGCGGATGACCGTGTCTATCTCGGAGGGCGTATTGAATCCCGAGGGGCTCAGCCGGAAAGCGCCGTTGGGAAAGGTTCCCAAAGATTGGTGCATGAGGGGCGCGCAATGGAGTCCGGCCCTGCCCAGAATGCCATACTGTTTGAACAGGTATCCCTCCAAGGACTCCGGACTCAGGCTGGCCATGCATAAGGAAACGATGGGGACCCGATGCCCCCGGAGCGAGGGGTCCGCTAGGGTCACCCCCGGTATGTTCCCGAGTTCCGATCGCAATCGCTGCGACAGGTCGATGGCGCGCTTCATGAATTCTTCACCCATTTCCCGGTGATGACGGAGGGCGGTGACCAGGCCGGCGAAGGCGGGTGCACTGAGACTCCCTGCCTCGAGGCGCATGGGCATCTCTCGGGGCTGACCGGGTAGATCGCCGCGGTATCCCGTTCCTCCCACCCAGATTGGATTCAGTTCCACGTCGGGATGCACATACAGGCCGGCGGTACCGGGAGGACCGTGAAGCCATTTGTGTCCTGTGAATGCCACGAGGTCCGCATGCATCGCCTCCGGAAGGAGAGGAATGCATCCCAGGGTCTGGGCGGCGTCCAGAAGGGTGATGGCTCCGACGCGTTTGGCCATTTCGAAGATCGGGGCCACGTCCATCAGCCGGCCGGTCACGTTGGATGCATGGGTCAAGGCCACCAGGCGGGGATGACGTCTCATGGCGTCGGCCGCCTGCATTACATCCAGGCCGCCGTCCGGGGTCAGTCCGATACGGGTGACCTCGATGCCGGGATAGCGTTGTCTCAAGAGGTGGATGGGGCGGAGAACGGAGTTGTGCTCCGCTACGGTGGTCACGATACGACAGTCGTTCTCGATTCCCAGTCCCAGGATGGCCGTGTTCAAGGCCAAGGTGGCGTCGTGGGTAAGGACGATACGGCTGGGATCCGTCACTTCCAACAGGTCGGCGAGTGTTTTCCGGCACTCTTCCACAGGATCGCCTTTACGGGCGCCGGAGCGGCCCCAGAAATGCGGAGGCGCGCCCATCACGCGCAAAATTGAACGGGAAACCCCCGGCGCCGAAGGCCAACCCAATGCAGCGTTGTTCAGGTAAATCATAGAAGATGCCCCGGATGGAGGCTTGCGCAGGGATGAAGAGAAGACTTCAGGGAACTGAGAACGCTCCGCGCGTGGAATGAATCACAAAGGTTCCGGCCCTGCGGAGGCCGGAACCCGGATTCCTTCCCTGTGTTACCGGGAGCCGATTTTAACCTATGGTTGCACACACCTGTTCAATGGCCTTGGCCATGGCCTCATCTTCGCGGCGGATGTCTTCCAGTGTCTTGGCCTGTACCTCGGGGGGTCTTCCCTCCAGGCCGTATTTCCACTTGAGGAACTGGATTCCGGTTGCAGGGTAGATGGCCGTGATCAGGAGATCATAGTCGTCTTTGGCAAGATCTCCCACCCGCTTTCGGACTTCGTTCAGTTCGGGTTCGAGATGATCCGCGGCTCTTCCTGTGACTGGAGTTTCGCCCCGCTTGTATCCTTTGAGGATCTTCTTCTGGATCTCGGCGGATATGGGTGTGGGCGTCCGGCCGTAGAGTCCGTATACCAGATCTTTGACCTGATTGGTTACAATATTATATTTGCCGAAGAGCACGTTCAACACGGCCTGGACGCCCACGATCTGGGAAGTGGGTGTTACCAGCGGCGGAGTTCCCAGTTCTTTTCGGGTAACGGGCACCTCGGCGTATACCTCATCCAGCCGGTTCAGGGCATTGTTCTCTTTGAGCTGACTCACCAAGTTGGAAATCATACCTCCGGGCACCTGATGCACCAACACGCCCGTGTCGATGATGGACATCTTGTGCTTGGCCAGGTAATCCCGATACTTGGGGGCTATCTGCTCGATGTGGTTTCCCATTTCCAGCAATAAGCCCAGGTCGAAGCCCGTATCCCGGTCCGTGCCGCTCAACGCCGCGACAATGGGTTCCACGGCAGGCTGGGAGGTCCGAAGCGCGAAAGGAGCGAGGCAGGTGTCCACGATGTCCACGCCGGCTTGAGCGGCCTCGAGGTACACCATGGAACCCATGCCGCTCGTGTAATGCGTATGAAGATGAATAGGGATCGTGATGTGTTTCTTCAGCTCAGTGATCAGCTTTCGTATGTCCAGCGGAGCCATGATGCCGGCCATGTCCTTGATGCATAAGGTATCGGCTCCCATGTCCTGAAGTTCTTTGGCCTTGGACACGTAGTAATCCAGGTTGAACACCTCTCCGCCCATGCGGCGCCCAGTCAACGAGTAGCATATGGTCGCTTCAAATATTTTGCCGTTTGCCTTGATGCGTTCCACACATGTTTCAAAGTTACGAAAGTCGTTGAGTGCGTCGAAAGTTCGGAAAATATCGATTCCAACCTCCGATGCCTTATCCACAAATAGACGAACTACGTCGTCCGCGTAGTTGCGGTATCCAACCAAGTTCTGCCCTCGAAGTAACATAGAGAACGGGGTTTTCTTGATATATTTCTTCAAAGTTCGAACCCGTTCGAAGGGATCTTCTGCAAGAAACCTATGCATGGTATCAAAGGTAGCGCCACCCCAAACTTCCATCGCCCAAAACCCCACGCTGTCCATCTTTTCAGCGATGGGAATCATGTCTTCGGTTCTCATTCGAGTGGCGAGCAGAGACTGGTGTCCGTCTCTAAAAGTATTGTCTTGAATCCTTAATGGATTCTTAGGTCCGCCTTCCATTAACTCGTTCATGTTTTCCTCCATGCTGTGCAGCCGTTTTATCTAACGCATTTCACAAGTGGTTGAATGTTGAAAAGACAGTTACATGTGGAACCGATGAGGCTCAGCCTGGGTGGGGATAAGAAGGTTTCCGCCCCATCGGCTTCCTGCCCGGCGAGGTTCCAGAAATGGAACCCTTACTGTCCAATGGAGGACCGCAAGTCGGCGAGATGACGCACCCGTGCTTCGAGATTCAAAAGATACGCCGCTTCCGGTTGTTTCGGCGCAGGTTTGGTATCATACTCGAAAGCCTTGATTCGGTGGATGACATGTTCAATGTTTCCTTGTTCCGATTCCAGCAGGTTATCTACCCATTTCCTATACTCGCAGGCCCTTTTCAAAGACCGCCGGAGAAAGGTTGGGGCGTCTTTGTCCGTGTGTACGAACAAGTGCCCTTGACACAATACCTCGACGTCCAGGGTCGCCAGGCGCCGAATGGAATTCACGTATGCTTCAAAATCCACCAGAAATTCCGTTACAATGTCTCCCGTCGTATCCATAACTCCAGCGGCTTCGGAAGCAATGAGAATTCTCTGTTCAGGTATGTAATAGCTCATCAGATCCCAGGTATGACCGGGAGTATGAATAACTTCCACGGTCAATTCGGGTCCCAGAGAGATCCGTTGATTGTCTGATACGATCATATCCAAGTCAAAAGGGCGGAAAGGATCTTGGAGGACGTGTCCTTGATTCTCGATCCATGGTAGAGACAATATATTACGGTTCAAGGTTCCAATCAGCGCCTGGGCATTGGGGCGCTGGAGAATATCGCCGGCCTTGCGCGAGGCGGCAATGGTCAAGCCTGGGAACGATTCTTTCAAGTAGGCGGCGGAGCCACAGTGGTCATAATGTACGTGCGTGAGAAAAAGAATTTCCGGCCGGCGGGATCCCAAGATATCCTGAATGGCCTTTCGGTATACTTCTCCCAGACAGGTGAATCCGGCTTCAAACAACACGGGCCGTTCGCCGTCCAGGAGATAGACCGGCGCCGACGCTTCGCCCAACACGTACAGATTGTTTCGCACATGCCCAGTGCCGCTGAAAACCAATGTGTTTTCCTCAATGGTTCCGAGGAGCCTGCCGAATCCCGGCGGGCTGTTGAAAAAGGCGATCTCCCGTCACGCCTTCGGCGTGACGATTCATCCGGACGCAAAAACCTCCGAACGGGAAACGAAGAAAAAACGTCTTCCTGCTCCTCAACCCGTTTCCGGGTGCGTATCGGAAGATGAACATAGCAATGAACCGCCGGTAGTGTCAATGCTATGCGGCAGTTTGGAATGGGCTCCGCAGACTCAGGGAGATGAAGCCGGGGAAGCATGTTCGGGAGGGAAAGCGTGCTTGGAATCGCCCCGGGAGGGGGAGTTAACAGGCCGGTGAAAAACGCGATCTGCTTCGTTGGGCTTCATCTTTCGGCATTGCGGCGTACTGGTTGTACGCCTCATTCCTCAGGATTCGCCCGCCTTGCATCTCGTCGTTTTTGACCGGCCTGCCCGTAATGCTGTTTATCCACGGCTGTTAAGGATCTAAGACGAACGGCTTGCAGGGGGCCGGGGGCCGCCTGTCTTTCTGTACCGCGCAGCGATACGATTCGGAGAAACCCTCAACAGGTAGGATAGGATGACAACTTGATTTTTCATCGTGGTTTTCCAAAGTCCCCAGGCGGCCCATCGCCGGCCCGAGGTAAGCACGCGTTTCCGGACGATGGCGATTCGACCGAAACGGCGGACGCGTCTCATGAACGCGAAGTCTTCCATAATGGGAAGTTCAGGAAAGCCTCCCAGCCGCCGAAAGACCTCGGCGCGCACAAACACGGCCTGATCCCCGTAAGGCAGCTTAAAAAGTCTCGAACGCCAATCGGCCAGGCGCTCGATGCAGCGTATTCCGCGGCATTCCAGCTCTATACCCAATAGAAACGCGCCTGCGGCCACGTCGGGGCGAGAAAGCGCCCGTCGGACATGCTCATCGAATCCCACGGGAAGAAGTGTGTCCGCGTGCAAAAAGAGCAGGGCGCCGCCGGAAGCGGCCCGAGCGCCTTCGTTCATCTGTGCGGCCCTGCCCCGCTTTGCGACCAGCACGCGCGCCCCCGATCCCAACGCCGTTTGTACCGTGCCGTCCATACTTCCGCCGTCCACGACGAGGATCTCCACATCCGAAGCGGCCCGGGCCCGCTCCAGGACCGGCGGCAGTGTGAATTCTTCATCCAGGGCCGGGATGACGATGGAAATGCGCATGGGTAAGTCCGTCCTTTGTGACATCCGACCGGCCCGGCCGCAAAACCGGATGTACCGGCGTCTCGTTCCCTAAGTTATTCTTCCTCCGTGTCGAGGAGCCAAACGAGGGTTCCGCGGGGACGAACGCCGGCCACCGGAAACATGCGGGCGGCTTTCTCGGGCCGATCCCATATGGAATGGATCACACGGGCTTTGCGGGCTCCCGAAGCCAGAATCAGGACGCAGCGGGCTCGATTGATGGCGGGAAGAGTCAGTGTGATGCGCGGCAGGAGGGGAGGCAGAAGCGGGTGCGGTTCATGCAGCACCCAGCGCGCGCGTTCTTTCAGCAACGGTGATTCCGGGAAAAGCGATGCCGTGTGGCCGTCCGATCCTACGCCCAGCAAGGTCATATCGAAGGTGGGTGCTTCGTCGCGGGAGTGAACTCCTTGCTCTCCCTCATCCAAGCAACCGAAAAATGCGCGGAGTTCCCGTTCGTAGGTCTTGGCCGCCTCTTCCGGGGCACTGAGTCCGACGGGAACGGGATGGATGTTCTCGCTGGGTATGGGTACCTTCGAAAGGAGCGTATCGAAAGCCGAGGCGTAGTTGCTGAAAGAGCTTTCGGGAGATGCGATCCGTTCATCCCCCCAGAAGACGTGTGATGACTCCCATGGAAACTCCCGGGTCATGGAAGGAGTTGCCAAGCGCCTGTAGAGCGGTATGGGGGTGGAGCCTCCCGATAGAACCAGTGTGAACACACCTCGAAGGCGTACGCTTTCCTTGGCGTGGGCCAGAATCAGATCGGCCGCCGCGCGCCCCAGCTCCCCCGCCGGAGTATGGACGCGTAGTTCAACGTGCATGGGCCGTTTGGTCCTCAGTCGTTTTCAACGTGCTCTCTCAACTCCATTCTGGGGTCTGTGGAAGGAGGCCCCCAGCTTCCGGCAGGGTAGAACCCCAAGAGCGAACCCGGATCGGAGCAGGCTTCGCATTGCTGGAGAATGGGACTGACGTAAGCCCAACAGACTTCCACACCATCCTGTCTCCAGAAGAGCATACGGTCTCCGGCGATGCAGTCGAGGACCGCTTTTTCGTATGCATCCAGACGGGTTCCGGGATAGTGGGTGTTGTACTGGAAATCCATGCTGACGGATCTCAGGCAAAGTCGTGGTCCGGGTACCTTGGCCTGGAAAGAAAGCTCGATTCGCTCCGAGGGCTGGATGCAAAAGGTGAGAATGTTTTCTGAAATGTGTTCCCCCAGAACGTTTCGAAACATGGAATGCGGCACCGCTTTGAAATGGACGACAATATGGGTTGTTTTCCGAGCCAAGCGCTTGCCTGTTGAAATATAGAAGGGAACGCCCTGCCAACGCCAGTTGTCGATAAACACCTTTGTCATGGCATAGGTGGGAGTGGTCGAATTCGGAGGTATGTGCTTTTCCTGTCTGTATCCAAGTACCGGTAGGCCGCGAACGTGGCCGGGTCCATATTGCCCCAAAAGGATGTTGCCCCTCAAGTCCCCGGTGGGAAAGGGTTTCAACGATCGAAACACCTTGACTTTCTCGTCTTGTACATAGCTGGCTTCGAAACGTGACGGAGCTTCCATGGCCGTCAAAGCCAGCAGTTGCATCATGTGGTTTTGGAACATGTCCCTGAGAACGCCTGCCTGATCGTAGTAACCCGCACGTTCGCCCACGCCGGTTTCTTCGGCTGCCGTGATATGCACATGATTAATGTGTTGGCGATTCCAGAGCGGTTCGAAGACGGAATTGGCGAATCGGAACATCAGGATGTTTTGGACTGTTTCCTTGGCGAGGAAATGGTCCATTCGGAAAATCTGGTCTTCACGGAAATGTCTCAGCAGGCTTGCGTTCAGTTCCACAGCGGAGTCGTAGTCGTGTCCGAAAGGTTTTTCGACGACGATTCGGACCCATCCTGCTTCTTCCCGGTTTTCCGAAGCCATGCCGGCCTCTCCGACGGCTTGTCCCATGTCTTTATAAAGCGTTGGAGGCGTAGCGAAATAGAAGACGCGGTTTCCGTGGAGATGATGCGCTCGTTCCATTTTCCCCAGCAGGGTGTCCAATTCCCGAAAGGCATCCGTGTTGTCGTATTGGATTGGTCGGTAAAACAGGATGGATGCAAAAGATTCCCAGATGGAGCCCAACTCGTGTCCTTGCCCGGAAAGAGCTTCCTTCATGACGGTTCGGAAGTGGTCGTCGGTCATAACGGTCCTTCCGCAGCCGAGCACAAAGAACGGTTTCGGAAGTCTTTCTTGTGTGAAGAGCCGATACAGGGATGGAATGAGTTTTTGCCGGGTTAAGTCTCCGGATGCCCCCAGTATGATAAAGGCGCAAGGTTCCAGTTTCGGCAGGGTCGAGTCCGGACCGCACGATTCCTCGGGTCGGGACGGATGACTTCCGTCTTGAGGAGGTATGGGTGCCGTCTGACCGTCGTGATTGGGCGCCATCAGGATACCTCTTTCAGGATTCATCCGCTAAACCGGAGGCTAGTACGGAATGGCCTCCAAACTCCCTGCGCAGGGCCGCGACCACTTTGTCCGAGAATCGATCTTGCTGACGGGACAAGAAACGCTGCATCAGGGACAGGGTGATGACCGGAGCGGCGACCCCCGTTTCCAGCGCCTGTTCCACCGCCCACCGTCCTTCCCCTGAATCTTCGACGTAACCCCGAATTCGCTGCAATCGTCCGTCGTCGGCAAACGCGGACTCCAGGAGTTCCAGAAGCCACGAACGGATGACGCTTCCCCGGTTCCACAGGCGCGCAACGGATGCGTAGTTCAGTGAATCCTTGTATTGGGAGGATTCGAGCAGGGCGAATCCTTCGCCATAGGCCTGCATCATGCCGTATTCGATTCCATTGTGGATCATCTTCACGAAGTGTCCGGCTCCGGCGAATCCGCAGTAAAGATGGCCCGTGGGAGAGGCCAGCGTGTCCAAAACAGGTCCCAGAAACCGCACATCATCGGGATCCCCCCCAAGCATGATGCAATAACCGTTTTCCAGGCCCCATACACCTCCACTGACTCCCGCGTCCACGTAACGGATTCCCAAGGTCGCAAGATCGTGGAACCTCCTCAGGTCGTCTCGGTAGTGCGTATTTCCACCTTCCACCACCAGATCCCCGGAGGTCAACAAGCGTTTCAGGTCTGCCAGGTGCTCATCTACAACCGTACCGGCGGGCAGCATCAGCCAAACCACCCTGGGAGGAGTCAGCTGTTCCACAACGGCTTCGAGGGAAGGCGCCCCGGATGCTCCTTCCCGCATGATTTCTTCCGTCTTGGCAAACGAACGATTGTAGGCCACCACCTCGTGATTTCCCCGCAGCAGACGCCGAGCCATGTTCATGCCCATACGTCCCAATCCTACCATTCCGATGCGCACCTGAGACCTCCTTGGGTCGATTCCCGGAAGAAACCTCTCGCCGCGACTCTCGGTTTTGCCGTTCCGACATGTGTCTCGGCCGGCGACGAACGCGAAGTTGGATATCCGGGTTTATAAGTCAACGAAACACTTCAATGAAGTCCAACCACGCGAGCGCCCGTTCCCCTGTATCGTCCGAGTCGCTCATGATACCTATGGTGGCGATTTCCGGAGGATCCGCACCAAAGGCTCTACGATAATCCGACAAAACATCGACTTCTTCGATAAGCCAACGGCCGACCTCTCCGTCTCCTTGCCGCAACGGGATCATTCGGGCTCGATCCGAGTAGGGGTTCGTGAGAATTCCGGCTTCGTGCGAACGATTGGCCCATACGTAATTCAGTGTGCTGTCCGGGGGATATTCTCCGAAAAAGATTCTCGCCAGCTCATACTTCGCTCTGTCAAGAAAACCTATCCGGCTTGGATCATATTGGAACAACACGTAGATCCGGAGTGGGTAGTCGTCCCCTGCCTTGGTTCCCGTGTCGCCTCCTTTGTATACGTTATCGATTTTCCATCTCCATCGAAGTCTAGGTATTGGAACACCGAGTATGTCTCATTCCAAATCAGTCCGGATGCCGACGGGTGCGATTCGGCCTTGAGGTGTGTGTGTTCTCCGAAGGTCTCTATGGTGTACCGTGTGTGCCGTTCGATACCCCGGAAATGGACGGGTCGCCACTGATCCAGCGTGTTGAATTCTTCGCGGAAACGTAGAAATTCTCCGCTAAGACCCATGTTCGCAGGAAATAGGCATGGAGTCAAAACACACAAGATCCAAAGGAGGCCGCGGGCGAGCGGCGGTATGCTTGACAAGGTTCGGGAACGGGCCGTCCGCCCGGTCCTGCTGCAACGGCGGGTTTCGTGGAAACGAGGGAACCGGGGCCTTGTCAGGAGACGCCGATCCAGCTCCGCAGGGAGGGAAGATCCTCGGAAATCCATTCTGTGCCGAGCCTCCGCTCGATGAATACGGTGAACAGGCTTTCCATGATTTGAAGAGGTACTTCCATCAGGTACAGGCGTTCCAGAAGACGACCTTCGATGCCGGATTCCTCCTCTTCTTGAGACATGATGCGGGGAAGCCTCATGGATTGAAACACGAAACCGTCCCCTTTGAAGGTGAACTCCCACTCCTGATGGCCTTTGCCCAGAAGGAGCCGAGCCTCCCGGACCTTCTTTCCTTCCCGCAACGCCGCCTTTCCTTCCTTGAGATCCGCATGAAGCCCTTGGCAAAGGACCGTTTCGGTATATTCGCCGTCACCGGCTTCAAGAATCACCCGCTTGTGAAACACTACGGCCACATCCCCTTGTCCGGGAACGAATACACTGCCCCCCCGTTCTTCGCTCTTATACCACAGCCAAGTGAGGAATTCTCGACTAAGGGTTCTGGATTGGATTGAGAACTCGGTCACGTCCGTATCTCCTGGGCCCGAGCAAAGACCCTTCTGTGTCGGCGCAGACACCGTGGCGCTCGACCCCTCTCCGCCGCAGCTTACCAGGCTGTTGAAAAACGCGATCGGCTTTCACGCCTTTGGCGTGACGCTTCATCCTTCGTCCTTGCGGCGTACTGGTTGTGCGCCTCATTCCTCAGGATTCGCGCGCCTTGCATCTCATCGTTTTCGAACAGCCTGCCCGAAATGCTGTTTTTCAACGGGTCGTTACATGCCGCATTGCGTGCGATTCGTGCGTCTTGCATCCGGTCGCCTCTTTTATGACCGCCGACACGCCCGGTTTGGATCGGGTGGTCAGACTAAGGATTCGGGGACCAGCCTTTCCAGAGGACCGTGTATCTTTTCGGGGAGAAGCGCCGGATCCCAGGGGACAAAGGGAACGACATCCATGTCGAAGGAGCGCTTGAACAGCTTCTCGAAGTCTTTTCGAACCGATTCCGACACGGAGCAGAACAGGAGCCATCGACCTGAAACGGACCAGCATACATCGATCAACGTGGGAACCGGCATCATTTTCGATAACAGGATTTCCCGAACCCGATCCTTGATTTCAGCTCTTTCTTCCCTGGAAAGGAACTTCCGTTCCGAGGCAAGTCGGATCCGCGCCTCCGCTTCCAGGATCTGTTTCTTGAGGAGCGCCGGAGGAACGGCTCGGCGGTCGATACGGAGCGAAAAGGCCAAGAACTCACCTACCGCATAGGGCGCCTGCTCAAAGTCCGTATCGACGATACTTCCAAGGCCGACCCAACCCGTGGTCTTTTCTTCGACAACTCCCTCCAACTCCTGAAAGGCGAACTTCTTGAGACGTTGGTGGACAAACTCCCGGAAAGAAGACGGCTCTTCTCCTTCAACGCGGTACTTAACGAATGTGACGGTCCCTTTTAGCAAAGCCATGGTGTTGGAAGACGATCTCCATGTAAGGGTTTTCGGGGGGGGGAGGCGCGATTCCCCCAACGTCGAACCTCATCCAGCCTTACCAGGCCGTTTAAAAACAAGAGCTACCGTCATGCCTTTGGCGTGACGCTTCGTCTTTCGTTCTTGCGGCGTACTGTATGTACGCCTCGTTCCTCTTATCGACATTCGAGCGTACCTGTAGGCGCCGGACCGCTATTCGCTTCGGGTTGTTCCATACATATCGAGGTAGGCATTGAACGTGTCCATGCGCCTTTGATCCAGAGGTTTCAACTCGCCGTCTATGGATATGAGCACCTTCGTTTGGAACAAGTAGTTGACTACTTCTTGGATACCGCAGATCCTGTAGACCTTGAGTTCCGTCTTGGCCTGGAAATCCGTTATGGCATCCGTACCCTTGACGCCAAGAACAACGTTCCCTTCCTCGTCATAAACGGCGCGGGTCTGTTCCCGATCTATACCCAGAACAACCCCTTGAACCTTCAGCTCGACCCCGTTCCTCACAGCTTCCTGATTTATCTTTTCCAAAAGCTCATACTTGGTGGCCATGGATGTTCCCACATCATCCACTATGATGATTTCCCGGTCACGGTTCAGGCAACCGTTTACAAACAAACTCCGGGAAGCGGTGGCTTCTCCGTGGTGTTTCAGCTCCTTGCGATCGTATTCGAAAAGAGCTTCTCGCTGGTGGTTCAACCAAAGGGCGCAGGCCGTTGCGCAGGCGATGGCGCTTCCTTTATAGGAAGGGCCGAGAATCACATCCGCCTTCAGGTTCAAATGAACGATCTTGTCGGCGAAATAGGTTCCGAGCAGATAGCTGAGTTTTCCCGTCCGAAAACGGCCCATGTTCACGAAGTACGGTGTGGGGCGACCGTCTTTCAGGACCAACCCTTCAAAAAAGAACAGCGCTCCACACTCGGCAAGGAGTTCGGCGAATTTCTTCTGATACGCTTCCATAGGCAAACATCATCCTCTAGATCCGGTTGGATCGGCGGGAAGGAGGAGCGTCTCGAAACCTTGAGACCGGGATGAGCCGGGCACGATGAACAAAACCCATCTCACGGACGGCCTCGAAGAATTCCAAGGCATATTGAAAGGTCCTTTCACGGTGGCAACGATTGCGGGGTAAGCCTCGTCCCGGAGTGTTTCCCGGGGATACGCAGGGTCTAACAGGCTGTGGAAAAACGCGATCTGCTGTGTTGCGCTCCCGGCGTACAGTATGTACGCCTCATTCCTCAGGATTCGCCCGCCTTGGATCTCATCGTTTTACACCGGCCTTTCCGTAATACTGTGTATCAACGGGCTGTTAAACGTGCCGCGCACGCCGCACCGCTGTCCTGCGCCGTGAAGTGGGAAGGTTCTACGGGACTATCGCCGAACTTGTCAAGTGGAATATGGCCGCAGCCTGTAAGGCTTGCCAAGCGGGATTATCTGCGGTATTTCTGTCCCGGCGGTTGTTTGTTCAGACTATTCCACGCGTTCAATCCTGGTACAGCCGGAAGCCTCCCAACTACAAAGGTTCCCATGTCTGCGCCGGACATACTTCCTCGGAGGATCGTCCGCAAGTCCGTTGCATGTCACGGAATCCCGGATGGGTTGGACCTGGAGTATGTTCCGGCTGTTGCGCCCGCGGGGCCATGGGATGCGCCCGGAAGGCCGGAGAAAGGCGCGATCTGCGGTGTTGACTTTTCGCTTGGTTTCAGCTGCGTATTCCGTGGAGGTGTCGTCCCGTGATTGACGCATTTCAAGAAGCATCGACCTGGACAACGCGTCGGCAAGTCGGGTCTATCAGGCTTTTGAAAAACGCGATATGCGGCATTGGGCTTTATCCTTCGTCATTGCGGCGTACTGTACGCCTCATTCCTCAGGATTCGCCCGCCTTGCATCTCATCGTTTTGCACCGCCCTGCCCTTAATAAGGTTTATCAACGGGCTGGCAGAGTGGGCGGCGGCGATTTTTTTGATGCGGCGGATAGAAAGCAGGAGACAGGAGATGACATATTCAACTGTGGAATACTCGATAACCCATCGAGTGGGCATTCTGAAGCTGAACCGGCCGGAGCGCATGAACGCGGTAATCGAAAAGATGTACCTGGAAATTCAGGATATCGTGAGCCGAGCCGCCGAGGATACGGAGGTGCGCTCCATGATTTTGACGGGTTCCGAATTCAAACGGGGGGATGTGGTCAAACAGGCGTTCTGTGCGGGCGCGGATCTCAAAAAGCATTCCAGCGGCCAACGAAGTCCTGCCGAGCAGAGATCCTATATATTGTTGGCCCATGAAACCACTCGCAGGTTGTACGAGTTTCCCAAGCCTGTCATCGCGGCCGTCAACGGTCCCGCTCGGGGGGCGGGAGCAGAAATGGCTCTCAGCTGCGACTTCATCTTTATGGCGGAAACGGCTACCCTGGCGTTTCCCGAAACGGGATTGGGCACCTTCGTGGGGGGAGGTGTGACTTCCATTCTTCCCGCCATCGTAGGAATCACCGTGGCCAAAGAGCTCATTTATACGGGCCGCGTGGTGGACGGGAAAGCCGCAGCTCGTATGGGCTTGGCATTGAGATGTACGCCGTTGGAGCGTCTCCTCGAGGAATGTCTGGCGTTTGCCGGAGAACTCGCGGAGAAAGCGCCCCTCTCCCTCCGATTGGCCAAGAAGCGGTTGCAGGGCTCGTCCCGTCTGGATCTGGAGACCGTACTGCTCCTGGAAGCGGAAGACATCCTGTCCTGCATGCGAACTGAGGACTGGCTCGAAGGGAACCGAAGTTTTTCCGAAAAACGCAAACCCATTTTCACAGGCAAATAGAACGGGGAATACCGATGGATCTTCAACGGGTACTGAACGCCGATTCCGTGGCCATTATCGGCGCGTCAAGAGACGAAAAGAAACGAGGGTATCAGGCCATCAAAACACTCCTGCAGGAAAAGTACGAAGGCAGGATTTTTCCTGTAAATCCCAAGGAAGAAAGCATCCTGGGATTGAAATGTTATAAGAGCGTTCTGGATATCAAAGAATCCGTGGATCTGGCTTTGATCACCACGCCCGCTCAAACGGTTCCGGCCATACTGGAAGACTGCGGTAAGATCGAAGTGGCGGGTGTCGTTGTCATTGCCGGCGGTTTCGGAGAGATCGGGGAAAAGGGTAGGAAACTCCAGAGTGAAATTGTCCAGACGGCCATGCGACATCACATTCGGATCATCGGACCCAACACCAACGGAATGATCAATTTGAACAAAAACCTGAATCTGGTGGGGCTGGGTGATGTTCCGAAGGGAGATATAGCCCTGATTTCGCAGAGCGGGAACATGGCGCTTCATGTCATCACCGAAGCCAAGCTGAAAAGCCGGAAGGGATTCAGTTACTATGTGGGCGTCGGGAACGAAGCCGACGTCAAGTTTCATGAATACCTGGAGTTTTTCCGGAATGATCCCGGAACGAAGGCCATCGTGGTGTATGTGGAGGGGATGAAGGACGGGAGAAGGTTTCTCCAGCAGGCCTACAATACCACCAAGGAAAAGCCGGTGGTTCTGCTGAAGAGCGGTCGAACCTCCAAGGGAAAAGCCAGTGCGGGCTCCCACACCGGAGCATTGGCCGGTATTTCCGAAGTAGCCAAGACAGCGTTCATGCGCGCGGGAATCATCGGCGTAGAGAACTCGGACGAGTTGTTTCCGGCTGCGGAAACGCTTTCAAGCCTGCCACCGCTGAAGAATCGCAGGGTGGCCATTCTGGCGGATGGAGGGGGGCATGCCACCATCGCGGCGGATTTGCTCACGGATTACGATCTCGAAATCCCCAAGTTGGGGCGCGCCACAAGGAACAGACTTCGAACCGTCCTGCCCTGGAATGCGGCGTTGACAAATCCCATCGACGTGGCCGGGGGTACGGACGCAAACCCGGCGGTGTTTGCGGATTGTGCGCGCATTCTTTTGGAAGACGAACACATCGACGGATTGCTCATCGTGGGGTTGTTCGGTGGTTATGGTATTCGGTTTGCGGAGATGCTCCGGTTCAATGAGGAGGATGCGGCACACCAGATGGGAAAACTTGTTAAGGCGACCGGGAAACCCATCCTGGTGCACAGCCTGTACAATTACGCCAAGCCCCATTCCCTGGAACTGCTCAGGTATTACAATATCCCGGTATATGATTCCCTGGATATTGCGTGCAAATGTATAGCCGTGCTGTATCAATACGGGCACTACCTGCACGCCTATCCCAAGAAAACCAATTTTGTCTTCAATTGGGGCGCCAAGGCTCATAAGGAATGCGAAACTATAATCAAACAGGCGCTGGCGGAAAAGCGCACGGCTTTGTTCGAGCACGAAGCCAAAGAGCTGTTAAGAATGCACGGGGCTCCGGTGACGGCGGACCGACTGGCCGTCACGGCGGACGAGGCCGTAGGATTTGCAAAGGAGGCGGGGGGGCCTGTTGCGTTGAAGATCGTTTCCCCGCAGATCCTTCACAAGAGCGATGCGGGAGGCGTGAAGCTGGGATTGGGGACCGAAGAGGAAATCCGCAGCGCTTTCGAGGAGATTGTGGAAAACGCCCGCAGGTACAACGCCAAAGCGGATCTGAGAGGATGTATCGTGTCGCCCATGACGGGTGAAGGTACCGAGATCATTATCGGGACCAAGATCGATGAGCAGTTCGGGCCCGTGGTTATGTTCGGGTTGGGAGGCATCCTGGTGGAAGTGGTGAAAGACGTTTCCTTCCGTGTCCTTCCCTTGTCGAGAAACGCAGCCGCCAAGATGATCGCCGAGATCAAGTCGGCGCCCATTCTGAACGGCGTTCGAGGCATGCCTCCGGTTGACAAGAGAGCCATAGTGAACCTCCTTCTTACGGTTTCCGAACTTGTGGAGGCCTACCCCCAGGTTCACGAAATGGACTTAAACCCGGTCATCGCCCACAAACACGGGATTACCATCGTGGATGCCCGAATGATTCTTAAGAGAGGGCATAGATGAACCATTCGTAATGCCGTAGCGACACGTTCGGGATGAGGAATAAGGCTTTTTCGTCGAGAGTCCCCTCACCGGGCTGTCGAAAATTACGAATCTTGATCCGAGGTCTTATCTTTTTTCCCCACTCTGACGCCGCTATCCGTACCGCACTTGCCTACGATTCGCGTATCCGGTAGGTGATCGTGCTTATGGCCCGCCCGAACACATGAATGTTTTCCAGGGGGCCGCCGAATTTTAGCGGCCTTCATTTATGGGTTGCGTTCAGTATTGTGTTTTGGCACTATAAGGTTACCTTGTCGGATTGATGAAATACGTTTTTTCATCCCGATGGGGTAGGGTCACAGGGGCAGAGGGGCCGCACTAACATACTGCGGTGGTATTTCACGTCTTGATCCAACAGAAAGGAGCAGGTATGCGTAGTCGTTTTTGGTTGACTATGGCTGTGGCTTGTCTTTTGGCGCTGGCGATTCCAGCCGCCGCTCAAGACACCTGGAAGATCGGCGCTCCTCAGCCCATGACGGGGCCGGATGCGCCCTTCGGTGACAAGTTCAAAAAAGCATACGCCCTTGCAGTGGAGGAGATCAACGCCGCCGGCGGGATTCACGGCAAAATGATCGAGGTCGTGATCGAAGACCACCAGGCCAAAAATCACCTGGCGGCGACGGTAACGGAAAAACTCATTAATCAATATAAAGTGCTGATACTCACCGGTGGTCGAGCCTCCGGGCAAGCGGTGGAGATTGCTTCCGTGGCCCAGCGGCTCAAATGCCCGTACCTGGTGGATCATCCATCCGCAGACATCATTACCGCGAAGGGCTTCGAGTGGATCTTCCGGAACAATCCCACCGGCACCATCTATCCACAGGCTTTCAACAGGTTCATCACTGAAATTCCCGGCGCCATGCCCAAGTCGGCGGCGGTCGTTTATGATAATACCGTGTTCGGCAAGAGTATTGCCAATTCGGCCATGTCCTTTCTCAAATCCAAGAATGTACCTATCGTGAATGACGAGGCGTATTCGGTGAATACACTGGATTTCAAGCCCATCATGACCAAGGTCAAAGCGAACAAACCCGATTTTCTACTCATGGTGGCGGTTTCGACCACGGACGCCATCCTGATGACCCGCCATGCCAAAGAAATCGGAATTACTCCACGGGCTTTTGTGGGATTCGGTGGGGGCTTTGGGGTTGCGGATTTCACCACGGAGTTGGGTCCTCTTTCGCAGCATGTTTTTTCCTCAGCGGCTTGGTCCGGTAATCCCAACGATCCCGATACCCGAGCTTTTTACGACAAGTTCTATAAGACGTACGGTTTCTATCCCAAAGAGCATGAGGTGGAGGGATACGCGGCCATTTACATCATCGCCGATGCGCTCAAGCGGGCTAACCTTACCGGTAACCTGGAGGAGGACCGAAACGCGGTGCGGGAGGCCTTGCTGGGTACTGATATGGTTACCGTTTTCGGCAAGGTGAAGTTCGGAAACTGGGAGGGTCCTCTGGGGGACAAATACACCAATCAGAATATCTACTCGCCGGAGCATTCCGTACTGGCCCAGTGGCTGGGCGGAAAGCTGCTCAACGTTTGGCCCAAAGATAACGCCGAGGTTGATTACGTGTTTCCCGATCCCGGTATGACCCGGTAGAGTACTTCGCAGGGAACGGGAGACGGAAAGCCGACGGGACTTCGTGCCGCCACACCGATTAGGAAGCGGAAAGAGGTTCGGGATGGAAACTTTTGTTCAGAGTCTGGTTAATGGAGTGCTCACGGGTTCACTCTATGCCATGATCGGTGTGGGGCTCACTATCATCTTCGGGGTCATGCGCATTATCAACATGGCTCACGGAGATATGGTTATGCTGGGTATGTACGGCGCCTTCTGGGCTTTCACGCTTTGGCGGATCGATCCTTTCCTGTCCATCGTTGTCTGGGTGCCGGCGGCTTTTCTGGGGGGAATGATTGTTTTTCGTTTTCTGCTCAAGAAGATCGTGCCCGCCGGTGAGTTGAACACGCTGCTCTATACCGCCGGGCTTTCCCTCTTTCTGGCCAACCTGGCGCTGCTCACCTGGAGCGGGGACTACCGCACTATCAAACTACCCTATGCGCTCATGCCCCTTAGACCCATGGGTATCGCGGTACCTATTCCTCTGGCGGTGGCTTTTGGAATGGCCATTTTGATTACGGCGTTGTTGTATTGGTTCCTGTCGCGCACCCCCACCGGCAGGGCCCTCAGGGCCACGGCTCAGGAACCGGAGGCGGCGGCTTTGATGGGCATTAATGTCGGCTACATGAACGTCCTTACCTTCGGTTTGGGTACGGCTCTTGCCTGCGGAGCGGGTGTGCTGCTTGCCCCTTCGTTGTATCTCTATCCCACCGTGGGCCAAATCCTGGTGGCTAAGTGCTTCGTAATCGTCGTACTTGGAGGCCTGGGGTCGGTGCCGGGGGCCATCGCAGGAGGGATTCTGCTGGGAGTGGTGGAATCCTTTGGGGCGGTTTATGTGTCCGTACCGTACAAGGACGCCATCGGGTTTATAATCTTTCTTCTGGTGCTGTTATTCAAACCGTCCGGCCTCTTTGGGGTGGGCAAATCATGAAGAAGCTTCTAGTGGTTGCCGCTTTCTTCGTCTTGGCCCTGGCCCCCTGGATGGTCCGGGATCCTTTTTTTATTCATTTGATGATCGAAGTGCTCGTATGGACGGTGCTCGGTGCTTCCTGGAATATATTGGGCGGATTTGCGGGTCAGGTTTCCTTCGGGCATGCGGCGTTCATGGGAACCGGAGCTTACACCACCATGATCCTCTACTTGGATCTGGGTGTGCCTCCCTGGTATGGAATCCTTTTGGGGGGGCTGGCGGCGTCTCTGATCTCTCTGCCTATAGGCTTCATTTGCTTCCGGCTTCGAGGACCCTATTTCGCGCTCTCTACCTTGGCCGTGGCCGAGATCATCCGTTTGGTGGCCCTCAATTGGGAGAGCCTTACCGCCGGGCCGGTGGGACTCCTCATCACCACGCTGCCGCCCGTCACGTTCCGTGGGGAATCGCTGAATTGGGAAAGCAAGATCCCCTTCTTCTATATTGTGCTGGTGATTGCGATGGGCGCTTTGGGCGCCACCCAATTTCTGGCTCGATCCAGGCTGGGGGCCTATCTCTTGGCTCTTCGTGACGATATCGACAGCGCTGAAGCCATCGGTATCAACACGGTGCAAGCCCGAGTGGCGGGGCTGTTCCTGTCGGCTTTCCTCGCCGGAGTGGCAGGGGGCTTTTACGCCTGGTACCTTCGTTACATAGACCCGGACTCCGTGTTTTCCATCGCCCTTTCGGTGGAAATGGTCTTCATCGCGGTGGTGGGTGGTTTGACCACGGTGGCGGGTCCTCTGGTGGGAGCGGTGTTCCTGGTATCCGTAGCCGAAACGTTCCGCGAGCACTTCCTGGTGGGGCACTTGATCTTTTATGGATTGTTCATGATGATCGCTATCCGTTTCATGCCGGAAGGCATCTGGGGGCGGCTGCGTTTGAAACGGAGAATCGGAAGCTGAATTCGGAGGCGGGTGAGGGGGTTTTTCGCGGTACGCGCCGAGCTCTTCCCTTGGCGGTTCCGGGAATTCAGATGCGGGCTTGCCGGTCTGTGATGAGGGGGTCCGGAGGATGGCTTTGCTGGAGGTGAGAGAACTCACGAAGGACTTCGGTGGCCTGCGGGCTGTCAACGATCTTTCCTTTGTACTGGAAGCCGGCGAGATCCTGGGACTTATCGGCCCCAACGGCGCCGGGAAGACGACCGTGTTCAATCTGATCGCGGGCTTCCTCAATCCTAACCGAGGGAAGGTGCTGTTCAAAGGACAGGACTTGGTGGGACTAAAGCCTTACGCGGTAACGCGCCGAGGGGTGGCCCGCACCTTTCAGATTGTGAAGCCCTTTCGTAAACTGAGCGTTTTGGAGAACGTGACTCTTGCCGCCTTTCTGCGCCACCGCAAGCGTAAGGATGCCGAGGCGGAGGGCCAGGGGGTTTTGGAGCAAGTGCGCCTCGACGGTAAGCGGACCTCCCTGGCGGAGGACCTCACTCTGGGTGAGCAGAAACGGCTCGAAATTGCACGAGCGCTGGCTACAAAGCCGGAGCTGCTCCTTCTGGACGAGCCGATGGGGGGGCTCAATCCTACCGAAATCGACCAAGCCGCCGCCATGGTACGGGACATCTGCCGGGAAGGCGTGACCATCATCTGGGTGGAACACGTTCTCAAAGCCATCATGAACTCGTCTCACCGGGTGGTGGTTATTCATCATGGCGTGAAGATCGCCGATGCGCCGCCGGCGGAAGTGGTTAAGAATCCGGAGGTGGTGGCGGCCTATCTTGGGAGCAAAGCCGAAAGCTATGTTGCGGATTGACGATCTCCAGGTGTTTTACGGCAATGTGCAGGCCTTGTGGGGGGTTGCCTTTGATGTGGTCCAAGGCGAGTTGGTGGCCTTGGTGGGCGCCAACGGCGCGGGTAAAACCACGCTGCTCAAAACCATTTCAGGGTTGCTTCGCCCCAGGACCGGCTCCATCGTCTTTGAAAATCGACATATGGAAACGGCCACCCCCCGAGAGATCGTGATGCGTGGCATCGTGCAGGTTCCAGAGGGTCGTAAGCTCTTTCCCGAAATGACGGTTCGAGAGAATCTGCTGTTGGGAGCGTTTACTATGCCGTCTGCGGAACATGAAGCCAAGCTGGAAAAGGTCTTCTCCGTTTTCCCACGTCTCAGGGAACGGGCAAAACAAGAGGGGGGTACTCTTTCCGGAGGTGAGCAGCAGATGGTGGCCATCGGCCGGGGACTCATGTCCGAACCCCGTCTTCTGATGCTGGACGAGCCTTCGTTGGGCCTGGCCCCGTTAGTGGTGGAGGAAATGTTCCGTGTGGTAGCGGAAATCAACCGCATGGGAGTCACCGTATTGCTGGTGGAGCAGAACACACATCTCGCACTGTCCCTGGCCGCCCGGGGACTGGTCATGGAATTGGGGAAAATCGTCCTCAGCGGCACCGGTGACGACCTCCTGGCCGATCCCCAGGTCCGCAAAGCCTATCTCGGCCTGTGATGGGCTGTTTGTGGGCCTGACCTGCGTGTACCCCGCCTTGCGTATCCTCCTCCGAATAGAGGGGGGAACTGTCGGCCCGCGAAGACCCGTCGAACGGTCCACGCGGTTTGCGTTCCCAACGCTTGGACCACCTGTAAATGTGATCTCTTATGAGATAGGCAGGTCCCATGAAAGCCAGTGACAGCACCGTGACCAGAATGATCTGGAGGTATTTTTCCGAATAGAGATTGGCCCCTTGCAGGGAAAGAATCAGAGTGCCCGGAATGCGTCCCACCGCGGCGGTGATGAGCAGCAGGCGCAGGGGAAGCCGGCTCATCCCCAGTACCAGGCACAGGTAATCCTTGGGAAAACCGGGAATGACGAAGAGCAGAAAAATCAGGAAAATCGCTTTGACACGGAGGAGGAAATCAAAGCGTTGAAGTAAGGCGGGAGGCAGGAAACGTTCCACGATCCGTCGTCCCAAGTACCGTCCGATGATCAGGTTTACAAAGGATCCGATGGTGAGACCCGCGGTGGAGTACAGAAAGCCGGGGGCGAAGCCGAAAATGAATCCACCCAGGAATCCGGTGGCTTCTCCAGGGATCGGAGCGAGCACCACCTGGAGAATCTGGAGACCCATGAAGACCAATGGGGCCCACTGTCCCCAGGAAAGCACGTATGCCTTGAACTCCTTGGGTCGTTTCATCGCCGGATCCATGAAATCGTAGATCTGGGAGTGAAAACGCACCAACAGAACGGCGCAAAGGCCCAGTCCGACAAGAACGGCGGCAAGGTACATCCAGGGATTGTTGAGGAATTTGGCCGATCGTTTCCGTTCCTCGTTCATATCCGTTTCCCGGCAAAAACGTTCCCTATCATCCGTTCTCACGTTCTCCGAGTTTCCCTGATTTGCAGTCCGTTGAAAAACTCGATCTGCTGTAACGCCAAGGCGTGACGCTTCATCTTTTCTGCCTGTGCGTCCCATGCAGCGCCACACCGAAGGCGTTGCCTGCATCTCATCGTCTTACACCGGCCCGCCCGCAATACGGTGCGTCAACGGGCTGTCAGGGGCCCTTGTTTCGGCAGGGGAGGATAGGGTCCAACGCCTATCGCTTCCGGTCCCTGGAATATTCCAAGACATAAGACATGAAGACCAACAAAAAAGTCAGCCAAAAAACAGGCTGCCAGGACTGGGTATCCAGGAAGAATCGGGTGAGAAAAAGTGCGGCGCCGAGGCTCAGGGCGCAACGGATCAACAGTTTCAAGACGGGATTCATGCAAGGCCCTCATTTAACAGGCTGGTGAAAAACGCGACCTGCTGTCACGCTAAGGCGTGATGCTTCATCCTTCGTCATTGCGGCGTACGGGTTGTACGCCTCATTGCTCAGCCTTCGCGCGACTTTCATCGCATCGTCTTTGCGCAGCCTGTTCGAAATGGTGTTTACCAACGGGCTGCTAGTATATCGAGTCTTGGATGGCGGGCCCCTTATGACCGAAGTATTCGAAGGCCAGCCGGGTCGCCACCCTGCCCCGAGGCGTTCTTTTCAAGAACCCCAGCTGTATCAGAAAGGGCTCATACACGTCTTCGATGGTGTCCTTCTCCTCTCCGATGGCTGCGGCCAATGTTTCCAATCCCAGGGGGCCCCCGTCGAATTTTTCGATGATGGTCAACAGAATCTTTCGATCCATACGGTCGAAACCGCGTTCGTCCACGTCCAGCATACACAGGGCGTGTCGGGCCACTTCCAAGGTGATGATCCCGTCTGCCCGGACCTGGGCGTAATCCCGTACCCTTCGCAGGAGCCTGTTGGCCACCCTGGGTGTGCCACGACTTCGGCGGGCGATCTCGAAAGCCCCGTCCGGTTGTATGGGAACCTTGAGAATCTGGGCGGTACGATTGACGATGTAGGTCAACTCTTCCGTCCCATAAAACTCCAGGTGCAATACCACGCCGAATCGATCTCTCAACGGAGGCGTGAGCAGCCCCGCTCGGGTGGTGGCGCCCACCAGCGTGAATGGAGGAAGGTCCAACTTGATGGAACGCGCCCCGGGACCCTGACCGATGACGATGTCCAGCTGGAAATCTTCCATCGCCGGATACAGGATTTCTTCCACTACGTGGCTTAAGCGATGTATCTCATCGATGAACAACACGTCGCACGGATCCAGGTTCGTCAGGATGGCCGCCAGATCTCCGGGGCGGTCCAGGACGGGGCCGCTTGTGGCCTTGAGGTTGACGTTCAGCTCCCGGGAAATGATGTGAGCCAGGGAGGTTTTTCCCAGGCCGGGGTGTCCATGGCAGAGTACGTGGTCCATGGCTTCGCCCCGCTGCCGGGCGGCCTGGATACAGATACGAAGGTGTTCTTTTACTGGGCCCTGACCGATGTATTCGTCCAGTGAATTCGGTCTCAGGCTGACATCCACCCGCTCCTCTCCGAGTTCCTGGACGGGATTCAGAACATCTCGCGGGTCATCGGACATCAGTCGGTCTCGTTAAGACGGCGCAGGGCCTGCCGAATAAGCGCTTCCAATTTGGGAGACTCGCTCTCGGGCTGGGCGAGTCCGTGAACGATCTCCTCCACTTCCTTGCGTCTGAATCCCAGGTTGACCAGCGCGGACACGGCATCCTCCAGAATCCGAGGACGGGAAGCCTCCATGCCCGGTTTGAAGGAGAGGACGTCCAGACGTCCCAGCTTTTCAGCAAGCTCCACCACCAAACGCTCCGCCGTTTTCTTTCCCACGCCCGGTATAGCGTTGAGGCGACTCACATCGCGTCTTTGAATAGCTCCCCGCAGGTCTTCAGGGGGTATTCGGGAGAGGATGTTCATGGCTACTTTCGGCCCTATACCCGAAATACCGATCAACCTGAGGAACAGTTCCTTTTCCAGAAGTGAACGGAATCCATACAGATGGATAGCGTCTTCTCTCACGTGCGTATGGATGTGGAGAGACACTTCCGAGTGCAATTCCGGTAACCGGCACAGTGTTTCCAGGGAGACCCAAACCCGGTATCCGACCCCATTCACCAGGACAATTACGTGATCCGGCGCCTTTAAGGCGACGATGCCCTGTAGAGAGGCGATCATCCTAGAGCCCTTTGTGGAGTTGGTCAAGAAACGAGCGTGAAACCTGGAGATGGCAGATGGCCGCGGCCAAGGCGTCGGCGGCATCCAGAGAACGCTTTCCGGTGTTTCCCAGTAAGATTCCCACCATTCTCTGCACCTGGGCTTTGGCCGCATGTCCGTAGCCCACGACGGACTTCTTGATCTCCAAAGGACTGTATTCATAAACCGTAAGCCCTGCATTTACCGCGGCCAGGAGCACCGCTCCACGGGCCTGTCCCAGCTTCAGCGCACTCTGCGGATTGCGGGCGAGGAGCAAGGCTTCCACGGCCATTTCCTGGGGGCCCGTCTCTTCAATGGCGTGGGTCAGTTGGTCATAAATGCGTTTCAGCCTGGATGGAAACGAGGAATTCCGAGGCTGACGAATCGTGCCGTCGGCAATGAGGATCAGCCGGTTTCCTTTTTTTTCCACGATTCCAAAGCCCGTGGCGTTGGAGCCCGGATCTACGCCGAGAATCCGCATGGGCTATTTGTTCAAAGCCTCGAGGATGTCGTCGGGTATGTCGAAATTGGCATACACGTTCTGGACATCTTCGTTTTCCTCCAATACGTCCATCAACTTCAGCATCTTCTCCGCCTGTTCCCGGTTCAGAGGCACCGTGGATTGGGGAATCATGGTGACTTCCGCCAGTTCCACAGGAATCGCTTTTTCCTCAATGGCCCGTCTTACCGATTCAAAATCCTCCAGGGCCGTGACCACATCGTACTCTGTTCCTTCATTCCGGACATCCTCCGCTCCGGCTTCCAGGACGGTTTCCATCAGGGTGTCTTCATCCACGCTTTCCGGTTTGACGACGATGAGCCCCTTTTTCTGAAAGATCCAGGATACGGCGCCGGCCTCGGCCATGCTGCGGCCGTATTTGCTGAAAATATGACGGACTTCCGCGACGGTACGATTCCTGTTATCGGTGAGACTCTCCACCAGAATGGCTACGCCGTTGGGACCATATCCCTCCAATACGGCTTCCTCATAACTCGTCCCTTCCAGTTCTCCGGTACCCTTCTTGATGGCTCTTTCGATGTTATCTTTAGGCATGTTGGCGGTCTTAGCCGCCAGCACGGCGGTTCTGAGGCGGGGATTGGATTCTGTATCGCCCCCGCCTATGCGGGCGGCAACCGTGATTTCCCGGATCAGCTTGGTGAAGATCCTGCCGCGTTTTGCATCGGCGGCGCCTTTCTTGTGTTTGATCGTGCTCCATTTCGAATGACCCGACATGTGCGTACTCCTTCAGATTTTGACATCCATTCCCAGGACGAATACCTCCCGACTTTCTTTTCGACTCGAGGGAGGTTTAAACACGCGGGCCGACTTGAACGCTCTTCGCGCTTCGGTGAGGAACACGTTGAACTCCTGACTCTGGAAAATTTTGCAGAAAAACACACCGTTGGGCTTCAACACCGCCAAGGCGATTTCCATGGCCCGTTTGGACAGTTCGTACGAACGGACTCCGTCCACGAACCGGTCTCCGCTCGTATCCGGGGCAAGATCGCTCAACACCACGTCAAACCGGGAGCATACGGCCTGGATTGTTTTCGGGTCCATCGTCAGAACGTCGGCTTGGATGAAATGGACTGCGGGAAAGTCCAACGCGGGCCGTCTGCGATCTACGGCCACCAGAGTCCCTGTCTTTCCTATGCGTTCCGCGCAATATTGAACCCATGAGCCTGGATGGCAACCCAAATCCAGTACGGCGTTTCCGGGTCGAATTAAATGGACCTTCCGGTCCACCGTCTCCAATTTGAAGACCGACCGGGCAACGTACCCCCTTTCCTTCGCTTTTCGGGAAAAGGGGTCTTTTTGAAATCGGTTTACCATAAGCATCTGAACGTATAAGTATATTCAGCCGGTAGAGCAAAAGTCAATTTCAAAGGATTGGGAGCTTGGGACGGGACAGAACGAAATCGAACGGGCCTGTTCGGTTCTCCGTTTAGCAAGTCGGTGAAATACACGATCTGCGGCTTTGTGCTTCATCCTTCGTCATTGCGGCGTACTGCAAGTACGCCTCATTCCTCAGGATTCGCCCGCTTTGCATTTCATCGTTTTTCACCGGCCTTCCCGTAATACAGTTTATCAACGGCGTGATAGGAGCTTTTCCGGAGCTGCCTGAAGCGGCGTGAAAGCGGGTCACCGGATCAGTGTACGCAATCCGCCTGGGGCAATCCGGACATCCCCCGAAACTCCATCGATTGGTCAATTCCAACCCCACAGAAATAGATGGTATACGAGGAGAACTCCATATAGAACTCCAATGGAGCACAGGGCCGTCTTCGCAACCGGGTGATGGTAATACGTTACGAGCAGAACGACACACAGGGATGTGAGCGCATACTTGAGAAGAAAAAAGACGTAAGGTCCAATTTGGATCAGATCATCCATAAAGGGATTCAGTTCCCGGGCTCCCCGGGAGATATGGATGAGTGTGTACAACCCGTCCGCCGCGCACAGGAGCATGACGGACAGTGCGATCAGCAACGGCCGTATCCCGTACTGGTCCACCCAGGGTTTCCGATAGGCGTCTTCGCGTCTCCGGATGCTCTTCCTTCGTCCTCGATGGGCGCCCAGACGGAACGGATTGGTGGTTTTTTTTCGTCGATCGACTTGGGTTCTGTAGGGCGGACTTCCGCCGGGCCGTGTAAAGGGGGGATCGGTCATAAGTCTGACAGTGATTCCGTTCTTGGTTTGTCAAAACTCCAAAGGCCACCGACACAAACGTCGTGTAAGCCGGCGGCATGTTGTTGGATGTGAACCCGGGAATCCGGGGCGCAGGGCTGATTTCTTCATACCATTGAATGGAGTTCTCTACAAGGCATGAGCCGAGGATTCGAGAGGGGCCGTCCACCTGCGTCGGCGCGGGGTTCTTGTACCCGTTCGGGATTCCGTTGACTCCGGGTCTGTGCCCGCATATTCTGGTTCTCATGTCGTGGCGGCGCCGGATGATATAGACCCATCTCGCGCCGGACGAACGAAACAAAGAAGAACGGTGCAACCGGACCGGGAGATTCCCGGGGGAGGATCCGATCATGGAGCTTAGCGACAAGAGGGCCGTGATTTTGGCCGAGGATCTCTACAATGAAATGGAGCTTTGGTATCCTTATTATCGGCTCAGGGAAGCGGGATGTGAGGTGACGTTGGTTGGATCGGGACGATCCAAGACATTTCACAGCAAAGCGGGGCTCCCCGTCGAGGTTCAGGCCGATGCGGATCAGGTGGCCGTATCGGATTATCATGCCGTCATCATTCCTGGGGGGTACGCCCCCGACCACATGCGGCGATATCCGGCCATGGTGAAGCTGGTGAGAGAGTTCTTCGACCGGAACAAGGTGGTGGCTTCAATTTGTCACGCCGGCTGGATGCTTGCTTCCGCCGATATCGTAAGGGGTCGTACCGTGACGGCGTTCTTTGCGATCAAAGACGATCTGGTGAATGCGGGAGCGGTTTTCATAGACCGGGAAGTGGTAGTCGATGGAAACTTGATCACGAGCCGAAAGCCGGACGATTTGCCTGCCTTCATGCGGGCCGTGATCTCCGCCATGGAAGCGTGAGTCCGGAGAATGCCGGCGGACCAAGAAAGGTTCTCCATTTGGGTTTGGGGGGTCGGACGGATCACACCGGCCGGTATTCGGAGCGTGGGTCCTGTGGGAGGCGCCGTCATGACCCGCGGTGGTTTGAGGCAGCCGTATGCGGTGGGAATGCCCAGGTTCTTCCACCAGCGCGTTATTAAACCGTGTGAGTGCGGGCCAGTGTAAAACGATGAGATGCAAGGCGGGCGACTTCTGAGGAATGAGGCGTGCATACAGTACGTCGCAATGACGCCTGTCTGCGCCTGCCTGTGCGCGTCCGCCCGCAGACAGGTGGACGCACAGGCAGAAAGGATGAAGCCTAACGACGCAGATCGAGTCTTTCAACGGCCTGCTACAGGACTCTGCAGATCATTCCTTTGAGGTATTCCGACTCCGGGAATGAAATCAAGACGGGATGGTCGTTGGATTGGCTCAACGGTTCTAGTATCTGAAGGTGGCGACCCGCGTCCATGGCGGCGGCCGACACCGTCTTTCGAAAAAACTCGGCGGGCATGTTTCCGGAACAAGAAAAGGTGGCCAGGATTCCTTCCGGGTGAAGCAGTTTGACGGCCAGGAGATTGATGTCCTTGTATCCTCGAGCCGCACGGTCCAGGTGGGCTCTCGAATGAGCGAACTTCGGGGGATCCAGGATTACCATACCGAAAGAACGGTTCTCGTCCCGGTAACGCCGCAACAGATGGAATGCATCGCCTTCCACCGCATGCCCGGGTGGAGAAGGGTATCCGTTTCGCTCCATATTTCGGTCCGATAGTGACAAGGCTTGGGGGGAGACGTCCATCCGGATGACAGAACGGGCTCCGGCGCCCATTGCGTACACCGAGAATACGCCGGTGTACGTGAAGCAATCCAAGACGTCCCTTCCTGTTGCGTATCGGGCCACCGAAGGCCGGTTTCGGCGTTGGTCCAGATAGAACCCCGTTTTATGCCCGCCCTTCACATCCACCAGAAATGTGTACCCGTTCTCGCGGATCTCTAGTACACTGGAAGGCTCTCGGCCTCTCAGTGCTCCGGCCACGGGTTCCAGACCCTCCAGGGATCTAGCCCGGACGTCGCTTCGTTCGTAAATTCCGGAGGGATGAACCAGACTCATCAATAGATCGACCAAAAGATGCTTGACCTTTTCGATGCCCGCGGTCAGGCTCTGGACCACTACAAAATCCTCATACCGGTCCACGATCAGGCCCGGTAAAAGGTCCGCTTCTCCGTATACCAGCCTTAAGGCGCTGGTGGAACCGTAATCGGGCGAATCCATGCGCGCCTGGATGGCGCGTTGCAGGTGTTGCTCCCACCAATCGGCATCCACACGGAGGCTTTCGCTCGATTCCAGAAGCCTCACCCGGATTTGGGAACAAGGGTTGTAGTATCCCCAGGCCAGGAATTGATTTCGCGCGTCCACGACACGAACGATGTCGCCCGGCTCCGGATTTCCCAAGACCCGATCCACAGCTCCGGAAAAGACCCATGGATGACGGCGATGAACCGATCGATCCCGGTCATGTTTGAGTTGAACTCGGATCATGCCGCCAACAGCGGGAACCGGATCAGGAACGTTCCCACTGCGCTAACCTCCTGTACGGACGAAAGACCACGGTAAGCCGGGAAAAGCCGTTTCAGCCGGGGTGAATCTATTCTACGGTTACGGATCCGTCAAACTGAAAGCCGCCTTTTGATGTATTCAGAATCGATCCTTGTCTCTTTCATCCTTATCCGACTGGTGAAAGCCGCGACCTGCTGTCACGCCAACAGCGTGACGCCTCATCCTCCGTCATTGCGGCATACTGTATGTACGCCGCATGCCTAAGGATTCGTGGGCCTTGTATCTCATCGTTCTTTGCCGGTCCGCCCGCAGACTTCATATCATTAGGTCGATTCACGGTGGAGAAGTGGGTCATTGTCGGTGCTCAGCCGGGAACCGCGCTCTGAATCTGCTGAAAACCCGTTACCATGAACTGGACGGCTATTACGGCAAGGAGCAGCCCCAAAAGCCGGGTCACCACGCGAATACCGCTGATACCGATGGCATCGAAAATCCGTGCTCCAAAACGGAAAACACCGTAAACAACCGTGCAGGAGATCAGAATGGAAAGCAGGAGCAAAGCCAGGTGAACGGACTGTCCCGATTGATCTCTCCAGACCAGAACCGCCGTAATGGCTCCCGGACCGGCGAGCAGGGGGGTGGCCAAAGGAACCAACGCAACGTTTTGTCGGGTCATTCGTTCCTCTTCCTCTTCCGAAGAGGTCTTGAATCCCGCGCCGATGAGGTTCAACATCTGCAATGCATGCACGAAAAAGACAAAGCCTCCGGCGAGTTGAAAGGCGGGGAGGCTGATGGCGAAAAACAGGAGCACATAGTCTCCGGTGAGGCAGAAAAATACGAGAATCAGACCCGCTGTCACCGCCGCCGTGCGGGCGATCCGGTTGCGCTCCGCATGGCGGTCTCTTTCGGTAAGGGCCAGAAAGGGCCCCAAATTACCCAATGGGTCCATGATGATGAGCAGTGGGATCAGAATTTTCAGAAAAGAATGAACCAGTTCCATGATGTGCACCCTGATAGGGTATCGCTGAAACGGTCGAGACACAAGACCCGGAGCCCTAAAGCATTCCGGTGGAACATCGCGTCAATGGCGCCTGCGTGCGGCGCGCTCCTGCCGGAAAAGACGTTCGATGAGCGCCCTTGGACGGCGGCGGCCCGTCGCCGGATTAAGGGGTTATCGCCTTGCCCCAGTCTCGGACTTGGGACCGCCGGAGTAATTTCAACTTCCAAGCCCGAGGCAGGAATTGCCGTCCTCCGGGCAACGACCTCCTGTTTCCGGGTCGCGGGAGCCGCCGGCTTAATCGGTTCCGAATCAGACCCGGCCACAGGAAGGATCATGACGTCCCAACAGAGGTTCGATGGAAATCACGGCTTCTTGAGTTTGTCGATCATTTCTTCGACTTCGCGGGCGCCTTTTTCGTACAGTCTGGGCTCATCCGGGGCAAGCTCTTTCAGAAGCCTGAAAAATTCCCCAGCGTGCACGATCTCTTCCTCGGCGATGTCGTAGAGAACCTCTTTGGCCAATTCGTGGTCAATAGACTCCGCCAACTGCACATAGAGTTGGACGGCTTCATACTCGGCGGCGATCATGTATCGCACGGCTCGAATCAACTCCTCGTGCGTCAGTTTTCGGTCCTTGGCCAAACCGGAAAAGGCCGTGGTGAATTCGGGCATAAAGCACCTCCTGTTTCAATTTCACGTAATGGCGGAATGTACCGCCGTCGAGCCTTGAAGTGAATTATCGTTTTCAACCCTGCACGGAACGCCGCCATATGTGAGCGCAAAGCTCCAACGTGTCCCTGCCGACGATAACTCCCAGGCCGAACTGTACCCAAGGCTGAGCCCCCTTGTCAACGAACTCGCCGCATGAAGGGATGCGGCATGGTCCCATCATGAGTCGGAGCGTTCAAGAAACTACCTTCGGGCTGCTGGGTCACTATGACGGAGTGCGGTGTTTGACCTCGTCTTCCCGCGGAAGTATAAGGAAATATAGGGATCGGGGAAAATAAGTTGGAAGCCTTCCGCAGATATGCGGATTCCCAAGCGGCATGCAAGGGTCTTCTGGAGGAATACAAGGATGAAACGGAACTATTGGTTGAACGTATTACTCTTGAGTGCGATGTTAGGTTTTTCAGCGGGGGATTACGCGGAAACGTCGGCCCAGTCCACGGCTGAACCCACGTTCGCGGTACTACCGTTCTTTGTGCCGGGTGAAGCGAAAGACTATGTGCACGTGATCATGAAATCGCTTTACGACGTGGTGGAAGACATGGAACTCTTCGTGCCTGCGTATTCCTATTACCCCGGGGATGGAAGATACTCGCCTGAAGCCATTCCCGCAGGTCAATTACAGCCCGGCGAGATATCGAGGCTTTGGAAGCGGAAGAGTTTCTTCGCTCCCTGGGAGCCCAATGACGCTCTCGTGTTCGAGATCGGGGAGAGGCTGGGAGTCGATGGAGTGCTTCTCTATTCGGTGCAGATCTTGGGTCGTGGAAACGACCGAATTCAGTCATTTTTGTATCATATCAAAGATCGCCGGGTCCTTACCAAAGGCGTGGTGGACGAGATCAAGCATAACTTCACCAACGAAATCTTAACGGCGATGCTCTCCTTCCGAATTCGACAGGTGACTGCCGACGTGTTTTACAAGTTCTAACAGGCTGTCGAAAAAACGCGATCCGACGCACCGTCTGTGGCGTATATTTTCTTCCTTGCCGTATCTGTGATCGGCCTGTCCGAGCCGGTCATGCCTGCACCGAAACCTGAAGTGCAGGCGCGACCGAGACGGGTATGCATCGTAAGCGCTCCATCGCGTTGTCTTGGAGCCGCCTGCCGAACCACGGATCTTCTCCTCGGGCCTGTCTTTTCCCCGGGTTCACGGTTCCATGCCCACAATTCCCCTGACTCGGGTTTCCTGTGAACGGGCCTTATTATTCAAAGAGTCGGGGTCGGGGGTTTCTGAAACTATTTCCACCTGGGCGGCGATTATTCCACTGGGCGCCGACTTCCGGACCGCGCCTCGAATCAGGATGAGCTGGGATCTTTCAGGGGACAGGTTCCCAAGAGTCCATTGTTCTTTAAAGGATTCCCAACGGCTGCCGCCGTCCACGGACATTTCGATTTCATGAACCTGGCTGGGGGGGAAGCTTCTCAGTTCGACGTTACGGGCGTTAGAGGGGCCGTGGTTGGTGACGGTGACGCTGTATAATACCGGTCGACCCGCGTCGACGGGGCCCTCGGGTCCGGACATGGTGACCGAAAGATCCGCACGGCCGGTGATCTCGGACGATCCCGGTTTCATTCGGTTGTTGGAAGGATCAGGGTCTCGCGTGGGGGAGCGGACTTCGGCATCCAGGTCCAAGGTTCCAGCCGCACCGGAGTGAATGCTTGCCCGGATCAACGGGTGTCTGGATTGAGCGGCTTCAATGGATCCCAATTGGATCATGGCTCCCGCGGAATTCCATGAGCGGCCTCCGTCCAGGGAACATTGGAGATCCTTCACCACCTCGGTCACCTGAACGTTCAGGGTGACGTCTTCCGCTCTCGAAGGTCCCTGGTTGTGTATGGTGATGGTGTAGAAACCCTGCCCCCCCGCAGGAACGGCGGACGGGACTCCCGTCCAGACGGCGGAAAGGTCGGCGACTCGTTCCACCCGGGTCGTGACGGAAGCCTCGTTGTTGCCGGAATTCCTGTCGTCGGTTTCAGATGTCACACGAGCCCGATTCACTAGGAAATCTTCAGCCGACGCCTCCACATGAATACGAAGTTCCATCGTACGGGATTGACCTGCCGGAATCTTTCCCAGGGGCAGCGCGCCCTTCCAAGGCCTCCATGCTCCGGAATCTTCCTTCAACCGGAATTCAGGCCGAGACGCCCCCGGCGGCATGTCCTCCATGATACGTACGTTTTGTGCGTCCGACGGACCCAAATTCTCCGCGTGAATCGAGTAGATCAAGGATTCCAGTACGGTGACGGTATCCGACGCCGATTCTTTTCTCAGAACCAAATCCGCCCTTCTTTCAATCCGGGATTCAGTCCGTCCGCTGCGGTTGTTGCCCGGTTCCGGGTCCGGAGTTTGAGAAGATACGGAAAGGGAAAGGGAGGTTGCATCCGCTTTGGAGGAAGCGGCCACGGTTCCGCGAAGCCACACCGTCCTCGGGGTATGTACAGGGAGATCGCCTAGAAGAGATCCTTCTTTCCAAGGGTTCCACCCGTCCGTGGGCGATGTTATGGAAACCTCCAGATTCTTAAGGTGCTCCGTTCTCATTTCCTTAAGGACCACCTGCCGGGCGTCCGACGGTCCTCGATTCCAGACGTGAATCTGGAATAGGCTCGATTCCCCCGCTGTGATGACTTCCGGGATGTCTCCGGGTTCGATGGAAAGATCGGAACGGGTCTGTATGGAAGCAATGGATTTGACGCTTGTTTCCTCGTAACGGGAGGGATCCAGGGTGATCCATCGCAAAACCGGTTTGAGTTCCAACATCCCCAACGCGGATGAAGGCACAAGACCTTCCAGATGAACAGCCGCCGATTGCCCTGCTTCGAGAGTTTCCATGGACAGGGAACCGGTCCAGGACTTCTTCTCCGGCGCCCCGTTCTCCCGGTAATGCAGGTCTTGAAGGGCATGGGTGGGATCCAGCTTCAGGGCTACTTGTCGGGCATCGGAAGGGCCGTGATTGATCATATGAAGGGTATACCCGGTTGGTCTTCCCGCCGTAACGGGTCCCGCGGGCGTATCCACGGAAACCGTCACTCGGGACCGCCCTCTCAACGGGGTCACGACGGCGGCTTTGTTGTTGGCCGGATTCGGATCCGGTCCTTCCGCCATGACCCGTATCCCGTAATCAATGGGATCCACCGCGGAGGAAGATACGAGACCGCGAACCATTAAATGTCTTTTTCCCCCCGCCTCGATCCGCCCGATAATCCTTTCCGCTTCCCAATCCAGCCAGGATCGGCCGTCGTCTTCCGAGAGCCGAACGTTGGAAAGGGCCTCAGGACGCGATGCGTGCAGTGCCACTCTGTCGGTGTCGGAAGGCCCGTCGTTGTAAACCGTCGCGCGGTATTCCACGTAGTCGCCGGCAATTGCGGGATCGCTGAGGGAAGTCAGTTCCAAACGGAGGTCCGATTCGAGCACCAGGGACAGCGTCGTTGAGGCTTCGTTGTTGCCTGCGACGGGATCCTCGGTGGATGATCGAACCTTGAAAACAAGGTCCAGTCGGTCGCGGGCGGAGGGAGCCGCACGGCCGACCACTTGGACGTGTTTGGTGGAACCCGCTTTCATGGGACCCAATTGAAGGGGGGACCATGCGAGCGACTCGCTCGGTGTTTCTTCGATCCCCATAATGAACTTGGGATCCAGGATGCCTTCGGAAAAGATTCCTGAGAGCTGAATATCGGAAGCGTCGGAAGGTCCGGCGTTATGCAAGGTGAAGCGTCCTTCAAGAACGCCCCCGGCTGTCACGGATTCCTCGAACTCAATTTTGGAAATCACCAGATCCGCTTTTGGCTGTACGAGAATCCGTCGTTCCTTCTGGCTGTCGGCCGGCTTGGCGTCCAGGGTTTCCGAGTTCACCCTGATACGCAAGTCAAGGGCCCCATCAGCCGAAGCAGCCACCGTACCTCGGAAGCGTAACTCCATCGAGCGATTCGCCGGCAAGATGTCCCAGCGAAGGAAGCCTTCCCAGGGTTTCCAATTGACTCCACGGTCTTCCGAATATTCCGGGTCGGAGATATCTTCCGGATGGAAATGTTCAAGCGAAACCTGAACGGCATCGGAAGGCCCGGCATTGGACACGTGGGCCGCGTATTCCAGGATCATGCCTGCTTCGATGCTCTTGGGAAGCCCTTTCGCCTCGATGATGAGGTTGGCCCGTAACTGTATGGGAGACGTGATCCGGATGATGTTGTTCCGGGTTTGAGGGTCTTCCGTCACGGATGAAAACAGTTCGAATTGCGCTGCAAAGTCACCTCGGGCTGAGGATGACAGGGAGCCTCGGACATGAAAGGGTTGGCTTCGGTTTGCGGGGAGGTTCACCAAAGTGAGATTGCCGGGCCAGGGTCTCCACGTTTTTCCACCGTCGCGGGAAAATTCAGGGTGAAGCAGCATTCCCGGAAGTTCCCCCGATAATCGGACCGTGTCCGCGTCGGAGGGTCCCCCGTTGTGTGCTCGAAGTTCGTACAGGAGTTGGGTTCCCGCCGTAGGTTCCTTCTCGGCGGCTTCCAGTGTGAGCGTGAGATCCGCCTGGACCCGGACATCCAGGTTCAAAGCGGCCGTGTTGTTTTCGGTATCCGGATCGTCGGTGGGCGACTCAACCCGAGCCCGGAAGCGCAGGGATTCAGTGGCGGAGGCGTCCACATCACCGTACAAATGAACGGTCCGGGATTGCCTGGCCTGAAGGTCTCCCAAAGGAATGGTTTCCTTCCACTCGAGAAAAACGCCCGTGTCGTCCAAAGAGTACTTGGTATCTCTGAGATCCGGAGGGGGGGACAGACGAAGGACCACATCTTCGGCGTCTGAAGGCCCGTGGTTTACAACGGACATTTCCAAAGACAACGGCGTTCCCGCAACCGGAGATTCGGGTTGCTCCCGAAAAGCGGCTTGAAGATCCGCCGCCGCCTTCACAGGGGTGCGAAGTTCTTCGCTTCGATTGTTCCTGGTATCCGGGTCATGGGTCCCGGATTCGACAAACGCTTGGTTCACAAGGATCCCGGAATAAGCGGCCGCCACTTTGCCCAGGATCCACACCTGTTTGGAACGCCCGGCGCTGATGTGACCCATCTCCGCCGTTCCCGTCCAGTCCTGCCACGTGGATCCTTCATCCACGGAAAACTTGGGTCTTTCCAGTGGAGCGGGAGCCAGGTCTCGGATGATCACGGCCGCGGCGTCGGAAGGCCCCGCATTGTAAACCCGGACGGTATACGTGAGCTGTTCACCCGCCCGCACCAAGTCCGGGGAACGAGACAGGGTCAGGGAAAGATCGCTCCTGGTATCCACCGTAGTGGCCGTGATTCCCGAAATGTTGTCGGATCGATTCGGATCGCTGGATTCGGAATCCACGCCCGCCGTGTTCGTGATGATCCCGGACGCATGGCTGCTCACTTTTCCGCGGAGGAGGACGTGGGTCTTCTCTCCAGCCGGTACGGTTCCGAGATGGAGCGAACCTTCCCAAGCTTTCCAGTCTCTTCCTCCGTCCAGCGAAACCTGCGGGTGTTCCACTTCGGAGGGTGGGTGGTCTTTAAGCACCACTCCCGCGGCATCCGACGGTCCCGCATTGGTTACCGTTAAGTGGTAGGTCAGGATTTCCCCGGCTATAACCGGGTTCGGGTCATCCGTTTTTCCGATGGCCAAGTCCGCCACAGCCTTTACCTGAACCTGGATTACGGCGGATTCGTTGTTGGAAGGGTCCGGGTCAAGTGCGTTCGAAGAGACCCTGCCCGCGGCGGATAGCACTCCCGCGGCGGAGGGCTTCACCACACCTCTGAATCGAACCTCCTGTTCGGCGCCGGCCCGCAGCATTTCCAGATGTACCGGTACCTTCCACGGGAGCCATGTTCGCCCGTCGTCCAAAGAATATTCGGGATTCTTGAGTGTCTCGGGAATCTGCATTTCCAGCAGGACGTCCGGGGCGTCGGAAGGACCGCGGTTCGAAGTGTGCAACCGGTATGATAAGGTTCCTCCGGCCTTAACGGGGTCGGACTCGCTTTCCAGGGTCATTTTCAAGTCCGATAGAACATCGATCTTCACGGATCGAACCGCCCGGTTGTTTCCAGGATCCGGGTCCTCGCTCGCAGAAGCGACGCGGGCTTCAACCACCAGTTCCCCTGTGGCGGAACTCGCTACATTTCCCCGTAGCAGGGCCTGGATCCGGCTTTGAGAAGGGATGGCGCCCAGCGGAATGGAATCGACCGCCGGTATCCAGGTCTTCCCGCCGTCAACGGATACCTCCACGGCCCGAAGTTCCGGGGAAAGCAGGGGGAACAAAAGCGTCTCGGCGGCATCGGAAGGCCCCGCGTTGGATACGGTCAGGGTGTGCGCCATGGATTTTCCGGCTACCACCGAAGGTTCGGACTCCTCAAACAACAGGGTCAGATCGGATTCAGATACCAAGGGGATAATTGATGAGGCGCGGTTTTCTCCTTTCGATGTATCCTCCGTCCGGCTCTCCGCCTGCACCGTGATTTCAAGAGATCCCTTGGCGTCGGAGGACAATCGGCCCTGAAACAGGATGTTTTCCGCGGAATCCGCGGGCAAGGAAGCGAATTCGAAAGGCGGTTTCCATGGTTTCCAGGAGCGGCCCCCATCCAGAGAGATTCTGGGATTCCCGATGTCGGGTTCCGTTTGAATCGTCACGGAGACCTTCTGCGCATCCGAGGGGCCTCGATTTTCCACCACTACGGCGCACGTGATCTCCGTTCCCGCCACCGCATGAGGAACGGTGGAAGGTACGTGTACGGCCAGGTGCGCCAGGTTCCGGATTGGAACTTGGAACATCTTGCTGATGTTGTCGGCGGGAATCGGATCCACGGCTCGCGAGTGCACGCGGGCCTGGCTCGAGACTCGACCCCTTGCCGATGAAGCCAGGCGGGCCCGAATTGCCACCTCTTTGGATTGCCCGGCGGCCAGAGTACCCAAGTTCATCGTTCCCGGCCAGGAACTCCAGGTCTTGCCCCCGTCCAACGAAATTTCGGGTTTTCGGAATTCGGAAGGAAGCTTCTGGTCTAGTGTCAGTTCGGGAGCGTCGGAAGGCCCGGTATTGTGGACGGCTATGTGATAATCAAGCAGTTCTCCGGCGGTCGCCGCGCCCGGATAGTCGAATCGAGCGATTCTTAAGTCGGCCACGGCTTGCACGCCGGTTTCGGTTCGAACGGAATTACTGGAGGGATCGGGATCAATACTTCCCGTGGGGAAAACCCGGGTCCGTGCCGAGATGGGGCCCAAGGCCGAAGCGAGAACGCGGGCACGCAGCCGAATCCGGCGGGATTCCCCCTGGGACAACGTTCCGATGTCGAGTTCCGACTTCCAGGAAAGCCAACGGCTCTCACCTTCAAGGGAGAATTCGGGTTGTTCAGTTCCTTTGGAAAACTCCGTCTTAACGATGACCTGATCCGCAGCCGCCGGACCGGCATTGTAGATTGTCAGCTCGTACTGAACGGCCTCGGAACCACCTGCAATCACGGGATCTTTGGAAACCGTCTTGGCCAACTTCAAATCGGATCGGGGAGTACGATTTTCAAACCAGTGAATCGGCGAAAACCCCCAAGCCCATTCATGAGCTGCAATAATGTCTCGGACTCCGTTGCCGTTCAAATCCGCCATAAGCACGCAGGCGGCTCCCTGTGCGCTTCCACCGTCGTAGACTATATGGTTTCTCCACACAGCGGCATCGCCCGAAACGTTTTCATGCCACCAGATGTCGTCGCTGGACCAATTAGCGGAGAGGATATCCGGATCCCCATCGTTGTCGAGATCACCCACATGAATGAACTTCGGTCCCCGGCCGGCCGCTCCGGAGGCTACGACATGGGTTTTCCATGGTGCGCCCGCTTCCTCCGGATGTTCATACCAGACCATTTTGTTCTCTTTGAAGAGGGCTGCAACGATATCCGTTTTCCCACTCCCGTTCATGTCCGCCGCAAGGATGCTTTTGGGTCCTCCGCGGGCCCCTGTAGAGTCCACCGGATGGAAGCGCCAGGATCGTCCTTTCCCGTCCACGTTCTTGAACCAGGCGATTTGATCATCGTCATAGGCGGCGGCGATGACGTCCACTTGGCCGTTTCCGTCCATGTCTGCGGCATGCAGGCTGTCCGCCGGCGAAGGGAACGTGTGGATGACGTGGCGCTCGTATGAGAGAAGCGAGGTGTTCAGCTTCTCATACCAGACCAGTGAATTGTCGGCCGCCGAAGACGCCAGAATGTCCAAATCGCCGTCGCCGTCCATATCGACGACGAACACGGCCAGAGCCTTTCCTCCTGTTTCAGCGACGAAAACACGTTCCCAGGAAACCCCTTGTCCCTTGTTTCGAAACCAGGAAATGATTTCGTCTTCCGGGGCCGCTATCAAGATATCCGGATGCCCGTCCCCGTCCATGTCCGCGATCTTCACCTGGGTGATTCGTCCTACACCCGCATGAATCTCGAATGTTTCCCATTTGGAGCCGTCTGAATGAAGATTCCTGTGCCAGTAAAGATGCCCCCAAGCCGTTCCGGATACCAGGTCCATGTCCCCATCCCCGTCAATATCCGCGGCGTCCAAAGCCTCCCATGTATCATGTTGTTTCTGAAAGACGCTCAGAGCGTTGGAGAAGTCTAAATCCGCATGGGAATAAGTTCCAAAGGCCGGAAACAAAAAGAGCAATAACAGTGGGAGAATGAACGGATTTCTTACCAAGAGGCGTTGGCTTGAGCAGGCGGTGTAATGGAATATCCCGTAAGTATATTGGAACATCGGAGCAAGAAGGGATCCGGGCTTAAAGCCGCTTCCCGCACGTTTGGAGCAGTTTGTCGCTGTCATGAAAAACCCCTGAAAACGGTCTTCGAAAAGCGCTTCATCACGTGAATTAGGGGATCCTGAACGATCCGGCTTAGTTCGGGTGGAAGGGAGCACGGGACGCTGCGCCGCCCCAACGGCTTATCTTGAAACATACTGAACCTATTTCACGTTTGAAAGATTAGGCCGAATACGCCCCGGAAGGCAAAGCCTGTGGAAAAGCACACCGCACTGCGGGTGTCCGAGGCGCGAATGGGGAGACTCAATGCTTCCAATGGATCCCTACTGGGGGGCGGCGGATGGATGATACCGTTCCGCTCCAACAATTCCTCCTGTAAACCGAACCTTTTCCGTCTGCGCATGGTACCCGTTTGTGTCCTGGTATGACCAGACAGGGCCACAGGGACGGCGGGTCGGAACCTATCTATCCGCTATTGTTCGGAATTCGGGTATTTCGCAGGTCATCGCATTTCACCTTGTTGGGGAACTGCGTTCTTCGCCGAGGGGTCAGGGGCCTCCGACGTCTCCCAATCCCCCTTCACCGATGCGTTGAAAACTGATCCGTTTCTGCACGGTCTTACCCGGTTCGATTCGGACGGCATGAATGTCCTGCTTGTTTCCCAAGGCTACCCGAATCCAATAGTTGCCGACCGGCATGGAGGGATTATGGTACGGGGTAGAACCCAGCAGAAGCCAATCCGGGTGATCTCCATAGGGTGCAAGCCATCTCTTGGACCGGTCCATTACGTAAACCCGAGCGTCCGACGGACTCGATGTCACCAGCAGGACTCCGGTATGAAGGGATTCTGCGATGGGATCGGAAACAACGGGTTCTGTTTCCCGCAGGGACGGAGCGGGCTCCGGGTCCGGGGCCGGCTGGGGACGAAACAGGTCCCTCAGGGACCAGGACTTTCGGTCCTGAGCCTCGGCAACACTTTCCTCCGCGTGGGAAGGGGGAGAAACCAACGGGGTCGGGGGAACGACACCCGGTGGTCGGGTATCGGCGGCAAGCTGATCGGCGAGTCCTCGAACCGTGGGTTCAAGGTTCCGCAAGTTTTCTGAAGTCGCCTGAAGATATTTCAGGATGGTCCCGGTCTCCGTATCGATCATACGGACAGAAACATAGATCGGGAGAGAAGGATCCAGGCGGGTGACGCTGCCGGTTATGATGGCCTTAACGCCATACAGGCGCCCAACCCGTGCAGCGGTTTCCGCGTCGATCAAACCGGTTTGTCCAATGGTTTGCTCCGCCAGTATCTGATCCAGGGACAGTCTCTCCTTCACGTCATATACCCCTCTCTGAACCAATGCCGCGGTCAGCCAGTTGGCCACTATGGAACCCGCGTCTGGGATGTCGAGTCTTCCCTGAACGGCAAACTTAACCGTGGCCACTTTCAGTCGCGGTTCCTCGGCCTTAACGAGAATAGGGAGAAAACCCGCCAATCCGGCAACCGTGAGGAAAAGCATCAACCGAATCCCTCGGCGGAAGATTGCGTGGGAAGTCCCGGGATGCGAATTGCGCCGAAATTTCTTTCGTGTGCTCGCCGGCCGAACGGAAAACACCGGATTTATCATGGAAACACTTCCTTTCCGGACGTGGATTGTCCGTCCGAGTGCGGGGGCTTACGTCTGCGGATCGCCGCGGGCTTTCCTGGCAGCGTCCTTGTGCTCCGGGAACATGGCCCGTCTGCCGCGGCGTCCTTTTGAATACCCGGTCCCTGGAGTGTTCCCTGCAACAGCAGGCGAGAGCCGACCGAGAATCCCTCTTTTCCGGATGCCGGCGACCCATCGAAGAGTCATATAGATCTTTGTGAGCAGCCTCCACTCGATTTCGTGGTGCAGGTGGAATGCGCTGTCTCCCGCCCTCCAATCTCCGGAGAGTGCCGTCCTGTGCAGCAGGCATCGGAGTGATCGGAATGGTCGGCATGTCCCCGGCTCGGAACCAGCTTTCGCCAGACGGGGCGAATGGAAATGGCCAGGAGGAACATTCCCGCGCTCAATTCAATCCATCCAGGGATCCATTCGCCGGCCTGCCCCGCCAGGACCTGGGCCGACAAACCCAATCCCCGGTATACCAGATCCAAGACCAGTCCGAAAGCCACGGCGCAAACCGACAGCGATATGAGGTACACCGCCGTGGCCCGTTTACCCAGAATGCGAATGAGCATGGTCAATGACGTGATGTTCGTGGCTGGTCCCACCAGGAGAAAAACCAGGGCGGCGCCGGGACTCAAACCTTTAAGAACCAATGCGGCGGCGATGGGAGTGGACGCAGTAGCGCATATGTACAAGGGAATTCCTACGGCGAGCATCACCAGCATGGCCGGCAATCCTCCGCCCAGACGCCGTCCGATCAGATCGGGGGGCAACAGGGTTGTGATCAGCCCCGCAAGGAGCAATCCCACAAGAAACCAGGGAGCCAAGTCCGACCATACTTCTCCGAATGCGAACTTCATTCCCGCACGCAGCTTGTCGGGCAGCGTATGATGTCTTGAATGAATTTCAGGGGGGCATTCGATGCCCGGGCAACAATTGTCCACCGGACAACTCAGATCGGGCGCCAAACGCCGATCGTGATCCGGGGAGGACAGAACGTTTTCCACTACGCCGGCGGTGACTGCGGTAGCGAAGGCCGATACGGGCCTGGCCGCCGTCATGACAGGGTCCATGAGGGCGTACGTTATGGCGATGGAATCCACCCCAGATTCCGGGGTGGAAATCAAAAAAGCCGTCAAGGCGCCGTTATTGGCGCCCTGACGCTTCAAGGAAGCGGCGGCCGGCAACACTCCGCACGAGCACAGAGGAACGGGCACGCCGAGAAGAGCCGCCTTGAATACGGAAGCAAACCGGCTTTCCCCCAAGTGACGCGCCACGCTTCCCGGATTCAGGAATACCTTCAACAACCCGCCCATCACGATGCCGAAGATCATGTACACCGAAGCATCCAGCAACAATCCCCACGCTTGGGAAAAAATGTTCAGTATGAAACTAAACATTACAATACCCTCTTAACGGCAGCCACTTCACATGCCGTTTTTGGAGCGCCCGACACCCGCCAACAAGCGAATCCGGAATCTGTTGTGGGTCGCCGTTCATATCTACTGTCTATGTCTCAGACAAGCCAGTGTCAAGCTCACAGCCTGGCGGCCCTTTATCGGACCCGCGGAAACCTCGATCCGCGGCCCCACCCGGATGATGGGGCCTTGTTCTTCGGTGTCCGCCGTAGCGCATGTGAGGCTCATTTCTCAGGATTTCCGTGTGTTCCAGAGTATTCCCTCTTGGGGGCTTAGCGGCAACGCTTTTTGGCGAAAGGCCGGCAAGGAACTCGCAATTCGCCGGCGGGTGGGGTCTGTGCGCGGATCAACTCCGCAAAGAGTTGCGCGATGCCAGCAGCCGGCTGTAGAAGGCATACCAGTTCTCTCCCATGATACTCCGGACGGCCGGTTCGGGATACCCTTGGGTTTCCATCCGGCAGGCCAGATCCACGAGTTTGGACACATCTTCCAGCCCATGCGCGGGATGGTCGAATCCACCGAAGTCGGAACCCAGAGCCAGGGATTCGTATCCGTACGTTTCGACAAACCAATCCAATTGCCGAAACACCTCCTGAATGGAAGAGACCCCGTCCGGGGACAGCATTTCGGGATTTACGGTCAGACCCACCACTCCCCCACGGCGCACCAAACTCCGGATATGTTGGTTCGAAAGATTCCTCGGTTTAGGGCAGAACCGTTTGAAGCCCGTATGGCTGGAACAGACGGGTCCTTCATAACGGTCCAACAGTTCGTCGAGACAAGGATCCGACAGATGGGCTGTGTCCACCGCGAACCCCCCGTCCTGGAGTTCCGAGAGCAGGAGACGTCCCTCCTTCGTGAAGCCGGTGGGATGGGCAACAGCATTGCCGTCTCCGATTCGGTTTCCACCCGCGTGAGTGAGTCCCACCACAGGGATGCCCCATTTTCTGAGTACATCCACCCCGCAGTCCAGAAGGGCATCGGAATTCTCCAAGAGTGAAATCCTGCCCAAGGCTTCTTGCCCCGAAAAGCACGATTTCAGCGTGGAGACTTCATGGATGGGGGTGAGGATTTCGAGGTGGCGCTTAGACCATTGCAGGAGGCCGTTCAGATACGATCCGGACGAGGCCGGGCCGTTGCAGTGATCGGGGCAGAACAGTGCAATAACCAAGACTCGAATTCCTGCCTTTCCGGTACCGGCCAAAGTAACGGCGCCTTCCCTCACCTGCTCGAAGGGCGCATCCGAACCTCTCCGCATCAAGTCGTAAACAAGGTCCACATGCCCGTCAATCACGGGAACGGAGATTTTGGGGACGCTCATGTCAACGCTCCGCCTTCAGAAACCAACTCCGAATCGATTCATAATGGTTTTCATGAGTACGAAGTTTCCACCATTCGTAACCATGTCCGGTAATGGTCCATCCAGGATTCAGAACCCCGTCCGCTCCGGAAACGATCCGTTGTACGTTGGTGCTCCCTCTTCCCGAGTACGCGCCCTTCCATTTGCCTCCCAGCCAGTCGTCCTCGGAGGCCGTTTCAGAAGACCAGGAAAACGGATCGGAAAACAGGAACTGGGAGCCTTTCTTCCTGGAAACACGATTCAGCTCTTCCAGGTGAACCATGGGATGCCGTAGCTTGTCCGCGAGGTTCAAGGATGCGGTGATACCGAAAAAGTCGGAAGGAAACGGCAGGGTATGAGCATCCGCTACGATAAACTCGACTCGGGATCTGTCCCATGCATCGGGAGCCCGAATGGTTCGTGTCTCCGTCAGATGCCCTTCCATGGGGAGTTCGAAGGTCAGACCACCTTCCAAGAGCAGGGTTCTGGCGGCTCGGATGAATCTTTCCGAATAATCCAAGCCGATGGCCATGTTGCACTTGGATGCGAGTTCGAATGTAAAACGTCCCACGGAGCAGCCCGTATCAAGTCCATGTCCGGACCCACCATCGAGAAGCCGACACCATCGGGTGTAAACGGACGGCCGTGACTCCGGCTCCAACAGGTCCGCATAATGTCCCCATAGATAAACCGCCAGCAGTGCAGGAGTTTCATACCTGTCCGGCAAACCGCCCGGTGGGGTTGGGGATTCCGGAATAAGTCGGGCCACTCCTTCTCGGATGGCGAACCGTATACCGCATGCGGGGCATTGGAGGGTTCCTTGAAGGACTTCCTTCCCTTCCCTTTCCTCGGTGCTCAGCCTGAGCCGATGTTCATCGGGGACGCACAAAGGGCAGATCAACACCTCCACAAGACGGTCTTTCATTCAGCGCACTCCGAACCGGATTCTTTCGCAGGCAAGACTCGAAATCAATCCTGCCGGCCTGTTGCTAAACAAACGGCTGCGGGTATGATATCATCAGGTGGACACTATAATGTTCCCCGTCCGAAGTTGCAAGGAAGGTGGATGAAATGCCGGATCGCCGGTTACTTTCCGGCAACTGCATGGATGCTGCGGGTCGAAGACAAAGGGGGAGAAACAAAAGCACCGGCGGTGGGAGGATGCTGTTTGCCGGATTGGTGTAAACTTTTTCGGAGACTGGTGCTTCCGTAGGATTGCTTCCGTGGAGCGGAGTGGGTGCAAGAGCACCGAGGGGTCCTCCGATTGATGCATCTGTCTGGAAGACGAAATCAAAGCCCCCAACGAAGCCGGTTCGTCCGGGGAAAACCATCCCACGCCGTGCAGGAGCGACTCCCGGACCGCGCGGGGATGTCTTTCAGGCAAGCGCCTTTCAGGTAGGAGTTTGTTTTTCGCGGAGGATCCTGTAAACTGAATGAACAGGAGATAGGGGCCGCCGCGTATCATTGTTGGTATTCATGTCTTGGGGGATGGGCCGCCGATTATGCAATACAGGAAACACGGAGGACCTGGAAGCAATCCTAAACTCCACGCCGGCGGCGTTCGCCGGACTCAGGAGAGTTGGGTGGTCGATAAACTCAAATCCCGGAAACGGAAGGTTCGGGCGGCAGTAGGCCTGACGATCTTGACGTTGCTGACTATGGCCGTTGCGGGTGTGTACCTCTACGGTCTCCATCCCTGGAACCGAGTCAATCATGTCTCCCTCCGAACGATTGTATTCGAGGTGAATGGGGAACTCCGTCCTGTGGGGCCGGACGAGGTGCTGGAGATTATGACTTCGGATACCATTCGATTGCAGAAGATCAACACCAATGTCATGTTCGAGTGGGGCCTGGATTTTCGATCCGAAGGCATTTACCGGGATGCGTTGCTGAACGGGACCCGCGTGGACGAGGCTTTGGGACATCAACCGGATGTTCTGGATGTGCCGAAGACCATCCAGATCCTGTACCGTGGTGAACCCGTGGGGGAAGTACGGCTGCAGGTCCAGGCAAGTCGAAACTATTGGGCCGCCAGAGCTTTGATTGTGGAGGATCCTGCGAGAAAGGCCGAGTTTCTTGAAAATGAACTGGTTCTTTCTCCCGAATCGACGGATATCCGGACTCAGTTGGCCGAGCTTTACGATCAAATGGGTTTGGCGGATAAAGCTATACGGGAATATGAACGCGTATATGCCGCGAGTCCCGACACCCTCTGGTTGATCAAGCTGGAGCGTCTGTACCGCCAGAAAGGGCGCATCCGGGACTTGGCCGGCGTATACGACCGACTCATCAGTAAGGATCCTTCGGTGGAGCACGTGATCCTGGCCGCTCAGACTTATGAAAAGGCCGGAGATATGGATCGAACCATCTCCTACTATGAGCGGGTGGTCGGAGATCTGAGAGGTATTGAAAGAGCGGCGGTCCTGAAAAAGGTCGGATATCTCTATTTTGTGAAAGGTGAGTTGACGCGGGCCGTCAAGGCGTTCGAGGAGGCGGGCCGTCTGGACGAATCGGACCCGAATGTGCATTTCAATTTGGGCGAACTGTACCAGAGATTGGGTGAAACGGACAAGTCCATCGAGTCCCTGGAAAAAGCCGTATCCTTGCAGCCCGACGATCTGGACTCCGTATTGCTCTTGGTGGCCCAGCTCGAAAAGAAGAAGGATTACGCCCGGCTGTTGCCTTATCTGGAGCGCATGGCGAAGGAGAATCCGAAGGACCTGTCGAGGCAAGTGAGTCTGGCCCGGGCCTACGAGCACGAGAACCGGTTTCACGAGTTGATGGGGGTGTACTCGGCCATCGTGAAGCTGGATCCTATGAACAAGGAGCCCTTGCTCAAACTGGGTTCTCTGTATTTTCATCGCAGAGATTTCATCAAGAGTGAGAATGCGTTTAAACGTGTGCTGGCCTTGGACCCGGAAGACGCCGAGGCGTATCGGTACCTGTTCCGCATTTACAGGTTGACGGGAAGGACGGATCAGGCCGTGGAAGCGGCGGAAAGGCAACTCGAAAACGATCCCAGAGATTCTTCTCTGTATGAGTACCTGTACGCACAGCTCAGGGATCGAAAAGGCGAAGATCTGAAGGTCTTCTTGCAGGAAGGCATTCAGGCGTTGCCCACGGAGCCGAAACTGCGAGAATATCTGGGCACCGTTTATTTGCGGGAGCAGAATCTGCCTTTTGCGCTCGAGCAGTTCGAGGCGGCCCAAAAACTGAAATCGGGAGATCTGTCCATCCTTTATCAGTTGGCGAAGCTTTACGAGGCTCTCGGGTTGCCCGAAGAAGCGTTGGAACACTATGAGCGGGTTATCCAGATCGATGAGGGGTACCGGGATGCAGGAGACTCTTTTGCGCGTCTCCGCCTGGCCCAGATCCGGGATGGTCAGCAGTGAACGACGAGTCGGGACGGCGGGGATCAATCGGAGAGGAATTCCTGTGCGTTTCCGGGGGGAAACGAGGTAATACTCGGTTGCCCGAAAGGTCACACGGCGACGTAGGGGGAAGGGCTATTGCGGCGTAAGTGCTTGGATATAAAAAATATTGACTTTCGCCCTCGCAGTTGTTATTAAGGCGGGAGGCGGGTATAGCTCAGTTGGTAGAGTACGAGCTTCCCAAGCTCGGTGTCGCGGGTTCGAATCCCGTTGCCCGCTCCAAGTTTTGCCCGGCCATCCGGGTGCATCCTGAGCGTGCTGCCGTCGTGGATGCTTCGATTAGTAGGTGACCTAAAATCAGGGAATTTCCTTCTAACTCGAAGTGGGTATTTTACCCGCTTTTTTTTGTTATAGGGCCGGGTTATGGCTTCTGAGAGCAGGAATGAGGAGGTGCGTGCTCGTGTTCTGGAACTTCTGGAACCCGTTGTGCAAATCGAGGGATTTTTCCTGGTGGATATCACTTTCCGAAGGGAGCCCATAGGTTGGGTGCTTCGCGTGGTGGCCGACCGGGAGGGAGGCATCACGGTGGACGATTGTGCGTGGCTCAGCAGGCGGACCGGAGACCTGATCGAAGCGAAGGAACTGATCCCCCATGCATATACGCTGGAGGTATCTTCCCCGGGGCTGGATCGAGCACTCAAACATGACCGGGATTTCAGGTGGGCTTTGGGCCGGAAGATCCGGGTATTGAAAAGGCAGCCTCAAAAAGGAGAGGGGGAATTCATCGGAACCCTTGTAGAGTTTGACGGGAGCACGCTGAAGCTGGACTGCGGTAGCGGACTCATTGCGATTTCCTTGGACCAAGTAGCCAAGGCTATGCTTTTCGTCGAGCTATGAAAAGGAGAGGGGCGTCTTCGCCATGATGACGGACTTAATCAAAACCATCGACCAGATCAGCCGGGATAAGGGAATTGATCGGAAGATCCTGATCAACACGCTGGAGGAGGCTATTCGTTCCGCCGCTCGGAAGCGGTTCGGCAGTCGTTACGATCTTGAGGTGGCTTTCAATGACGAACTGGGCGAGATCGAGGTGTTTCAGTTCCGGGAAGTCGTGGAAGAAGTGGCGAACCCGGATATGGAGATATCCCTTGAGGAAGGTCGCAAACTGGATCCGGAATGCGAGTTGGGAGACTCTCTGGGAACCAAGCGGGAAATGGCCGATTTTGGTCGAATTGCAGCGCAGTCCGCGAAGCAAGTGATCATTCAGCGGATGAAGGATGCAGAGCGCGAAATAGTTTTTGAGGATTTCAAGGACCGGAAACGGGAAGTGATCAACGGCATAGTTCAGCGATTCGATCGGGCGGGTATCGTCATCAATCTGGGTCGAGCTGAAGCGTTGCTTCCGTACCATGAACAGATTCCTCGGGAAACCTACCGGCAGGGAGATCGTATCCGCGCCTATGTCTTGGATGTGGATCGTGATGGCCGAGGGCCTCAGATCATATTATCGCGAACCCACCCGGACTTCCTGCGGTCTCTCTTTGAGATCGAAGTGCCCGAAGTGGCCGAAGGAATTGTTCAGATCATGCATGTGGCCCGGGAACCGGGGAGTCGTTCGAAGGTGGCGGTGGCGACCAACGACAGTGATATCGATCCGGTGGGAGCATGCGTGGGGGTGAAGGGATCCAGGGTTCAGGCGGTGGTTCAGGAGCTTCGAGGGGAGAAGATCGATATCGTGCCGTGGAGTCCGGACCCTGCCCGCTTCATTTGTAACGCGCTGGCGCCGGCCGAAATCACTCGGGTCATCGTTGACGAAGGAAATCGTTTGATGGAAGTCATCGTGCCGGATGATCAGCTGTCGTTGGCCATAGGCAAACGGGGACAGAATGTGCGGCTGGCCTCCAAATTGAGTGGATGGAGGATCGATGTCACCAGCGAAAGCCGATACTCCAAGATCCTTCGTGAAGGCTTTGAGTCTCTGCTTCGTTTGGAGGGCCTTGGAGATGGAACGGCCGAGATTCTGTTGAAACATGGCTTTTCTTCTGCCGAGGACGTCGCCCGAAGTTCGTTGGCGGAGTTGGCTCAACTGCCCGGTTTGAGTGAGGAGAAGGCTGAGAAGATCCTGGAGTCCGCTCGTTCGCTGTTGTTGGCGGAGGCCGTGTCTCCGACCGGAGAGGATCCCGCCGTAACTGAGGACGTGAATGCCGGAAACCGGGTTGATGAGCTGGGCGAACCAAACCTGACGGAAGAAACGATTCCTCAGGTTGAGCCCCAAAGGGAGGATAAGGGCCCCGATGGTCAGTAGAGGCTATTCTCCCATTCGGACTTGTCTGGGGTGCAGAAGCCGTCTCGAGAAACAGCTGCTCGAGAGGTTTGTGTTTTCGTCCTTTGATGGGCTGGTATGGGACCGGCGTAAGCGCATGAAAGGCAGAGGAGCCTATGTGTGTCGCCGGCGGTCTTGTTTGGATCGGGCCATCCACATGCGCGGATTTGAAAGAAGTTTGAGAGTGAGACTGAATAGTTCGGATTTAGTTTCGAAGTTGCACCGAGGGGGTTTTTTTGATGCCGAAGACCAGAGTGTATGAACTTGCCAAGGAATTTGGCATGGACAGCAAGGAATTCCTGGACAGACTTATTGCCGCAGGCATTGATGTGTCCAATCACATGAGTGCCCTTGAAGATAAGGATGTGGAGCGTGTGCGACAGGAATTCAGTGACAGCGCCGCCCCGGTCGTTGAAGAGAAGCGCGTGGCTGCCCGTGTGATCCGAAGGCGCAGGAAGAGTATGGACGTGCCTGTGGAGGATGAAGTTGGGCTCACCAAGCCGGAGGAATTGGTCTCCCCTGAAAGTGAGATAGAATCCCCTCTTGAGAGTATGCAACCCGCCGAACTCACCGAGATGAAAGAACGGGTTGAACCCACGATAAGCGAGGAGGCAGGAGAATCCGAGGCGCCTTCACTCTCGGAGCCGGAAGTGGAAACGGCCGGTGAAGAGGATGAGCCTTTCGGGGAACTGTCGGCCATAGAGACCAGCCGGGATGACGGGGCTGGACCGGAAGGCATGGAATTCCCATTGGAAGCCGTGCCTGAGGAGACGACATTGGAGGACGTTGCCGGACCGACGGATGCCGAGGTTCCTGCCATCGAGGAGCCGCCTGTTATGGAGTCGGGAACTGCGGCCGTGGCCGAACGGGAAGGCACAGAAACCTTAGCCGAAAGGGAACTTCCGTCTTTGGAACCCGTTGGGGAGGCCGAGGAGGGGGGCGAACCGCAGGAGCAAGCCGCGAAGGCTGTTCAGGTGACGGAGGAAGAATCAGCGGGGAAGACCAAGCCTAAAAAGGCGAAGAGAAAGCGTAAGGATGCCCCTGCGCGGATTATTCGGATGCCCGAGCGCGAACTTATGGTGGAAGCAATTGAAGAACCCCCTGTTCCTGAAGAACCCCCCGTAATTGCCAAGGTCAAGGGGCTGCGCAAAGGCGGCTCCAAGGAAGAGAGAGAAACGCCGGTTGAATCGCTCCCTGTGGAGGAAAAAGTTTCGGTTAAACGAAGGGCCAAGATTGGGCAGAAGGCGGATTCCGCTGCCGACGTCCGGTCGGTCAAGCTGCCCAAGAGAAAGGAAATCCTGGAGAGAGAGGATCTGTACGGCCGGGACTATACGCTATCCGGAGGCAAAAAGCAGAAGGCGTCTCCCCGCAAGCACCAGAAAACGGCCATTACTCTTCCCAGGGCCATCAAACGAAGGGTTGTGATGCTTGATACCATTACCGTCGGGGACCTTGCCAAGAAGATAGGCCTCAAGGCGGTGGACCTGATGAAGAAGCTTATGAGCATGGGGGTAATGGTTAATATAACCCAGCCCATTGATTACGAAACGGCGACGCTGGTCGCGGCGGACTTGGGTTTTGAGGTGACTCGGGAGGCCCGTATCGAGGACCAATTAATGCCTCAGAAGATCGTGGAAGAGAATCTATCCCCGAGACCGCCCGTAATCACCGTAATGGGACATGTGGACCATGGGAAGACATCTCTGCTGGATTACATTCGTCACACGGATGTTACGACGGGGGAAGCGGGTGGTATCACGCAACACATCGGCGCTTACAAGGTAAGCCTTGAGAACGGTGAACTCGTCTTCCTGGATACCCCAGGACATGAGGCCTTCACCTCCATGCGCGCGCGGGGGGCGCTGGTAACGGATGTCGTCGTTCTGGTGGTCGCCGCCGATGACGGGGTTAAACAGCAGACCAAGGAAGCCATCGATCACGCGCGGGCCGGCAATGTTCCAATCATTGTAGCCGTGAACAAGATGGACAAACCGAGTGCGGACTCCGAGCGCGTCAAGCGGGAACTTGCAGAATACGGTCTCCTGGCTGAGGATTGGGGCGGAGACACGATTTTGGTTCCGGTTTCCGCAAAGACGGGGCAGGGAGTGAAGGAATTGCTGGAGTATATTCTCCTTCAGTCCGAACTCATGGAGCTGAAGGCGGATCCTACGGTGAGGGCGAGAGGGACCGTCATAGAAGCCAAACTGGATAAAGGCCGGGGCGCCGTGGCCACGGTTCTGGTGCAATCCGGTACCTTGCGTGTCGGAGATGCTTTCGTATGTGGGAAAGCATCGGGTCGGGTTCGGGCTATGACGGACGACCAGGGAAGAAGCCTGAAGGAGGCGGATCCCGCCACTCCCGTAGAAGTGCAGGGTCTTTCGGAGGTGCCCAATGCCGGGGACGATTTCGTTGTCTTGGAAGATGAGAGAATGGCTCGGGAGGTGAGTACGCACCGCCAGGAAGAACTCTGGCAAAAGGAGATCCCCCAAAGTGGTCCCATGACCTTAGAGAAGCTGTACCAACAGATTCAGCAGGGAGAGACCAAGGAACTGAATATCGTGTTGAAGGCGGATGTGCACGGTTCTTTGGAAGCTATCATCGCTTCTCTCCAAAAGTTGGAGACCCCCGAAGTGAGCGTTCGCGTGATTCACTCGAGTACCGGGGCCATCACGGAATCGGATGTCATGTTGGCTTCGGCTTCCAATGCGATCATTATCGGGTTCAATGTTCGTCCGGCTCCCAAGTCCATTGTCCAGGCCGAGAAAGAACATGTGGAAATCCGCTTCTACAATGTGATCTACGAATTGTTGGATGAAATCAAGGATGCCATGGCCGGGCTTCTTGAACCGATCTATGAAGAGAAGGTCATCGGCCAAGCCGAAGTGCGTGAAGTATTTAACATAAGCAAAATTGGTACGATTGCAGGTTGTTATGTGCAAAGCGGTAAGATTGTTCGTGGTGGAAAGGCTAGGGTCTTGCGGGATAATGTAGTTGTATATACTGGCGAAGTGGGTGGTCTTAAGCGATTCAAGGAAGATGTAAGAGAGGTGTCTCAAGCGTACGAGTGCGGTATCAATATCCAAAACTATAACGATGTGAAAGTAGGAGATACGATTGAGGCGTTTATTGTGGAGGAGATAAAGCGAACTTTGGGCTGATCCTCTACCACGGGTAAGGTGATGATAGTAGGCGTTTGCAGATTTGAGCTAATGCTGGCCGAGAACCATTCTCTTAAGGGGAAACGAAAGGTCGTCAAGAGCTTGATGCAGCGTGTCCGGAGCAAATTCAACGTTTCCATCGCCGAGCTGGATTCGCAGGATGTGTGGCAGAGAGCTATCCTTGGGTTCAGCATTGTCGGGAATGAGCATGCCTTCGTTAATTCATGCGTGGATAAGGTGCTGGATCACATAGAAGCCATGCATTTAGGAGAATTGCTTGACTCCGAGATCGAGATGATTCATATATGAGCCCGCGATTCAAACGGTCAGATCGGGTGGCTGACCTGATTCACAGGGAGATTTCCTTCCTTTTGCTTCGAAGAATTAAGGATCCCCGTTTGGAACAGGTTACTTTGACGGGGGTCAAGCTGTCCGATGACCTGCGTAACGCCACCGTTTTTTATACCACGCGCGAGCAGAGCAGGCGGCGGGTGGACGAAGGACTCCAGAGCGCCTGTTCTCTGATCCGTCGAGAAATCGGCCGGAACCTCCATTTGAGATATACTCCCGAACTGCGTTTCCAGTACGATGATTCCATGGATCGCGCACAGCGGATCGAAGAGATTCTGAAAGAGATCAAAGGTGGATTGGAAACGGACGATTGAGGCAATCAAGGAATCGCAAAGCGTGATGGTGACATCCCACGTCAATCCGGATGGGGATGCCGTAGGTTCCCTATTGGCCATAGGTTTGGCTCTCACAGGTATGGGCAAGCGCGTGCATATGTATCTGGAGAGCCCGGTACCGGAGTTTCTTCGGTTTCTTCCGGGGGCGGACCAGGTCCGTGGGGATGCACCTGCCCTGCGGAACCTCGATACGGCGGTGATTCTGGACTGTGGTTCGCTGAGTCGTATCGGCTCTCTGGCGGAAAGTGTGGAAGCGATCCCCCGTATCGTAAATGTGGACCATCATCTGTATAACGAACAGTTCGGTACGGTCAATTTGGTGGAAACGTCCTTCTGCGCCACCGCATCCATCCTTTACGATATGTTCAAATTCATGTCCCTGCCGCCGGATCAGGCCATCGCGACCAACTTGTATACGGGCATTCTCACGGATACGGGTTCATTCCGCTATGACAACACCTCCGGTCATTCCCTCACACAAGCGGCCGAATTGGTGGAACTGGGCGTGAATCCGGGTTTGGTGGCGCGGAGAATCTATCTGTACATGCCGACCAGGCGGATCCGCCTCCTGAGCCAAGCGTTGGCTTCCGTGGAGCGTTTTCTGGACGGGCGAATCGGCGTCATGGCGCTGCGCCGTGAGGATTTTCTCTTGGCCGAGGCCGGAGTAGAGGATACGGAAGGATTCATCGATTACGTGCGAGGCATTCCCGGGGTCGAAGTGGCCGTCCTTTTCAAAGAGGTGGATGACGGAACCGTGACAGGGGTGAGCCTTCGTTCTTGGGGCGAGGTCAATTCGGCTGAAATCGCCCGAAGGTTTTCCGGTGGCGGGCATGCAAAGGCGGCGGGATTCCGCCTGAACGGCCGAGTGACGGATCACAAGAACCAGGTTGTTTCGGGTATCGCCGAGTACCTGCTCGAGAATCATGGATCCCAAATCCAATCCAGTTGAATTCCGGATCCATCAAGGAGCTTTTCTGATTCTGGATAAGCCTTCCGGCATCAGTTCGCAACAGGCCGTGTCCAGAGTCAAACGGCTGCTCGGGGTCGCCAAGGCGGGCCATACGGGTACTTTGGATCCCTTTGCATCGGGGGTTCTTCCCGTCGCATTGAACGAGGCCACCAAAGCCTGCCGTTTCTTTCTGACAGAGGACAAGTTCTATGAGGCCGTCATGGTGCTGGGCGTTGAGACGGACACCCTGGACCACACCGGGACGGTGGTTGCGTCACACGATGTACGGATGGTGAGTCGGAATCGGGTGTTGGAAGAAAGCCGAAAACTGGTGGGCGCGTTTCTCCAGCGTCCCCCTTCCTACTCTGCGGCCAAGGTCAAGGGCCGGCGTCTCTACCGCCTGGCCCGCCAAGGACAGCCGATGGAAGGAACCCCTCGTTGGGTGGAAGTCAAACGCTTGGATGTCTTGGATTTCCGACCTCCTGAAGTTGCCTTCAGAGTGTTCTGTTCAGCCGGGACCTATGTCCGGAGTTTAGCTTCCCAGTGGGGGCGTTTATTGGGTTGCGGGGCGCATCTAAATGCGCTAAGAAGGTTAAGTTGCGGGTGTTTCGATCTGGATCGGGCGGTGACTTCGGAGGGACTTGCCGAGGCGGTTGAAGCGGGGCGGCAGGGTTCTCTGCTTGTACCCCTGAATGATGCTCTGACGGCGATACCGTCCGTTCGGGTAGGGGAGGATTGGGCCCGGAGGATCCGTCAAGGAGTACAGCCTTTACCTGAAGAACTCGGGAAACGAACTTGGGCCGGATTCAGGGAGGCTCGATTTCTAAAGGCGGTTTCGGAAGGGAACGATCTGGTAGCCATTATGGCTCCCGTATATGATGATGTCAGCGGAACTGTTGAGCGGATACGCGTATTGCGAGTTTTTAACCGGTAAACTATATTAAGAGTATCTTAAGTATCTTTAAGTTGAGGGAGGGGAAAATTGGCTATCAACGCTGAACAGAAGAAAGGCGTTATCGGCAAGTTCAGGCTCCACGAGCAAGACACGGGCTCTCCGGAGGTCCAAATCGCTTTGCTGAGTGCTCGGATTGAGTATCTCACCGAACATTTCAAAGTGCACAAGAAGGATCATCATTCCCGGCGAGGCCTGCTGAAGTTGGTCGGACAAAGAAGAAAACTCCTGAATTACATTAAACGGAAGGATATCGAAAGATATCGTGGCCTGATCCAGGAACTGGGAATTCGCAAATAGTTCTTGGCGACCACCTATGAGGAAGACATATGCCTGAGTGTATAGAGATAGACCTTGGGGAAGGAAAACTCCTTTCCATTGAGACCGGCCGAGTTGCGAAACAGGCCAGCGGTTCCGCCATTGTGAAACTCGGAGATTCCATTGTACTGGCCACTGCGGTGTCTACGGACGAGAAGCGGGAGGGCATCGACTTCCTGCCCTTGACCGTGGATTACCAGGAGATGTCGTATGCCTCGGGAAGAATCCCAGGCAATTTTTTCCGGCGCGAAATGGGACGTCCCAGTGAGAAGGAGACCCTGACTTCCCGTTTAATCGACCGGCCCATCCGCCCTTTATTTCCCAAGGGGTATGGTTTTGAGACCCAGATTATCGCCACGGTGTTGAGTGCGGATCCGTCGAACGAACCGGATGTACTGGCATTGGTAGGCGCATCCGCGGCGTTGCATGTTTCCGATATTCCCTTTGACGGACCCATGGCCGGGGTACGGGTGGCGCGGGTGGACGGCGGACTTCTGATCAATCCGACTCAAGAGGAGTTGGGGGTGAGTGATCTGGACATCATTGTGGCCGGAACTCGAGACGCTGTAGTGATGGTGGAAGGGGGCAGCCTTTTTATCTCCGAGGCGGAGATGGTGGAGGCCATCATGTTTGGTCACCGATCGCTGCAACCCATTATCGACGGTCAGGAAGAGCTGAGGAGACTTATTGGAAAGCCCAAGCGGCTTGTGGAGAAACCTGTCCGGGACGAGAGCCTGATACGGCGCGCCGAGGAGATCATCCTGGATTCTATGGCCCAAGCGGCTGAAATTCCGGAGAAAATGGCCCGACAGGTACGAATGGGAGAACTTCGGCGGATGTTGCTCGATTCCATGTCGGAGGCCTATCCGGGCCGTGACAAAGAAGTGTTAAGTGTCTTTGATGAGATCAAACGGACCGTGATGAGGCGGAATATTCTCGATCACGGGCGGAGAATAGACGGCAGAGATCTCCGTGACATCCGCCCCATAACCTGCGAAGTGGGCGTGCTTCCCCGGACCCATGGTTCCGCCTTATTCACTCGGGGCGAAACCCAGGCGCTGGGAGTGGCCACTCTGGGGACCTCTTCCGATGAACAGCGAATCGAGTCTTTAACGGGCGAGTCGTTTAAGTCCTTTATTCTGCATTACAACTTCCCCCCGTTTTGTGTCGGGGAGGCCCGCATGCTGCGTGGACCGGGGCGCAGAGAGATCGGACACGGTGCGCTGGCGGAAAGGGCGCTGCGAAAAGTATTGCCGTCCAGCGAAGAATTTCCGTATACGATTCGAGTCGTTTCGGAGATTCTGGAATCCAACGGCTCGTCATCCATGGCAACCGTTTGTGCAGGATCGATGGCGTTGATGGACGCAGGAGTTCCGGTCGCCGACGGGGTGGCTGGTATTGCCATGGGGCTCATCAAAGAAGGGGACCGGTTTGCGATCCTGAGCGATATTCTTGGAGACGAAGATCATCTTGGGGATATGGACTTTAAAGTGGCGGGGACCCGCACGGGTATAGCGGCCATTCAGATGGACATTAAGACCAAGGGAATTACCGAAGGGATCATGAGAGACGCCCTGGATCAGGCCAGGGAAGGCAGGTTGCATATACTGGACAAGATGGGCGAAGTACTGAGTGGTTCCCGGAGCGGGGTGTCCGCCTTTGCCCCTCGAATCACTACGTACCACGTGAAGCCGGGGAAAATCCGGGACGTGATCGGGCCCGGCGGAAAGATGATCAAACTCATTACGGCGGAGTCCGGAGTCCTTCGCATCGATTTGGATGACGACGGTACCATTCGAATCGCCTCCCCCGATGAAGAGTGCACCCAAAAAGCCATCGCCATGATCAAGGAAGTGGTTCAGGAAGCTGAGATCGGGGAAATCTACGAGGGCACGGTGAAACGCATTACGGACTTTGGCGCGTTTGTCGAAATCCTACCGGGACTCGAAGGCCTCGTCCATATTTCCCAACTGGATCATCAGCGCGTTCGAACTGTGCGGGATATAGTAACAGAGGGGGATCGGATTCCCGTCAAGGTGCTGACCATCGACCCGCAAGGCAAGATTCGCCTCAGCAGGAAAGATGCTTTGGATGGGAATAAGAGAGAATCCTGATGGCCCAGGAGTCCTACCGAAAAAGCATTCTGGACAACGGTGTCCGAGTCCTGACGGAACAGGTTTCCGGTGTCCGGAGTGTCTCCGCGGGAATCTGGGTCCATTCAGGGTCCCGGGATGAGGATATCGAAGAACAGGGCATTTCCCACCTCCTTGAACATATGTTATTCAAGGGTACTTCCACACGGACGGCCCTGGATATAGCCAAAGAGTTGGACACCATTGGCGGGTTCTCCAACGCGTTTACCGCCAAGGAACATACCTGCTTTCACGCCAAGGTCCTGGACTCCGATTTGGAGCAGGCCTCGGACCTTCTTTTGGACATGTTCGTGGATTCCAGGTTCGACCCGACGGACCTGGAGCTTGAAAAAGCGGTGGTTCTGCAGGAAATCGGGATGATGGAGGATACTCCCGAGGAATACGTTCACGTGCTTTTCAACGAGGCGTTCTGGGATGGTAATCCGTTGGGGCGCTCCATCCTGGGAAAGCGCGAGACTATTCCCCTCATGAATCGGGACCGGATTCTTGAGTACGTCCAACGCATGTATGTTCCGGGGAACACGCTGATCGCGGCTGCAGGCAATGTGACCCATGAGGGTTTCCTACGGCTGCTCGGGAACACGTTGAGGGATCGACCTGCTTCCAAGCCCCCTAAGAGGGACCTCGGACTCAATTTCCAGAAGGTTTCAACCTTTACTCCCCGTGATCTCGAACAGGTTCATGTCTGTCTGGGAACGCCAGGGCCTTCCTCAGGGGATCAAAGTCGGTACGCGGACACCCTGTTAAACGTGATCCTGGGCGGCAATATGAGTTCCCGACTCTTCCAGGAGATTCGAGAGAAGCGAGGGCTTGCCTACTCCGTGTACTCATTTCTCAATACCTACCAGGATGCGGGGCTTCTAGGAATCTATTTGGCTGTAGCTCCCGAGTCGTTGGAAGAAGCCCTGGAGTTGACTGCCGGAGAATTCGCGCGTCTCCGAGCCGGAGATCTTTCCGAAGCGGATCTCAGCGCCGCCAAACAGTATCTGAAAGGAAGCATCTTGTTGGGGGCCGAGAACACCGACAATCGAATGATGCGGATGGCTAAGAACGAATTCGCCTTTGAAAGGTTCATACCTTACACCGAACTGGAGCAACGGATCGGTGCGGTTACGCTGGATGAAATTTTCGCTGTGGCGGATCTCAGACTGGATTCCGAACGAATCAGTCTCACCGTCTTGGGACCTCTGAACGGACCGCCGTCTTTTCCTTCCTGAGGGCCCGGCCCCGCTGAAGCACATGCATTCGAATGAAATGCTTCGAGGATAGCTTCCCGGTCGAAAAGACGCGTGTTCTCGACAGCGTGTTTCCACGTGCGGTTCCTGTTGTGAAATGAGCGGATGCTGTTCCGGAAAGGATTCCTATGCTCCGAATATGCCAGCTCGGAAGCGGGAGCAGGGGTAATGCGCTCTACCTGGAGTCCGCCAACGCCCGTATACTCGTGGACGCCGGCTTTTCGGGAGCGGAACTCGGACGGCGTCTCCGTCTCATCGGCGCGGCTCCGGAAAGATTGACCGCTTTGGTGATCACGCATGAACATGTGGATCACGTGCGGGGCGCCGGAGTGATGTCCAGGAAATACCGAATTCCGGTTTTTGTCACGGAAGCCACGCTGAATTCGATGTCCGACTCAGCGGGAGCACTTCATGAAACATGCCTGTTCCGTCCGGGAGAGTCGTTCCGAATCCAGGATCTTCAATTTCGCCCATTCGTGTGTTCTCATGATGCGGCGGACCCGGTGAACTTCTCCATATCCTGCGGGAAATCGAGACTCGGTGTGGCCACGGACCTCGGTCACGTTACGGCCCTCGTCAGAAGCCACCTCCAGCACTGCCAGGCGCTTATCGTGGAAACCAATCACGATCCATTCCTCCTGCGAGGGAGTTCTTATCCGCCGGCTGTGATCCAGCGGATTTCCAGTCGATTCGGTCATCTCTCCAATGAACAGGGCGCCGAACTCGTGGCCTCGGTGAATCACCGGGATCTGAAATATCTTTTCCTGGCTCATCTCAGCGAAACGAACAATCATCCTGAGAAGGCCTATCGAGCAGTGGACCTCGTACTGGGCGGCAAAGGGCATAGGCCTGAAATCACTCTGTGTACCCAGGATCGACCCAGCTCCGTGATATCCCTATGAAGGAGAACCGTGCCGGAAATCACTCATGACGAATTCCGGGGTATGCTGGAAAAAGTTCGGCAAGGAAACCACTTCCCCGTCTTTCTAGTGCATGGTCAGGAATATCTGGTCCAACGCTGTGCGGAAGCCTTGGTGGATGCGCTATTGTGCGAGGAAGAACGACCCTTCAATCTTTCCGTGCTGGATGGGGAAAACGAAGATTCTTCCAATACGATGCATCTTCTGAGCAGTTATCCCATGTTTCCCGGATTGCGGTTGGTTTGGGTTAAAGGCAGTCGAGCCTTTCTGTCGCGGAACACGGCCAAGGAACTGTTTGAGAAAGCGCGCAAGGCGGTGGAAGAAGGATCTACCGCCGAGGCGCTGAAACATCTGGCGGGGATGTGTGCTTTTGCGGATGTTCCGGAAAGCGATGACGTGAGTTGGAAGTCGCTTCATCATCTGGAAGCGGAGCGGTGGTTCCGGGTGTTCGGCTTTCACAAGACTTCCGAGGATGATTCCTGGATGCGGAATTTGGTCGAGTCAGCCCCGGCGGAGGTGCGTATCGGCTCCGGAAACCTTCAGACGGATGTATTGGAAGAAGGTTTGGAAAAGGGATTCGCGGGACGTAATATTCTGATGTTGACCGCGGCTGCGGTGGATCGTCGCAAGCGGCTGTATAAATTGATCTCGCAAGCGGGCTTGATTATCGATTGTTCGATGGATCGGGAAGCGTCCAGAAAAGGACGGGAGCGGAGGCAGGATCTGATCCTGAACCAAATGAAAGAGCAGCTTGCGGAGGCGGGAAAGGAAATCTCACCGGACGCGCGAGCCCTTTTCCTGGAATGGGCCGGTACCGAGTTACGTTCGCTGACCCTGGAATTGGAGAAACTCATTGTTTACGCGGGAGAAGAGCGAACCATCCAGGGCCGACATGTGGAAGCGGTGGTGTGCCGCACTCGTGAGGAAGCGGTGTTCGAGATCATGGAGACCCTGGCCGAGCGCGATCTCGTGCGTTCCCAGGATGTGTTGCAGAAACTCCTGGACCAGGGTCTGTATCCGTTGGCGATACTCAAAGTCATTGGAGAAGAGGTGAGACGTCTTCTTTGGGCGAAAGTGCGACTTCCGGAAGATGCTCTTTCCTTCGACCGGTTTCAACGCGATGTACTTCCGAAACTGGACGATGCGGACCGCGTCGTTTGCGGCAAACTGGCTCCATACGCTCTGTATCTGCTGGCCCGATATGCGGTCCGGTTCAGCGGGGAAGAACTCCGATATTTGTTGGGCAAAGTGCTCGAAACGGATGTTCGGTTAAAGACCGGAGCCGGTGAGCCCAGGGGTCTGTTGCTGAGCCTTCTGACGGACATCTGTCTGGGCAGGCCGGAAGAACCCCGACTTCCTTTGGCGGTCTGAGCGGGAATCATGAAAGGCGGATCATGGGCGCACAGAAAGGGTTGATGAATGAGGTCCTGATTCCCGGGTATTGCGTGGCCTGCGGCGCCTGTGCAGGATTGTGTCCTTACCTGGTGTTTCACGACGGCCGGTTGGTCTGTTTGGACTCATGTGACCGGATGGAAGGAACATGCTATGAAATCTGCCCGAGAACGCCCAGGGAGGCGCCTCTGGAGTTTCGGACGGACCGGCCGCTGGGACGGTTTCAATCCGTCCGGATCGCCCGTTCCGCCTTGAAGACGTTCGAGCAGGTCGGACAGTACGGGGGAACGGTTTCGACACTCCTGGCGCTGGCTCTGGGAGAAGGTTTGATTTCCCGAGCCGTAGTGACCACGGGGGGCGGCGAAAACGGAGGACCGAGGGGAATTGCGGCCCGCAGTCGCGAGGAAGTCCTGGCCTGTGCCGGATCGCGGTACGTCGGCAGCGGCTCGCTGTCCGCTTTCAACGCCTGTCTGCGAGAAGCAAGCGGACCCTGTGGCGTGGCTGCATTGCCGTGCCAGGCACAAGCTCTGACCGCCATGCGTGCTCTGCCCCATTCTATTTCGGGGACGCCGGATTTTCCACACCTGGTGATCGGCCTGTTTTGCACCTGGGCGCTGGATTACAGGACGCTGGCTCGTTTTTTAGCATCGAAGGATGTTGAAGGCCCCATCCACAAGTACGACATTCCGCCTCCCCCGGCCGACGTTTTTCAGCTGTTCGGCTGTGACCGGACGTGGCGGTTTCCTCTGGAGTCTATCCGCCCCATGATATTGCGCGGCTGTACCCTTTGTGCGGACATGACCGGGGAGGATGCCGACGTGTCGGTGGGCGCCCTGGAAAGCGCGTCAGGATGGAATACACTTATTGTCCGGACTCCGAGGGGCAAGGATCTGGTTGATCTTGCCGAAAGGAAAGGGCTCCTGGAAATCGGTGATGTGCCGGAGTCTTCCTTGAGCCACCTTGAAGAAGCTTCCCTGGCGAAACGCGCCCGGGGAATCAGGAACGAGCGGATGCGCGGCATTCGCGAGTAAAGTCGTGTAAGGCGGACCCGGCAACCGTGGATCCCTGAGCGGATCCCGTGACGACAAGGAAGACCATGAATCCTATTACATTGAACAGTCCGGGATCGCGGGCTTTTATGATGGGAAACGATGCCATTGCGCGAGGACTGCTTGAGGGAGGAGTGCAGTATTGCGCGGCGTACCCGGGAAATCCTTCGTCCGAGATCCTGGAGCGTCTTGCGGATGCGGCCGTCGACCTGCAAATCTATGCTGAATGGTCCGTGAATGAGAAGGTGGCGATTGAAGGGGCCGCCGCAGCGTCGTTGGCGGGTGTACGGTCCATGGCGTCCATGAAGCAGAACGGTGTAAACGTTTCCTCGGATTTCATCACGAATTTGGCTCTTTCGGGCGTGAAAGCGGGTATGCTCTTGATAACCTGTGACGACCCGGGGGCTGTTTCCAGCACAAACGAAGAAGACGCTCGCTTCATTGCCCGTCTCGCGGATCTGCCTATGCTGGAGCCGTCCACCCCGCAGGAGGCGATGGAGATGGCTCGGTTCGGGTTGGAGCTTTCCGAGCAACTGGGATCCTTGTGTGTGCTGCGCACCGTAACTCGTTTGTGTCATTCCCGCTCCGCAGTCTCGCTGGGTTCCCTACCGGAGAAACGTCGCGTGCCTCGGTTCGACACCTCGGTCACCTGGCGCACCTTTCCGGTAGCTCCCAGGCATGCGAAGATGCATCGAAATCTGGAGCAGGCGGAATCCCTTTTCGAAAACTCTCCGTTCAACACGTACGAAGGGCCGGAGGAAGCCGAACTGTTGATCTTCGCGGCCGGCAATACGTATCTGTTTTGCCAGGAAGCACTGGAAATCCTTGATTTGGAATCCCGTGTGGGCTTGGCGAAATTGGGGACGGTCTGGCCCCTTCCCCGTCGCTGGGTGCTCAACCAAATGCGGCGAAGCCGGCGCATTCTCTTTGTGGAAGACGTGGATCCCTTTGTGGAGGACGGGATCAAAGCACTCTATGCACAGGTGTGTTCCGATGTGGGTGTGCGGTTCTTTTATGGTAAAGCGGATGGCGCTTTGCCCGGAGAAGGGGAGACGAATCCGGATGTGGTAATGGAAGCCGTCCGGAAGATCCGTTCCCTGGAAAAACCGACTGCAGAAGACATCTACAGGCGGGGGGTGCGGGAGCGTACCGAGGAGTTGATTCCTCCCCGGGATTTGGGGTTTTGTCCCGGCTGTCCGCATCGTGCTTCTTTCTGGTCCATCAAGAACGCACTGAAGTTGGATTCCCGAGACGGATTTGTCTCAGGAGACATCGGGTGCTACACTTTGTCCCTCATGCCCACGGGTTTTTCGCAATCCAAATCCGTGCATTGCATGGGTTCCGGGCTGGGTGTTGCGGCGGGATTCGCCAAGTTGCGCGGTCAGGGGTTCGACCAGCCGGTCATAGCGGTCGTGGGGGATTCCACTTTCTACCATTCCGGTATTGCTCCCCTCGTGGACGCGGTGCACCATAATGCGTCTTGTCTGTTGATTCTCCTCGACAACGGCGCCACCGCCATGACGGGTTTTCAACCGCATCCGGGCCTGGAAAAGAACGCGACGGGCGCCGAGGCTCGGGCGGTGGATCTGGAGGCGTTGTGCGAGGCCGCCGGGGCGTCCGTGGTGGTACAAGACCCCTTCGATATGACGGAGACTCGTGACGCAATCTACCGATTGCTCCAACAGGACGGCGGACTCCGTGTGCTCATTCTGCGACGGACGTGCGCGTTGTTACAACGCCGGTTGGGAGGGTTTCCCTACCGGATGCGTGTGGAGCCTTCCCGGTGCCTGAGCGAGGAATGCGGCTGCAATCGGTTTTGCACGCGGGTGTTCCGCTGTCCGGGTTTGTATGTGGATCCGATTACGGGGAAAACCTCAGTGGACGATGTGATCTGTGTGGGATGCGGGGCTTGCGTCGAGATCTGCCCTCAGGGAGCCATCATCCGGGAGGCGCGATGTGATGATGCAGCATGATCCTACGAACGTGGTCATTACCGGAGCGGGGGGCCAGGGAAACGTCGCGGCGGCGCAATGGTTGGGTCAGGCGCTGATGGACGAAGGACTCGGGGTGACCGTCGGAGATACCTACGGATTGAGTCAGCGCGGAGGATCCGTGATGAGCCACATCCGGATTTCCCGAAAACGGATCTACGGCCCTATTATCCCGCAGGGCCGCGCCCATTTGATCCTTGGCCTGGAACCTGTGGAAACACTCCGGGTGCTGGAACGGTTCGGTAACCCTCAGGTGGTGGTCGTAACGAATAGCAGGCCGGTGTATCCCCAAGCCGTCATAGCGGGGGAATTCTCCTATCCGACCGGGGACGCCATTCAGCACGCTCTGAAAGCGCTTTCTTCCCGTGTCTACTGGATTCCGGCGACAAAGTTGGCCCAGGAACTGGGTGGAGCCATTATGGCCAATGTGGTTATGATCGGTGCGCTGTTGGAAACCGGGGTGGTTCCCGTTTCTGAAAACACGCTGCTTAAAGTCCTTGAAGCCACGTTGCCGCCGCATACATGGGATGCCAATCGGAGAGCCTTTCGCAAAGGCGTGGAAGCCGTCCGGGATTCACCCGGGGCGGCTTGAACGATGACCCGGATCGGAAGCCTGGATCTCGGGAACCGGAGCGCCCTTTGTGAATTCGAGTGGTGTGTATAAAGAGCACCGTCTTGTGACGGCTCGTTGATAAACATCATGCCGGACAGGCTGCTGCAAAACGATGAGATGCAAGCCACGCCTTCGGCGTGACGGCGGATCCTGTTTTTCAAAGGCCTGCTAAGGAGTCTCATTGTGTCCGATTCGTTGCGGGTGACTTCCGGTGTCGGCCGACTGGACCGTCTGCTGGGGGGGCTTTTTATCGGCGACAACGTGGTCTGGTATGACGACTCGGGCAGCCTGGCCTCCGTGTTCTGTCTGAATTTTATCCAGGTCTCCCAAGCGCAAGACAAGTCCATCATGTACATCAGTTTCGACCGTTCCCCCAAAAACCTGTTGGATAGGCTGGGACCGCTGGCGGAGAATCCGAACCTCGTGATTCTGGACTGCTTCACGTTCGGAAAGGGCGCCGGCTCTTCCATTTTCCTCAAGTTTTATGAAGAAACGGGAGGGGAATGGCCGTGCCGGATGATCCGGGTGGATCAACCGGCTCACGTCGATCGTTTCATAGAGACCCTCTACGAAATCCACGGCGAGCTGACGGGAGACGTTCGCCTGATCTTCGAAAGTTTGACGGGCATGCAGGAGCTTTGGGGCGGGGAAGACCAGATTCTTAGTTTCTACACTCATTCGTGTCCCAGACTGTATGAACTGAATACCATTGCCTACTGGATATTAGAGAAGAACGCGCACTCCCAAAAACTCAGAGCCCAGATCAACCAGATCGCCCAAGTGGCTATCGATCTTTCCATAAAGCGCGGGACCACTTCTCTGACCATATTGAAGGCGGACAAGAGAGATCTGGATGAACACCACAAGCCGCACAATTATTGGACGCGGGACCTGACGGTTACATTCGACGAGGAAAAGCGCACCACCGGCCGCATCGATTTGGGTCTGCGCCTGAAAGAGCTGCGCCTCAAAAGAGGGCTTTCGCAAACAGAGCTGGCCAAGCTCGTGGGAGTCACTCCGAGCACCATTTCGCAGGTGGAGAGCAATTTCATCTATCCGTCTCTCCCTTCTCTCCTGAAAATAGCCGAGGTGCTTTCGGTGGAGATGGCTTCCCTGTTTCAGGACAAGGCGGAACCGCGAAAGCGTTTGGTTTTTCCGGGCTCGGAAACAGTGGAGGTTCGGTTGCCCAACCTGCCCGAAGGGCACGTGTACGCCAAACGACTCACCCCAGTGGATTTCGAGGCGGAGTCCGAGCCGTATCTCATTGAAATTCCGCCCGGGAAGGAACTGAATTCCCATTTCTTCATTCACAAGGGAGAGGAGTTTGGCTATGTGCTGTCCGGGAAACTTCAGGTCAAATTCGACAAGTCCGTGTATACGCTCCGATCCGGGGATGTGATTTACCTGACATCGGAAATACCCGCTGAGTGGCGAAACAACGGAACCGGTGTGGCTCGGGTGCTGTGGTTGAAGATCGGCTGATGTCCGGGGGGATCCTAAGGACCGGCGAGCCGGGAGAGGCTCCGTCCCAAGCGAACGGCATCCGGGCGGGTATCGTGTGCTGGAAGGCGTTCAAACGGATATACCGGTGAAGGGCTTGAAAAGGAGTATTGGTGGAACGCCATGATTCTCATCCTGAATCCACCGTTGGGTCTCAAGGAGTTGGGATGGGCCCTGCGGCCGGTTCCTCTAAGGAGTGTGAGTCAATTCGAGGAGGCCTTTGCGCGTTTTGCTTCCGTGCGATACGCGATCGCCTTTCCGTATGGTCGAGTGGGTCTGAGGCTGCTGCTGGAATCCCTGGGAACGACACGGAGAGAGGTGCTATGCCCGGCATACACCTGCGCGGCGGTGGCGCACGCCGTTGTCTACAGCGGCGGGCGGCCCGTCTTTATCGATTGCCGGCCCGGCGAGTTCAATATGGATCTCGACGAGGCGGAATCCAAGGTCCGTCCCGACACCTCGGCGATTCTGGCCACTTCCCTCTTCGGATATCCGGTGGACCTGGATCGCCTGGATTTGCTTGCACGGCGCCATCCCCATGTGAACATCATCCACGACTGCGCCCAGGCGGTGGGAGCCCGATGGAAAGGGCGTCCCGTTCACAGGAACGGCGCCGCTTCCCTGTTCGGTTTGGGGATCGGCAAACCGTTCACTTCCGTGTTCGGGGGTATGGTAACCACTGATGACGGGGAGCTCTTTGATCGGCTTCGAACACGACGGGACCGGGCGCTTCGGTCCGCTTCCCTGGGAAAAACGTTTCGGCGCTTTCTCTACCTGATAACGAGCATCCCCGGTATTTACAGGCGGCTGTTTCGCCTGCTTCACTTTTGCGGCCACTGGCCGCCGGTGCAGCGATGGATTCGTGAGGAGGAAGAGACGGTGTTGTCCATGCCCGAGGATTCGTCGGAACAGATGAGCGCCTTGGAGGCACGTGTGGGACAAGCCAGTCTTTCGAGGGTTCCCGAATTGCTTCGAACACGCCGTTCGGCTGCGGAGTGTTACTTTGAAACTCTTCCCGAATCCCCGGACTTCGGGCTTCCACCGAGAGTGGACGGCGCGACATACTCAAGCTTTGTGGTTCGAGTAGGAAATCGGGAGGCATGGGTTGATAGGGGAGCCGCTGCCGGGATCCAACTCGGGACGCTTTACGAATATGCCCTTCCGGAGTTGTCCGGATATGCCACGCAACGGGGCGACGTGTGTCCCGAGGCCGGGAGGCTCGCCAGGGAAACCATTCAATTGCCCGTTTGGGGTGGGGAACCAGTGGCGCGGAAAGTGGTGAGAGCGCTCTTTCCCTGAATCGGTATGGCGGCTCCGTTGGGATGAGCCGTTCGACGCCGGAAGACCCGATCCCCCGGATGGGGTGCGGGCACACACAAGGGATGGACCCTGAACCCCAATCCGGTGTTCGCCGATCCGTTAAATGTATTGGTCCGCCATCTCCCGGAGATACGTTTCCACGTTCTCGGCGCCGGAAGCGACGAAGTTTCGGATCTTGGCGTACGTATCGGGTTTTTCCTCAAGATCCCGAATCGACCGGTATACGCCCCCCCGGCGTCCCACCCGGTAAATCAGGCGTTCTTCGTCCGGGAGTCCCAGGTATTCATCCACCACGTCGAGCATGCTTTCCTTGTCCTGAGGGAACGTGCCGGATACTTCCTCAAGAAGGTTCATGATGTGGTCGCTGGTGATGGTGCTCGTGATCCCTTCCAGATGCTCCAAGAACACCCGTATCTCACGGGCCGCCTCATCGTCCGAAGGAAGTTCGAACTCTCCGTTCCGTACGAGTGCATGAAGGGGAATGCGGTTCGGTACGCGGAGACTCCGTAGACGAATGAAATGCGGATTGATGGCGTTGAGGGTTCGGGCGGTCTCAACCGCGTGTTCCTTCCACATGCTTCGGCCTCCAAGACCGGGCATGACATATTCACTGAGTTCCATCCCCGCGGAAACCACTCTGCATCCGGCTTCGATGTGTCGGGCCTGGCTGATCCCCTTTTTCATGAGCTTGAGCAGGGGGTCGTATCCCGTTTCCAATCCGATGTGGATCCGGTTCAACCCGGCGTTCCGGAGGCGCCTCATCGATGCCTCCGATTTACCCAACACGGTGCGGGAACGCGAGTAGGTAGTGACCCGAGTCAGGTCAGGGAATTTCTGCCGCAGGAACAGGAGGCACTCCTCCAGATCGTCGGTTTTCATGATGAGGTTATCCGCGTCCTGAAGAAACACGGCCCCTGTGCCGTAATAGAGCCATACGCCCACCTGGCGGTGGCTTTCGCCGTAACGGCCGTCACTCAGAACGGTGTTGATCACCGTGTCATTAATTTCCCCGCCGTGCCCCAACGCCCAGGAAAGGGAACGGATGTCATCGGCAATGTCCCTGGCGGTCTGAATGTCGCGCTTGATCTCTTCAACGGAACGGCGAGAAAAGGATTTCCCTTTGTAGATGGGACAAAAAAGGCATTGGTTCCAGGGGCAATTCCGGGTAAAGCGAAGAAGGAGACTGCGGGCTTCATTCGGCGGGCGCACCGGTCCGACCTCGAATTGTATCCCCCGTGTTTTTGTCATGGATATGAGTCCTCTTACCAAGCCTAGTAATACCAGATTTCCGGCTCCGCACGTGTTCTTACAACAACCCCTTAACTCTGTAGAATGCGAAATTGGTCCGGAGATCGGACAATCTTGTCTCCCACGGATGTCCCACATCGGGCGCAGGAATAATCATACTTTTCGCCCTCCGGGAGAATCAGCAGCAGGCGTTTGCGGACGGGCATGGAAAGACGGCACCTCGGACAGTAAAGTTCCGTGGCTTCCAATTCTTCAAATTGTTTCTGAGCCATCACTATTCGCCCTCCAGATCGTCGAGTGTGTCGAGAAGGCGTTCAACCGGTTCCGGAGGTATGGCGTACAGTTGCACGTCCCCATCAGTGACCACGCCGGCCGTCCATTCATCCCCCTTTTCGACGGGTGGTGGAACCAGCGCCAGTTTGAAACGTCGCTCCTCCGGCTCCAGAGTTATTATAAATTCCACCTGGGGGTTGTTCAAGGGATCCGATGCCGTGGGCAGGGAACGGGAGTATTCCAGGTTGCTCAGATCCCTTCTCAAGTTACGGGCCTGCCAGCTATCGACGGGAGTTCCGGAGTCCGTATCGCCGTTGTGAATTCGAAGGAGCCAATCGGCGGACTCGGCGTCCTTTCGCAACAGGTACGTGCGGGTGTCACGTTTCCACGAAACCTCCACCAGGGAATCCTCTACCCGCCCGAGGATGCGTCGATCTTCCAGCTCCTCCCAAGAACGGGGCAGCGTATCCCAGAGGGCGGCGGAGAGTTTGACCACTCCGGGGCGGTTCCCCAGACGCGCGTACACTTCGGGTGAATCAGCGTGATTTCCCAGGAAAAGGACTCCCCGGCTTTTTCCGCTCTCGAGAGTCACAGAAATCTCCGGTTCACTCAGACCGTACCGGTCCAAGGCCCGGTCGTCTTCCTCCACGAATTCCCGGACCCGAGCCCAACAAAATTCCCGGATAAGGGACTGCACTTTCTCATCGTGAAGGCGGACTTCCTCCTGATTTTTCAAACTCCAGCCGTCGGTTTCCTTTCGAACAAACTCCATATGAACACCGGAGCGGTTCACGAGAAGGTGATCCACTTCATCCGGCTGGAAGGGAAATACCCTTTTGTCTCGAAGCGCATGCAGACTCTTGTCCAGTGTGGATCGATCCACCGAGGCGATCAGAAACACCTCAGGCTCCGCCTGACGTTTCGAATACACTTCGGTACCGACGGGACTCCTGTCCCCGATCAGGAGTCCGGCCCATCCCTCGGAATGATGAAATCGGATAGTCAATTCGGGTTCCGCCAACCCGAAAGAGGCGGGATCCACGTGTTCGTCGCCGGAAACCGTACGGATTTTGGATACACGGTTCAGACGCCCGAGGAGTTCCTCGACTTCCATTCCATCGGCCTGGGTCTCCAGGGGAGAACGAATGAGCCAGACTCCTCCCGGGTCCCGGGCGAGCAGAATTTCCGGTTCTCCTCTTCTTTGGAGTACGATCTGGTCCACGGAGGCCGTTTCCAGGGAGAAAACTCTTGCCGCGGCTTTCTCTCGTTCCTCGAGCCGTTCTTTCCGAATCACCTCGAAATACCCATAATAGGACAGGAGCAAAGCAAGAATCACTCCGTAAATGATATGCTTTCGGAGTCTCATTTGTTCCGTCTCCGATATCGGTAAACAGAGGCGCCGGCCAAAAGCACGGCGGCGGGAACCAGGACCAGCGACACCCAAAAGAGCAGTCTGCTTTGGTTTCTGGACAGAGTCAATGTCTGCATGTCCGACCGTTTTGGGCGGATGGAGACCCGGTCTTCGTCCTCGGCAAGAAACCCGATGGTGTTCAGGATCAAATCGCGATTGCCCAACATGGACAAGAAGGTATTCGAGGCGAAATCCGAGTTGCCGAAGATCACGAGCTTGCCCTTCGGAAGCCCCGGCTCATCGTCCATCCGATCCGTTTCGGCGGCCGTTATGGTGTCTTCATGAACCAACGATTCCGAAGGATCCTCATCTACCGGATCCGTGGACGGAGCATCCTCTACAACGGAAGCCCGTGTGCCCGAAGGGGACATGGTGATCGCAAGACCTACGGTGAAGGGACCCTGCAGGTCCACCCCCTCATTGAAGCGGACTTCTCCCGTGCGGAGACTGTCCATGTCCGTTTCCGCCCAACTTCCCGGAGAAGTATGAACCAGTTCATGAACGGTCACGTTTCCGGGTACGGAATCTCCTCGGGTTACGGATCGGGTCTCGGGAAACAGCATATTGGCCCGCGTATTCTCAGATATTTTATGGGTTCCCGCAGTGGTCACGATGGGAACCAGGTAGTCTCCTCCCATGGCCCGGCTCAGTGGGTCGATGACGATATCCCGGCCGAGACGGACTCCGTAAGCGGACAGCCACGGTTCGAGACCGGCGTCCTGAAAAGGTTGGAGCATCACCAGCAAGCGGCCTCCGTCCTCCAAGTAACGCGCGAGACTCGACAATTCGGTTTCCAGCAGGGATTTCCGGGGATCGGCGATGATCACCACCGCGGCATCCTCGGGAACGGCCGCTTCTCTCATCAGCAGGAGTTTCCGGGTGATGTAGCCTTCCTTTTCCATCGCTTCCCTGAGCTGGAAATATCCGGATCGTTCCGTGTCGTCGATGTCGCGTTCCCCGTGTCCGTCGAGAAAATACACGGTCCGTTCCCGGGTGCTCTTCAACTGGATGATGGCGTTGGTGAGAGATTCCTCGCTGGGGAGAGTGATCGTTTGGGTTCTGCCGTATCCCTCGACGACTATCGTGCCTGCGGATTTGACTTCGTATTGCCGGACAATGGACGGCTGCAACTCGGGATCCACGAACTGGACGGAGATCTTCGGAGAGAGATACTTGTATGAGTTCAGCAGATCCGAGGCGCTGCTTCTTTCATGGTCCGCCTGAAAGTAGAACGCGTGGATCCGAATGTCGTCCTCGATGTTTTCCAGTACCTTTCGGGTTTGAGGAGAGAGGGTGTGGATTCCCTGTTCGGTCAAGTCCCAACGATAGGGGTGCTTTTCGGCGATGAGGGCCACGACCGTGAGGATGCCTGCAAAGAGGAGGACGGCGATTCCCACATGGGTTCCGAACCTCAGTTTGAGTGACCACGCGCCCATTTCAAGACCTCCATTTCTTGGAGTCGAGGACCCGCAAGGTGCAAAACAGGAAGAATACAATAAACAGAAGGTAATAGAGAATATCCCGGGAGTCCACCAAACCTTTGAGCAGGTTATCCAGATGACCCAGAATCGCCAAGTATTCCAGGATGTCCCCGTAAACTCCCGATACCGAGGATTTGAGCCATCCCAGAAGCCAGAGCAGCAGCAATCCTCCGAAGGTGACGACTCCCGCGACAATCTGGTTCTCCGTGAGAGAAGAAACAAACATGCCCAGTGCCGTGAACGTGAAGGCGAGCATAAAGATTCCCAAATAACAGGAAATCACCACGCCCCAGTCCGGACCCCCGAAGGAGTGCATCAATGCCAGGAAAGGTATGGTGCCCAAGAGCATGATGGCGAAAATGCTTACCGTGGCCCCGAACTTGGCCAGGGAGAGCGCCTGCTCTTTGATGGGGAGGGTGAACAGAAGTTCAATGGTGCCGGACTTCTTTTCTTCCGAAAAGAGACGCATGGTCAGCAGGGGAAACAGGAACAGCATGACCACGGCCATGTCCCCGAAGAACGGTCGCACTACCACCGTGGTCAGGTTGAGTTCCTGCAGCATGTAGGGATTCTGCGCCGCCTGGAAGCTGAGGATGTTGTAATAAGCTACCGAGGCATAAAAGAAATATCCCATGAGTCCCAGAAAGATGAACGCCACTACGTAGAAGATGGGCGAGGCCATGAAGGTGTACAGTTCCTTCAGATAAACGGCTTTGAAACCTTTCATGCGGATTCTCCCTGCTCCTCGGTGACGATCTGGACGAAGATCTCCTCCAGACTTACGGCGATTCGGTGAATTTCCATCAGATCCCATCCCTGGTCGGTCAGAGCACGGGCCACCATAGGTCGAACTTCGGTTTCGGGCGCCGCGGTAACGATGAAGGTCTCAGGAACCTTGTCCGGCACAACGGATTGAACCCCTAAGACGGACATCAATACCGGCGTGACCTGCTCCGCGGGAGCCGAGACTTGAACCCGAATTTGGTTGTTTCCCCGAGTGCGCCGGGTGAGGTTCTCGGGTGTATCCGTAGCCACAATTTGACCTTTGTTGATGATGATGACTCGTTCACACACCTGGCTGACTTCCGGAAGGATGTGGGAGGACAAAAGCACGGTGTGATGATGCTTGAGACTCAGGATCAGGTTGCGGATCTCGACGATCTGCGCCGGATCCAGTCCAATGGTGGGTTCATCGAAAATGAGAAGGGGGGGGTTGCCCAATAGAGCCTGCGCCAATCCGACGCGCTGGCGGAATCCCTTGGACAGATGAGAGATGATGCGTTTGCGAACCTCCCCCAAAGAACATGCCTCAACCACCCTGTCCACTTCGCCGGATCGCGTGCGCCGAGGCAATCCTTTTGCCGCGCCCACGAAGTGAAGGAAGCGATCCACCGTCATTACGGGGTACAATGGTACGTTTTCGGGGAGGTAGCCGATCCGCTCTTTGGCCTCGAGGGGATGGTCCAGCACATCAAACCCAAAGATCAGCGCCCTGCCGGAGCTGGGCGGCATAAACCCTGTCAGGATTTTCATCGTGGTGGTTTTTCCGGCGCCGTTGGGACCCAGAAAACCCACGATTTCCCCTCTTTCGACCTGGAACGTGACATTCCGGATTGCGTCTATCTCTCCGTAACGCTTGCCCAGCATTTCAACCTGGATCACAACCCACCTCCGGATTCGCTCGATGCTGAACTACAGGGGGAGTACGACTCCGCCCGCAGTGCTCCGCTGAACTTCCCGTGTCTTCATGACCCGCGACGAGGGTGGCCGTTTGTTTCGCATCCTCGATACGGCGGGGTAGAATCGCACCTAACCTTACGAGAGCGCAACGCCTCAAAGGTTTAACGGTTCCTCCATTTCGCAGGAAGGGTTCCATAAAGTCGAAATCCATCTTGTTCGGAGCCTTTGATAAGCCGTCTTCTCCCTTCCTGTCAAGAGGATTGCCGTCATGTGTTCCACCGGGATCGCTCGATCCTTGGACGACCTGGTTCAGCGGCGGCTAAATACCTTGACAAGGCCGGCGGCGCTCCTTTACAGTCATTTTGTAGCTAAAATGTGATTACAAAACGTCCGTACGGGACGGGGGGGAGTGTTCATGGATCTGGTGCGTGCCCTCCAAGCCATTGTGGGAGAGTCCTCCGTAATATCGGAACGGGCGGAATGCCTGTGTTATTCCAGAGACATGTCCGTACATGAAGGGATACCGGATGCCGTCGTGTATGCTTCTTGTACGGAACAAGTATCGGAGATAATGAAACTGGCCCATGCCCGTTCCGTTCCCGTGACGGCGCGGGGATCGGGAAGCAGCGTCACGGGAGCCGTATTGCCCGCCCGCGGAGGCATCGTCCTGGACCTGAGCGGCATGAATCAGGTGATCGAGATTTCTCCGGAGAACTTTTACGTCCGGGTTCAACCGGGTGTGATCTGCGGGAATCTCAACGCAGTATTGGCGAAGCATGGCATGTTCTTCCCCCCCGATCCCGGCAGCTCGACCATTGCCACGTTAGGGGGCATGGTGGCGACCAACGCCAGCGGTCTCCGCGCCGTCAAGTATGGAACCACCAAGGATTACGTTAAGGGACTGGAAGTGGTTCTCGCGGACGGAACGGTGATCCGCACGGGCACCAAAGCACCCAAATCGGCTACGGGGTACGATCTCACCCATCTTTTCGTCAACTCCGAAGGCACCCTGGGGATCATTACCGAGATCCTCGTTAAGATCGAGCCGCTTCCGGAGTATGTCGCATTCGCCATGGCCATGTTCGAGCAATTGGACGATGCCGGTTCGGCGGTTACGGAGATATTGACATCCGGCGTTTCTCTGTGCGCCGGCGAAATCATGGATCGGGTGAGCATTGACGTGGTCCGTGAGGCCATGCGCCTGAGCATCCCGGATATAGAAGCCCTGTTGATTCTGGAAGTGGATGGTCCCCGTTCGGCCGTTCAGCGGCAGATGGAGATCGTCAAGGAAATCTGCGGGAAGTATCACGGCTTGAAGGTACAATGGTCCGATGATCCCGTGCAACGGGGCATGATGTGGAGGGGCCGCGCGGGCCTGGTGCCCGCCTTGTCCCGTATTAAACCCGGCTACCGGTTGGTTCCAATTTCCGAGGACTTCGGTGTGCCCATCACGCTTATTCCGGAAATGATTCGGGGAGCGCAGGAAATTTCGAACAAGCATGAAGTGCTCATAGCCACCTTCGGTCACGTAGGGGACGGAAACATCCACACCACCTTCGTGATCGATTTGACGGATCCGCAGCACTGGCGACGATTGAAACCGGCGGCCCTGGACTTGGTGGAATTGGCGTTTCGTCTGGGAGGGACCATCAGCGCCGAACATGGAACGGGTCTGACGCGCGCCCCCTTTATCGCACGGGAATTGGGCCCGGGCTTTCAGGTAATGCGGACCCTGAAGGAGGCGCTGGATCCCAAGGATTTGTTGAACCCCGGCAAGATGGGCTTCGACGAAGGGGTGGACGACGTCTACTGCCGCTTCGCATTTTCCGATCTTCAGCAGGGTAGAGAGGGTTTGAGTTCACTGGGAGAAGCGGCGGACAATGAAATTCTGGCATGCGTGCAGTGCGGGTTCTGCCGAAACGGCTGTCCGACGTTCAGCGTCACGCATCGGGAATCCCGCAACGCCCGGGGAAGAAACATTCTGGCCTACCACCTGCTTACCGGCCGCCTGGAACCCAGCCAAGAACTGGCGGACACCTATTACGGTTGTACGGCCTGCGGTACCTGCACCCAATACTGCCCGGCGCAGATCAAGGTTCCCGAAATCGTCAAGAAATGCAGAGAACGGCTGACCCGGGCGGGATTTCTTCCCGCATCCTACCAGGCGGTGTTGAAAAACATATCCCAGTCCGGTAACCCTTTTGCCGGTAGCGCCCGCGAACGAATCGCCGTGTATCCCCAGAGCTTCCGAAAAGCGCTGGAGGAAGGCCGCCTTCCCCAGGAGGTGGAAACGCTTGTGTTCATGGGATGTGTGCCCAGTTTCGCGGACATGAAGATCGTGCCCGGTTTCATGAAGAATCTGGAAAAGGCCGGAGTGTCTTTCGGGTCCCTCGCCATCGAGGAAATCTGTTGCGGATTGCCCCTTTACCTCTCCGGTTCCGATGAATTCGAAGCCCATGCAAACCGTGTGGCCGAGCGGATCAACCGAACGAATGCGCGTGTTTTGGTCACTCCCTGTGCCGGGTGTTATCACACGTTCCGGGACCTGTACGGCGAGTCGACTCTCCTGAACGCGAATCCGGTGCACTCGGTGGAGTTCCTGTACGAACTGGCTGAGGCGGGCCGACTCGAATTGACCCAGCCGTTTCCCGAGCGGGTCACGTATCATGACCCTTGCGATCTGGGCAGGCGTATGGGAATTTTCGAAGCGCCCCGCGCTCTGTTGCGGATGGTGCCCGACCTCGAACTCGTGGAGATGGCCCGGAATCAACTCCGCTCCAGATGCTGTGGAGCCGGAGGAGGCGTTGCCGCGGTGGATCCCGCCATGAGTCTCGCCATGGCCAAGGAACGGGTGCAGGATGCCCTCGAAGTGGGAGCCTCCGTTCTCGTGTCCGCTTGCGCTTCCTGCAAGGACAATCTCCGCAAAGGATTGAATGAATTCCCCAAGGAGATTCGAAAGAAACTGAAGGTGATGGACATCAACGAGGTGATCCAAAAGGCCGTGGGGTGATCCGGGGAAAGGACTACGTTCACGGCATCTTCGTGGGAGAAGTGGAAGCCCGCGGCGACTGCATGGAGCGGCGCCGGCGGAGAGGTCCATCATGAATTCGACAACGGTGAAGCGAACCGACTTCCAAAGCGCCTCCTTTCTGAAGCGCATCATGGAAGACCACTTTCGGGAGCTGGATCGAGCCGCGGCCGAAGGCTCTCCGAAGATCGCGTGGTGCACCAGCGTGGGGCCCGCCGAACTGCTCCGGGGAATGGGTTACCTGGTGTATTTTCCGGAGAACCACGGAGCCATGCTGGGTGCGACGCGAATGGCGACGGACCTCATACCGGCCGCCAACGCCGTAGGATATTCCCCGGATATCTGCTCGTACCTCACCGCCGATGTGGGGGCTTATCTGAAAGGTGTGACTCCTCTGGAGCGTGCGTATGGGATTCGATCCGCGCCCTGTCCCCATGTCCTGGTGTACAACACCAACCAATGCCGGGACGTAAAGGATTGGTTCATGTGGTACTCCAGGGAGTTGGGCGTTCCCTGTTTCGGGGTGGAAACACACCGGGAAGTGGGTGGGGTTCGGTCCCATCACCTCGACTCCGTGGCGGCGCAAATCCGTGGCTTGATTCCGGAGCTGGAACGCATTTCCGGAATCCCGTTCGACATGGATCGTTTCAGAGAGGTCGTGGCGCAGTCTCGTGAATGTTCGGAGTACTGGGGCAAGGTGCTCCGTACGGCGGCTCACGTACCTTCTCCCCTGACGTTTTTCGACGCCACCATACACATGGGACCGGCGGTAGTGGCCCGCGGAACAACCACGGCCGTGGAGTATTACCGCGTACTGCTCGAAGAACTGGAGGATCGCATACGACAAGGTACGGCGGCGGTTGCGGAGGAAGACCTGCGTCTGTACTGGGAGGGCATGCCCATCTGGGGGAAGCTCCGTCCCCTGAGCGAATTGTTCGCCCGCCTCAAGACGTGCGTTGCGGCTTCCACCTACTGCAACAGCTGGATCTTCGAAGCACTCGATCCGGACGATCCTTTCGCGAGCATGGCTCGGGCCTATACGGAGTTATTCATCGTCCGGGATGAAGCCTTCAAAGAGACCTACATCCGGGAGTATGTCCGGAGCTTCCGATGCGACGGGGTCGTTTTTCACGACGCCAAGACCTGCCCGAACAACTCGAACAACCGGTACGGCATGCCGAGCCGGTTGACCCGTTCGCGGGGTATTCCGGTGCTGGTGATCCATGGAGACTTAAATGATCTGCGCTGCTATTCGGAAGAACAGACCATTACTCAAGTGGAAGCGTTTCTGGAGCAACTGGATGAGTCCCGTGACCGCGATCGGTCCGACCTGTGAAGAGAACGCCGGCTTCCGGGCTCCTGTGTCGGGTGTTCCGGGGCGTGCGGAAACGCGATGGGGCGTTCCGCCTGCGGCATTCCCTTTGTGGGCCTCCTTCTCGGGGATTCGCTTACTCCCCGGCGCATCGTTTCTCACTCTATCGAGTCCTTTGTCCCGCTTTGCACGGACTGCCGCATGATGACCGAACCTTGTTTCGCGGGCCTCGATATCGGGGCCTCATCCACCAAAGCCGTAGTCATTAATGCTTTGGGGGATATTTTGGGTACGGATGTCCGGCGGTCGGGCCACGATTTCGAAGCCTCCGCCGAGCACGCGTATCATGCGGCGCTCCGAGCCGCCGCTCTGGATGCGTCCCGCATCGCGCGGATCACGGCGACGGGATACGGCCGCAGAAACGCGGCCTTTGCCACCGGTGAGAAGACGGAAATCGCCTGCCATTCCAAGGGCTGTTTCCACTACTTCCCGAGAGCCGTCACCGTGGTGGATATCGGGGGGCAGGACAACAAGGTGATCCGACTGGACGATCGGGGGAGGCGGATCGATTTCAGGATGAACCGGAAATGCGCAGCGGGGACCGGCGCCTTTTTGGAAGAAATGGCCCATCGTCTGGAGGCGCCCCTGGAGCGTTTCGATGCCCTGGCCCGGCAAGCCGAGCGTGAAATTCGGCTGGGAAGCTATTGTACGGTATTTTCGGCCACGGAGGTTTTGGAGAAAATACGGGCGGGTGCAGACCTTCCCGGTCTGATCCTCGGCATGTTTCGGTCCGTGGTCCGGCGGATACTGGAGATGACGCTTCTCGAGGGCGAAGTGGTGGCCACGGGAGGCGTTGTGGGCCACAACCCGATTATCGTGGATCTTCTGAGTGAAGAACTCGGCGGAAAGGTTCTCGTTCCCCCTGCGCCCCAGTGCACGGGGGCTCTGGGGGCGGCCCTCTTTGCGGCCGATTCCGTTTGAAGGCGTGCTCGATTTCGCCCCGACCCCTTCGGACGTTTGCCTGATCCCGATCCGCAAACCCGTTGACCGGGGCGCCGGATGAGGCGGAGTCCGGTAGCGAAAACCGTCAAAGGAGGATGCAGCGCATGAGTCGCTGGATGCATGCAGGAGAAGTGATCCGCATGGGAGCGTATCTGTATCCGGACACGCTGGGCGCCAAGGATCTGTTCCGTTCCCTCACTTTCCGGGACTGGGACGAACGGTGCAGCCGGTTGGCCAACGGCCTTCTGGGCATGGGGCTCTCCCCGGGAGACAGGTTCGCCGTCATCGCCTACAACTGCCTGGAATGGATGGAGATCTACGGCGCCGCCGCTAGAGCGGGGCTAGTGGCGGTTCCGATCATGTTTCGTCTGACTCCCAATGAATACGGATACATCCTCGAGAACTCCGAGTCCAAGGCCTTTATCGTGGCGGAGCCCTTCATCGCCGGAGTGGACTCCATTCGATCCCGGCTGACCTCGATCCCTGCATCCAATTACGTATTCCTGGGTGAAGGCGAGCCCACGGACGGCTATGTGCATTACGAATCGCTTCTGCGGGACGCGTCTCCCGAGGAGCCCGGGGTGGAGGTGCAGCATTCGGATCCCTGGGTGATCATGTATACCTCGGGAACCACCGGACGCCCCAAGGGCGTCGTACGCACCCACGAAAGCTTTACCGCCCAGTATCTCATCAATATCTGTGAACTCGGATTCGGTCGCGACGACATCGGGCTCATGGTCATGCCCATGTGCCACATCAATTCCATCTTCTACTCCTTCGTGTTCACCTTTACATACGGCGCCGTGTGCGTGTACAACATGACCAGTTTTGATCCCGAGCATCTTCTGGCCACGCTGGCGAAGGAACGCATCACGTTCACGTCCCTGGTGCCGACCCATTACATCATGATTCTGGCGCTGCCCGACGAAGTGAAGAACCGCTACGACGTGAGCCGGGTCCGGAAGCTCATGTGTTCGAGCGCACCGGTTCGCCGGGATACCAAGATCGAGATCATGAATTACTTCAAGAATTCCGAGCTGTTCGAAGCGTACGGTTCCACCGAGGCGGGTTTGGTGACCCTGCTCCGGCCCGAGGACCAGATGCGCAAGCTGGGTTCCATCGGAAGGGAAATCATCGGGACGGACCGCATCAAGCTCCTGGACGAGAACGGGGACGAGGCGCCCGACGGTGAGGTGGGGGAGCTGTTTTCGCGCACCCCCATGGTGTTCGAATCGTATTGGAAGATGCCCGAAGAGACTATGGACGCTTTCCGGGGGGAATGGTTCAGCGCGGGAGACATGGCGCGAAGGGATGAAGACGGCTATTACACCCTGGTGGACCGCAAGAAGAACATGATCATCACCGGCGGGGAGAATGTCTATCCCTCGGAAGTGGAGCAGGTAATCGGCGCGCATCCCAAGGTGAAGGATGCGGCGGTCATCGGAATTCCCGATGACAAGTGGGGCGAGGCCGTCAAGGCCGTGGTGATCCTTCATGAGGGCGTGGATCCCGGCGAAGGAGTGAAACAGGAGATCCTGGACTGGTGCCGGGATAAGATGGCGGGGTACAAGAAACCGAAAAACCTCGAGTTCATCCGGGAAGAGGATATGCCCAGAACCGCCACGGGAAAAATCCTGCACCGGGTGCTCCGGGAATGGTACGGCGTTTGGAGTGAGCATCGGTGATTCCGTTTGGTGTCGGGCTCGGTTTTGCCCCGCCCCCTTTGAAGAGTTCCCGGCGCCAAGCGGAAAACCGACAACCCGTGGCGCGGATGGAACGTAGGCCGACTTTGGAAAGTGATCGAGGAGGAAGGTTCGCATGAGTCGTTGGATGACCGCCGGGGAGGCGATCCGGATGGGAGCGTATCTCTATCCGGAGAAGCCGGGCGCCAAGGATCTGGTTCGATCCCTGACGTTCCGGGAATGGAACGAACGGTGCTGCCGCCTGGCCAACGGGCTTCTGGACATGGGGCTTTCGCCGGGCGACAGGTTCGCCGTCATCGCCTACAATTGCCTGGAATGGATGGAGATCTACGGCGCCGCCGCCAAGGCGGGACTGGTGGTGGTTCCCATCATGTTTCGGCTGACTCCGAACGAATACCGCTATATTCTCGAGAACTCCGAGTCCAAGGCGTTCCTGGCGGCGGCGCCGTTCCACGTTGGTGTGGATTCCGTGCGAGCCCAACTGGATTGGATCCCCGAGTCCGGGTACGTCTTTTTCGGTGAGGGCGAAACGCCGCCGGGCTACGTTCCGTATGAAGCGCTTCTGCGGGAAGCTTCTCCCGAGGAACCCGATGTGAAGGTGCGCCACTCGGATCCCTGGGTGATCCTGTATACCTCGGGGACCACCGGAAAACCGAAGGGCGTGGTGCGCAGCCATGAAAGCCTTATCGCCCAATACCTGATCCATATCTGTGAAATGGGCATCGGACGGGACGATATCGGTCTCATGGTCATGCCCATGTGTCACGGCAATTCCGTGTTCTACTCGTTCATGTTCACGTTCATCTATGGCGCCGTGTGCGTTTACGGCAGACCCAGTTTCGACCCGGAGCATCTCCTGGAGACCCTGGTTCGGGAACGCATCACGTTCACATCCCTGGTGCCGACCCATTACATCATGATTCTGGCTTTGCCCGACGAGGTGAAAAACCGGTACGATTTGAGCTGCGTCCGCACGCTCCTGTGTTCCAGTGCTCCGGTTCGCCGGGATACCAAGATGGAGATCATGAATTACTTCAAGAACTCTCGGTTGTTCGAGGGGTACGGCTCCACCGAGGCGGGTGTGGTGACCCTGCTCCGACCCGAGGACCAGATGCGCAAGCTGGGTTCCATCGGGAGGGAAATCATCGGGACGGACCGCATCAAGCTCCTGGACGAGAACGGGGACGAGGCGCCGGACGGCGAGGTCGGGGAGCTGTATTCCCGGAGCCCCATGATCTTCCAGGAGTACTGGAGGATGCCGCGGGAAACCCGGGACGCTTTCCGGGGCGAATGGTTCAGCGCGGGAGACATGGCGCGGAGGGATGAGGACGGCTTTTACACCCTGGTGGACCGCAAGAAGAACATGATCATCACGGGCGGGGAGAACGTGTATCCCTCGGAAGTGGAGCAAGTGATCGGCGCGCATCCCAAGGTGAAGGATGCGGCCGCCATCGGGGCGCCGGACCTTAAGTGGGGCGAGGCCGTCACGGCCGTGGTGATTCTGCATGACGGCGTGGAACCCGGCGAAACCGTGAAGCACGAGATTCTGGAGTGGTGCCGGGACAAGATGGCGGGATACAAGAGGCCCAAGGCTCTCGAGTTTATTCGGGAAGAAGATATGCCCAGAACCGCCACGGGAAAGATCCTGCATCGGGTGCTCCGGGAGCGGTACGGTATGTGGAGCGACCACCGGTGACGGAAGGGATCCGGTAAAAGGGCGCGGTGACGAAGGATGACGCGCCGCGCCGCCGAAGGGCTTCAGGCGTGGCTTTGGATCGGTTTTTGTCGGCCGGACAAACGGGTGAGGAGGCATCATGTTCAAAAGTGCATTCATTCCCTATCGCGGGTACTTTTGTTCTCCGTTTTCAAGATGGCAGGGGAGTTTTCAGACAGAAAACGCCATCGTTCTGGCGGCGCAGGTGGTGAAAAAGGGTCTCGAGGAGCGGGGTATTCAACCCGGATGGTTCGACGGGTTGTTTCTGGGATTCAGTATTCCGCAGGAACGCATCTTCTACGGAGCCCCGTGGCTGGCGGGGCTGATCGGCGCCGAAGGCGTCAGCGGCCCCATGTTCAGCCAGGCCTGCGCCACGGCGGCCACGGAACTGGCCCACGCCGCCTTGTGCGTCGAGCAGGGGGTATACCAGGCCGTTCTGGCGGTTACGGCGGATCGATGCTCCAACGGGCCGCATCTGGTGTATCCGAACCCCACAGGCCCGGGAGGCATGCCCGTAAGCGAGGACTGGGTCATGCGGAATTTCAATGAAGACCCGTGGGCCCGGAACGCCATGATCCAGACGGCGGAAAACGTCGCCCGGGAGGAAGGGATCACCCGGAAAGAGTGCGACGAACTGACCCTGAAACGGTATCTCCAGTATCTGGATTCCTTGGCGAACGATCGAGCGTTTCAGAAGAAGTACATGGCGCCCGTGGAACTCCGTGCGGGAAAAAAGACCGTGGTGGTGGATGGCGACGAAGGGATCACGGAATGCACGGAAGAAGGCCTCGCCCGGCTCAAACCCGTGTTGTCCGAGGGAGTACACAGCTTCGGCTCCCAGACCCATCCGGCGGACGGGAACGCCACCGTCGTCGTCGCCACCCGGGAGAAGGCTCGGGAGATGAGCCTGGACAAGAAAGTGACCATCGGGTTGCTGTCCTACGGGTACGCTCGGGCCAAGAAAGGATTCATGGCCCAGGCCGTGGCGCCGGCGGCCCAAAGGGCGCTGGAAAGCGCGGGGATCCGGGCGTCCGACCTGAAGGCGGTCAAGACCCACAACCCCTTCGCGGTAAATGACGTCCATATGATTCGGAAGATGGGGCTGAACCCCGAAATCGTCAACAACTACGGGTCGTCGCTGATCTTCGGACACCCGCAGGCCCCCACGGGGGCCCGATGCACCATGGAACTCATCGAAGAACTCGTGGAACGGGGAGGCGGCTACGGACTCTTCGCCGGATGCGCCGCCGGAGATACCGCGGCGGCCCTGGTATTGAAGGTGGAATGACCACAAGAACCCGGAAGCGAGTTTCGAGCGGAATACTCGGGGAACCCTTCGCGGAGAAGGGTTCCCCAAACGGAACAGGCTGCCGAGGATCGCCGGCCTCCGGCTGGGCGAACCACGGTCGGGCGAGCCGTCGCCTTCCTCAGGTCCCGTTGCCGCGCACTTCGCCGTGTGCTATTCTTTCCTTAATTCCCGTTGGACCTCATCCACCTTAGGAATCCGGAGCATTCCATGGCACAGGAAACGTTTCCCGTCATCGAACCGGGAGCGGGAACCCGCCAGGCCCTCAGCCCACCCTGCTGACCCTCGGAGACCGGAACGCGTGTCGTTCCCCCCCGGCCGGACCAGCCCTTTGTTTCGGGGACCTGGGACACCCCGCTGGGACCCGTTCCGCGGGTTTCCGGGCGATTGGAATTCCGGGACCGTTTCGATTCCTGGAAGGCGCGGTGGGACATACACCGGATGAACTACAAGATCGACCCGGGAGTATATGCCCTCAACGAGCCCGGCCCGGAATCCCCGGTGTTCGTTACGGCCAACTACAAGATGAGCTTCGATCGGCTGCGCGCCGCCGTGCCGGAAAGGTCCGCATGGATCCTGGTCCTGGACACGGGCGGCGTCAACGTCTGGTGTGCGGCGGGTAAGGGCGCCTTCGGGACCGAGGAGCTGTGCCGCCGCGTCCAGGGCCATGGCCTGGATCGGCTGGTGACTCACGGGACGCTGGTGCTCCCGCAGTTGAGCGCCCCCAGCGTATGCGCCCACGAGGTGAAACGCAGGTGCGGGTTCCGGGTGGCGTACGGGCCCGTGCGGGCCGGGGACTTGGACGCGTTCTTGAGCAACGGTATGAAGGCGGATCCGGAAATGCGCCGAAAGACCTTCGATCTTTGGGATCGCGTGGTGTTGATTCCGGTGGAGCTGGTGAGCGCCGTCAAGATCGGAATCCTGGCGTATGCCGTGCTTTTCCTGGCCGGGGGCCTGGGAGGACGTCCGGAAGGGTACGGGTCCACCGCGCTGGCGTCCGGAGGGACCACGGCCTGGGCCCTGGCGGCGGCGATTTTGGCGGGAGCCGTGCTGGCGCCCATCCTGCTGCCGTATCTGCCCGGCAGAAGCTTTTCGGTGAAGGGGTTTGCCGTGGGTGTCGTGTCGGCGCTGGGGCTCGTCGCCCTGGAATGGGACCGGTTGAACGGGGTTCAGGGACGGCTGGAAATGGCGGGCTGGGTCCTCGTGATTCCGGCGGCCGCGTCCTACTTGGCCATGAATTTTACGGGCGCTTCCACCTTCACGTCCCTTTCCGGGGTGCGTAAGGAAGTGCGCCGGGCCCTTCCCCTGCAGATCGCGGGCGGCGCCGTGGGTCTGGGACTCTGGTTCGCGGCCCGGTTCCTGGGGTAGCAGGCTGTTGAAAAACGCGATCCGCTTTCACGCCGACGGCGTGACGCTTCATCCTTGGTCATTGCGGCGTACGGGTTGTACGCGTCATTCCCCGGGATTCGCCCGCGCCCAAGGCGTGGCTCGCCGCTCATCGTTTTTGACCGGCCTGCTCGAAATTCGGTTTTCAACGGGCTGCCGTTAGGGGGTCGCGGTGGGGTGTCATTTGGGAGGAAGTTGAATGCGAACCTGGCGATATCTGCCGGATGTAACCAGCCTCCGGCTCATGGAAGACCGATGCGTGGGCTGCGGCCAGTGCCTGGAGGTGTGCCCGCACCCGGTTTTGGAGAAATTCGACGGCCGGGTGCGGATCGTGGACCGGGATGCCTGCATGGAATGCGGGGCGTGCGCCCGGAACTGCCCGGTTCAGGCCATCACGGTGGATCCCGGCGTGGGCTGCGCCGCCGCCGTCATCAATACGGCGTTGGGCCGCACGGGGGACTCGTGCTGTCATATCCCGGATCCTGGAGATGGGAAGCAACCCTTTCCCGTGCGGGGTTCGGGCTGCTGCTGACGGGGCGGGGCCGTTCCGGAAAGAGCTGGGGAACGCTTCCCAAGATTTCCAGGATCGGAGGTCTCCGGCTGAAGGACGGTGATCCCAGGGTTACCGATGGTGTTCGGATACCTACCCGAAAGTCCCATCTTTCGAGTTCAGGCGCCGGTACATGTGGGCCGGGTCGAAAACACCGCTTTGTGTCCGGCAACAGCAAATCGAGGCTCTCGATATGGTTGCCTAATATAAACCCCATGGGTGTCTGAGAGAACTGTAAACCGAAGGACGACTCCTATTCCGATTCGGTGTCCAGGGAAACTGTAGCCCAAAGGACGATGATGTCTAAGGAATTATGGATCTCTATAGTGGTAGGGAAACATTTCATGGCAAAGTTGCGAGATCATCGAATCCCATGAGCTGAAGGGGGTCGAAAGACTCGAACGCCCACTCCGGTACCCGCAATGTGTTTTCCCTGAAGGCTTTCGCAAGCTCTAACAGATCATCCTTGCTTTCAACATGCAACATAAGGCGAAGCTTTTGAAAATATTGCTTGGATTGACTGCGGGCGAAGATCTCAAAGGGACCGTATTGGCGAGATGCATAAAGCAGTGTCTCGGGCCACCAGTTCAGTCGTCGTTGGGAACGAATAGAGTCTAGACAATCACGAATATATAAGACAAAATCAGCTTGCATCATCTGTTGGAAAGAGATTCCTGATGACTTTGAGCGATGTTCAAGCAAATCCGCCCTGAGGGACAAGCGCTGTAGGCCGAGGCGCTTATTTCTGTGCTCAAGAGATGGAACATGTTTGCGGAATACTGTATACGAAACCATTGGTTTATGCCCCTGTTTGGCATTCTGCTCAACATAGTATTCAAAGTCTACGAGGTGTGAAACACCCTCGAAACGCTTACTTACTAATAGGGATGCTACTACATAAAGAAAAAGCTCGTGGACAATAAACCTGAAGTTATCAAACTCCATTTTCGTCCCACTACGCACATTCTCAGGTTTGTAGAGATAAGGAATAAGGTTTTCGAAGAAGCTGTGCAATGTTGCCCATGTATGCTGTGTAGGCCTGTATTGCGCAAGAACCAAGAACAGTTCAACGGCCTCGTTCCTGTAAGGAAGGAATTCTTCTATATTTCGCATAACATTGTCATCAAATTCTCCACCGTCCCTTGTAATGCGGAACTTCTCGAGATCTCTAGAAAAAATATCAAAGTACTCGTGCAACGCACCGCCGCTATACGACTTATCTTGGCGTACCGCTTCCAAGACACGCCTGAATCTGGGTGTTGTTCCGAGCCTCGTAATACTTTCATCGGCAAGAAAAGCTGGAATGTTGCCTATTGGTGGTTTGACATACATTGGTTTGTCATAAATCCACCGGAGGAGTTGTTCGAAGTTACGGCTATATAAGTCGATGCTGCTTAAATCTATGTAAATCCTGGATTTGTAATAGGTGGGAAGAAAAGGTTCTCCATCGTCGTTCTTTTCAGGCAAGATAGCCACGAACTTGCTTTGGTCATACTTCGCGTAAATCTCAGCTGAGATGATTTGGGTTTCGGTTCCAACGCCTCCGCTTCGAGCGTCTGCTTTGTCCGCATACATTCTATCACAAATTAGAGCAACCTTCCTAATCTTAGGATCCGTTACCATTTTCTCCATGAAAACATTAGCATCCTGTCCCGCTCTTAAGTCCCATTTATCAAGAATTACATCAACACCGTTTTCGCGGAGTTCCGTTGCCAAGGATAGAACCCACTCCTCGTGGGATTGTGTACTCCAACTATAAGAAATAAAAAGCGTGGCTGGTGCTTCTTCCACATTGTCACCTGCGATACGGACTAGTGTCCCTGGGGTGTATCCACTTGCGCTCTTGCCCAAGGTGTGATATTCCGATAGCAACTATGACCAAGTACGACTGCAAGGCCGAACAGCCCAAGTGGTTACTCGGAGATATTAACCGTGCGGTTGTCAGTACAACGCATAGCTGTTCTATCCAAAGAAATCAATACCACGTCTTTTGCTCAATTTGGCAACCGATTTGTACTCGGCAATCTATGAGTAATGTGGATGTTCATCCAACCATCGCTCTTGACAGAATACCAAACGGTCATAGGGTCCTTGTTGGCGCATACCAAAGTGACAATAAATGTGCGGAAAGGTGTAATACTCATCACCATTCCAATCTACATATTGGATATTCTCAAATGGTATGTAACCAACAAGAATAACTTTAATGTGTTGCTCTTCGGACGCCTTATGGTTTACGTATCTATAATCGCCACAATGCTTGTCTTTTGTAAGAGAACCCACTCGGATGCCGACTTGAATGCCGCGGTGATAGGTATCAATTAAATCGACCGGAAAACAGGGATATATGCCCCTATTCTTTTTACCAATCTCAGGATATTGGTTCACCCGCCTCATGTCACGAATAATGACGTCTGAGCGTAACTTGTCACGGCGCACTATCAAGACTCTCTCTTCGAACTCTTTCTCCCATTTCATCCGCAACTCAACTATTTCGCTCTTGGAAAGCCATCCAATTCTCGGGCGAATGTATGCCAGGACATCTCTTCCGATTCCATAAATGGTATGCAGGAAGCCGATTTCAATGAGGGGCATACCATCACCTGACTCTACCAGTGTTCGTCGATGAGCCGTCACATGCATGGTCTTCAGAGGGGGGCGGGTTCCCGCTGGATTCCAGCTGCCGAACCTTGGACAAGGCGGATGCGAAAAGGGCCGTGGGTACGGCCACGAGTCCCAAGCCGAGTATCAGCACGAAGATCGTGAACATCCGACCACCCGCGGTGATGGGGTAGACGTCTCCGTAGCCGACGGTCGTTAATGTGATCACGGACCACCAAAGACTGTGGAAGACGGAGGCAAATTGCTCCGGCTGGGCCTCGCGTTCGAAGTAGTAGATGCCCACCGCCGAGATGTAGAGAAGAATGAGAGCGGCCGCGGCGAAGAGGATCATTTCTTCTCTTACGATGACAAGGGCGCGTCGCAAGCGCTCGATGGCCCGGCCGTACCGTGCGAGCTTCAAAATGCGGAAGACGCGGAGAAAGCGGACGATACGGATGGCGCGGAGGTCGATGCCGAGGCAGAGATAGAACGGGAGAACGGCGGCGAGATCAATCAACCCGAAGAAACTGAAAACATAAGATCGCTTAGGGTCCGCCACGGCGACTCGCAAGGCGTATTCCACGGTGAACAGGCATACGGTCCCGACTTCAATCCACCGGAGTACCCGTCGCAGCTGGGCCGGCGAATCCGGGAGCGTTTCCACGGAGAAAGAGATCAGAGAGATCAACACGAGAGTTTGAACGCACAGATCAAACAGCCGCCCGAGTTTCGTATCCGATTCTTCGATTACTCTCCTGAGATTCACAGACCACCCCTTGTATTAGGGCCTCCTGAATGCGGGATGTGGAAATGAAGCACGCCCGGGCGGATCCCCCCGAGACGCTCTTCAAGACCATCCATGGGGGGTCTTACCCTGCGCCGAGTCGGCGGCCGTTTGAAGCATTTGGAACCACCCGTCTTGATGTTTTGCCTCACATTCTTTGTGTCGTTTCCGTAGAAAGCCTGCCGGTTGTCCAAAATCGGTTTGCGCTGTACTGTGTAATCGTACGATATATACCTTCATTGTCTGTTGTCGCCTTTCAGAAGTCTACCGCCCGTTCGAAAACGCCTCTCCGCCTGATCCACAGTAAGGCTTGAGCAACCATTCCCAGTACCGGAAGCTCGATGAGCGGTCCGATGACCAGGGACAGGGCGATGAGAGGTTGTTCCGGGAACGCGGCCAAGGCTACGGCCAGGGCGATGGGTGAGTTCCGGGCCAATGTCGTGCAGCACAGCGAGGCGAAGCTTTCGTAGTCGGTCTTCAACGATTTGCTTACCCCGAAGGCCAGCACCATGTTGAGGGCGAAAAAGACCAGCAGGGGCGGCAGCAGCAACAGCAGGACCTGTGGGTTCCGCAGGATCACGCCTCCCTCCGAGGCGAACATGGCGGCGATGGCGAGCGCGAGAAAAAGAAATTGACCGGTCTGGGTAAAGGGCGCCCGTATGGGCTTCAGGAAGGAAGTTTCCCGGGAGCGGGCCATGACAGGGCGAAGCACCGTGGCGGCCAGTAAAGGAAGCACCAGGACCAGCGCAACACTCCGAGCGATGAGCCCGAGGTTGATGGGAAGCACGGCGCCGGCCAGCACCGCGAGATACACCGGCAGCAGAAGAAGCTGCAACACCAGGTTCACAGGCAACAAGGCCGTACTCAACACCACATGGCCCCGGGCGACGGCGGTAAAAACGATGTACCAGTCCGTACACGGGGTGACCAGCAGCATGAGGAGCCCTATCCACAGGGCGGGCTGGTCGTGGAGAAACAGCCATCCCAAGACCCATGCGAAGATCGGTGTCCACGCAAAGTTGATGATCAGGCTTGCGAGGGCCACCCTGCGATACCGAAAAGCGCCCGCGAACCGCTTTAGGGGTACCTGAAGAAAAACGCCCGTCAGCATGAGCATGAGCAGGGGAAGGATGAAGTGACCGGCCCCGTCGGACATGTGGGGAATCGCGCCGAGGCTTAGCCCCAGCAAGACCGCGGCCAGGATCAGAAGCGGCTGGAGTTTTTCCAGGAGGCTCATCCGTGACGTTCCCTTCATCGCTCGAAAAAAGCAGCAGGTATCGTTGGCCGCGTGCGGCGTTTTATTCCACGCCCGCCGCCTGTTTTCTCAGCGAATCGCAGTGGGTCCTCGGATCGTCCGGTGGAACAACCTGCCGCAATACTATTTAACAACGGGCTGTTAAGGGTTGCCGTCCACGGACTACTCGGCGCCGATCTGCAGGCTGAGCAGGATGGTCTGGATGTCCGGCTGGAGGGAGGCTTCGTCCCGCGCCAGATACCAGGTTCCCAGGCTGTATACCCGTCCTTCGATGAGAAACAGCAGCAGTGTGGCCCGCACCCGCTCTTGGGCCTCTTTCTCCAGGACGCCGATGAAGCCCGGCCGGCCCAGCACGGTGACGGGGGCGAACTCCCGTACGAGGGCAAAGCCGTTCTCCAGAAAATGACCTTGATACGCGGCCGCCAGTCGGGATCCGTCCAGCCCCTCCTTGGCCGGGTAGGCATTCAGGATTACCTGCATTTCCTCCGCGGAACACTTGAGCAGGTAATCGTCGCCCTGGATTTCCTCGTGGACGCTCCAGGAACCGTTGGTCAGGAAGAAGCGGAAGCCGATGTTTCCGTTCCTGCATTCGATGCGCCCGCTGGGCTCGCGGATGAATTCGGCGTCCGTGCGTTCCTGGGAAGCGGACTCGGCGGCGGGTTTCGAGGGGGCCGGCGGAAGATCCGCCAAAGCCATGGGCCGGGGATCCTGCAGGATTTCCTTGACCAGGTTGATGGGTATGGCGAAATTCAGATTTTGTCCCTCCTTGAGGCCGGCGCTGGTGACGCCGATCACTTCCCCGCGCAGGTTGAACAGGGGGCCTCCGCTGCTCCCGTGGGAGATGGGCACGCTGATCTGGATGTATTTCAACCCGGTTCCGAGATCACGCCATGCGCTCACCAGGCCGTCCGAAATGGTGTGCTCCAGTCCCTCGGGACTGCCGATGGCCACGGCCCGTTCCCCCAAGATGACTTTGGAAGAATCCCCCAATTTTACCGTGGGAAGCGGGCGATCCGCCTCCAGTTTCACCACCGCCAGATCGTACTCCACACGATGGCTTACCACGGTTTTGGCCTCGTACTGGCTTCCGTCGGGCAGTCGCGCCACAAGGTGCTTTCCGTTCTCGACCACGTGATGATTCGTGACCGCCCAGCCGTCTTCCGTGATGATAAACCCGCTGCCGCGCTTCATGAGCTTTTTCTTCTCGTCCCCCACCAGCATATACGTGACGGCTTTCCCGTAGAGCTGCTCGATCTCATAGGGCTTGAGTTCCTGATCCAGGGACTTCTTGACTCCCCCCGACACACCGAGGTCCAGGTCGGCCAGGGGTTCCAGGACGCCGATCATGAAGCGGGCCAGATCATTGTCCTTTTCGACGCTTGCGATGAGTTCATACTGCTTCTTGGCGTCGGAGAACCGTTTCAGTTGATAGTACGAATGGGCCAGCATGCCTCGAAGCCAGGTGTTCATGGGATCCTGTTTCAAGGCATCCACCAGGAGCGGCACGGCCTCGTCATACTTCTTTTCTCCCATCCGCTCCTGGGCTTTCATGCCCAGCGCGAAGGAGTCCGGCGTCGAGGCGAAGACGGGTTGAAAAGACATGAAGAAGAGGATCAAGAACAGGGAGACCCCCCTGCATATCCCGGCGATCAAACCCGGACGTCCGTGGTTCATGTTCCGTTTCCTCCTTATTATGAAGAAAGGGTTTGGTATGCGGCTTCCACGCTGCAGGGCCGGCGGACCCCGATTCTCCCCTTTTTGGACGTTGGGACGAGACCGGGCGCGTTGGGCTGCAAGGGCTACCGTTGGTTGCAAGGACGCCGGCCCCTGCGGGAGGGTTACTTCTGGGATCGGAGCACGCGCTTTTCCCCCACCCGCATGGTCACCTGCTGACCGTCGAAATATTCGAAAAGGGGAATGGTGTATTTCCTGGAAACGCCGGTCAATTCCTTGAACTCCTGCGTGGTGATTTCCCCCCGTTCCTTGAGGTAGGACACGAGCTTGGCGCGGAGTTCCTCGAGGGGTCCGCCGTGGAAATAGAGATCCTCTTTGACCTTGACGAGAATCTTCGCGGCCACCAGATGGGAAAGGACCTCACGCATCACGGAGGGAGGCACGGAATCCTGGAGTTCCTTGAAGTAGGGAGGGGCCAGGCCGGCCTTAAGATACGTCTTTTCGAGTTTTTCCCGGAATTGCTCTTCTTCTTCTTTGAGCAGGACCTGGTGGCCGGAGAGATGAACCACGTCTTGTTCGATACGAAGGATCCCGTCGGCCTGGAGGGCGCCGATGAGGAAATTGAACAATCGGGAATCCACCTGTTTGGCTGTCTGGGATTTCAAGGCTTCCTTGTTCATTCCCGGACGCAAAGGATATTTCCGGTGATATTGGTCCAGGGCTTCCGCCACCGCTTGCTTGAGGGCTTCGAAGACCCGGGAGTGCATGTAGACGGGCGGTTCCTTGGCGTATTGGAGGATCAATCGGTCCGTCTGCATCTTCTGCAGTTCGGAGTCCAGGGTCTTTTTGGGGAACGCCACCATTTTGGCCAGCTCGACGCGGGACAGTCCGGATTCACCGGCCTGTTCCACCAGGGCGGCGATGACATCGGCGGGGGCGCCCGTCCTGAAAATCTCCAGGCGATGCAGCACGTCCGGCCGTCGACGTTTGTGCCGGGGAGGAGCGGCCGCCAGGATTTCTCCTCCACCGATGGTGTGCACCGGCGAATAGGAACGGATGACGTATCGATCGTGAGGCAGCACGGCCGTTGGGGGATCCACGATGAGTTGAGCGAAGGCGGTTTCGCCGGGGCGCAATTCGTCGTTTTCCAGGAGAATGACTTCGGCGAACAATTCCGCCGTGCCTGTGTGGAAACGGACCCGGGTCCGATTCTTCAGGGGTTTGGACACACTGCTCAGCAACTGGAGGTGGACATCCAGACGGCGGCTGGTCCGCAGCGAGTCCGCCGTGGCCAGCACATCGCCGCGCTCGATGGTTTCTTTGTCCAGCCCTTGCAGGTTCACCGCGGTGCGCAGGCCTGCGGAAGCCTCTTCCACCTCCCGGCCGTGCACTTGGAGACCTCGGATCTTGGCGGTCACGGCGCCGGGATAAACGGAGACGGGATCTCCCACGCGGATGGAACCGCTGATGGAAGTGCCGGTGACCACGGTGCCGAATCCCTTCATGGTAAATACTCGATCCACGGGGAGCCGGAAAACGCCCACACGGGCCTTTTCTTCCACCGTGGCGCAGATCCGATCCAGTTCGGCCAGCAGTGTGTCGAAGCCTTCCAGGGTCATCGACGACACGGGGATCACCAGAGCCTCTTCCAGAAAGGTTCCCTGGATGAATTCATGGATATCTTCCCGCACCAGGTCGAGCCATTCCTCGTCCACGAGATCCATTTTCGTCAGTACGACCAGGCCCTTCTTCACCTGGAGGAGCCGGCAGATTTCGAGATGCTCCCGAGTCTGGGGCATAACGCCTTCGTCCGCGGCAATGACCAACGCCACGATATCCACCGTGGCGGCTCCGGCCACCATGTTTTTTACGAAACGTTCATGTCCCGGCACATCGATGACGCCCACCATCTGGCCCGAGGGAAGCAGAAGGCTGGCAAAGCCCAATTCGATGGTGATGCCGCGAAGCTTTTCTTCTTTCAGACGGTCCGTATCGATTCCGGTGAGCGCTTTGATCAAAGCGGTCTTACCGTGATCGATATGTCCTGCGGTTCCCAAGATCACGTGTTTCATGACGGGTGTCTTCTCCCTGGCGGCTTCGCGAGAACGCCTCTTGATGAGTTCATGCTGTGTGTGAACAGTGCGATAAGACTACGATGGATCCGATGTTTTTTCAAGATTGAAACCGTTCGGAGTACGCGCGAGGAATGGGGTGTGCAGGGCCGGGGGATTCCGAACGGCGGAGAATGTGTCCATAAATTGGTTTCGGGCGGAAAAAGAACCTTTACAGGGAGGACCTGTTTCGGGTATAAATATGGGAATGAATCCAGGGGAGAGGTATGCGCATGGCTGAGATACGCGGTTTCGGTAAGAAAGGCAAGGGTCGCAAGAACATCAGCCTGGATGAAAAGGAAAAAGTGTCCATTCTGAATACGGTGTTGAAGTCCGACAGGCCGGTGGCGGAAGTGTTGCGGGATCTGGGCGTTTCCCGATCCACCTTCTACAGCTGGCTCAAGCGATACCAGGGCGAAGGCGAAGAAGGATTGAAAGACCGCCGGGAACTGGAGCCGCGGACGTCTCCGGAGGAAACCGGGTGGAAGCCGGCGGCCGGCGACACACCGCCGGAGAGCCGCAGACCTTCTCCTTATGCGGATTCAGCCGCTCCTGAACCACCGATGATCACGCACGTCCATGCCGTCGGCGCTACCAGTACGTTATCGAGGGAGGAATCTGCAGTGAGTTCCAAAACGACTACCCCTTCATCTCCCGTGAATGCTTCTTCGGGTAATGGAAACAAGGGCAAAACCCATTCCACGTTCATCATTCTCGTGGGCATCATCGTAATTATCGCAGGGCTGGTGCTTACGATGTGCATGTACAATGCAAGCGGTCACTACTTCGAACTCCGGGACGGCAAAATTTCCTTGTGGAAGGGAAAGTTTGCGCCGTTCGGGAAGACTCCGGTGGAAGGTTTCGTCCCCGTGGATGTGGGTTCTCTGGACGTGGAGCCTCTTCTGGGAACCCGGTATTATGGTGAGTGGGGCGCCGTAAACGCGCTTGTGTCCCACATGCTGTTTCTGGCGGATCTCGCCCTGGAAGCTGCGGAAGAATCCGACTATGACACGGCGGGCCGTCTGTTGACCTTCGCCGAACGGGTGGCGATGAACGGCGAATCCGCGGATGCTTTGACGCAGAAGAATGCGGCGTTGAAGTACCGCCTCGTTCAGAAACGTGTCCACCAAACCGAGCGACGGCTGGCGGATCTGTACCAGAGTTCGGCCATCATGCTGAAACAACTGCGCGGCGCCCCGCTGTATGGGATGGAGAATGTGGACGAGACTCTCCGGGTCCTCGAGATCAAGGGAGAAGAACTGGAGAAATGGCTGTCGGATTTTTCTAAGAGCAAGACGGCGCGTTTTGTACCTCCGGTTGTCGCCGCGCCCGAATCCAAGGCCCTTGCGGAACCAAAAGACACGGCCGCCGCGGATGTGAAGGCGCCGCTGGAATCGACGGAAAAAGCACCGGCGGAACCGGGTCCTGCAGCGGTGGCTTCGGAGAAAGGTAAGGACCCCGATTCGGGGCTCACCGCCGCCGTTCGTGGGGGCAACGCGAAGAAAGATACGGAGGGGGCTTCCGTGGCTAAGGGGATTCCGTCACCCGGCCGGGATGACTCGCCTCCATCCCGGAATTAGGTGCGCCTGAGCGGTGGAACAACTCTCCGGATACGCCTAACCGGAGGTCTTCCCACCCGGCGCGAGCCATTTTCTTAGACTAGCCACGGTACCTGACCGACATGGGTTCCGTGGCTAATTTTCTTTTCTTGATGGGATCTGTCCGGACTTGACGGTCCCGGGTTTCTGAAAGCCGCTGAGGTTTCAGGAACCAGGGATGTGTTTCAGGCTCGGTGCCGCCGCGCCGGTAGCCGAGTCGCCGTGACACAGCGGCCGCGGGTCCGGGAGAGGCCCTGAAGGGGATCAATTTGCGGGACAGCGTACCAATGCATATCCAGAGTGGTCCGGAGGAAGTGTTTCGCCGCATGGTTTCATGGAAGCGGGGCCTTTTGGATCTGCTGGAAAGATCCAAGGCGATCCTTGGACCGGACGACAGACAGCTGGCTTCCTGGAACGCCGCTTTGGCCGGATTGAATGAGGACGTCGCGGGAAAGTTGGCCCGCGTATCGGTTATCGGGTCGGTCAAGTCGGGGAAGAGCACCTTCTGCAACTACTTTCTAGGGGAAGATATTCTTAAGAGAGGGGCCGGTATTATCACTTCCATTGTGACCCGTGTTCGATTCGGGGATCGATTGAGCGCCGAACTCCTCCTGAAGGGACTGAATGAACTGCATGGCGAAATAGCGGACGCACTGGAGTTCCTGGACCCGGGAGGACAAACCCTGGATGGGGAGCGGTTCCGACTGGAGGACGCGGAGTCCAGGCGGCGCATGGCTTCATTCCTGGACGGATTGAGCACGCAGGCGGATACGGACGAAGAGTTCGTGAAACAAACGACGCGGCTGAGGGCCATATTGGAAGGCTATCCAAAGGCGGCTTCCATTCTCAGGCCGGAGGAAGCACGGTTGACCCTGGTGGATCGGGAGGCGGAATCGCATCGGGATTTCGTGGGCCATGAGTCCATGGCGGTGTTTCTTCAGGAGGCGTTGATTACGCTGCCCACGCATCGCCTTCCGCCGGGAGTCGAAATCGGAGACTGCCAGGGAAGTGATTCGCCCAATCCGGCGCATATGGCCGCAGTGCTTGAGTATCTTCTGAGCAGCCATTTTGTGATTTATCTGGTCAGCAGCCGGACCGGAATTCGCGCCGCGGACATCAAATTGATTCAAACGTTGAAGGCCGTCCAGCTTTCCAACGAGATTTTCTTTGTATTTAACGTGGACCTGGGCGAACACGAAGATCGGCCCGCACTGGAGGAACAACTCAAACGCACGGAATCCGACCTCAATCACCTCGGAGTGGAGCCGAGAATCTATGCCTTTTCGGCCCTGTACCATTTGCTCAAGACCCTGCCCGAGGGGGAGCTTTCCGAGAAGGATCGGATACGAATGCAGTTCTGGGAGCAGGGGGGATCGCTCGTCGCGTTTTCGGAAGGCGAAGAAAAGCGCTTCCGGGCGGACTTCGGGCAACTGCTGGAGCGGGAACGGTACGACCTGCAGATACGCCACGGGCAGGGAATACTGAATCAGGTGGCGTCGGGCATGGAAGATGTCCTGTACCTGCGTCAGGCATGGATGAACCGGACCATGGCGGAAATCGAAGAAACCCTTGCCGGACTGTCCGGCAAGCAGGAAGCCATTCGGGATACGGCTCAGGTGTTGCGAAACGCATTGGATGGGATTCGAACCAAGATAGATCAGGACCTTAAAGCGGGAGTGGATCGTCTTTTAGATCCAAGATCCGGGGAAGCCGTACTGCGGATGCGATCTTTTGTGGCGGATTATCCGACGCTGTCGGGATCCCAAACGCAATCCGCATCGATCTTACGCCTGGTCATGCTGTACTACGCCCGATTGAGCGAAGGGCTTCAACGATACATTCAGGAGGAGTTCAATCCCCGTATCATTGAATATGCGAGAGGAAAAGAAGCGGAGATCCGGCTTGGATACGAGCAGCACGTGATGACGTATGTCCAGGTCCTTCAAGGACTTCTGGAAAGCTTTCACGCTGAACTGAACCGGCTGTCCGGATCGGAAGGGAATACCCAGCCCGCTCTCTTTTCGATGACGGAAAAATCCCGCTGGGACCCCAAGCTGTTCCGGGCCTCGTTTCATTTCAGGGTTCGGGCTCGAGCGCGGGTATTTCTTCAACTGGGATGGGGAAAGACGGTTCAAAGCCTGCGCCAATTCGCTTTGCGTCTCCTGCGGCGCGACGCGCCGGCAGGAGGAGATGCATCCCGGATTGTCTCCGATTGCGAAGCGGTCATACGCGACACCATCACCGATGAGTTGTTGGAGCAACTTGCCGACTATAGGGAGAACCTGAAATACGGGTTCTTTCTCAAAGTGAGTGAATTGGTTTCCGAACGCTTGTACGAAGAAGTCCGGCGGTATCTGGACACCCACCTGCTCGATCTGTCCAATATGAAACAACGGGTCCGGGATCAGGAGCGGTCCAAGGCTTCGCAGTCCCTGGAGGCATCACACTTGCTGGACGAACTCCGTTCGCTGCGACGGGAAATAGGGACGCCGGGAACACATTGACGCAACGCGCGTGAGGCTGGTGAGGCATGGAGACGATTCTCAGGTTGCGCGAGCGTGTTTTGAAAGCGCCTCACGCGGGCATCACCATGCCGCCCGCTGAGTTCGAACAGCAACGCATGAGGCTTGTCCGGGAGCTGCACCTGTTGAACTTCAAGACGGAACGGACGGCGGACCTGCTTCCGTTCATCGTCTTCCAGGGAGGAACAGGGACGGGCAAGTCCAGTATCTTCAACTCCCTCCTGGGCTATCCCTTGAGTCGGACAGGGGCCGAACGGCCCCAAACCCTGCATCCCATTGTCCTGGCGCCGCGCCGGTCCGTTGCGCTCTTTCGAGAAGCCGAGCTGCTTCCGGACATGCCGAGTCGCTGGTACGACATCCGATCCATGGCGGGGAGGTTTCACGACGAGCCGGGTTTCGTCGTGTATGTTTCCCACGATTTCGCGGCGTGGCGGGACTATGTCCTTGTGGACAGTCCCGATATGGACAGTGTAGTGCAGGCAAACCGTCTTTTGGCGGAAGACCTTTACGCACTGGCGGACCTGGTGATCTTTGTGACAAGTCAGGAGAAGTACGCCGACAAGCGTCCATTCGAGTGGTTCAGGAAGGCCGAGCGTCAAGGGAAACCCTACTGGCTGATCCTGAACAAAGTGGAGGGGGTGAACGGTGTTGCGGATTTCGAGGGCAAGCTGCGTTCTCACGGGCAGACGCCCCCGCAAGGACTGCTCGTGCTTCCCAGGGTCCCCAGAGACGATGCTTCCTTGTTCAGCAGCTTCGAACTTTCTCAGATCATGGATCGTTTCAGCGGTCTGGACGCCGAAGTCCTCAAGCGGCAAGGACTTCGTTCGCTGCAGCGGGCCGCGGAAGAAAGGCTCTCCCATGTACGGACCGTTCTCGAGGAGGAAAGCCTTGTACGGGAGCGGTTGAACTCCGGCGTGGGCGACATCCTGGAACATGCAGGGGAACGCCTCACGTCGTCGCTTTCGTGGAACCTGGACAAGGAAACCCGAACCAAACTCAAAAGGCAAATCCACTTCTTGTTGAGACGCTATGACGTGTTCCGAAAACCGCGGCGGTGGCTGCGCGAATTGCTGCTGCTTCCTTTCAGTATGGTCGGCTGGAGGATCCCCCGTAAGCCTTCGGAGGAAGTCGAGGAACTGAAAAGAGTAATCCACGGTTTTCCGAGTGAACCCCTGGAGCAGGCGGCCGTGTTTATGCAGCACGAGATTTCTTCCCTGCTCCGACGGGAGGCCCCCTCCACGGCGTTGTATGCGGACCTGGTGGATTCGGGCGTGTTTTGGGATCGGCAGGAACTACGGAACCGGTGCCGGGACGAACTGGACGGTTTGGAAGTCTGGCTTCAGGGCCGGTTTGAACTCCTAAAGAAAGGGTTGACCCCGCAGAGAAAAGCGGGGCTGGTTTCCATGTCGGTGTTATGGGGAGTGATGCTCATAAGCATCGAGACGGTCATCGGCGGAGGGATTACGTTGCTTGAGATCCTTTTGGACACGGTGATCGTGCCCTTCATCCCGAGAGGCGTTCTTGAATTGGCTGTGTATGATGAGATCAAGAAGATCGGTCGCGAGTTGGACACCCGGTACAAGGCGGCGTATCTTACGGTTCTTGGGGAACAGGGCGAACGTGCGCTGGCCTTCCTGGAGTCCCGTTTCGTAACTCCTGAAGATCTGAACGTTTTTCGACAGGGAACGGGCATGCTTCCATCCGGCGGGTAGTCGAGGAGTTCCTCCATGGATGTGACGGTACGTGTTCGGGAAAACATGGAGTCCGTGCGGCGGGTCCTTCGGGTGGCGGGAAGCGTTCTTTCCGAGCAGACGATTCAATCCGCAGCCGCGCGGCTGGATGAGATCGAGGAACGTCTTTCCGCGTGTGCCGGACCATTGCACGTCGGGTTGTTGGGTGGCACCGGTGTGGGCAAGTCCACTCTCATCAACGCGTTGGCCGAGGATGAGATTTCCTCCGCATCGGATCGAAGGCCGCACACGGACCGAATTGTGGTCTACCGCCATCGGGAGCAGGTTTGGGACGACCTGGAAAGCGATTTGGTTATCCAGCCGCATCGGACTCATGACAGAGAATCCATACGCAATCTCGTTCTGTATGATCTTCCCGATTTTGACAGCATCATGGAGCAAAATCGAGAAAGAGTTTTAGGATTTCTGGGAAGGCTGGATGTGGTGTGTTGGGTGACGACTCCGGAAAAATACGCGGACCAGGCGTTTTTGGATGTTCTTCGGCGGAGTCCCCACCACCCGGGGAATTTCTTCTTCGCCCTGAACAAGACGGATCTGCTCATCGACGGCGATGGTGAGCCGGATGAATCCAAGATCGCCGCGGTGGTTGACGACCTGCGGAATAATCTGAAGCGTTGGGGTGTACCCGAACCGGAGATTTATGCCATGTCCGCTCTGCGGGCCTTGGAGCGCCGCGCCGGTGCGGGTGATTTTCCGCGGTTCCGGGACACGCTCTTTCGAGCGCGAAAGGATAAGGAAGTCCGGGCCATCAAGTTGGCCAACGTGGAGCAGGAGCTTCAGTCGGTTATTCGCGAGGTCCGTGGAACCACGCCTCTCCGGGATCTCCTCAAGACGTTGTCCGGGACGGAGCAAAGACTGGAAAAGGATTTCGAGGATATCCGCACCGCCGGTGGATTGCTGGCTGAAGTGAGTCTGGATCACTCCACCCGTTCGGCGCTTCGGTCCCTATGGTTGGGCAGGGAAAAACACGGGGGGTTGGTTACGGGTCTCCTCAAGGGGATGATGTCTTTTCAGACGGCCCTTCGATTCCGCAGGCAGGAAGGGATGGGGCGTTTGCTGTTCCTGGATGACGATCTGATGAAAGGCCTGGTCAACAAGATCGAGACGGCCCGGAATCGAGCCATGGCGTCCCTGGCGCGGTTCCCTTTGCCGGAAGGCGCGTGGCGGGGTTCGACCGATGCCCATGAGCTTCCCCAAAGGCTTCAAGGTGTTCGCGATGACTGGACTGCGCGGATTCACGCATGGGCTTCGTCCGGACCTCCGTCCGGTTGGCGTTGGCGGCTCCGCTTGCTGAAAAACCGGGTTACACTTTGGGCGCCATTGCTGCTGCTGGTTCTGTATCTCATGGATCCTCGCCTGGTGCAGCAGTTTGGCGGGCAACCCAGCATCGGACTTCTCTTCCAGATGCTGTCCGGCGTGTTTTTCTCGCTCTTTCAACCCAAGGGCATCGTGGCCTTGTTGAGTTTTCTGCTGATGGAAGCGGTTCTGGCGGGTATTCTTGCCCGGGCCACGCTCCGGTCCCTGGATGCGCGGATCGAGCAATTCTGCGGCTTGCTTCTGGGCCGATACAAGGCGGAAGTGGGTGATCTGCTGGGGGAGTATGAACAGGAACTCAAAAACACCCTGATGCGATTGAGACAGGGAGCCGTGGAGTTGGAGGGCCTCCAGTCCGAAGAAACGATGGAATCGTCGGTTTGAAGCGATGCATGGCAGGCTGTTGAGAAACGCGATCTGCTGCGTTCCGCTTCATCCTTCGTTCTTGCGGCGTACTGGTGCGCCTCATTCCTCAGGATTCGCGCGCCTTGCATCTCATCGTTTTTGAACAGCCTGCTGAAATGGTGTTCATCACGGGTGTTTTTTCTACTGATGGCGTTCCACGGCATCCATGAGCTTGCTCAGGTATCCGCAGCTTCGTCTCTGAAACTCGGTGTCCGGTGAGGGGTGAATTTCCAAGGGGATTCGTTCGGTCACTTCGAGGCCGAATCCTTCCAACCCGACGATCTTCTTGGAGCTGTTGGTCAGCAATTTCATTTTACGAATCCCCAAATCCACCAAGATTTGAGCACCGATGCCGAATTCGCGGAAGATGGCTTCACTTTCCTGTTGGTGGGGTTCTTCCCAGTCCCTGCGCTCGTCTTCATGCTGGTAGGCCTTCACCTTTCGAACGAGGTTCTGGTAACGGCCCTCCTTGTGCAGGTACAGAAGGACTCCCCGGCCTTCTTGTTGGATCCTCCGCATGGCCGCCTCCAGTTGTTCTCCGCAGTCGCAACGATAACTCCGGAATACGTTGCCCAGTGCGCATTCCGTGTGTACTCGAACCAAAATCTCCAAGTCGGGTCGAATGTCGCCTTTGATTAGCGCCAGATGTTGTTGTCGATCGAGCTGGTTTTCGTAAGCGATGGCTTCAAATTCTCCGTACAGGGTGGGCAGTTTCGTGCTTGCGGCGCGAAGGACGAAAGACTCCTTTTGAAGCCGATAGGTGATGATGTCCGCTATGGAAACCAACCGGAGGCGGTGTTTCCGGGCGAAGGACCGGAGTTCTTCGTAAGGAGCCATTTCTCCCTGGTCGTCCAAGATTCCACACATCGCCGCCACCGGCTTCATCCCGGCCAGACGGACCAAGTCTACGGCGCCTTCCGTATGCCCCGTCCTGAATAACACGCCTCCTCGTCGCGCCCGGATCGGGAAGATATGCCCGGGTTGAATCAGGTCCTCCGGCCTCGCGTGGTCGGCAACGGCGGTGAGAATGGTTGTTGCGCGGTCGGCAGCCGAGATCCCGGTGGAGACCCCCCGCCTGGCCTCGATGGAGACCGTGAAGGCGGGTTCGAGACTGGTATCCCTTCCTGTCATGAGGGGCAATTGAAGTTTTTCGATCCATTCAGCGTCGCAGGGCATGGTGAGCAGACCTCGGGCGTGGGTGGTCATGAAGTTGACGGCCTCCGGTGTCACGCGTTCGGCGGCCATGACGAGTTCCCCTGCGTTATTGGGATTGGGTGTGTCCACCAGGATGACCATGTCGCCCTGCCGGATATCTTCCAACGCAGCCTCAATATTTGCAATGGACATGAATCGGACTCCTGAAAACGATCTCATGGTGCAAGGACCGTGGATGAATGACTCGGAGAGCCTCGTTTCACGGCTTCACGATCGGGTTGTTTCGTACTCCGAGAACGAGGTCGTCAGTCTATGTATACCATTCGGGTGTTGAAGGCAAGCGAGTGGATGTTCGTAGGGGTCCGGGCGGCGGATCTCGGCCGGGGAGGACGCGCGGCCTTGTGATGGAACTTGACAACTGTCTAACAACACTGTAAATTACGAAAAAATGATCGTATCGAAGCCATGAATATGCCGTCTCTACAGGAAGGTGAATCCAACCCGCAGGACTCCGGAGTGTGTCCCCCGTCTTCTTCCGTTCGGATCGTTCCCAGGAGCGAACACCCGATTTCCCGAAAAATGATGGATGAGGAGGTTCTCAAGGTATTGTATCGCTTGAGAAACCAAGGACAGGTCGCCTACTTGTGCGGTGGCGGCGTGAGGGACCTGCTTCTGGGTTTTGTTCCGAAAGATTTCGATGTGGCCACGGATGCGCATCCGAATCGCGTAAAGAGAATTTTCTCCAATTCATGGCTTGTAGGGAAGCGTTTTCGTCTGGTGCATGTTGTCTTCAAGAGTGGAAAAGTGGTTGAAGTCTCCACTTTCCGCCGCGAGACGGATCCTGAACATCAGGAACCGGGGCGGGAGGTTTGCGACAACGCCTTGTTACTCCGGCGGGACAACACGTTCGGGACCCCTGAGGAAGATGCTCTGAGACGGGATTTTACGATCAACGCTTTGTACTACAATATTGCCGACTTCTCGATTATTGACTACGTGGGCGGATTGGAGGACCTGAGAAATGGGATCATCCGGTCGATAGGAGATCCGGATGTTCGTTTCCAGGAAGATCCCATACGTATTCTTCGGGGGATACGCTTTGCCGCACACCTGGGATTTCGTATCGAAGAGCATACGTGGAACCAAATGAGGATTCATGCCCCGCGGGTATTGTTGTGTCCGGCCTCCCGAATTCATGAGGACTTGCTCCGGTTCATGAGGAAACCCGGAGTTCGGAAGGGGTATGAATATATGGAACAGGCAGGTCTTCTTTCGCGCCTGTTGCCGGAATTACAGAGCTGCCGGGATGATTCCGGCCGGCTCCCGGCGGAGTTCGGGAACACGCTGGATGCGCTGGATGCATTTCGCGCCGAACGGGCCTCCGAGGTCTTCACGGATGCGTTGCTGTGGGCCGTGGTGTTCTACTGGCCGGTACGGAAGCATCTGGACGGAGCGCCGGGAGGAGGGGATACGGCGGCTCGAATTCTGGAATTCCTGACGCCTCCAGGGGTCCGCCTGAATATCCCCAAGGCGGTACGCAGTGTTACGGCAAGAATCCTTTTCACCTATTGGGTGCTCTTTTCAGACCCGGAGAACCTGCGTCTGGGGAAAGGATGGCTGCGACTCTACCGGAGTCCGGTGTTTGAACCCGCGTCCATGTTGGCTCACATCCTGGGCTGGTCATCGGGGAAGGGTGACGCATTCTGGCGTGATTTCCAGAAGGCGCTGGATCAGCACGCCTCGGGGCGGAATTCCTTTAGAGGAGGCCGGCGTTTTCGTAAGGAGAAGAAGCGACCCTGACAACGATACCCGGTGCGATTTTTCCGGTGAATCGTTCTTCGGTCGTCGACCGGGAGGGGCTGTGCGGCTTGCCGTAGGCGGTGCGGGAGTGTGTGGGGAAAAATTCTCTTGACATCCGTTATCCGTGATCTTATGATCAATAAATCCAATGGGGAAGTGAAAAGAATGAAGAACCGATCCGCCAGCCTCAGTGTAGTCAGCGTACCCGAAAATGTAGGGGTATCTCTGATTATCCTCATTCTTAGGAGCGGACATACCGGGGGCCTGATGACTTAGGATCGGTTAAGATAGAAAAACAAGAAATCCGTTATCAGGTTCCCTGGTAACGGATTTCGCTTTTTGGGAGGCGCAGATGCCGGCTCATGTCGAAGTGTACGACACTACATTGCGGGATGGAACCCAGGGGGAGCAGGTGAATTTTTCCGCCGAAGACAAGGTGCGCGTGGCGCGCCGCCTGGACGACATGGGGTTCCACTATATCGAAGGCGGGTGGCCGGGATCCAATCCCAGGGATCGTCGTTTTTTCGAGATGGCCGGGCGGTTTCCTTTCAGTCATGCACGCATCGTGGCCTTCGGAAGCACTCGCCGGCCCGGAATTCATCCGGAACGGGATGAAAACATAGAGGCCCTTCTGGATTGCGGTGCTTCCGTGATCACCGTGTTCGGCAAGAGCTGGGACTTCCATGTAAACCAGATCCTGGGCATTTCTCTGGAAGAAAATTGCGCCATGATTTCGGATACCCTAAGCTTCCTGGCGGATCGAGGGCGCCGGGTGTTCTATGACGCGGAGCATTTCTTCGATGGATTCAAGCGAAATCCCGAGTATGCGCTGCGCACCTTGCAGAGCGCTCGGCGGGGAGGCGCCGAGGTGCTGGTGCTGTGCGACACGAACGGCGGCAGCCTGCCTCACGAAATCACCGAAATCGTCCGGCGGGTGTACCGGGAGTTCCGAGTTCCTTTGGGCATCCACGCGCACAACGATTGCGGTCTGGCGGTTGCCAATACGTTGGCCGCGGTTATGGAAGGCGCTTCCATGGTTCAGGGCACGGTGAACGGTTATGGAGAACGTTGCGGAAATGCTGACTTGATCGCCGTCATTGCAAACTTGCAGCTGAAGATGGGATACGAGTGCGTGTCGGCCGAGGGTTTGGCCCGTCTGACGGATCTGTCCCATTATGTGAGCGACCTGGGAAATCAACCGCCTAACACGCAGAGGCCTTTTGCCGGGAAAAGCGCATTCGCACACAAGGGGGGCATACACGTCAGCGCCGTCATGAAAGACCCGTCCGCCTACGAACACATCGACCCGGCCCGGGTTGGAAATCGACGGAGGGTGCTCATTTCCGATCTTTCCGGAAAAAGCAACGTTGTTTATAAGGCCGGCGAACTGGGACTCTCGTTGGACGGCAACGGCATGGACGGCAGAAAGATCGTACAGGAAATCAAGAGATTGGAAGACGAAGGGTATCAGTTCGAAGCGGCGGAAGGCTCCTTCGAGTTGTTGGTTAAGAAAGCCACCGGCAGGTTTGTGGAGCCTTTCTGTCTGGAACACTTCCGGGTCACCATTGAAAAGAACGGTGACCGGGAAGCCACTTCCCATGCGACGGTCAAAATATCCGTTGGAGGGGAACAAGAGATTACGGCCGCAGAGGGCGACGGTCCGGTGAATGCATTGGACAATGCGCTTCGAAGAGCGTTGCACACCTTCTTCCCGCAGATCCGCGAGATGAATCTGGTGGACTATAAAGTCCGGGTGATTGAAGGAACCGAGGGAACCTCCGCGCGTGTCAAAGTACTTATTGAATCCAGGGATTCGAAGGATATGTGGAGCACAATCGGCGTATCTACTAATATTATTGATGCCAGCTGGCGAGCTCTGGTGGACAGCCTGCAATACAAGCTTAGCAAAGAACCTGGTACAGATTTTGAGGAGTCGAGTATGAATAGACCTGTTCAAGAGCATGGAGAGGTTACTGCCGTGGAACCGGATCGGGTGTTGTCGGTTCCGCGGCAGGCGCTCTAAGTGTTTCTTTCCGGTTGCGTTATCCCTTACCAACAAATACTATGGATCAGGAGAGAACACCATGTCGGAACGCGTATATATTTTTGACACTACATTGCGAGACGGGGAACAATCCCCGGGCGCCAGTATGAATGCCGCGGAGAAACTGAGACTGGCCCGGCAATTGGAAAAACTGGGAGTGGACATCATCGAGGCGGGTTTTCCCGCTGCATCGGAAGGCGATTTCAACGCGGTCCGGGAGATTGCGGGGAGGATCCGGGGCTGTCAGATTGCGGGCCTGTCGCGCACCGGGAAAGAGGATCTGGATCGCGCCTGGAACGCCATCAAGGATGCGGCCCACCCAAGGATTCACACCTTCATCGCCACTTCTGATATTCACATGGAATACAAGTTGAAGTGCAGCCGCGAGGAAGTGATCCGGAGGGCCGTGGAAGCCGTGCGATACGCCAAGGGGTTTACGGACAACGTGGAGTTTTCGGCCGAGGACGCAACGAGATCGGATCGCGATTTTTTGTGCAAAGTGTTTGAGGCGGCCATTGAAGCGGGTGCGACCACGGTGAACATTCCCGATACGGTAGGATATTCGGTTCCGGAGGAGTTTGGACACCTTGTTCAATATGTCCGTGAACATGTGCCGAACATAGGTGGAGCCGTGATTAGTATTCATTGTCACAATGACTTGGGAATGGCCACGGCGAATACTCTGGCCGGGATTCAAAACGGCGCCCGGCAGATGGAAGTCACTATGAACGGTATCGGAGAACGGGCCGGGAATACATCCTTGGAGGAGACCGTCATGGCTCTTGGCACCCGGCAGGACCGTCTCCGATATGTCACCGGCGTCGATACGAGGTTGATCTATCCGACCAGTCGGCTGGTTTCCATGATCACGGGCATTGTGGTCCAACCCAACAAGGCGATCGTTGGGGCCAACGCTTTTGCGCACGAGGCGGGCATTCACCAGGACGGAGTACTCAAGCATGTAGCCACCTATGAGATTATGAAGCCTTCGGACATCGGGCTCGACAGCAATATCCTGGTCATGGGAAAGCATTCCGGAAGGCATGCTTTCAAAAAGCGGCTTGAGCTGATGGGTTACGAGCTGCAATCCGAGGAGCTGGACAGGCTGTTCGTTCGTTTCAAGGAATTGGCGGACAAACGCAAGGAGATCGTGGACGAGGACATCGAGGTCCTGGTGGCGGAGGAACTTCTGAGGGTGCCGGACCATTTTAAACTCAAGTATCTGAACGTCATCAGCGGATCCGTGGCCGTTCCCACGGCAACGGTTCAGTTGGAGGTGGACGGCGAGGTGCGACAGGGCGCCGGCTTCGGGGTCGGTCCCATCGACGCCACGTATAATACCATCATCAAGCTGACGGGATGCGACGCTAAATTGTTGCGGTTTTCGGTGAATGCCATCACCGGCGGTATGGATGCCCAAGGGGAGGTGACGGTGCGGTTGCAGGAGAACGGCCGTGTTGCTTTGGGCAAGGGGGCGGACCCGGATATCATCACGGCGAGCGCCAAGGCCTTCCTGAACGGCCTGAATCGGCTGGCGTACCTGCGGGCCAATCCCTCTGTTTCCCCCGGACTGTAAAGGATCCACCGACCATGGCTATGACGATAACGGAACACATTCTTGCGGATCATGCTCAAAAGGAACGGGTGACCCCCGGTGATTTGATCGAGGTCCGGGTGGACTTGGCCCTGGCCAATGACATCACGGCTCCCTTGGCCATCAAGGTTTTTCGCGAGATCGGGGCCGGGAAGGTGTTTGATCCTTCCAAGGTGGCCATGATCCAAGACCATTTCGTGCCCAATAAGGATATCGCCTCCGCCGAACAGGTTCGGATCATGCGGGAGTTTGTTCGGGAACAGGGTATCGAGCACTTCTACGAGGTGGGGGAGGTTGGCATCGAACACGTTTTGTTGCCGGAGAAGGGGCTGGTGCTTCCCGGTGATCTGGTGATCGGCGCCGACAGTCATACCTGCACGTATGGCGCATTGGGAGCGTTTTCCTCCGGAGTGGGCTCCACGGATCTGGGTGGGGTGCTTGCTACGGGGGAAATCTGGTTGAAGGTGCCCTCCACCGTAAAAATCGAGTACGAAGGAGTTCTTCAGCCCTGGGTGCAGGGCAAGGACCTGATCCTGTATACGATCGGTCTCATCGGAGTGGAAGGGGCCCGGTATCAGAGCCTGGAGTTTTCAGGATCCGTCATTTCTTCACTTTCCATGGAACAGCGTTTGACCATGGCCAACATGGCCGTGGAGGCGGGGGCGAAGAACGGAATCATCGCCCCGGACGAGATTACCCGTGCCTATGTGGCGGAACGATCCCGCCGAAAGGGCGGATTCCATGTCAGCGATCCTGACGCGGAATTCGAACGGGTAATCGCCATACGAGTGAATGATATCGAACCTCAGGTGGCGTTTCCTCACTCCCCCGACAACGCACGCCCCGTTTCGCAAGCGGGCGTCGTACCCATCGATCAGGTCTTTGTGGGGTCCTGCACCAACGGCCGGATTGAAGACCTGAGGTGCGCTGCGGGGGTTTTAGATGGAAGGAGAGTGGATCGCCGGGTTCGGATGATCGTCATACCCGGTTCTCCGGCCGTGTATCGACAGGCTTTGGATGAGGGGCTTCTGCGAACGTTTCTGGACGCGGGGGCGGTCATCGGACCGCCCACCTGCGGCCCCTGCCTGGGCGGTTTTATGGGGATTCTCGCCAAGGGGGAGCGGGCCGTGTCCACCAGCAACCGGAATTTTCTGGGGAGGATGGGGCATCCCGAAAGCGAAGTATATCTCTCCAATCCGGCCGTGGCCGCCGCCTCGGCCGTGCTCGGACATATCGGCAGTCCGAAGGACCTGTGAGCGCTTCACGCCGGACGGCGTCGAAACCGGCTCCGTGGAAGGGAGTTTCGTAGACCCGGAGAAAAGCATGGTGGTCATTACAGGAAAAACCAAGCGAATGGGAGCGGAATGTGAGACTGAAAGGGCAGGCAGTGACATTCGGGGATCATGTGGATACGGATGTAATCATACCGGCGCGTTTTCTTACGGAAAGCGATTCTTCCTATCTGGCGCGGCACTGTTTCCACGATGTGTTTCCGGACTTTGCGGATCGGATTCATCCCGGAGATATTATCGTGGCAGGCGCCAACTTCGGTTGCGGATCGTCTCGGGAGCATGCTCCCCTGGCTATTAAGGGTGCGGGAATCTCCTGCGTGGTGGCTCAGAGTTTTGCGCGGATTTTCTACCGGAACGCCTTCAACATCGGTTTGCCTCTGATCGAGTCTCCGGAAGCCGCCCGCTCGGTTTGTGCGGGGGACGTGCTTGTTCTGGAGGTGGAAGAGGGCGTCATCTTCAATGAAACTCGAAACGAGAAATACCCGTCTCAACCCATTCCCGCCTTCATGCTCGAGTTGATTTCAGAAGGCGGTCTCGTTCCTTATATTCGCAGATACAAAATGGCGAAGCGGGGGTCCGGCGACCGTACGGGGATTCCGACGTGACTCGGATTTCAGAACCATTCCGAATGAAACCGTAATGTCATGATCGTAGGATACGTTGGGCGACCGAAGGCAAAAATCGGAAGATTCAGATAGAAGGAGAGGAACATGACGGTCATGCGAAGCCGCAAAGTCAAGGAGGGGATCGAACGGGCCCCCCATCGCGCACTCTTCAGGGCTCTGGGATGCACCGACGAGGAGTTGCGGCGCCCCTTGGTGGGAGTTGCGGATTCGGTCAACAGCATCGTTCCCGGGCATATGCATCTGGACCGGGTCGTGGATGCGGTAAAAGCGGGGATTTACATGGCCGGCGGGACTCCCGTCACGTTCGGCACCATAGGCGTATGCGACGGCATCGCCATGAACCATGAAGGGATGCGTTATTCCCTGATCAGCCGGGAATGGATTGCGGATTCGGTGGAAATCATGGCGCAGGCGCATGCCCTGGATGCCCTGGTGCTGGTTCCCAATTGCGACAAGATCGTGCCCGGAATGCTCATGGCGGCCGCGCGGTTGGATCTTCCCTGTATTGTGGTGAGCGGAGGCCCCATGTTGGCGGGAATTCATCAGGGTAAAGCCGTTGATCTCGCCCAGGTGTTCGAGGCGGTGGGGGCCGTCCGGTCCGGAAAGATGGAGGAAGCGGAATTGGCTCGTTTGGAAATGGAGGCATGTCCTACGTGTGGATCCTGTGCGGGCATGTTTACGGCCAATTCCATGAACTGTCTTACGGAGAGCCTGGGAATGGCGCTTCCGGGAAACGGGACCGTCCCCGCCGTCTACTCGGAGCGGCTTCGACTGGCCAAGTCGGCGGGCATGCAGATCCTTCGTTTATGGGAGGCTGAGCTGACGCCCTCCAAAATCATGACCGAATCCGCTTTCTTTAATGCACTCGCGGTGGATATGGCGCTTGGATGTTCCACAAACACTCTGCTGCATCTTCCCGCTGTGGCTCACGAGTGCGGTCTTCGGATCGACTTGAAGGAAGTGAACCGGGTCAGCGGGCGTACTCCCAAATTGTGTTCTCTGAGTCCTGCGGGGACCCACCATATCGAAGATCTGTATCGGGCCGGCGGAATTCCTGCGGTGATGAAAGAATTGGCAGCCAAGGGCTTGATTGATGAAGGCGCCTTGACGGTGACCGGGAGGTCCGTAAGGGAGAATCTCGCCGGTGTTTCCCGAGCGGACGGCTCCGTAATCCGGCGGATAGAAAGTCCGTTGTCGGAACAAGGCGGTATTGCGATATTATTCGGCAACCTGGCCCCCGAAGGATGCGTGGTGAAGCAGTCGGCCGTTGCGGAAAGCATGCTCCGGCACCGGGGACCGGCGCGGGTTTTCGAAGGCGAGGAGTCGGCGACGGAAGCCATATTGGCCGGGAAGATACGTCCGGGGGATGTTGTCGTAATCCGCTACGAAGGTCCCCGCGGCGGACCGGGTATGAGGGAGATGCTCACTCCCACTTCGTCTCTGGCGGGCATGGGACTGGACGCTTCGGTGGCCTTGGTCACGGACGGAAGGTTTTCGGGAGCCACCCGAGGAGCCTCCATCGGTCACATCAGTCCGGAAGCCATGGAAGGAGGTCTTTTGGGATTGGTTCGGGAAGGAGACACCATCGATATCGATATTCCGGAAAAATCCATTCGTCTCGTGCTAAGCGATTCGGAGATCGAGACCCGCCGGAGAACCTGGACGCCTCCCACAAGAGTCTGCAAAGGAGTTTTGGAACGGTATGCCCGCTCGGTGACTTCCGCTTCGACGGGAGCGGTGCTTCGGAAGTGACCACCTTATCCATGGTGGAACGTTTGAGTAAGGAAGGAATAGGTCATGGCTGCATTACACGCGAGAATAGCCCCAATCGAGGAACCCATCCGCCTGGCGAAACCCGTTCGAAGAACCGGTGCGCAGGTTTTTTTCGAAGTGCTCATGGATGAAGGAGTGGAGGTAGTGTTCGGATACCCGGGTGGAGCGGTCATCGACGTGTATGACGCCATGCCCGAGTATAACATCCGACACGTACTCACCCGGCATGAACAGGCTGCGGTACATGCAGCCGACGGGTACAGCAGGACTTCGGGCAAGACGGGCGTATGTTTGGTGACAAGCGGTCCCGGCGCCACGAATACGGTGACCGGCATTGCATCGGCTTACATGGATTCCATCCCTCTTGTGGTGTTCACAGGGCAGGTTCCGAGTCATCTCATCGGCAATGACGCCTTCCAGGAAGTAGATATCGTTGGGATTACAAGGCCTTGCACCAAACATAATTATCTGGTGAAACATGTTTCCGATCTGGCTCGGGTGATCCGTGAAGCCTTCTTCCTGGCTCGTTCCGGACGTCCGGGTCCTATTCTGGTTGACCTGTGCAAAGATGTGTTCGCGGCGGAAACGGACTTTGTCATGCCTGCACCCGCGGAAATGAGAGGGTACAATCCCACGTACGAGCCCCACAAAGGACAGTTGAGCCGTGCCGCTCAGCTGATCCTCAAAGCGGAGAAACCGGTGGTGTTCGGAGGAGGGGGAGTGATTCTCGCCGGAGCATCCGAGGAATTGACCTGTTTGGCGAACATGATCCAGGCCCCGGTGACGACCACTCTTATGGGACTGGGAGGGTTCCCGGGCACCCATGAATTGTGGTTGGGTATGTTGGGGATGCACGGTACATATCGGGCCAACATGGCGGTGAGTGAATGCGACCTGTTGATTAGTGTGGGAGCCCGATTCGACGACCGGGTGACGGGAAGGGTCGACGGGTTTGCGCCTCATGCCCGGATCATTCATATCGACATCGATCCCACGTCCATCAGCAAAAACATCTCGGTGGATATTCCTATCGTGGGGGACTGCAAGGTGGCGTTGAGATACCTGTTGGAACTCTTGAAGGGGGAAGATTGGCGGGATATCGCGGAACGACGCTGTTCCTGGAGAGAACTGATTCAAACCTGGAAGGATACCCAACCGTTGGCATACGGGCAGGAAGCCGGAGTAATCAAACCGCAGTTCGTTATTGAGAAGATCTACGAACTTACTCGCGGGGAGGCGGTCATCACCACGGAGGTAGGTCAGAATCAGATGTGGGCGGCCCAGTATTACCATTTTTCGCATCCCAACAGTCTTGTGACTTCGGGTGGGCTCGGATGCATGGGCTTCGGTCTGCCGGCGGCCATCGGCGCGCAGGTGGCATGTCCTGAGCGGACGGTGGTGGACATCGCGGGGGATGGAAGCATTCAAATGAATATCCAGGAACTGGCTACGGCAGTACAGTACAATCTCCCCGTAAAGGTGGCCATATTGAACAACGGATACCTGGGCATGGTTCGCCAGTGGCAGGAGCTGTTCAAACATCGCAGGTATGTGGCTACGGACATAAGTACTTCGCCGGATTTCGTCAAGCTGGCGGAAGCCTACGGTGCAGTCGGCTTGAGAGCGCGTCGTCCGGAGGAGGTGGAACCCTTGCTACGTCAAGCTCTCCATCTGAACCGGCCGGTGGTGATGGACTTCCATGTGGACCGGGAAGAAAGCGTGTACCCCATGGTGCCTTCGGGCGGTTCGTTGAAGGACATGATTCTCGTGTGATCGCCTTCGAAGCGAGTGGAGATATGAGGATGAGCCAGGAAGAAAGGCATACCATATCCATTCTGGTCGGCAACGAACCGGGTGTACTCAGCCGAGTAGCGGGACTTTTCAGCGGCCGTGGATTCAATATCCATAGTCTGAATGTGGCCGAAACCCTGGATCCCAAACTGTCCCGCATCACTCTGATCTCCGTGGGGGATGCCCAGATTCAGGAGCAGATCAACAAACAGTTGCGCAAACTGATCAATGTGGTTAAAGTAATTGATTTCACCGGAACGGACTGCGTGGAACGTGAAATGGCCTTGGTAAAGGCCAGGACCCCGCCGGAACACCGGGCCGAGGTCCTAAGGATCGTGGACATTTTCAGATGCAAGATCGTGGATGTTTCGCCTCATGACTATACCATCGAGGTGACGGGTAATCGGGGAAAAATCGAGGCGCTTCTGGACCTTTTGAACCCACTCGGCAAGTTGGAGATCGCCAGAACGGGTGTGATTGCCATGGCCCGGAGCAAGAAAGGAATCAAGAAATGAAGATTTACTACGATGCGGATTCAGATCTGAGTTTGCTCAAAGGCAAAAGAGTGGCCGTTATCGGATTCGGGAGCCAGGGACATGCCCAGGCGCTCAATCTCAGAGACAGTGGAGTGGAAGTGGTCGTCGGTCAGAAACCCTTCGGCCCGGGATATGAAAAAGCCAAAGGGTACGGTTTCGAACCCCTCTCGGTGGCCGATGCCGTGGAGACTTCGCAGGTGATTCAAATCCTGGTTCCGGATCAGGTTCAAGCCCAGTTGTATCGAGAGGAGATCTTGCCGGGTCTGACCGAGGGGAAAATGGTCCTGTTTTCGCACGGATTCAACATTCATTACGGGCAGATCCAACCACCCGAAACCGTCGACGTGGCTTTGGTCGCTCCCAAGGGACCCGGTCACTTGGTCCGGAGGGAGTATGAGCGGGGTGCAGGCGTTCCTTCCCTGGTGGCCGTTCATCAGGATTATACCGGCCGAGCGATGAAATTGGCCCTGGCCTATGCCGCGGGCATCGGTGCGGCTCGGGCGGGAGTGATCGAGACTTCGTTTCGGGAAGAGACGGAAACGGACCTGTTCGGAGAACAAGCGGTGCTGTGCGGAGGGGTTACCAGCTTGGTGCAGGCGGGTTTCGAGACACTGGTGGATGCGGGATACGCTCCGGAGATCGCTTATTTCGAGTGCCTGCACGAACTCAAGTTGATCGTGGATCTCATGTACGAGGGTGGAATCGGTCATATGCGCTACAGCATCAGCGATACGGCGGAATATGGGGATCTCACCCGCGGCGACCGGATCATCGGTCCGGAAGTACGGGAAGAAATGGAACTCATACTGGAGGAAATTCAATCAGGAGAATTCGCCCGAGAATGGATTCTGGAGAATATGGCCAACCGCCCCGTGTTCAATGCACTTCGTAGGCGCAGCCGGGAACATCCCATTGAGACGGTCGGAAGGAAGCTTAGATCTATGATGGGGTGGCTTCAGAAGTAGCGTTGCGTAACAGGCTGGTGAAAAACGCGATCTGCTGTGTTGCACCTTCTTCCTTCGTCATTGCGGCGTACTGGTTGTACGCCTCATTCCTCAGGATTCGCGCGCCTTGCATCTCATCGTTTTTCACCAGCCTGCCCGCAATACGGTTTATCAACGGGCTGGTAAAGCGCCTTTCGCTCAAGCGGGAGTAAGCGGGTGCTGGAGATGAAGTGGGGTATACCGGTAGCGCTTTCACACCCGGTGAAAGCGCTTTTCGTGTGGCCGGAACCCGGGCGATCCATGTCTGAGCCGGGAACAGGTGTTTCTCTGGGTAACCGGGACACGTGGTTCCGGACTTCCTGAAAGCCCAATGTGCATAATGGGTTCGTGTGGGTGGGACACGAAGAAACGTGCGATCGGAGACCCCGCGCAAGCCTGGGTTCGCGGGCGGAAATCCGATCCTATGGGAAGGATTGAACAGAGCCATGAAACGTTTGTACGAAATCGCCGTAATACCCGGGGACGGAACGGGTCCTGAGGTGGTGGCCGAAGCGCTGAAGGTCTTGAGCGCGGTGGAGAAGGTTTCCGATTTCACGCTGAAGTTCCATCCCTTTGACTTAGGGGGGGAGCGATACCTGAGGAATGGGGAGTTGCTGTCGCAGCAGGCCCTTCTGGAACTCCGGGAATTCGATTCCATCCTGTTGGGAGCCATCGGACACCCTGCGGTGGAACCGGGGATACTGGAAAAAGAAATCCTCCTGAAGATGCGGTTTGAGTTGGATCTTTACGTCAACCTCAGACCGGTAAAGCTGCTTTCCGGGGTGGATACTCCGCTCAAGCACAAGGGACCGGAGCATATCGACTTCGTTGTGGTGCGGGAGAATTCGGAAGGATTGTACACCGGCGGCGGAGGGTTTCTCCGCAAAGGAACAGCGGACGAGGTTGCGGTACAGGAATCCATCAATACTCGGAAAGGCGTTGACCGTTGTCTCAGGTACGCCTTCGAATTTTGCCGGAAGCGCCGGGAACGTAAGAAACTCACGTTGTGCGGCAAAACCAATGTGCTTACGTATGCGTTTGACTTATGGAAACGGGCCTTTACGGAAATGTCTGGGCTGTATCCCGATGTGGCCACCGATTACGCCCATGTGGATGCGATCTGTATGTGGATGGTCAAGAACCCGGAATGGTTCGATGTGATCGTAACGGACAACATGTTCGGCGACATCATTACGGATCTGGGGGCCATCATTCAAGGGGGCCTGGGGCTGGCTGCCGGTGGGAACATCAATCCCGAGGGCGTATCCATGTTCGAACCCATCGGCGGAAGTGCTCCCAAGTATGCCGGAAAGAACGTGATCAATCCCTTGGCGGCTATCTGCGCGGCTCAGATGATGCTTGAGCACCTGTCTCTCGATGAGGCGGGGCGAAGAGTGCATGACGCCGTTGGTAAGGTCGTGAAAGAAGACCTGAAAAGCATGGACGCGGGGGCTATGGGCATGGGGACCCGGGAGGTGGGGGACCGGGTCGCCGAATACGTTCTCCGGGGCTCCAAACTCGTTTAACAAGCCGTTGAAAAACGCGATCTGCGGCGTTGGGTTTCATCCTTCGTCATTGCGGCGTACTGTATGTAGGCCTCATTCCTCAGGATTAGCCCCACGCCTTCGGCGTGGCTTGTATCTCATCGTTTTTCACCAGCCTGCCCGCGATACGGTTTATCAACGGGCTGTTGCGTGTTTTTTCCGGGAAGCGTTTTCCGACCCGGCCGAGAGCAGCCTCTCCGCAGGTCCACCGAGTGTGAGTCGGAACCGGAGAGACATATCGGAACCCGCGGGCGGAACCTCAGTTCAATGGGGCCAGGAGCAGGCGGATGTCATCGATCCAGACGACGCCTTTCCCCGTCACTACCAAATTCAATTTTACCAGGGAAGGCGCTTCCTTCTTTTTCAGAAAGAAAGGCGTCTGCTCGGTAACCCATTCCGTAGTCCCGCTCAAGGGCCGATCCAGTCCTCGAGAGAAGAACTCGCCCTTATCGGGAAAAACGCAGAGCATTTCGAGATAGGCCTGACCCTCGAGTTCCCGGCTCTTGAGCCGGGCTTGATAAATCAGTCGTGCGTTGTCGATTCCATCAATGGGTACTTCGACCAGGCGCACTACCATGGGGCCCGTGGCGTGGATACGGATAGAGCCTCCGGAGTCCGTGGAAACATCCTCGTCCCAAACTACCTGAGAGCGGGTCAGGATTTCTTCCAGACCATCCAGCGGGACATGCCGGAGGAGGGTCACTTCCTCCGCGGGCCGGGAACAGCCGAGGCACAGAAGCATCAACACGATGGCTGCGGATATGCCGGAACCCCTTTTCTTCTTCATGAGATCAGGCCTCCGTATGAAGGTGTTGCATCGTTTCCACACCGGGGCATGCCGTAAAGGCATCCTTCGGGCATTGCCGGTGCGGCTCAGAACCGATAGCTCATGTAGAGCCGCCAAGTCAGCGGGTCGCCTTCAATGAGATTGAAGTTGCCCGGTTCCCGGTAGCGACTATCCAGGAGATTGTTCACTTTGATCCCCGCCGTGAGCCCATCGCGGAAAAGATCGCGTGCGTATAAGTTTAGGTCGAGAAGCAGGACGTCGTTCGCTTTGGGGCGTTCATCCGTGCCCAAAACGACACGAGCCACCTCCCGTTCTCCCAAGTAGCGAAGCCTCAAGGAGGCGTTCCACGGTCCGTTGATATTCCAATGTGTGCCCAGATTGGCCATAACGGACGGACCAAGATCGTAACGGTCTTCACGGAACCCCTCCAGTTGAACCGGGTCCCCGCTGGAATCCAGAAGAGTGGCGTTCCCAAAGAATTTCAGAAAGGGGAAGGGGCGATAGGAAGCCTCGATCTCCATGCCGACGACCTTTTCCGTGTCACGGTTGGTCACCGCGCCCTCGGTATTCTGTTGTATCAAGTCTTTGAGCCGATTGTGAAAAACCGAAGAACGAAACTCCAATTGGTCGGTGACGGTCCAGTAAGCGGCCAGTTCGATACCCTGCACCTGCTCCGCTTTCAGATCCAGAATGCGGGTGGCCAGGATGTTTGCCGGGGTTCTGAAAGCCGTTCCCAAGAGGAGTTTCAAAGTGAAGGATTCGGATGCGAGCCATGTGGTGCCGGCACGAAAGCTGAGGTTGTCTTCGTATTCACTGTGCGAGTCGAATCGACCTCCAACCCAGAGATCGAAAGCATCCCACTTCTGACGAAGCTGACCGAAGAAGGATACCAGGTTCGAATTGTAGTCGATTCGTACGGAAGTTGATTCCTGGAATGGGTCGGCGGATAGAAATTCTTCCACGGCGTCGTTATGTCTAAAGGACGTGCCCAGCGTCAGCAGACCGTCCTGCCAGAAAGAGCGATCGTACAGCAACTCAAAGTGGTATGATTTGTTGTCCTGGGAGAGATGATCCGTGCCCTCTCTGAGGGCTCCGTTGTAATAGTTGAAGAAGCTGTGAAATCGGAGATCGCCCCCCCCCACTTCGGTTTTCAGGTCCAGTTTGATCATGCTGAAGGGGTTGGAGCGGAAACTGGGTTCCATGGGCCCCTGCTGGGTATTGAGTGTATAGTGGTGTTTGAAGTCGGAAAATCGTCCCGATAGGTTCAGCCAGTCCGAGTAGGAGCATGCGGCGATTACTTCCACGAAATAATCGTCCGGTACGGTTCCCTCACGGATGGGATGGTCGGGATCCTCGGTGCGGGTGCGGAACCTGTCCCGGAAATTCCCACTGGTGGATCCGTTCACGTTGATCATGGCGTCCCAACCCGATGCCGCTTTACCCCACTGAGCGTAACCGCCCGCACTGTCCGGGTTGCCGGCGAAGGTTCCCATCTCGAAACCCGCGAGGTCCTTTCCCTTGAGAGGAACCACATTGACTACCCCGGAGAATGCGTCGGGACCCCACAAGACCGAGCTGGGTCCGCGTATCACCTCGATTCGTTTGACCCAGGATAGGGAAAGCTCCCGATCCAAGGGCGCTCCCTGGGTCGTGGAATCGTTGCTGAAAGGAATTCCATCAAACAGAAACAAGGTGGCGTCCCGCACGCCCCTGAAGTAAGCCCGGCTACTGCGATCCTGGTGGGCGATGTAGGTACCGGGCGCAGAGGACAGGGCTTCCTCGATCGTATGGAAGCCGTATTGGAGGATGTCCTGCCCCGTAATTACGTTGGCGAGGGCGGGGGCCTCTCGGACCCGCTCCTCTCGTTTGGAGGCTATGGAGAGAACGGAAAGATCTTCCCCCACGAACATCAGGTACGTGGCGTCCGTCCAGCGGGAATCCTGGGCCTGCAAGGCTCCGAGCAGAAATCCTTGCGCAACCAGGCTGAACAATGTGACCCGCGCCAACCACTGAATGAACGGAAACCAGGAAAGCGTCACTCTTCGGACTCTCCCATCAGATTCTTGAGTTTTCTGCGAAATTTGGATCGACTGATGCCCAGGAGTCTGGCCGCTATGGTCTTGTTGTTATTGGCTGTGGCCAGCGCCTGCCGTACGAGATCTCGTTCCACCTCCTCCAGACGCAGTCCGTCGGACGGGAGGGGGATCGTCATGGAACAGGGTTTTGCGGTTACCTGAGTCAGAAAAGAGAGCGTTTCTTCCGTAATCAGGGAGTCCCGGCCGACGAGGATCACGGCGCGCTCCATGGCGTTGACCAGTTCCCGGACGTTTCCCGGCCAGGAATGATCGTAGAGTAACCTTTTGGCGCCCTCGGTCAGTTGGGGACGCGTGTGCATTTCCTGGGCAAACCTGTTTATGAAGTGTTCGGCCAGCCGCACAATGGCTTCTTTCCGTTCTCGAAGCGGAGGTATGTGAATCGGGAACACGTTTATGCGATAGTATAGGTCATCTCGGAACTGCTTGTCCGCCACCATGGACGCCAAGTCTTTATTTGTGGCGCAGATGACGCGCACCTCCGCTGTGATGGCCTTGTTGCCGCCGACCCGCTCAAAGGTTTTTTCTTCCAAGGCTCGGAGCACCTTGGCCTGGGATTCCAGTTGAAGGTCACCCACTTCATCCAGAAACAGGGTGCCGCCCGAGGCGAATTCGAACTTGCCGATCTTCTGTGAGCTGGCACTGGTAAAGGAACCCTTTTCGTGACCGAAGAGTTCGGATTCGACCAGGTTGGGTGAGATGGCCGCACAATTAACGGCCACAAACCTGCCCTTGGCCCGGGGACTGTTGGAGTGAATATACCGGGCCACGAGTTCTTTTCCGGTTCCGGACTCGCCGGTAAGCAGTACGGTGGTTTCCGGCTTCTGGGCTACCTTTTGGGCCATCTCCAGGGTGCGCTTCATGGCTTTGGACACGGAGATTAGGTCCGAAAGTCCTGTTTTCTCGGCGATTTCCTTCCGGAGTCCCTCATTTTCGCTGAGCAGTTCAGACATTTTGACCGCCCGATCCACGGTCAGGAGAATGCGTTCCTCTTCGAAAGGTTTGGTAATGTAATCCAAAGCCCCTTGACGCATTACCTCAACAGCGGAATCCACGGATCCGAAAGCGGTTATGAACAGGACTGGACGCGATGGATCAATTTTCTTGACATGCCGGTGCAGGGTGATGCCGTCCATCCTGGGCATTTTCAAATCCAGTATGAGCAGGTCGTAGCGCCTCTTTTGGATCAAGGAGAGGGCTTCTTCTCCGTCGCCGGCCTGATCCACGGAATGCCCCTTCAGTTCCAGCATAATAGTCAAGATGTGGCGCATCTTCTCTTCGTCATCGACGATCAGAATATGTGCCATGAGCACCTCCTTATCAGGCCGTTGAAAAACGCGATCTGCCGTGTTGCACTTCATCCTCTGGCGTTATGGCGCACTGTATCTACGCTTCATTCCTCAGGATTCACGCGCCTTGCATCTCATTGTTTTGCACCGGCCTGCCCGCAATACGGTTTATCAACGGGCTGTTAGGCCGAAGTCTCGCAGGCCAACGGCATTCTTATCACAAATTTGGTCCTTCCACCGGGGTCTTCTACAATCTGGATGTGACCCTGATGGACTTGAACAGCATTGGCGGCGATTGCCAGGCCGAGTCCCGTACCCTTGGCCTTGGTGGTATAGAACGGTTCGAAAACGACTTCCCTGGCTTCAGGTGGAATCCCCGGTCCTTCATCCAGGACCTCCACCTTCCAGGAGGTATTTTCTGCATAAGATTTCAACAAGATCATACCCTTCGGCTCCGAGACTTCCGCCGCGTTTTTCAAGACGTTTTCCAAGGCGCGAATGAACAACGTTTCATCCACCAGGCATGTGAGGAAATCGTCACCGTGCTCCACCCGGATTTGCGGACCGTGGGTTCCCAGACTCACCCGAAATTTCTCCGCCACCCGCTGTATGACATCGTGGCAACGGCAGAGCTTGAAGTCCGGCTTCTTGGGCTTGGAGAACATCAGAAACTCTTCGATCAAGTGGTCGATCTGCTGGATCTCCTCCTCCATATATCGGATCATCAAAAGGTGCGTTTCCCGCGGTACCTCGGGTTTCTTCAATATGGCCAACGACCCCTTGATGATCCCCAGGGGGTTCTTGAACTCGTGGGTAAGTATCATGGTGAATTTCCCGATTTCCGCCATGTTTTTCTGGCGCGCCAACTCCTCGTAGGATTGCCTAAGCGCCTCCCGGCTTTGACGTATGGATCGCAGCATGGTGTTAAAGGATCTTGAAAGGTTTTGTGTTTCCTTAAGATGCCCACCCTGGACTTCCAAGTCGAGTTCTCCGTCGGCCACGCGCTTGCTGGCCTCCACCAAATACCGCAACGGCGCCAGGATAGAACGGGCGATAAATAGCATGAGCAGGGCGCCCAACGCGCATACGCCGGAGGCGATCAGCACGAAGCGGAGCTTAAGGGATTGTACCAGAGATTTCAGCTCCTGGTCCGTATAAAGGATATGTATCGTGCCGATGATACCCTCGCGTAGAATCCGGTCGTGGGGGATACCTCCTTCGAAAATCAGGTTTTCTTCATCCATAACGGTGATCGTCACCGGCCGACTCACCCGGGCGGCTCCGGGTTCGGATTGCTTGAACGCATTCACCACGGGTCGGCCGACCTGATCTTCGATGATCACTTCGACGACCCCTTTTTCGCTCAGAACGTTGTTCGCCAGTCGCTCCAGCATGCTGGGCTCATCGATGAGAAGACCCAGTTCCGCATTGACGGCCAAATGCCGGGCCAGAAAATCCATGCGTTCTTCATATCGCTCCCGGGCGAAATCCTCGATGATGTTGACGCCGGTAAGTCCCAGCAGCAATCCCGTGGCCGCAATCAAGAGAACCACGGAAGACAAAATACGTGTCAGAATGGTGGAAGGCCGACGGACCCGTATGAACCGATCGGGACGGAATCTCATGGGGTTTCTCCGGAGCCGTAAGGCTCGCTGTTCCCTAGAACAAACCCGAATTTCTTGGCAAGATTGCGGTTGATCTCCACGGTTATGGGAGGGGGCGCGGATGAAGCTCGTCCTTCCCGAAGTATCTGAAGGGCCAATTCCCCCGCTTGCTCTCCTATTTTCCGATAGTCGATGATGAGTGCAATGAGAGCTCCCGCACGCAGGAAAAAGCGATTGTACCCGACTGCGGGCACGCCATGCTTCAAAGCCTCTTTAATGGCGAAGGTCACGATGGATTCCGAAATAACCGTGGGATCCGGGATAAACAGAAGAACGTCCAAGTCGGGAAGATGCAGGCCCAAAGAGTCCTTGATTTCCTTGTTGGAAGTCACCCGGATGGGTTTGAGCAGAACATTGTGGTCCTTGGCTGAGCGGTCCAGCATCTCGACGAGTTCCGCACTATGTTCCGGATCATACAGTACTCCCAGAGATTGGATATTGGGCAGGGCATCCTTGATTGCGGTGATCTGAAAGTCGGGTGGTATATTGAGCGAAACGCCGGACAAGGTCATAGCAGGCGGCACTACTCGTTCGGGATACAGCACCATGGCATAGAGTTTCGGCACTCGATCCGGAAGTCGATCCAGCAGGCGGGTGGCATAGGGGCCTATGGCCAGGACCAAGTCCCATTCGGAATCCAGAAGTTCCGCAGGCAGACGAGTGTCTTGAGGCCCCTTCAGTGTATATTCGGTAACTTCTCCTTCAACGGAGCCGATGAAACCTTCCACTGCCTCGACATAAGGACGTATAGATTCGGAAATAACGACGGCGATACGGGTCTTGGCCTGGATGGAAGCAGGCGCCCCTATCATGAGAAGTAATGTGAAAAGAAGTGTGCTCCACCGGATGAATATTCTGTGAATCCTCTTGTGGAGTGGGGCCGACACGTGATGCTGATCCTCGACTCTGGGCTTCGCTCTGAATGGCCGACACAGCCAGTCCACGGCCGGAGCCAATATAGTCGACGTATGGTAACTTGAGGCCGGATGCTTTTCAATGCCTTGGCGCAAGAACCCGGGCTGTGGAGGAAAAACAAAAGTGGGTTTGGCGCTTTGCAGCGAACCCACTTTTGAGAGGAAGGAGTCTTTCTTGTGGCCCGTCCCGTTTGGATTATTTGAGACGGTAAGAGTCTTGCACACTAAGAAAGCAATCCGTATGCCAACATTAAATCCGCCCTAAGTTACTGAATTCATATCATCCATTCGGGAAATGAGCGGGCCGGGTGGTTGGTTCCGGCCACTTGTGCTCCAAAACAACCGGCCGCGTTTCCGGACCTTCCCGGGTTCTCACTTTAACTGGATCGTCACCGTAGAGGGAGGGCCGATGGGAAATCCCGCACGAGAATCGTAGAAACCCGCGCTCAACAAATAGGTACCGGGATTCAGTATCGGCGAGTTTTCAGAAGAAGCCTGAATGCTGAAAATCTGCTCCTGGAAACGGAACCCCGAAAAAAGATACAACTCCTCGAACATGGGCGCGATTCCTTGAACCCATCCTGTTTGAGTCAAGCTGTACACTTCGATGTGAGGCAGGGAAGTCGACAGTTGAAGATGGAATTCGGCGGTAACGGGCGCGCCACGATTTTCTGCTGAAACAAAAGCCTGAATGACTTCCCAGGATTCGTACAACTGCTGGTCCGTTTTCAACACGACACCAGGTACCGGAGAGATGTCGTCACTCAGACGCGCTATGGCGCCACGCTCACCGACCACATAGAGCTCGTTGCCTGAACCATCCCAGCTTCCGAATACCTTGAAAGATATCGGCGTGTATTTCTGTGACCAATCGGTTCCATCAAAGTACCAGGATCGGCCTTCGGATGTGACGGCCAGGATTTCCTTCCGGAAATCCGAGAGCAGTCCGCGAAACTCCACATCTGTGTCCGGGGATATGGAATTCCAGTTCTCACCCGACAAGACTAGGACGGTTCCGCCATTTCCCATGGCGATGGGAAACCTGCCGGAAACCGGTGTGGAGGGACCCCGTATGAGGTGCAGGTCTTCCTGAGTGCCTGAATTCATGTACCGCCAGTAGAGTTTGTTGTGAACCAGGATCGTGCCTCGGTCGCCCACCACGTATGTGCTCCCGAAGCCGTCCGTCCACACGGCATTGAGATTCTCTTCCACGCCCACCGGAACCCTACGCCAGGTCTTCCCGTCGTAATGGAGTACGGTGCCCTTATCGCCCACGGCGAACACGTCCGTATCAAGTCCCCCCCAAACGGCGTTCAGATCCTCTTGTACACCGGAGTCCATGCGGTTCCAGGCCAGTCCTCCTTCGTTGACCAGAATCGTCCCCTGCCGGCCTACGGCGTAAACGGCAGACCACGGAGCATGCCATACCGCTCGAAGTTCCACGTCCACACCTGTTTCCCAAACGAACCACGTAGCTCCGTTATACTGGAGCACCCGGCCGTGGTCTCCCACCGCATAGAGATTGCCCGAACCCGTACCGTGAACGGCTCGAAGGGTCTCGGTGGTCAGGGAATAGGTATGAGGATGCCATTGGCCTTGCTCGTAACGGTACGTACCCCCGTCTTGACCGAATATCGTGAGGCCCGACAAAGGAGTCTCAACCAAGTCCCATATTTTGAACTTCTCCGGAGAGCCGATCCAGTACCATTGGTCTTGGGTGAAACACAGGATCCGATTTCGCCAGATATCCAGAACACTCAAGGAACCATCCGGTCCCACGGAGATTTTTCGAAACTCACTCCAGGCAACCTCCGGCAGTGACGAATCGTAGGAAACCAACGTCCAAGCACTTCCATCGAATCGGAGAATAGTTCCATCGGAGCCCGCAGCAAACACGGAGCCATCTTCGTTTCCCGAAACGTCGTAAAGAGGACTGTAGGTGCCGCCTGTGGAAACACTCCATTGGGCTCCGTCATAGTACAGAACGATTCCGTGCAAGCCTTGGTTTGCATAATGAAATCCAACCGCCCACGCATGTCCCGAAGAAGAACCCCATATGCCGTGGAGTTCGAAGTCCTTCAGGTTCAGAGACACGCGACTCCAGACCTCGCCGTCGAAATGGAGGACGATGCCGTCAAAACGACCGGAACCCGGCATGCGTCCCACGGCGAAAACGTTCGTGTCGGAGGTTCCCCACACCCCCGTAAGATCGTATTCGGGCGCCGGATGGGTCAGCGCAGCCCAACTGTTTCCATCGAAATGGAGGATGGTTCCTTTGGTTCCCACAGCGTATAAGGACTGTTCCGAAACACCCCAGAGGGCGAGCAGGGTTTGATTCACCCCGGTGTGCCAAAACGTCCATGTTCCTTCCTTGAACCTCGAAACCGTCCCCAGTTCACCGCTGAGGTAATAAGAGGTCGTAGACTCCCGCCATACGCTGCGGATGGTATTCCCCTGGGGCCAGGGATTTTCCCATTTCCAAGTCTTATGCTCCGGCAACGTGGAGGCTTCCGCCAAGGGGGTTACAATCACCCCAGCCAACAGCATTGCCGCAGCGACGATCGCGAATATACGGCGTTTCATGGGTCAAATCACATCAAGAGTTCATGGTTTTAGTCGCCACCCCGGTCCCGATGACTTAAAGTGACACGAAAGCATCAAGTGATGGTGCAAGAAAGATACCACAAGAGGGAATGAAGGCAATCTTCAATTCCTGGCAAATACCGGGGCTTTTGCCGGCTCCTTTGCAATGGTTGCCGATCCGGCGGTGGTCCGTATCGATCGGTACCGGTCGCTTCGGACCATCGGTTGTTTGAAAGCAAGATGTTTCGAATTCATTCTTACCTTGTCCCCGTAACGCATGGGTGGGACCCGCGTCCCTGACAGGCTGTTGAAAAACGCGATCTGCTGTGTTGCGCTTCATCCTTCGTCATTGCGACGTATCGTATGTACGCCTCATTCCTCAGGATTCGCGCGCCTTGCATCTCATCGTTTTTGAACAACCTGTGCGAAATGCTGCTTTTCAACGGGTATAAGAGCCGGCCCGCACGGTCTCCAAGCGACTTTTTGCTACTCGGTCCCGGTCAGTAGTCGCGGCTCCAAAAGAGATCAACGCCGGTCTCTTCGCTGCCGATTCGGCTTTCGAGATTGATTCTGGGGTGAAGTTCGTATTCCATTCTCACCTCGTCGCTGTCTCCGCTGGTGACTCCCTTCCGATAGATGATAAACAGCTTGGGGGTCAAGTACTTGCCCACCAGAACAGCCCCGGTGCCGCCGGATCCGCTGTTCTCCACAGTCAACAGGTCCAGGGGGAGTTCATGGCCTAATTGCTCCTGCAAAGTCCGTAAGGCCTCAGCCCCCAGAAACATGAAAGCGCTTGATTCCAATTGCACCGATTGTCCCCGTGTAAGCTCCGATGCCTTGGTTCCGAAAAGAAGAAGTGAAATGATGTCTGTTTGAGTCAGGGGGGGATCGCTTGCGAGTTCCAGGGTGGTCCGGGTTGCTGTTCCCCCGATGTCTAAGAAAATGCTCGTGCCCGCGACCCGGTATTCGCCACGAATCTTCAAATTGGGGTCCGGGGGCGCCAAACCGACGAATTGAATCACACCCTCCGATATCATGAAGGTCTTGCTCTGAAAAGTGGTCCATCCTCGAGTTGTAGTGAGTGGTCCCTCGATCTTGGGGATGTCCATGCCGTGATCCTTGGATACGCGGATCCCTCCTTCGAACTCGATGTTGGTCCCCGTGCCGCGAACTCTGAATTTGTCCGAAATACGTATCGCAACGTCCATCCTGGTTTCTCGAAAGAGGTCAGACCATGGGGAAACCCTAACCTCTTCCGTTTCCTCGACGACGTCTTCCACGACGATCACATCTCGTTTCCGGGCATCCAGATAGTTATCCAGGAAAAAGATTCCATCCTTGACAAGGACCTCACCCTGAATAAAAGGTTTCAACCAGTCTCCCCTCACTTCCAATCGACCGTCGCATGTGGCGGACCATTCGTTCTCATGATGTATCGGAAAATCCCGCACCAGAAACGACGATTGGAAACTCTTGGGCTTAAAATGCTGATGAGCCAATTCACCCGTAACCTCAACCCGCGAGTGCTCCCGGCTTTCCAGGCTGCATCGTCGCAGTTTCACCCATTCCTCATTCCAGTCGAGATCGATCTGTACGTTCCGTATCGGTTCGGGTACTCCTTGAACCTCTAACACACGGGCGGTGATGGAAGCATTGCCGCGGCTCTGGGGTTTCCTAAGGTTCCCCCCAAGGCCGGCCTGAATATCCAGGCTTCCCTCGATGCGTGTCAGTTCGGGAATCCAGAGGACCAGCGGGGACAGGTTCACCCCCTCACCTCGGATGGTTGCGTTCCATTCTTCGGTTTGGAACCAAGAGTCCTGCAAAGGCCAGGAGAGCCGGAGCGGGAGCCGGCCTTCCAGAACGAACTCCCCTCCCGTATCCGAGCGCAGTCGGCCATAGACATCAGCCGCACCGTTCCGGTAGGTCCCCTCAAACAGCAAGTCCGACAGAGGGTAACCGGAAAGCACCACGCCATCCGTTCGGAACTGCAGCCGAATGTCCGGGTTTTCCGGGCTGCCCATGATCTCCATTTCACCGGTGATCCGACCGGCTTGTTCCACAGGGATTGACGTATAGGCCACGAAAGGATCCAATGCCAGATCTTCCACACGCACCAGAATACGTCCGGACCCTTGAAACGCATACTCGCCTTCCAGCCGGAGTGTCTGACCTTTGGAAACCAAGGCGACTTCTCGAATTGAGACCGCGCCGGGCCGCAAGTACAGGCGTGCCGCGCCCACGTTGGTCCACCGGTGCGCCGCCTGTTCAAGCTCTATGCGATCGAAATAAAGTTCCTTGACGGATGAAAGGATGTTTTCCGTATGGCCGGTAACGAGAAGACCATGTTGAGAGTCCATGTCGGCTTTCAGAGTATAGGATGCCTTCTCGGGTCGACCGGAAAGCTCCAGATGCACGCTGTCCAATTGGTGATCGCTGTAAGATGGGCCTTCAAATGCAATATTAGCGGATCCCTGTCGTTCCGTGATTCGACCTTGGTATGTGAGGTGCATCGCGTCAGCCTTGAATTCTCTCCATGCCATCCGCTGGCCCGTGAGGGAGGTTTTCAAATCGAAGGAAGACGAAGTGCCGGCGGCTGAGAGGTTGCCTTGGAGACTTCCCTGAACGGATTCGCCCAGCCACTTCGCAAACCAGGGAGAAACCGTTTCCATATCCAGGTCCACAGAAGCTTCGAATTCTCCTGAGACAGCCCCTACACCCCGTAACTGGATCGTCCCGCCATCCAGAAGAAAATGGGCGTTTTCCAGACGGATTCTTTCAGGTTCTCCCGAAAGCTCCACGATTCCGCTTTCAAACGAGACTCCTGCAAAACTTCCTTGTTCGAAACGAAGCTGCGAGGCAATGTGTCCCAAGGAAAGGGGAGCGGCTTCTTCCTTCTCGTAACTTCCCCTGAAGTCTGCGTTGACATCTCCCTGAAGGTGAGGTGTTTCCAGCCAAATTCCGGGATCTCCGTGTTGCAGCGAACCCGACCACTGAAGAAGCACGGGCCGCTCAACGGAGAACACCCCACCCATGGTTCCGGAGGCGTAGAGATGCGCCCGGCCTCCGGCGGTGTCCATATCGATTTCGAATTCATCGAGTATATCGCCTTCCTGAATCCAGTGGACGCGAACCTCCTGTAACTCCCGGCCCAAGATTTCCGAAGCATGGAGATTCATGGCCGCACGGCTGCGGAATCCTCCCGAGTCGTGAAAACCCGCCTCAGCTTCCAGGGCGCCGTTGAGAATTCCGGGGAGAGAAGCCTCCAAGGTGTCGGGACGGAGGCCTTTGAATTCACACCACAGCGTGGTCGTCGCTCCGTGTTCTTCCTGCCGTAATCTCAGGATTCCTCTGACTTCCTGGCCCGGGTTTGCTGAGAGTCGGAAGTTGACTTTACCGAGATTCAACGATCCTTCGACTTCCACCGTTCCGGTCAAGTCGGTGATGGGGGGAAGTCTGCCGAACGTGTCCTGCCACCGGGTAAGATCCGGGGTCTGAAGTTGCGCCTGAAGGTTGAATTCGGGGGATTCCCATGAAGAGATGCTGCCCTGGAGGGTCATCTCGGAGTTCCTGGTACGCAATTCGAGCCTTCGGAGCACGAGTCGGTCGGGCTGCAAAAGGCCCGTTGCCTCGAACTGCACCCGGATCAGCAGGGGCTCTTTCTCCCGTGCTATGGAGACATGAGCCGTTCCGTCCATGATCTGCACCCGGTTTACGGAAAAGGGGATTTCAGGATCCGTTCTTCTTGAACGCACTTCGGGATCCGAGTGAAACAACCCCAGGACGTTCCATTGCTTTTCCACGTCCCGGTGCAGGTAAAGGGAAGGTTTTTGGATACGGATTCGTTGGATTGCCCGTTTCCCTTGGAGTATATCTCCCAAGGAATAGCTCAACCCGATTTCCTCCGCCGTAAACAGGAGACCGTGGGGATCTTCCACGACAATGCCGCCCAGGGTCAGATGTGTATACCCGTTGCCTCCGAGACGCTGAATGCGGATCTGTACGGGTAGTGTTTCGGATACGGCGTGTCGAATCAGGTTCTCCACGTTTCGGCGTACCGGTTCAGTACGGAGGAGCAGTGGGAGGGCGGACAGAATCAACAGCAGAACCGTTCCGGTGAAGAGGATCCCATAAAGCAAAAGTCGTTTCTTCATGACAGTCGATTCAAAAAGCCTGACCGATGCTGAAATGCAGATGAACCCGACCGGCGTCCTCATCCTGAGGGTTTAATTGGTACCCCAAATCGAAACGTACCGGGCCGATGGGAGTGCCGTAACGAAGTCCGAAGCCTGTGCTGTATCGGAGGCTTCCAAAATCCATGCTAAATGCGGACTCGTCCACATTACCAAAGTCCAGGAAAATCACGCCTCCGAATTCACGGAACAGAGGAAAGCGTGTCTCCAGGGATCCCTCGAACAACGACAGACCTCCCAAGGGATTGCCCTGAGAGTCCTTGGGCCCGAGATTTTGGTAAGGATAGCCCCGTACGCTTTCGGTACCTCCCGAAAAGAACCGTCTGAACACGGGAATGCTCTCCGTATTTTCCGTGGGTTCGATTACCCCGGCAAGTATCCGGCCGGCCAGGAGGAGGTGTTTTCCCAACGGTTGGAAATGCCGTCCTTCGAGCACGAGTCGAACGAAGTCCACTTCCGAACCGGTCCAACTTGATGCCCATCCCGCAGAGCACTGCCAAAAGCTTCCCTGGGTGGGATTGAGCACGTCGTCCCGGGTATCCCGTCCCAGCGCCGCTTCGATCATGGAAATGATGAAATTGGAGCGCTCCTTGACAGGTTCGGGTTCCTGAATGATTTCCACGTTTTCCACTCGGTTCAGCTCGAGTCCGTGACCCAGGGAAACATAATATATGGGAGTTAGATTGCGTGTGACATGGACCCGGTTGAAGACCATGCGGTTTGTGAAACTGGCGTGCCTTTCCCTCCGAATGCCGAAATGGTCACCGGCTGCTTGGTCCGGATGAAAGAACACGGGTTGGATCAGTGAGGATTCCAGGCCCTGCACTCGATAGGAATACTTGGCTGAAAGATCCAACCTGCGAGCCTGCTGCAGGAAATTGCGATGAGTCCACACGGCTTGAGTTCGAAATCGATCTTCGGTGCCGTATCCTATTCCCAATTTGATGGTCCTCGGCCTTCGGTAGGCGACTTCAAGGATCATGGGAAGTCGGTTTGTGTCCACAGGGGGATACTGGGGCCGAAGGGTCACCACGTTGAACGGACCCAGGTCGAAAACCTTTCGCTGAGTTTCATTTACCTTGGACTGATCGTACAGGCCTCCAGGCTCGAAGGTCAACCGGGAGCGAATGGTGTTTTCGTCGTCCGGATGAGCCCCTTGAATATGCACCGGACCAAAAGCATACTCCCGGCCCGGAGTGACCAAGAACCGGACGACAGCCAAACCCTCAGCGCGTCTCAGACGCACTCTTCCCGTGACTTGAGCCCTGGGATACCCGTTGTTCACCAAGATGGTCCGGATTCCCCTCTCAGACTGTAGATAATCCTCCAAGCGAAATCGTTTGCCGGGAAACATCCCCACAGTGTGTTCCAAGGCATCGCGAACGCTTTCCGATACGTTTTCCAATCCTTCGACAAGCACTTCCTGCACGAGGGTGGGTACGCCTTCGGAGATGGTAAGAATGACATCCGCCCGTAAGGTATGAGGATCCACGTTCCATTCATACCCGATGTCGGGATCGTAGAATCCTTCCTGTTCCAAGTACCGCCGTAACCGTTGGATATCCTTTTCCAGGTCCTCGGGGCCGAAAGGCTTTGCCGCGACCCAAGGTTTCAGCGAAATGCGTTCAACCGTAAGAAATTCCCTCACCTGCCTCGGGGAGAGCGTTTGGAGGCCTTTGATGGAGACGGACTGAACGGGGGTCTTCTCTGCGGCCTCTTGAGCACGAGGTCTTGTGGAGACGGAGAGAAGGCAGAAGGTGACTACCAGGACGATCCATAACCTGAACATAAAGGACATAATCCAACCTAACGGGTCGGCGTAGAAGAGGATCCCCCGCATGGGGCTTCATTCCGCGTGACTTCAGCGCAAGCCGTGCGGATCCTCTTTTTCAGGATTCGCTCGAGCTGAATTGTATTGCTTTCCACAGCTTTCATTCCTTATCAGGCTGTTGAAAAACGCGATCTGCTTCGTTGCGCTTCATCCTTCGTCATTGCGGCGTACTGGTTGTACGCCTCATTCCTCAGGGTTCGCGCGCCTTGCATCTCATCGTTTTTGAACAGCCTGTCCGAAATGCTGTTTTTCAGGGCTGTTATGGCGGTGGACCGTACCGACTCGCATCGTGGGTCAATCCTGCAAATGCAGGCTGAGACACCTCGTTGTAGCTGCCTTGAACCGAACCATCGAGTGTTCTAATAGGGTTCACGGCACTCCGTCAACGTCTTTAATCTTTAAACCATGTCCCGTTATTGTTATAAAGACAGGCTGTAACCAGCAGGTTGCGCTTCGCAGGAGCCGATTTCGACTCTCTGGGACCATGGTGAGCCGGTTCGAAAGATCTTTGAACACTCGATCAGAATACCAGAAACCGGGAAACAGGTGCAAACCCGAGGCCGGTTCTCCCGTTCCTCAACCTCCCGGATCCACGGGGCGTCCGGATAAGGGATTCAGAACCAGGCCGCCTGGGGAGAGGGGGGAGCGGGTTGTGCCGGTTAGGAGAACGGGATGTTCGTACTTCTCATTGTTGTAGCCGCCACATTGCTTGTGTCCATGACTTGCTCGTTGCTCGAGGCTGTCCTCTACTCGACCAGACGGACTGAACTCGAAGCGGCCGTGCGGGCGGAGAAACACCCCGGGCAGGCCCATGCCTTGCTGGCTATGAAAAGGACCATCGCCGCTCCATTGACCTCGATACTCATCTTGAACACCATAGCCAATACAGCCGGCGCCTCCCTGGCTGGATCGCTGGTGAACGACGTTTTGGGAACCCACTGGGTGTTGTGGTTCTCGATTTTGCTTACGCTTGCCATCCTTTTCTTCTCGGAGATCATTCCCAAGACCCTGGGAGCGGTTCACTGGAGAGCCCTGTGGCCTCTAGTGGTCATGCCGTTACGGTTCATGCAGGTGCTTCTTTATCCCGCGGTTCGCGCGAGCTTGTGGCTGACCCGCCTCCTTACGGGAGCGCAGCGAAGCAGATCGGTGACCGAAGAAGAGATTCTTGCCATGGTGCAGATGGGGGCTCGGGAGGGAGAACTTTCGGACATGGAAAGCCGCATGGTGGTAAACATCATCGGTCTTGAAAACAAGAGCGTCAAAGAAATTATGACCCCCAGAACCGTGATTTTCGCCCTCGAAGCTCAAACACCGGTTGAACAGGCCGTGGATGAGGCACACACCAAGGGGCTGAATCGGATTCCCGTGTATGAGGGATCCATTGAGGAAATTCGGGGGTACGTTCTATTGCGGGATCTAAGCATTCGAAAAGCATGGTCGCATCCGGAAGCTCCCATATCTGAGTTTATGAAGCCTGTATCGTTCGTACCGGAAGCCATGAACTGCATCACTTTGCTGAGACGATTTTTGGAAAGCCGCGAGCACATGGCCCTTGTGGTGGATGAATACGGGGGACTTTCCGGGTTGGTGACTTTGGAGGATATCGTGGAGACCATACTCGGAGAGGAGATCGTGGACGAAACCGATCTGGTGGTTGACATGCAGGAGCAGGCTCGTACCAGATGGAGAGCCCTCTTGCGCAAGGGTAAGGTCAAAGCGGAACAGTTTCATGATTGATGCATGGGATGAGCGGGATTCCCATTTGATGGAGCGGCGCCGCATCCGGGAGGTGAGACCGTGCTTCGAATGAAGTTGGCAAACAAAATCATATTCGCTTTCATGGTGGTGGTTTTCCTGTGTGCCGGTTATGGATCGGCGGTCTTTTACCGGAGCGCGGAAAAAGCACTGACTGCAGTGTCCTCAATGGATCCCGCAGGTGTCGAGGCGCTTGTTCAAGCTCGGAAATCCGCCGTTCTGGTCGGAGTTCTGGGAGCCATTCTGGGTTTCGTGACGTGTTATTTTCTGATCAAGCAAGTTGTCGGTCCGGTCCATGCCATGATCCGTGCGCTGGAGATCCATCTCACCAAAGGCGAAGCCGTTCGGGTGGATATTCCGAACAAGGACGAATTGGGTGTTCTCGCCTTATACCTAAACCAGCTGCTTTCCGAGGGAAAGAAACGTGATGACTGAGAACGTGGAACTTCTCCTCCCGGTCTCTCGGGGTGTGGCGTAATCCACCGAGCCCTGAGTCCGTTCAACAGGAATTCCGCGCCTCTCTCAAGATCTTGGGACGGCTTCCGATAAGGATAGTATGTCCCCGTCTGGAACATACTATCTTGCGATTTGTGGGGGACCCGAACCCCGACGCAGATCGAAAGGCGGTCCGCCCGCCTCCCTTGAGGGAGGCTTTGGGGCGGTATTGGACAGGCTGTTGAAAATGCGATCCGCCGACACGCCTCTTGCGCGATGTGCTCTGTCATTGCGGCGTACCGTATGCAGGTCTCATTTCCCAGGGTTGGGCGCGCCCAAGGCGTGGCTTGCATCTCATCGATTTGCACCGGCCTGCCTGAAATACTGTTTATCAACGGGCTGTTGACCCTTCAGTCGGAGATAGTCTTGGAAACCATCGAGGTTATCTGTTCCTGCGGCCGCAGATATAAGGTCTCCGCCGATTATGCGGGAAGGAGAGGTAAGTGTCCTGCGTGTGGAAACAGCATTCTGGTACCGGAACCCTCCCGTAGACCTCCCGGGGGGGCTGATGCAGAGGTGGGTGGACGGGACGCGGGCCCGCCTGCGGACCTCGGTGAAGAGGCCGTCGGGCGGCCGGGCAAGTCCTTTCAACCCGAGAAACCGAACGCCGGTTCGGGTTCCGAGGAGCGGCGAGCGAGGGGTGTCCGGGGAATTACCTCCCAGTTGACGGATTTTCTCGAAAACGCCAAACTCCGGTTCAAGAACAGCGAAACGAAGTTTGCGGAGATTCGAGCCAAGACGTTTGGTGCAGGAGACCGGAGACCGGGAGAAGCCGATCCGCAGCGGCTGGTCCGCAACTTGACCTTTCTGGTGGCGGGAGTTTTGATCGCGGCGGTGCTCCTCTTGGGGTGGTTCTGGATAAAAGGCAGCGAGGCGGACTCCGCCTACCGTGAACTACAGGTCCGTCTCCAAAACCAAGAGAATCTACGATTGATTCAAGGGCAGTATGAGGCCTATGTGTCGAAGTATCCGGAGAGCCGGCACGCCGCCGAACTCCGTCCAATACTGAAAGGCCTTCCCGCCCGTATCGAGGCCCGGGATTACGAAGTCCTCGAAACCCGGCTGAACGGTTTGGGGAAGTCCTATGAGGAGTATGAGGAACCTCTCAAACGGTTTCTTGCCGAACATCCGAACGGAGCCCATGCCCAGGCGGCCCGGATCATGCTGAGAGAGCTTCCGGCGAAGATCGAAGAGCGGGATTTCAATCGGATCCGGGCCCGGTTGGAGGATCCCACGGGGAACTTGGAGGTTGTTCACGAGGACCTGGCGAAGTTTATCCGAACCTACCCCAGAGGGGCTTATGTGGAGGAGGCTATAACGATTCTGGAGGACCTTCCCGCGATGTTGGAGGAACTGGATGCCCGGGAACTTTTTGCCAGGCTGGATGAAGCGTCCGGCGCACTGGGGGAACGGATATCCCTGATCGAGGAATTCTTGAATCGACATCCCTCGGGAGCCTATGCGGAACTCGTCCGAGAGCGCCTCCGAGAATTGCATCAAAGTGTGGAGGACGGGGATTTCCAACGGGCATTGTCCCAGGCTGAACAAGGACCTGAAGCAAAGAAGAGGGCGTTGGAGGAGTTTCTGGAGTCTTACCCCGAAGGCCGGAATGCAGCCGCCGCTCGATCTATGATCGAAAACTTCCCGAACGAATATGCGGACCTTGTAAAGGAACGACTGAGTGAAGTCCAAGCACGGGAGGACTGGACGAAATGTCAGGAAATATGTTTGTCTTTTGTGAAGCGGTTTCCTTCCCATCCGGCGACATCCTATTTCAGGTCCATGGTGATCCGTTGCGAACGTTTGGATATTACCGCCAAGTCCGGTTCGCGACCTGATGACATGATTCGGGCCTATGACGCCTTTGTGAGAAAGTACCAAGAGGGGCCGGAAGTGGAGGAGGCGCGCCGGCAAAGAGACCTGCTTACGGGAGAAGAGGAGGATCGCGTCTGGGTATCCGTTCTTTCGTCCATCGAGAAGGATCCTGGAAATGTATCTGTTGTCGAGGGGTTTCTGCAGAATTACCTTCGTGCATATCCGGCGGGCAAGTATTCGGATGAAGCTCGTAATCGACTGGTTTCCCTGAAGAACGCGGAGCAGAAGCGTGCACAAGCGGAGAACTGGCTGTCGGTGAAGAACCGGAGTCTGGAAAGCGGGTCCGTAAGCGAAGGATTGATCATCCTGGAGGAGTTCCTGCGCGAACATCCTTCGGGTCCCTACACCCAGGAGGCTATATCCCAGATCGTTGCCTTGGAATTGCAGCGATTCAAGAACGCAGCGCCACTCCCTTCCGGAGAAGAACCCTACGTGGTGCATCTCTCGGACGGGACCAGCCTTTCGGGGACTCTGACGAAAACCCATGACGGCAGGGTGGTTCTGAGAGACGCCGCCGGAGACCGGTACTTCCTGAGTCCCGAAAAGATCTTGAGAACGGACCTATCACCCCAAGGAGCCCTGATGAGGGAATATAACGCCAGACTGGAACGGGTGGATCCGACGGTTCCAGGTTCCTTCAAGAGCCTTGCGGGATGGGCCGATCAAAGCGGCTTTCGCGCCAGGGCTCTTATGTGCCGGGTTCTGGCGGCCTATCTTGATCCAACAGACCGGGAATCCACGGAAATTCTGCGGAAGGCGGGGTTCACCTATGTCCATGGGAGATGGAAATCCCGGGATTCCCTCTGGCGATAAGTTTCCTCGCCCTGATAATAGACACCGCTCGGCGGGTGGTTTCCCCGGACAGGGCCGGAGGATCCTGAGCCGGCTCAACATCCACCCCTTCTGTGTGCGATGGCTGCTGTAGACGATCCCCCTGATGTATCGTCTTACGCCCGCCTCAATGTGTTTTTTCCGCTTGAGTTGCTTCCTAACCTCCTCTCCCTACAGGGTTTTCCCCGTCCTCGAATCGGGCAATCGTTGGCCAATCCCTTCTTTTGAGTGTATATTGATTGAATAAGGCTGTAGGTGGGTTCAGAAAGCGGCAAGCGGCAGGCCGGTGTAATTCCTTGAGCAAGGGTTTCTCATGGAGGCATCCAAGGTCTCGGGTACGGGTGTCGGTGTTCCCTACTGCGCCGGATACAATTACCTCTACATAAAAGCCAACGGGGACGTACGTTGCTGGTGCGGCAGCGGGGAGCGGGTGGTCCTGGGGAGTCTTCTCTCCGGGAGTATCGAGGATTTCGTTTCGGATGTCGTCAACGGTCCTTTGCAGCGGAGAATACGGAGAGCGTTTCTCAAAGGTTCCGTGCCCTTTGATGAGTGTCGAGTCTGCGAACTCTTTTCATGGAACGTCCCTTTGGATGCGTGGAGCGAGCTTTCCGATACGGATACGTGCCGGGTGCGCGGTCTGGGCATCCTTCAAGTGGAGCCGTCTTTTTTATGCACGCTGGACTGTCCCATGTGTGTCCGAAAAGGGGAGCGCCCCGCCGTTCAGAGGCCGCCCTACGTGCTTCCGGTGGAAGTGTTTCAACGCTTGGTGGCGGATTTGGCCGTACATACGATGCCGGTCCGCGAGTTCTCCTTTTGCGGAAGGGGAGAGCCTTTTCTGAATCCGCATCTGCTGGACCTGGTGCGGTGGATCAAAGACCGCCTGGACACCCGCGTGACCATTATCACCAATGGGAACTTCGACTTCGATTCCGGAATTGTGACATCGGGCCTGGACAGAATCGAGATATCCTGGGATGGGACCACGCCGGGGTCCTACAGAAAATACCGTATCAACGGCAACTTCGACCAGGTGGTTCGGCTCACGGCGGACATCTCCCGATACAAGCGTGCAAACGCCCTTTCCAGACCCTGGCTGGTCCTTAAATACATCTTGTTTTCCTGGAACGATTCTTTGGAGGAACTGCATGGCCTGGCAGAGATGGCGGATGCGTTGGAAGTGGACGAGATCTTGTTCGTATGTACGGATACCCTGGGGCGCTCCCGTCGGTACTCGCCCGAGAGCATACGAAACCTGCTTTCGGGGGATCTTGTACGTGACCGGGTGCATTTCCCGAAGGTACGTACCTTGCAAGCCAAGAGCGCGCTGGGTCTGGGCCGATTTCTGTACGGGTGGCGCCTCATCCTGGATACCGCCCTCGATTCCTTGAAAATCGAGGGATGGTTCCTGGATTCTCAGGAAACGGAACGTATGAGGGCGGGAAGGATTTACCTGGACGGCGAGGCTTTGGGAGGACTCAGACCCAACTTGCCGAGTTGGGACTTGGTACGCAAGCATCATTGCGAAGCCGTATGGTCCGTTGATCCGTGCATTCGTTTTGAAGGTTTCCTCCCGCTGCAACTCCTGAAGGAAGATTCCAAAGCGGTTTCCCTCCGAATACGGACCACGGAAAACAGGCTGCTGCATTTGGGGGAAAGAGACATCGCCGGGGGCGGGATTTCCTGATGGCCCGTCGGCGGGAGGTATCCAGGGATTTATGGAATTCACGAAGGCCATCCATCCCGACCGGGTCCGATTTCTGAATGATCGCCCGGTCCGGCGTGGACGATACGTATTGTATTGGATGCAGCAATCGCAGCGGGCCGAAATGAATCATGCGCTGGAATACGCTGTGCAGCGCGCCAATGAGATGAAACTCCCGCCCGTGGTGGTATTCTGTCTGATGGACGATTATCCGGAAGCGAACCTTCGCCATTACCGCTTCATGATCGAGGGCCTCGGGGAAACCCGTAGGTCGTTAAATGAACGGGGCATCCGATTCCTTATGCGACGGGGAAGTCCTCCCCAGCCCGTATTGGATATGAGCCGGGATGCGGCGCTTCTTGTTTGTGACCGGGGATATTTGCATCACCAGAGAGTCTGGAGGGACGTGGTGTCTCAGCGAGCCCCATGTCCTGTGTTCCAGGTGGAATCGGACGTGTTGGTTCCCGTGGAGGTGGTTTCGCAGAAGGCCGAATACGCGGCTCGGACATTCCGGCCCAAGTTTTACGCCCACGTGGAGGAGTTTGGGTATGGGCTCGACCCAACGACGGTTGAACGGGATTCCTTGACATGGAATAGGGAAGATCCCTCTTTGGACAACTTGGATGCGGTGATTGCTCAACTGCATGCGGATTCGAATGTGGCTCCCGTGCCGCGCTTTTTTCAGGGGGGAACTCTAGAGGCGAAAAGACGCCTGGATGCCTTTATCAAGACCGGGTTGTCTCCCGGTACCACGCCAACCGAAACCAGCCGCAGACGAACGATGTGTCCGCTATGAGCCCATATCTGCACTTCGGACAGATCTCTCCCGTCTACATTGCACTTGCCGTTCGGGGACACGGAGTCCCTCAGGACGAAAACCGGCGGAGCTTTTTGGAGGAATTGTTGGTGCGGCGTGAACTCGCACACAATTTCGTGTACTTCAATCCAAATTACGCCTCCTACGACGGGCTACCGGAATGGGTTCGAAAAACTTTGGAAGAACATGCTGCGGACAGCAGGCCGTACCGGTATTCAAAGGAGGATCTGGAGACGGCCCGCACACACGATTTCTACTGGAATGCCGCCATGACCGAGATGCGGGAAACGGGCTACCTGCACAACAGCATGCGAATGTACTGGGGTAAGAAGATCCTGGAGTGGGTCGGTAACCCGCGAGAGGCCTTCCGAACCGCCTTGGAGTTGAATAATCGGTATTTTCTGGATGGCCGGGACCCCAACTCATACGCCAATATCGGGTGGATCTTCGGCCTGCATGACCGGCCCTGGAAGGAACGGCGCGTCTTCGGTAAGGTGCGGACCATGACGGCGAAAGGGTTGGAGCGGAAATGCGATATCCGGGCCTATGTGCGTAAGGTTGCGCAGATAACGCGGAAGTCCGGGGCGGTGTAACAGTGAAAAACGCGATCTGCTTCGTTGCGCTTCATCCTTCGTCATTGCGGTGTACTGGTTGTACGCCTCATTACTCAGGATTCGCGCGCCTTGTATCTCATCGTTTTTGAACAGCCTGCCCGAAATGCTGTTTTTCGGTGGGCTGGTAAGAGAATGCTCGGCGTTTCGAACGACTGACGAAACGCTTTTCTGTATCCATCAACAGGTTCAGCGAATTGTGTCCATGAATGTCCGAACTCTCTTCCGAGATCAACCGGGCGCCTCGGCGGACTCTCGGCGCGGGGGCCGTCGAGGCGCCCGTGCTCTCCGGATCGTACCGGCGGTCGGCGGCGTGCTCCTGTGCGTTGCCGTTCTTGCTTCTTTAGCGATCTACCGGCCTCGGATCTTCCTTCCAGTCCTGCAGGACATCGCCCGCCGTCAAGGATATCAACTGGAAATCGAAGACGTGCATGTTTCTATGCGGCCGTTTCAGGTGAAGCTGGGTCCGTGGAGTCTGGAGCCGCTTGGGGGGACGGCGCGTGCGAATTTGTCGAAGGTTCCGGAGGGTAAGGTTTCTTTTCGTTCGGAGGGAGTCGTCTGCGTCCTGGATGTGCGCGCCGTATTTTCCGGTAAGCCTTGGATCCGGCTCCTGGAAGTGGAGAATCCACAGCTTGAAGTGCGGTCTTCGGGGCACAGGAATGAAGCCCCTGGATTCGAACGTCTCAAGGAATGGGAGGAATTCCTTTCCCGCGTGGGGCAATTGGGAGTGCGTGGCGGATTCGCGCGCGTGGCGACTCCTGAATGGGCGGTGACGGCCTCGAGCCTGGAAGCGGTTATGGTCCCCGGAGGAGCGGAGGACGCCAGGGTATTGGACTTCAATGTCGGTCTTTACGCGAGACGTCACCCGGAAAGAGCCGTCGGCTCCATGGGTTCCGAGACGATGGAGTTCGAAGCCCGAATCTTCGGCCGCGCCGAACGGCTGCCGGCGGGTGCGGTGACCGCATCCGTGGAGATCGCCTCCGGGCGCTTGGAAGCTTCCAATGCCGGCGCTGATCTTAAGGCCTCCGTCCGGATGAAGATCGAGAATCAGGTATTGGTGGTGGAAGATCTCTCCGTTGCGGCTTCTCGGGTTTGGTTTTTTTCGCCGGATGAGGCCATGGAGCCACTGGAGGAATTGGTATTGCAGGGAGAAGGGGTTTTATCGCTCTCCGGGATGACCTTCGAGGTCCCGCGCTTGCGCGTTTTTGTGCCGGGACTCCTGGAACTGGCGGCAGGCTTTCGGGGGACCTTGCCCGCTCTTGACTATCCGGAATTCCACGCGGATGTAGAGGGGCGGATTCTTCAGACGAAGGATTTGATGGGAAGGATGAGACACCTGCTACCCCCCTTCCTGCAGACCGTCTCCCTGACCGGGGAGATCCCCTTTTCCGGTTCTGTGGAACGTACGGAGGGAAGGACGGCCGTTTATGGACGCGGCGCCGCTCGGGAAGTATCTCTTGAGGAGCGGGAACTGGGCCTGGATTGCGTGGTTGCCGGAGGTTGGAGCTTAAAGGGGGAGGCGCCCGGATCCTTTGAGGTATTCGGGGACGTATCCGCGGAGGGAACTTTAAGGACGGAATGGGTCCAGGTTGAAGCAGGGCGCGTTGCCGCGCGATTTGCCGGACCATGGAATCGGCCCGTGTTCGAACGAGTGCGTGCGGAAATCAGCCGAGGCGGACTGCTGGTCGATGAAAAGGTGATTCCTCTGGATGGTCTGGTCGGCGAAGCGTCTTTGGAAATGGACGAGAAGGACAGGGTTCGCTTGGAGGGCCTGGTCATACAAGTGGCGGAGGTCGGGAGCATTCGGGGAACGGTTTCTTTCCGGCCGTCGAATCCCGTTCGGGGCATCGCCCTTCTCGATACGGATCCCATCCATGTGGATTCCGTCCTCCGACTCCTGACGGAGATCGGTGTGATCCAGGAAGCGCCGCAAGGCCTGTCGGGCAAGACATCCCTTCATCTTCACCTGGAGAATGAGAAGGGGCGGCCGGAACTGGATTTTCGGGCAACGTTTTCCGAATTCGGATTTGTTTTCTCCGGCGGCGAGTGGATAGGCTCGGATGGCGGCGGCGCATTGGGCATTCACCTCGTACTGGAGGAAGGCGGTCCCTTCGACATGGATTTCTCTCTCGATAGGGGAGAAATGCTGGCGGGGACGCAGTACTGGGCTTTCAAAGAAAGGCCGTTGTCGCTGAGGGTCCGTGGAAAACTCGGCGTTCAGGGAACACTCCGGGAACTATGCTCGGAACTGGAGTTGGCCGGTTTGGGTCGTCTGAAGACGGTCGGCGGCTGGGTTGGAAGAGAACATGGAACGTGGAACTATGGGGGCCGCGTCAGTCTGGAGGAAGCGCATCCGGCTGCCTGGGCGGATATTCTATTGGTACAGCCCTTTTTGATTTCGCACCCGGATCTCGAAGATCTCCGTGCCGACGGGCGTGTTGCTATGGACCTGCTCTTCTCAGGAAAAGACGGGCAGGTGGAGATCCTGGGGACGTTGGGTCTCGAGGAGGTCCATGTATCGTATCCTGCCATGGGAATTCATGTGGAGGGTTTGGAACTGGATTTGCCGGTTCGTTACCGATGGGGATCAAACCTCGTGAATTCCGGAGGGAACACGTTCGACGGCTGGGGTCGTCTCACCTGCCGGACCTGCTTGTACCGTTCCAATCAACTTGCGGTGGATCTGGCCGTTTCCATGAAGTCGAACACGCTGTATAGTCGCGGCCATCTATCGTTTCCCGTATTGGGGGGGCGGTTGGTTCTATCGGATGCGGAGGTGTACGAACCGTTCTCCCGAGATGTTCGGACGGAGCTTCGGGTAGTGTTGAGGGATCTGGATCTGGGAGAGATTCGGACGGAAGGAGCCGGGATGCAAGGAACGTTGCAGGGTGATTTCGACTCGGTACGGATCACGACCCAGAGATTGGATGTCGAAGGGATCCTGCACGGCTCCTTTTTCGGCGGTCGACTTTCGGGGGAAGGGTTCTTTGTGGACAGGCCCTTTTCCTCCGCGCGTGTCTTTGGTCTGGAAACGCTCCGGGTCCATCTTCTGGACTTGGAGCCGTTGAGTGCTTCGCTGGGTGCGGGACGTATTACCGGACGGCTGAATTTGGAGGTGGACGGAGTTCAGGTTGCCTACGGGGAGCCGCAATCCTTCGTCCTTACAGCCGAGTCCGTTCCGGTACGGGGAGTTTCCCAAGTCATGAGCATGGAAGCGGTGGATTCCTTGTCCGTATTAGGAACCGGGGAGGGGACCTCGGGACTGGGAACGGCTCTGTTTGCTTCCTTCTTCAACGAATTCCGCTATGGTAAGCTAGGCATACAATGCAGTCTGAACAACGACGTATTCCGATTGAGGGGTTTGATCCGGGATAACGGCGTGGAATACTTGGTCAGGAAACCCCCTCTTTTCGGCATCAATGTAATCAACGGAAATCCCGACAACCGGATTTCGTTCCGAGATATGATGCAGCGCCTCCGGAGAATCTCGGGGCCCGGCGCCGGATGATCAGGATTTCCAAAACGATGGGGAGAATGTCCATGATTCGGGTATTGGGAGTGCTTTGGTCGATCGCTTTGGTTTTCGTGACTTCATGCGTCACGGTGAACATCTATTTCCCGGCCGCCGAAGTAAATCGAGCGGCGGAGCAGATTGTGGATGACGTTTACGGGAAACCCGGAAACCCAGCCGGTTCTTCCGGAGAAGAACAAGGGCAAAGGTGGGTTGGGCGGGCGTTGGCCGCCGCTCTGGAACCGTCCAACGCATATGCTCAGGAAGACATTACGGTGACCAATGCCGTGATCCGTGGCTTGCAGGAGCAACTGGCGGCAAACCATCAGAACCTCATACCTTTCTATGAGCAAGGAAACGTGGGTATAGACAAGAACGGATACCTGACCCTGCGGGATACAGGCGCTCTGCCCATGGCTCAGCTGGCCGCGCTCAGGAGGCTGACCGGCACGGACAACTCCCTGAGAAGGCAGCTTTATCTCGAGGTGGCCAAAGCATTGAACCTGCAGATGGACCAAGTGGACCGGGTGGAAAGAGTTTTTGCGGCCAAGTGGAAAGAGAAAGCCGCATCCGGTTGGTGGATCCAGGAGGATGACGGCAATTGGCGCAGTAAGTGATCCCGATGCCGTCCGCTTCTAATCGTCTGAGTGGGATGCATTGCAAAAGCGAGGGGAACCGTCTTCAAAAGGTTTCCCCTCGCGTAAGGCTCCTATGATCAGATTACCGGACTACGGCCGGAGGTCATGGATTGCGAAGGCAATTCAGTCCTGACATCATGTGAATGCTATCACCGGTTTGATTATACCGTCTTCCTTAGTGTCCATCATCCAGAACGCTTTTTCGATCTCATCGAACGTGAAGCGGTGCGTGGTCAGCTTGGTGGGATCCACCCGGCCGGTTTGAATGAGTCTCAAGAGCCGAGTCATTCGTTCATTCCCTCCGGGACACAGCAGGGTTTTGATGGTTTTCTCGGCCATGCCGACACCCCATTCCATTCGGGGAATGTTCAGATATTCCCCTTCGCCGTGATACCCGATGTTCGAGATGGTGCCCCCGGGGCGCGTTACCTTGATACAATTCTCAAATGTGATCTGTGCGCCGAGGGCTTCCATGGCGGAGTCCACTCCCTCGCCGTCCGTGAGATTTATGATTTCTTGCACCACGTCCACTTCTTTGTAATTCAGGACTACATCGGCGCCGTATTCCCGCGCCAGCTCCATTCGCATGGGCACGCAGTCCACGGCGATGACGAGTCCCGCTCCCAACAGGCGCGATCCCACGGTAACCATCAACCCCACTGGGCCTTGGCCGAACACCGCTGCGGAGCCGCCCAAAACGATATCCGCGTTTTCAGCGCCCTTGAATCCCGTTGACATCATGTCCGTCGTGTAGCAAGCCGCTTCGTCCGAAACGCCTTCGGGGATCAATGTGAGGTTGGCGTCTGCATCGTTCACGTGGAAATATTCCGCCATATTTCCATCCTTGACGTTGGCGAACTTCCATCCGCCGAGGGGTTGGCTGCATTGGGAGGTGAACCCGCGCTGACAATTGTGGCAGGTGTAACAGGGGGTGATGGCGTTGACCACGATGCGGTCACCCGGTTTGAAATTCTTGACCTCACTGCCCACTGTCTGAACGATGCCGCATGCTTCGTGCCCTAATGTGATGTTTTCGCGTTCCCCGATAGCCCCTTTGACCGTATGGACGTCCGATGTGCATACCAGCGCCGTGGTGGTCTTGATTACCGCATCGTTGACGCCGGGTTCCGGGATCGGTTTCTCCATGAATCCCACCTCGCCGATACGCTTCATCACAAACGCCCTCATCGTTCCCGCCATGGATTTCCTCCTGCTTCTTTTAAAAAGGATGATATCCAAGAGAACTCGGATTCGTCCATGTTCTTCAGCACTCCATTAGCTGATCGGGTCGCGAGCCTTATAGGCTGATTAAAAACATACTAACCGAATGAAGATCTATCGTATATCCGTGTGAACCCTCATTTAAGCCTCCTGTCCTGGGTGGGTCGCGGGAGAATCCCACAGGGAATCCCACAGAGAATCCTGGGGGATTGTCCCGTTGGTGAAACGGACATAACCGGGGGCCGTATGGGCGGCTGGAAAACGGATGAGGCGGGTCACCTCGACGATTCGAAGAGAATGAGGGGCTTGATGATGTTGTCTCGTTTCGTGGCCATCATTTCGAACGCGGTGTCGATTTCGTCGAAGAAGAAGGTATGGGTGGTCAGTCGGGTAGGATCCACTCGTCCGGTTTCGATCAGTTTCAGCAGTCGTTTCATGCGTTCATTGCCACCGGGACAGAGCACGGTTCGAATGGTCTGTTCTTTCATACCCATGCCCCAGGCCGCCCTTGGAATATCCACCGTGCCGCCGTCGCTGTGGATTCCCAGGTTCACGATGGTACCTCCCGGACGGGTAAGTCGAATACAGGAATCGAAGGCCATTTGGGAACCTATGGCTTCGATGGAGGAATCGACTCCGATTCCTCTCGTGATTTCCATGAGTTCGTCCTCGGGATCCACTTCCGTGAAATTGACGGCGAAATCCGCGCCGTAATACCGCGAAAGGGCCAGACGGTTGGGCCGTTTATCCACGGCGACGATCAATCCGGCCCCGAGGAGACGGGCGCCGGCCGTGGCCATGAGCCCCACAGGTCCTTGAGCGAAAACGACCACCGTTCCCCCCAGGGGGATGCGCGCCATTTCCGCGCCCATGAATCCCGTGGACATCATGTCCGTCGTATAACAGGCCGCTTCGTCGGAAATGGTCGGCGGTATGAGCGCCAAGTTGGCGTCGGCATCGTTTACGTGAAAATATTCGGCGAAGGTGCCATCCTTGATGTTCGAGAATTTCCACCCCCCCAAGGCCTCATGGCACTGTGAGGGAAACCCTCTCTGACAATTGACGCACCGAAAGCAGGGGGTGATGGCATTGACGGCCACACGATCGCCCTCCTTGAACGAGTGAACTTCTCGTCCCACTTGATACACCACGCCGACGGCCTCGTGTCCGATGGTCAGGTCCCTGCGCATTCCCAAGGAGCCGTTGACGGTATGGCAATCCGTGGTGCATACCAGGGCGGCGGTCGTTCGGACCACGGCATCCCTGGGTCCGGGCATGGGGATCGGTTTTTCCATGAAGTCGACCTCGCCGATGCCTTTCATCACAAAGGCTTTCATGGTCGTCATGCCGGAGTTCATATCGATCTCTTATTCCCCCCAAGATCGGATATCGATGATTCCGAGTCTCGCGGCGTACTTGACCAGATCCACTACGTTGTCCAGCCCCAACTTCTCCATGATTCGAGTTCTGTGGTTTTCCACGGTCTTCGGACTGATGAACAACTCGGAAGCGATTTGCTTCGTGGATAGTCCCCTGGCCACCAAGCGCATGACCTCCTGCTCTCTGGGAGTAAGGCGCTCGTAGTTCTCGTCTGAAGCAGTCACCCGGCCGTCCTCCTGTTCCAGGAGAAACTGTACGATTTCTTCCAGTACCGTGTGGTCGAAATAGTAGTGACCCTCTAGAACCGTTCCTAATGCTTTCAGGAGAATGCCCGGAGTCGAGTCCTTGATGATGTAGCCCACCGCTCCCGCGCGGATGGCTTTTACCACGAAATCCATCTTGGAGTACATACTTATGATCACCACTTTGGCCGAAGGCACAATGTCAAGGATCAATCGGGTGCCTTCGATGCCGTTGTCGTCCGGCAGGGCTATGTCCATGAGGACGAGTTCGGGGCGGAGTTTCTCGGCCTGTTCACAAGCCTCCTGAACGGATCCCGCCTCTCCGGCTACCACAAATGAGGGATTCTGCCTCAGGAGGACTTTGAGTCCTTCCCGGAACAGGGTGTGATCATCGACCAGAAGAATGGTTCTCGTGTCGACCGGATGTCCATCCCTGGGATTCATTGTGCCGCCGAGACGCCCGAGAACGCGATCTCCGGCGTTGTGTTCGTCCTTGATTGCATGTGGGTTGCACCTTTCCGCGTACCCGGATTCACGCTGCGGGCTCGTGCGGGGGAAAAATCACATGTCCCGGCCTGCCAAGTGACCTCACCGCGCCTTACTCTTCGATGTCGGCAATTTCGACATCTCATCGCTTCTCACCAACCTGCCGAAACCCCGCTTTTTCAACAGGCGGATAGTGGGGAACCTCAATGTGGATCTGGGTGCCCTGTGCCCGGTTGGAGCGTATATTCATGGTTCCGTTCAGGAGAGCCACCCGCTCTTTCATACTCCAGATTCCCATGCAGCTTCCCATAGATGTGCCGCAGGTTAGGCTCTCCGGATCGAATCCCTTGCCATTGTCTTCGATTCTGAGGATGAGATGGGGATAGGAGTATACCAATCGAATCAAAGCGTATGTGGCCTCGGAATGTTTGACGATATTATTCAGTCCTTCCTGGATCAACCGATAAAGGGCGATCTTGGCGTCAAAATCCAATTTGAGCGGCTCGATGCCCGCGGCTTTAAAGTCAATTTCGACGCCGCATATTTGGGCTACGTTTTTACACAAATTATGAATGGTTCTCGTAAGTCCTAAAGTATCCATGGATGTTGGGTGAATGTTCAGTACCATCTTTCGTACATCATCCATAATAGTATGCAAGGAATCCGATAGCACTTTAACCTGGGGTTCCAATTCTCTTCTGGGGATCGGGAGATCGCGGCAAAATGTTGAAAGCTGGATATTTAAGGAATAGAGTTTTTGCGCCAGATGGTCGTGGAGGTCGCGTGCGATACTGTTCCGTTCCAACTCCTGGGCTCGAAGCAATTGTTGGGACAACATTCGGATTTGTTCCTCTGCCTGTTTGCGCACCGAGATGTCCCGCATGTAGCTGATGGTTCCCGTGGTTCGACCCTCTTGATCCTTCAGGAAGGCGCTGGAAATCAACAAGGGAACTGTGCTGCCGTCCGGGCGTTGGGCCTCGAATTCGTAGTTCGAAGTGGGCGTGTGATCCAACGTAAACTGAAATATATCGGTATCTCCGCTTGATCCGTGCTTCATGACATCGCTGATGAGCATTCCGACGAGCGCGTCGTGGCGTGTTTGAAGCAGTTCTTCAGCACCCGCATTTATGTAGGTTATGACTCCAGCCTCGTTGGTCACCACAATAGCGTCCATACAGCTCTCGAGAAGGCTCTCCAAATAATTCTTGATACTTATGATGTCTTTCATCTCGGTTATGTCCCGAACGATTCCCTCTATGGCTGTGGGAACATCCTTATCGTTCCTGAGAACAATCCATCGATCATGCATCCAGCGGAGAACACCATCACTGGTAACGCACCTGTATTCGGACTCGTCTCCGTCCCTATTGTCCGATAAGCTGGACTCTATCCTGCGTTTCAACTTCTGCCGATCTTCTGGATGAATACGTTCCATTACAGAATCCGTCGTAACGATGTCCTTGCATGGATGGCCGAACATCTTTATGAAGGAAGGATTGGTATAGACGTACTTATTGATGGAAAGATTGAAATTGTAAATACCGTCCTGGGTCCGATTGGACAAGCTGTAGAACCGTTTCTTGGATTCATGCCAGGCCTCGATCATTTCCCGGTATTCCCGAAATTCCTTTTTGAGTGCGATATATCGGTTCTGCAGTTCCTGGTAAGACAGGGATTCATCCATGGCGGTACCTCCGCACCGGAATGGCGCCCGAGGGGCGCTGGTGTTCGATGAAAGACCCGAATCACGGGTAGTGAGGAACACCTGCACTTCAAGGGAAAATGCCGTCTCAACAGGCTGTTGAAAAACGCGATCTGCTTTCACGCCTTTGGCGTGACGCTTCCTCCTTCGTTATTGCGGCGCACATTATGTACGCCTCATTTCTCAGGATTCGCGCGTCTTGCATTTCATCGTTTTTGACCAGCCTGCTCGAAATGCGATTTTTCAACGGGCTATTAAACAGTAGCACCCGCCACGCTTTAATTTCAACACACAGCTGTGCTGAAATCCGGATCCGGCGGAGGTCGTGAACACGGCGGAGAAAGGCCCGTGGCTTCCGGTATCCGATAATTTACTTATGCAAGATCAATAAGTTATCCGTGATCCAACGCGCCGGATCTCTCCCCTTGGTTCCTCTCGCATTGACCTCGTATAATGTATACGATAGACTAAATCCAATCGATGCCGATGCAGACGGGACTCCACCCGGAAGGGGAAACCGAACGGGGGCGGGTCTTCAGAGGACCCGTCGGGATTACCCATGGGTGGCCGGATTTCGGAATCCTGATTTGCCGCGGCAGCGCCCTTCCTTCATTTTGTTGCTCATGAATGGGACGGCGGGAACACCGCCGGTTTCTGAAATCCAAGCGGAAACACGTTTATGGGCGGTGTTTCCGCGGGAGGACGGACATGCATCTTGCCGAAGGCATTATCACCGGGGTTCCCGCGGCGGTTTATACCGGAGCGGGTGTGGGGCTCGTGGCGTGGGGGGTTCGGAGGATGCAGCGGCTCATCCGTGAGTACCCGGAAAAAAAGGCCTTGTTCGGGATGGGGTGCGCCATAGTCTTCTTTATGTCCCTGGTGCCCATACCGGCCTTCACGGGCACATGCACTCATCCTTGCGGTACTCCGCTGGTGGCCATCTTGTTCGGCCCGGCCGTGGGCACGGCGTTGGCAGGGATGAGTCTGCTGCTGCAAGCGGCGTTTTTCGCTCACGGCGGGTTTTCCACGTGGGGCGCCAATGTGGTGGCTCTGGGGTTCTTCGGAAGCGTGTTCGGCTGGGGGACCTTCCGGCTGGCCCGAAGGGCGGGCTTGCCGTTGTGGGCCGCGGGAGGACTGGGGGGACTGGTGGGGGATGGTATGGTATACGCGTCATCGGGTTTCATCCTGGGCGCCGCCCTTTCCATGGCGCCTTCTCCCCAATACGGCCTTACCGGATATCTGATCGCCATTTACTCCGCTTATCTCCCGACTCAAATTCCCATCGGCGTTGCCGAGATGGTGGTTACGGGACTCGCGCTCCATTATGCCTATAAGCAACGGCCCGAAGTATTGGAGGATTTAGGCGTAGTATCTCCCGCGCTTCGGCGGACCGCGGCCGGAGGTTCATCGACGCTGGGACTGTTTTTTCTTGCGGTATGCATCGCCACGGGATGGTCTCTCCAGCCCCGAGAGGCGTCCGCCGCCGGTCTGATTCCGCAGGAAGGTCCAAAAAGCGTTTTCACGGTGGAAAGCAATGCCCTGCCGGCGCCCGGGGTCTTCAGCGGAATGGATGAGGCGGTCAACGAGCACCTGGCTGAGGAGGCCGGCATTACCGTCAGGGAGCCTTACCTGAATTTTGAAGAACTGGGAGACCTGTGGAACGCCTTGCTTTTATTGGCCGGTGGTGTCTGCGGCTTCATTTTGGGCCGGTTTGGATATCTGCTCTGGGGTCGACCTCGGGGATCCATTACTGATGAATCGACCAGACGTGCGGAAATACGCACGATGAGCGTACCTCGATGAGACAGGAGGGCTTCTCCACACGCGCCTGGGATGCCTTTCGCGCGTCCGCAATTCCGGATGAGGGACCTGACGGGTCCTCACACAGAGGTGTGTATCGCTGGGACCCTCGCCTGAAGCTGTTTCTGCTGGTTTTTGCCGTAGCACTGAACGTGGGTCTGGCCCGGATAGAATTGTCCATCTTTTTGTTTTTCCTGGCTGTCACCATGGCCGTGTGGTCCCGGATTCCCCCCCGTCACTTCTTGTTCTTCCTGATTGCTCCCGCTTGGGCGACCCTCGTGGTATTCCTGGGATTTTCGGTTGGGTTCGGCGTGACGCCGGTCCTATCCCTCGGGCCGTTCACTCTCTATGAGGAAGGCTTGCTTCAGGGAGCCTCCGCAGCGGCCCGGGTGGCGTGCGATATGGCGTGGATGGCGCTGGTGTTTCTTACCACGCCGTTCATGCGGGTTCTGGAGGCCCTTCGGTGGTTCCGAATTCCGGCGGCCGTTACCGAAACACTGGCCACAGCATACCGCTACGCATTCCTGCTCGCGGATGAATTCCGCAGAATGCGGATGAACGCTGGATCACGGGGCGGCCTGCAGGGCTTTCCAATGAAAGCCAAGACTTCTGGGATGATCGTCGCCCAGATTGTGATGAGAGCCTATGACCGTGCGCACCGGATTCATTCAGCCATGGTTTCAAGGGGGGCCCAGGCGGTCCCCGTTCCCGGAAGCCGGTCGGCTCATCCCGAGATCGGCGAATGTCCCAACGCGTGTGATGTGTCTCCCATGCTTCGGGAAGAATGCGACCGGGTGATCCGATGCGAGCACCTTACGTATGCCTATCCCGGTAAAGGACCCATGGCCATCCAGGATGTGAGCTTTGAAGTCCGTCGTGGCGAAGTGGTTGCTGTCTGCGGGCACAACGGGTCAGGCAAGACCTCGCTGCTGAAACTCCTTGCGGGTATTCTGGCGCCCGTTGCGGGGGATGTGTATCTGTCCGGAAAGCGGGTGGATCGGAAGTGGCGAAACGAAGCGTTTCGGCACGTTGGAATCCTTTTCGAGGATCCCAACGACCAGTTGTTCTGTACCCATGTGCGGGAGGATGTGGCTTATGGACCCCGGAACCTGGGTCTCGATTCCGCGGAGGTGGACCGGTTGGTCCACACCTCCATGGAATTGATGCAGATTTCCCATTTGGCGGACCGGCCGATTCACAGGCTCAGCCACGGAGAAATGAAACGGGTGGGCCTGGCCGGCCTCATTGCCATGCGGCCCCCCGTGGTGCTTCTCGATGAGCCCACCGCAGGTCTGGATCCGGCTTCTTCCCGAGAATTAACCGATCTTATCCGGCACCTGAACGAGCATCATGGATATACGTTCGTGATTGTTACTCATGCGGTGGACTTGGCGCCCATGATCGCTACCCGGGTGATTCTATTGAAAAACGGTCGGATTGCCGCGGACGGCCCTTTGAGAGCAGTGCTGACGGACGCCGCGTTGCTCGAAGAATCCGGGTTGGAACCTCCGTTACTGACCCGTCTTTTTGAACTTCTGGGCGGGCATGCCGCGGAGTTGAACGGAACTCCGCTCACGGTGTACGAGGCGGCGGCGGTTCTGAGTCGTCGTCTCCGTTTTGCGGAGCAAGGGTTTCATGAGCTGTGCGATGGGAAGGCCTCGCGGAGTCTCCAGGCAGGTCATAGGCGCACTATGGGGCGCTGAAGGTCTCATGCGGGGTGGGGACGAAGTGGATGGGTCGGGGTTCTTCTTGGATCCCACCCTGTGATCGGATTCAACGGAGCGCCCACCGACCGGCTTCCGGAAACGGAGGGTGGAAGACATGGAGCGGGCATGAAAATCACGCAAGTGGCCGGGTTTCTTGGATGTGGGAAAACCACTCTGCTGTTGAAGCTCTCCAAAGTGCTGGCGGGAGACGGTGTGTACAAGGTGGCGCTGGTGGTGAACGAGATCGGGGAAATCCCGGTGGACGGAAAGGTCATGGAAGAAAGCGGCATGCGCCTCAAGGACATCGGGGGGGGCTGTATATGTTGCGAGGTCGCGACTACGTTTGCCAAGACGGTGTATGCGCTCTACAAGGATTTCAAGCCGGACCATGTCCTCGTGGAACCTACGGGTGTGGCGATTCCCCACCAGGTGAAGGCGGCCGCCCGGATGAGCGGAAGAGATGCGCGGATTTCCATGGGGCCCGCCATTGTTCTCTTTGACGCCACCCGGCCCGCGGAACTCCTGGACATGGATATGCTGGGAAGACTGGTCACCAACCAGGTGACGGATGCCGATGTGATCGCTGTGAGCAAGATCGACGCCGTAGCCGAAGACGGATTGGAGGATACGGAAGCAAGGGTGCGGGAACTCAACCCCCATGCGGAACTCGTTCGTCTCTCCAGTTTCACCGGAGAAGGCATGGACCGGCTCAAAGACGTCATTCTTTCGTGGGAGGAGTGATTCCATGACAGACCCTATGAACACGGAGAAGGGGTGTTATACGGAACACGGCGTAAGCGGCTATGGTGTGGCGGTCAAGCTGACCCACGAACATCCCAAAGATGAAGGGTTTATTCGATCCATGGCCGAAGAGATGATGCATTCCATTGCGGAGAAATGCATGGAACGGGGCGCTCGATGCATCGGCCACATCAAGTCTCATGTGATGACGGAAGCCGGCGCGATCAAAGCGGATACCATAGGGGTCGAACAAGGGGCTTATTCATCGGGGAGTATCCGCCATCCGGTGAAAGACTTGTACATGGCCGTGAACAGCATCGTTCAGGGAATCCGTGAAGAAGTGGTGAAAACGGCCACCCTGGAAGGCGTTCACGAAGTGGCCGAGGGCAAGGGATACGTCGTGGCCAAAGAGAAGGAACACACCTATTTCGATGAGTTTGATTTTACTGTGTCCAAGCAGGAATACCTGAGGCAATTGGAAAAGCAGTTCAGAGAAGAAACCAACGGACCGGGGGAGTCCAAGGACTCATGAAAGTGATCACCGTCTCCGGGATTCAAGATGCCGGAAAAACCTCTCTCATTAAAGAATTGATCGGGCGGGTGCACGGACTGGGAAAACGTTCCGCGATCATCGTGAACGAAGAGGGACAGGAGTCGTATGGGGATCATTTCCTGGAGCGATACGACGTGACGGTACGGCATATCCACGGAGGCTGACTGGGATGTTCGCTGGCGTCCAGTTTTGCGGCTCGTCTGAAAGAAATTCGCAGGACCACGAATGCCGATTTGTTGATGGTGGAGCCTTCGAGCATGGTGGTGACGGATGAGCTTCGTCAGGTGGCGGCCATGGCGCGGAGGGATGTCTCTTACGAGATCGGCGCCTTTATCACCCTGGTGAACGGCCCGGACTTCGACCGCACCCTGTCGGAAAGGCGGGATTTGCTTTTGGGTCAGATCCAGGGCGCGGACCTGGTGGCGATCAGCCGGGCGGATGAGATTTCCCCCGAAATGCTCAAACGGGTGTTCTCCCTGCTGCGCAATCACTCGGACCGATTGCTGAAGTTGAGTGTGCGCATGGGCTGGGGAGTCGAAGAAATCATGAAACACATCGTATAGGTTGAGGGGTCCCGTCGGGAGGTTCAGGGGGACATGGCTCGCAGGTCCATTCCAGGGTTCCGGGTATCGCGTCACCGGCGTAAGAGATTTGGGAAAGCGCCGGTGTTTATTAAACGATAGGGAGGGGTGATCGTCAGCCGAAAGAAAAGCTTTCCTATTCAGGCGCCCTGATACGGCTTCGATTGCTTGGGCTTTTCGACGGAAACCAGCAGGCGAAGCCGGGGGCGAGGGGGTTTCGGGCGCAACGACAGGGGGATCCGCGTGCCGGCTTCCGGCCCGGGTCGGCGGGAGGTACGGGATGTGAGGATTCCCGGGAGGAGATCCGAAAGCACGGAAACGGCGGGGATGCTCTTGAGGCCCTGATGTGGGGTTTGGAGCCAGGGATTTCCCGGCCGCTTACCGGTGGTTTCACCCACTGAATCTTTTCTTGACAGGAGGACGATATGACGTCTTTAGAACGCGTAGCAACCGCATTACAGCATAAGGAAGCGGACCGAGTGCCTACTGCGCCCCTGGTTTGCGGGGCGGCCAGGCGTGTGTACGGGGTCACTTACGAAGAATGGGCCCAAGACGGGGAACTTCAGGCGAAATCCATGCTGCAGGCTCAGGAACTCATCGGCTTCGACGGAATACTCACCTTGGTGGATCTGTCCGTGGAAGCGGCGGACCTGGGACAGGAGATGGTGTTTCCGGTGGAGGATACGCCTCATCCCAACTACAACAATCCTTTCATCAAGACCCCGGATGATTATCTCAAGATCGAGCGTATCGACCCCACCAAGGGAAAGCGCATGAAAGAGATGATCACTTATTGCGATATCCTGATGAATGAGCGGGGAAGCACGGTGCCCATGATGGGTTTTGTGTACGGTCCCCTGGGTATCCTGAGCATGATGCGGGGAGCGGAAAAGCTCTTTGTGGACTGTATGAAACACAAAGAGATGGTGTTGAAGGCCGAGGAGACCATCACCGATGTTCTTGTGGATTACATCAAAGCCCTGTGCAAAACCGGGGTACACGCCATCGTATTGGACACCCTCTTTGCATCTCAGACCATCATGAGTAAGGAACTGTGGAAGGCGGTGGAAGGCCCCTTCACCACCCGTCTCGCGAACGCCGTCCGGGAAAGCGGCGCCATGGTCATCGTCCATAACTGCGGCAAGGGGATTTACTTTGATGTCCAGATAGAGGCCATGAATCCCGTGGCCATCTCGTGTGCGTATGTTCCGGACGACTGCAAGAGTTGGACCGAGGCCAAGGAAAAATGGGGGGACAAGGTGACCATTTGCGGCTACATTGAACCGGCCCGCTATTTGTTTCTTGGAACCCCTGAAGAAGTGAAACAGGAATGCAAAAAGGAAATCGGAGAACTGGCCAAGGGTGGTGGATTCATCTTGGCCACCGGGTGCGAATTTCCCCCTAACGGTTCCTTGATGAACGCCATCGCCATGATGGAAGCGGCGGAACTTTACGGGAGATACTAACCGGATGCAGGTGCTTGGGCCGGGGCATCCTGAGGAAACAGGGCGCCCGTTGACCACGACCATCTAGACGGAAGGGGCGGCGTCCGAGTATCGCCCGCCGCCCCTCCTTCCATGCAGAGGCAGGTGGAGGAAACAGAGTGCGGACTCAAGCGGTGCAGTCGTTATTGGGAGCCAAAGAACAGGCCATCGAGGACTTCCACGTCCTTCAAGAGCCGTTTTATCTTCCCGTGGGGAATGAGATCCGGATTTTTGAGACGGCTTATAGTTTGAAAATCCCTGTCATGTTGAAGGGGCCCACGGGTTGCGGGAAGACCCGTTTCCTGGAATACATGGCATGGAAGCTGTCGCGACCCCTCGTAACCATCGCGTGCCACGAGGACTTGACCGCCTCGGACCTGGTGGGGAGATTTCTTCTCAAAGGCCAGGAAACCTTGTGGACGGAAGGCCCTCTCAGTCTTGCGGTGAAACATGGGGCCATCTGTTATCTGGATGAGGTGGTGGAAGCCCGAAAAGACACTACCGTAGTCATTCATCCTCTCACGGACGACCGGCGGGTTTTGACCCAGGAGAAACGAGGGATACTGATCGAAGCGCATCCCGAATTCTTCCTGGTTATCTCCTACAACCCCGGTTACCAGAGCGTCATGAAGGATTTGAAGCATTCCACCCGGCAACGTTTTGTGGCTCTGGAGTTCACGTATCCGCCGGCCGACAAGGAGGCGGCCGTTATCATACGGGAAACGGGGCTTCCCGGAGAAACCGCGGAACTGCTGGTCCGTCTCGGAGAAATGGTTCGAAATCTGCGGCAGCACGGTTTGGAAGAAGGAGTCAGCACGCGCCTGCTGGTATACGCGGCGAAACTCATGGTTCAGGGGCTGGATCCCGTGGCGGCTTGTGAGAGCGCCATAATCCGACCCATGACGGACGATTCGGAGATGCAGCAGGCCATAGCCGAGATCGTCCACGGGATCTTCTGATTTCCATGGAAATCTATTTGCTTTGCAGGACGCTGTCCAGAGCGCGCCTGAAAACGGTGCACGATTTCATTCTCGATCACCCGGATCTTCTGAAGAGACTCCCGGCAGGTACCCAGGATGCCTTCCTCAAAATATGCGGGGCCATTTCTCATCTGCGTTCTCGGAAGGCCAAGGACTTCTTCATACGGACCCTGCAGAATCTGGAAACGCTTCGGGACAAGGAGTTCGCAGGATTGATTGCGGAGGGGGCCATTCGGCTCGGGGTTGAGAACTGGGCTATGGTTCAGCCCTATTTCGAAAGCGTCCGACACCTACCGCAGGACGAGGACTCCTTGCAACGATGGACCGTTTTCGCGCTGGGGCTTGCCGAGGCGGACATCGATACGGCGGTGACGTATGTTCGGGAAACGCCTCGCGCGCTGGAAACGTTCGGGCCGGAACGGTTTCTATCCTGGGGGGAACAAGCCCTCGATGTCGTGCAGGGAAATCCGGGGATGGGCAAGGCGGCCAGAGCCTACCTTGAGGAGGCCGTGACGAACCACTGCGCCATTGCACTGGGCCAGTGGGGCTTCCTGCTTCGGGAAGGGACGCGCATTGCGGCTCGTTCCGCCGCCGCCGCCGAGGCGTTTATTCGTCTGGGGTCTCGCCTGTGTCTGTTGTTGAACGATACCGAAACCGAACGATGGATCACCGAAGGCATCGAGTCCTGTGTTTCGGAAGACGATCTTATGGGCTATTTCAGTGGGACTCTTTCAGGTGCGCTGGAGAGACGAAACGGCCTGGCCTCGGGAATCCCTCTGGAGGAGCGAACGAATACGCTGTCCCTTATTTGCGAGGCCTACTTAGGCCGGTCCGTGAAGATCCGCCCCAATACCCCGTTGACCGGAGTAAAGGGATTCACGGGCGGTGCGGCCACGGATGGGCGCATCGTGTATCTTCCTATTGTGGCGGAGAGTTTCGGCCTTTTCAAGCTCATGGCGCTCCATCAATCCAGCCTCCTGGCGCTGGACGATTGGCGCGAAAGCGCCATGAGAGCCTTCTTTGATCCCGTGGGGATTCATTTGAAAGCGGACCGGATGGTCTTGGACACTATGCCGACGCTCCTTCGGGAAATGCGCCAGGCGGCCCAAGGCGAACTTCCCCCGTCGTACCCGGACAAGGTGCCCCGCGAATTCAAGAAACGACTTCCTTGGTGGGGGGATCTCCTGCCGGAGCTGGTGACGCAGACTCAGGAGACGATGCAGCGTTTGCTGCAGAAGGCGGAAGAGCAGACCGATCTGCCTCCCAAAGTGGTGGAGGCGCTTCTTTCCTACATGATGGCCGAGGGGCACCGGGAAGATCGTGGGCTTTGGGAAAAGCTCCAGGCGCTGTGCGACGACTTGGAGTTTGCTTCACCGGATCCCGAGGAATTGCAGGAGAGTTTCAAGACGTTCTTTTATAGGGAATGGGATGCGGACCTGTTGGATTATAAGTTGGATTGGTGTCTGGTGCGGCAACGTGTGGCCAAGAGCATGCCCAATCCCTTTGTGGAGAATGTGCGGACCAGGATGCACGGCCTCATCGCTTTGATCCGGCGGCAGTTTATGCGCCTCAAACCGGAGGGTTTTCGGAGGCTTCGCGCCCAGGAAACGGGAGATGATCTGGATCTGGAAGCACTGATTCCGGCGCTGGTCGAAATGCGGGCGGGCGCCTCGCCTTCGGACGGGATTTACATCCGAAGAGACAAGCGGACACGGGATGTGGCCGTATTGTTTCTGCTGGATATGAGTGCATCCACGGCGGAGCGGGTCCACGGACGCCGAGTGATCGATATTCAGAAGGAGGCCATGGTGCTTATGGCGGAAGCTCTGGATTCCCTGGGGGATCCCTTCGCCATCTACGGGTTTTCCTCCGAAGGTCGTTTTCGGGTGGATCTGTTTTCGGTCAAGGAATTCGGAGAGCCGTACTCGGATCGCGTGCAAACTCGTTTGGGCGGCCTTGAACCCAAGGAGCTTACCCGATTGGGTGCGGTGATTCGGCACGGGATCTACAAGCTGGAAGGAGTCCAGGCGCTGATAAAACTCATGGTGATCCTTACGGATGGCAGACCGTACGATCTGGAATACGGAGGGCTGAAATACGCCATCGAGGATACCAAACGCGCCGTCCAGGAAGCCCGCAGGCGGAAGATTCACCCGTTCATCATCACTTCGGATCAGAGAGGGTCCGATTACATGAAGCGTATCTGCCCGGAGACACGAAGCATGATCGTACCACGTGTGGAACGCCTGCCCATGGTGCTTCCGGCCATGTATAAGCGCCTGACTACCTGAGAAAGCCGGAGGTCCGTATCGTGTTTCGATGCCGCCGGCCTATTCGGACCGTCCCCCGGGGTGACGAGATGACGGGATCCCGTCCTTGGGGAGGTCCAAGATGGGATCACGGGCATGCTGTGAAGGGTTTCATATCCGATGTCCGCGTCCCCCGGAACTTATGGTTTTCTGATCCGCCTACCGCAGACCTGGGATGCGACGGAGCGACGAGGGAATTGAGGAATCCGCATGGGGAAAGACACGTATGGAGCGCTTATCGATAGAGCGTTGGAGTTGGGAGCCCGAGAAGCGAAGATCATTTCCACCGGAGATGTGGTATTTGATCCCCGTGGTTATCTGAAATGCCGATTCGGCTGCAACCGATGGGGACGATATTGGACCTGCCACCCGCACCTCGATATCTCTCCCGAGTTGTTTCGGGAGGCTCTCAGCTGCTACCGGCGGGTTCTCGTGATGAGGACCCCGAATCCGGAAACCGGGCAAGGAGTGGCCCTGGCCGTAGAAAAAGAAGCCATGCTCCAACACGGATGCGTTATGGCTTTTGCCATGGTCATGTGCGTGCAGTGCGACGACTGCGCCTACCCGGAGCCCTGCCGCTTCCCTCACAAGGCGCGCCCTTCGTTGGATTGCTACGGAGTGGACATGGCCAAGACATTGGAGCCTTACGGGTTTACCGTTGAGTTTGACCCGGAGGGTAAACTGCTGCCCGCGTGGTTCACAGTGGTTCTGCTGGATTGACCTGTCGGTGGCAGCCTCGAGAGTCCGGCTCGATGTACAGTGCCCGGTTCACGAAAAGCCTTGCGGGATGGGGGATGAGATTGAGGCCCGCTACGGGAACCATGGTGAGGGGGATCCGCGGGAGGCGAATTCGGCAGACCGTCGGAAAGGATGCTATGGGCGAGTTACCCTGACTATATTTTTCAGTTCTGGCGTGATCGCTGTTGATATCGTCCGCGCCGGCAGGTCAGGGGGACCGCCATCCTGTGGTCGGCGTACGGATAGGGAAATTGAGGAGGGCGTATGCAGAAGGACAAGTACGTTCAGTTGATCGACAGAGCATTGGAGTTGGGTGCACGGGAAGCCAAATCGATTTCCACCCATGATGTGGTTTTCGATCCGCGCAGTTATCTGAAATGTCGGTTCGGCTGCAACCGATGGGGACGATACTGGACCTGCCCGCCGCACCTGAATCTCTCGCCGGAGCTGTTTCTGGAGGCTTTCGGCCGGTATGTGCACGCCATCGTGATCAAGACTTCGGATCCGAATCAAGGACAGGAAGTGGCGTTGGCCATCGAAAAAGAAGCCATGATGAAGCATGGGTGTGTCATGGCTTTTGCACTGGCGCTGTGCGTTCAATGCGAACAATGTGCGTACCCGGAACCGTGCCGTTTTCCGCATCTGGCCCGCCCATCCATGGATGCCTATGGAGTCGATATCGGCAAGACCCTGGAGTCGTTGGGGTTCAAGTTGGAATTCGATCCGGAGGGTAGACTGCTGCCCGCGTGGTTCAGTATGATTCTCATCGATTGATGCATCCGTATCCGGTTCGATGGGAAAGAGACATCGATGTTGTGGTCATTGTGTTTTGAGAGCATGAGTGCTACTAGAGTTTCCTTGAGGTGAAGGACTGACTGGGGCAATCCGGGACGGCGGAATGAAATCTCTGGAGGAGACTTTTCATGCAGGAACAGGAACACCTGGTTTTGGAGGCAATGAAGGCGGCCGGTAAGCCGGTAAGACCTGGAGATGTGGCTGAGTCCACCGGACTTCCCAAAGAACTGGTCACAAAGTCGATCAATTCCTTGAAAAAGCAGGGCAAGGTAACCTCGCCCAAGAGGTGTTATTATCAACCTGCCTGATTGCGGGGTCGTGAGGGAGCTGAAGGTCTGTCCGCCGGGCCTCTCGAGACCCTGAACTTCCTTGCAGTTCAGCGAGGACGCGGTATCGAAAACCTGTTACCGGAAAGAACTTGCTGAGCCGTAGCCGTCCCTTGAAACCCCATTTCCCCCCAAGCCGGATGGACCCGGCGTAACCGCGCGCCTTCCGGACCCGTCCTGGAAATTCATGGAATCACGGTACCCGACTATAGTGCAATCATGGGTCGTTTGGGGATTGGGCGCCTGCCTGTACTTCAGCGGCTTTTACCAGCGTGTGGCTCCTGCGGTGATGACGGATGAACTTATGTCCGATTTCGGGATCGGGGCCGCAGCTCTGGGCAATCTCTCGGCATTCTACTACTACAGCTATGTGGCCATGCAGATCCCTACGGGGTTGCTGGCCGATTATTGGGGACCGCGGAAGTTGCTTTCCTATGGTTCCTTGATCGCGGCCGCAGGCACTTTTCTGTTTGCAGCAGCCCCGAATGCGCCGGCGGCCAACACGGGCCGTCTCCTCATCGGCGGTTCCGTGGCGGTTGCTTTTGTTGCGTTGCTTAAGATAGCGGCTCATTGGTTCCATCCCCGCTACTTTGCCATGCTCTCGGGAATCGCCCTTCTTGTGGGAGTGGCCGGGGCGGTGACGGCGGGAGTGCCTCTCCGGCTTATGGTGGATCGCTATGGGTGGCGCCCCGTGATGGGCGGCGCCGGGTTCGTTACCTTGATTGTGGCCGCGGCCGTGTGGTGGTTTGTTCGGGACGATCCCTCAGAGAAAGGGTACAAGAGTTTCAATCCTTCCTTTGTCCGAATCGGGGCAGGGTCGGGAAATTCGCTGATTCGCGGCCTCAGGCGGGTGCTGACCTACAGGAATACCTGGCTGCTGACGCTGGCCCCCAGTGGGTTGGTGGGGCCGGTGCTGGCATTCTCGGGCTTGTGGGGAGTACCGTTTCTGACCACTCATTACGGCCTGTCGCCGGCGCAAGCCGCCGGCATTACATCGGGGCTCATGGTGGCATGGGCCGTTGGAGGACCCGTATTGGGGGGCTTGTCGGATCGAATAGGCCGTAGAAAGCCTCTGTATTTAGGAGGATGCATCGTAGCGGCGACAGGCTGGACCGCCATGCTGTTTTCTCCGGGTCTTTCCATCGGTTGGCTGACGGCTCTGTCCCTACTGGTGGGGTTTGCTTCCGGGAGCATGATCATCGGATTCGCATTCGTAAAGGAATCGGTTCCCCCCTCCCTTGCAGGAACCGTTTCCGGCGTCTGCAACATGGGGGTGATGTTGGGACCCATGGTCCTGCAACCCGCCATAGGATGGATTCTGGATCGTAACTGGATGGGAAGGATGGCGGGGGGAGTCCGCATATACGATTTGGCTGCCTATCGTTGGGGCTTCATCCTCATGGTTGCGTGGGCGATATCGGCGGCGTTGCTCATCCTGTGCGCTAAGGAGACTCATTGCAGCCAACGGTTCAGTGAAGAATCCTGAATTCCCATGGAACCCTGAACAAGTATCCTCACGCACGTTGCCACCGGCATCGCGATCCCGCACGCATGTCAAAGATCGGCGGAAAGGGTTCGGCCATGACTTATCCGGAGTCGAAGAATCTCTTCGACCTTCCCGATCCCATGCCCGACGTGGAATTCGTCGAAGCATTGGTTCCCGGCCGTGAGGTTCGGATCGAGCGGATCGTGTCCATGGGGCACACCACTCCCGAAGGCGTATGGTACGATCAGGAGCAGGATGAGTGGGTTGCTCTTGTTCAAGGCGAGGCCCGGCTGGAGTTTGCCGAAGGCCCAATGCTGGGGTTGACGGCCGGAGAACACGTGTTGATTCCCGCCCATAAGAAACATCGAGTATCATGGACCAGTTCGGATCCGCCGTGCGTTTGGATTGCGGTCCATGGCCGTTTGAAATGATCTTGAAACGAGGCGTCTCCTGAACATACGAGCAAACAGGTCGGTCTTCTTCGCGTCCCCTGCCGACCCCCGGACGCCGGAGTGAGAGCTTGCGCCTTGAAAAGGGGGGGAGCTTCTGTTAAGTACATCTCAATGGAAAACCGGGCGGCCATCGACGCAGGAACCAACTCCATTCGCCTTCTTATCGCCCGGGATGGGGATGTTCTCAATCCCGTCTGGAAAGATCGGCGCACTGCCCGTCTAGGAGCCGATCTTGTCAACGAGGGGCTCATTGGCGCGTCTTCGTTCCATGCGGGGATACGCGTGTTTCGGGAGTACAAGGCGCGTGTGGATGCATTGGACGTATCGAAAACCCGAGCCGGCGGCACGGCGGTGTTCCGAAGGGCTCGAAATGCCCGGGTCTTTATAGACGAAGTGTTTCGGTGCACGGGGATCCGCATCGAGGTGCTCAGCGAGGAAGAGGAAGCACGGCTGAGTGTGTCGGGTGTGTTAAGTGTGATCCGGGTTTCGACGGATGCCGTCCTGGTCTTTGACGTGGGAGGGGGAAGCACCGAGTTCATCTTCTGTATCGGGAGGGAGCCTCGGGTCCTGACCAGTTTGGAGTTGGGGGCGGTGTCCCTGACGTCTCGTTTCATGGGAGGCTCCGATCCCCCGCATCCGAAACAGGTAGCCGCGTTGTATGATTGCATTCAAAGTGAATTGAAGCGAGGCACAGCCGCCTTGCGGGATAGCATTCGCAGGCATGATCCCCAAGGGATCACCTTGGTGGGGACGGCGGGAACGGTTGCGACCCTGGCATCCATGCTTCAGGAACTCCCTTCGTATGACCCCGAGCGGGTGAACAACTTCATAATGGATGTCGGTTCCCTGGAACAACTGTGCCGGAAACTGGCTTCCCTTCCAATTGGGGACCGGGCTCAACTGGCTGGTTTGGAGCCGGGCCGGGCGGATATAATCATGGCGGGTGCACTGATCGTGCTGGCCGTACTCCGCAGCTGGAAGCAAGAAACGCTGGTATGCGCGGATGCGGGACTTCTGGAAGGACTGCTCCTTAGTATGCCTTGATGTCCCCGAGTCCCCGGCGGACATAAACGGATCCCATCGACACGTCGGCGCCCCTTTCTTCCGTGGACCACTTGAACGTGAAAGAAGGATTTGGTGCTTCAGGATGCCGCTGCTTCGGGGCGCCTGGTGCGTGGAGATGTTTCCACAAAGTGTTCGGTGAAAGCCCACCGGATTGCGGGGAGGAGGCGTCGTTTCTAGATCCTTGATCATCCCGGCTTCGTTACGGACGCGTGTATGAGAACGACCGAGCGTCTTCTGAGTTCCGGGAAGATCCGCTGTGGAGGAAGGAACGGGGACCAGGAGAAACACTCCTTCTATTGATGGGTTGATTGTGTGCACACAGGTCCGATCCATGGGGATGAGGACCGTCCAATTATCATTAGGAATGCGGAGGTTTCATGAGTATCGATTCCATTCCGGAAGGTTTGACTTTTGATGATGTTTTACTCATACCCGCGCACTCAGGCATCCTGCCTAAAGACGTGGATGTGCGTTCCAGGTTGACGGACCGTATCCTGATAAACATACCTTTGGTTTCTGCGGCAATGGACACGGTGACGGAGTCGGAGACCGCCATTGCCCTGGCTCGGCAGGGAGGCGTGGGTTTTATTCACAAGAACATGTCCATCGAGCGTCAGGTCATGGAGGTGCAGAAGGTTAAGAAGTCGGAAAGCGGTATGATTGTGGATCCGGTGACCGCGAATCCACACCAGAAGCTTCATGAGATACTGGATATCATGTCGCGTTACCGGATTTCCGGAGTGCCCGTGGTGGAGGCCGACCGGAGAGTAGCTGGAATCGTGACCAACCGGGATTTGAGGTTCGAGACCAACCTGGACCAACCCGTCAGTGCGGTCATGACTCGGGAGAATTTGGTAACGGCCCGCCCCGGTATCACTCTGGAGGACTCCAAGCGGCTGTTGCACAAGAATCGAATCGAGAAGTTGCTTGTGGTGGATGAGGATGGGAAACTCCAGGGTTTGATCACCATCAAGGACATAGAAAAGATCCGTAAATACCCGAGCAGTTGTAAGGACCATATCGGGCGCCTCAGGGTCGGAGCGGCCGTGGGGATTTCCGCGGACCGTGAAGCTCGGGTGGATGCATTGATCAAGGCCGAAGTGGATGTCCTCCTGTTCGACGCCGCGCACGGACATTCCCGGGGGGTCTTGGACGCCGTGCGCGAGTTCAAGTTCAGATACCCTGAGAAAGACTGCATCGCCGGAAACGTGGCTACGGCCGAAGGATTCAAGGCCCTGATAGAAGCCGGAGCCGACGCGGTCAAGATCGGTGTGGGTCCGGGATCGATTTGTACGACCCGTGTGGTTGCCGGGGTGGGTGTGCCGCAGATCACGGCCATTATGAACTGCGCGAAGATTTCCAAGGACTCCGGAATACCTCTGATTGCCGACGGAGGTGTCAAGTATTCGGGGGATATCACCAAAGCACTGGCGGCCGGCGCGGATTCCGTAATGATCGGCAGTCTTTTCGCGGGGACGGAGGAGAGTCCCGGCGAGACATACTTGTATCAGGGGCGGAAGTACAAGGTGTACCGGGGAATGGGGTCCATCGAGGCCATGAGGGCGGGAAGCGGCGACCGATATCAACAGGACTTGTTCGAGGAATCGAAGCTGGTACCGGAAGGCATTGTGGGCGGAGTGCCCCACCGAGGCGAACTGGCGGCGAGCGTTTATCAGTTGGTGGGCGGGGTACGGTCGGGCATGGGGTACCTGGGTTGCGCCGATATCCGCGAATTGCAGACCCGCCCCAAGTTTATGAGAATTACGGCGGCGGGACTCAAGGAGAGTCATGTGCACGACGTGATGATTACCAAGGAAGCGCCCAACTATTGGCTGGAATCGTAAATGGCGAACATTCACGAACACAAGATACTCATTCTGGACTTCGGTTCCCAATACACCCAGCTTATCGCCCGTCGTATTCGAGAGCTGAAAGTGTATTCCGAAATTCATCCCTTCGCCATGACCATTGAAGAAATCCGCCGTTTTGCTCCTCGGGGCATCGTATTGTCCGGAGGTCCCGCTTCCGTGTATCAGCAGGGGGCTCCCAGCGTAGACCCGAAGCTGTTCGGACTGGGTGTTCCCGTCCTGGGTATATGTTACGGCATGCAGCTCATGGCGCATCTTTTGGGTGGACGGGTGGCCCATTCTTTGCGGCGGGAGTATGGATATGCGGAGTTGTTCGTGGACGATGTCTCCGACTTATTCCATGGTCAGAGTCCCGGAGAGCCCCACGCGGTATGGATGAGTCACGGGGATTATATCGAGGTCCTGCCGGATGGATTTCAGATGATCGCACACACGGGGAATTCCCCTTCAGCCGCCATGAAGAACGATGCGAGGAAGCTGTTCGGAGTTCAGTTTCACCCGGAAGTGGCGCATACTCCCTGCGGCGTCCAGATTCTTCAGAACTTTGTGTTTCGTGTCTGTTCTGCGGAACCTGCCTGGAATATGAGGTCCTTCATCGATGAATCCGTGGAGGGGATTCGCAAGCGCGTGGGTCGGGATCAGGTGATCTGCGCCCTGAGCGGAGGTGTGGACTCCTCCGTGGTGGCTGCGCTGCTTCATGAGGCCATAGGCGATCGGCTTACGTGTGTTTTCGTGGACAACGGATTGCTGCGGGCCGGTGAAGCGGAAGGGGTGGTGGAATTATTTCGGGATTATCTCAAGATGAATCTTCGCGTCGTCTCGGCGGCGGACCGCTTCCTGGCGTTGCTGAAAGGAGTGGAAGATCCGGAGACCAAACGCAAAATCATAGGTAGGGAGTTCATCCGTGTATTTGAGGAAGCGGCGCGGGGGGTAGGGAAAGTCGAATATCTGGCCCAAGGCACGCTGTATCCGGACGTCATCGAGTCCGTCTCTTTCAAAGGCCCCTCGGCCACGATCAAGACGCATCACAATGTGGGGGGGCTTCCGGAGAACATGCGGTTTCAACTGATCGAGCCCCTCCGGGAATTGTTCAAGGATGAAGTTCGGTTGGTGGGAGAGGAACTGGGGTTACCGCGGAGCATGGTGAGACGCCATCCGTTTCCGGGACCCGGTCTGGCTATACGAATTCTCGGCGAAGTGACCGCGGAGCGCCTGGATACGCTCCGTAAGGCGGACCGGATCGTGCATGAGGAAATGGTTCGTTCGGGATATTACGATAAGGTCTGGCAGGCATTTGCGGTCTTGTTGCCGGTACGGACGGTGGGGGTCATGGGCGATGAGCGCACCTACGAGCACGTAGCCGCCTTGCGGATTGTAGACAGCCTGGACGCCATGACGGCGGATTGGAGCAGGCTTCCCTACGAACTTCTGGGTACCGTTTCCAATCGCATCATCAATGAGGTGCGCGGCATCAACCGGGTGGTGTACGACATCTCGTCCAAACCTCCCAGCACCATAGAATGGGAATGACATGAGCCGGTCCGATTTCGTGCACTTACACGTCCATACTCAGTATAGCTTGCTGGATGGAGCCATTCGGCTGAATGATCTTTTTCACCGGGTCCGGGAACTGGGTATGCCCGCCGTGGCGATGACGGATCACGGCAACATGTTCGGGGCGGTGAATTTTTACAAAACGGCCCGCGCCCAAGGAGTGAAGCCGCTGCTGGGGTGCGAGGTATATGTGGCGCGGGGGGACCACCGGGACAAGGACGGCGATCATGCCAGGTCCGGCAACCATCACCTGGTGCTTCTGGCCCGGAACCTCACGGGTTACAAGAATCTATGCCGCTTGCTCACCGCAGCTCATTTCGAGGGCTTCTATTACAAGGCGAGGGTCGACAAAAACCTTCTGTCCCGTCATCGGGAAGGTTTGGTGGCTTTGAGTGGGTGTTTGCACGGAGAAGTAGCCGAGTGCATTCTCGAGGGCGATATGATCCGTGCTCGGCAGGCTGCGTCTGAATACGCGCGTCTTTTCGGGCGGGAGCGGTTTTACCTGGAACTCCAGTACAACGGTCTTCCGGAGCAGCAGACGGTAAACGACGGACTCATGGAGATCGCCCGGGATACGAAGATTCCCGTGGTGGCCAGCAATGATTGTCATTATCTCCGTCGTGAAGACGCCCGCGCCCATGACATTCTGCTGTGCATCCAGACGGGCAAAACGGTGGAAGACGGGAACCGTATGCGGTTCGCCACGGATGAGCTGTATTTCAAATCCCAGGAGGAGATGTGGGATCGGTTCGCTTCCGTTCCCGAAGCCCTGGAGAACTCCCTTCGAATCATGGAAGAGTGCGACCTGGAGCTGCCGTTGGGATCTCCTCACTTCCCTTTGTATAGGCCGTCTCCCGGCAGGACGGTGGAGCAGGTCTTTGAAGAAGAGTGTCGTGAAGGACTGGAAAGCCGCATCCGTGAAAAGAGCGCCAAGGGAACCCCTTTAAGCCCGGAGGATGGACAACGATACCGGGAGCGCCTCGAAACAGAAATCGATGTGATCCGGCGCATGGGATTTTCCGGTTACTTCCTGATCGTGGCCGATTTTGTTTCCCATGCAAGAACTCACGGTTGTCCGGTGGGCCCCGGGCGCGGTTCGGCGGCTGGAAGCCTTGCCGCCTACGCGCTGAGGATCACCAATATCGATCCTATTCCGTATAATCTTCTGTTCGAGCGGTTTCTGAATTTGGAGCGCCGCGCCTTGCCGGACATTGATGTGGACTTCTGCATGGAAAACCGGGACAAGGTCCTGGAGTATGTTGCCGAGAAGTATGGGGGAAAAGAGCATGTAGCCCAGATCATCACATTCGGTTCCATCAAGGCGCGAGCGGTTATCCGGGACGTGGGGCGCGCTTTGAACATGCCTTATGCGGATGTCGATCGCATCGCCAAACTCGTGCCCAACAAACTGAACATTACCCTGGAGAAGGCGTTGGAGGAGGAACCGCGCCTGAAAGAACTTGCGGAGAAAGATTCCAGGGTCCATGAACTGCTTACCGTGGCCAGGGCGCTGGAAGGTCTGCCCCGTCACGCCTCCACGCATGCCGCCGGCGTGGTTATTTCCGACCTGCCCTTGACGGAATACCTTCCCCTGTATCGAGGCTCCAAGAACGAAGTGGTCACTCAGTTCGACATGAAAGCCGTTGAGGAAGTGGGCCTCATCAAATTTGATTTCCTGGGACTCAAGACCATCACCGTCATCGATCTGGCCCTGCGTCTCATCCAAAAAACGAGGGGCGTTGAACTGGACCTCGACTCGTTACCGCTGGACGATCCTGAGACCTATCTGCTGCTGTGCTCGGGCAACACCACGGGAGTGTTCCAGCTTGAAAGTACGGGAATGAAGGAACTGCTGGTCAAGATGAAGCCGGCGGAGTTTGAGGACGTGATTGCGCTTGTCGCCCTGTACCGGCCCGGTCCTATGGAAAGCGGCATGATCGACGATTACATCCGTCGAAAGTCAGGCAAGACCCGGGTCGAATACCTGCTTCCCGAACTGGAGCCCATCCTCGATGACACCTACGGAGTGATCGTCTACCAGGAACAGGTGATGCAGATTGCGAGTGCGTTGGGAAATTACAGCCTGGGAGAAGCGGACATTCTTCGGAGGGCCATGGGGAAGAAGAAACCCGAGGTGATGGCTCGAGAGCGCGCCCGGTTCATGCAGGGCGCCGGTGAGAATCGAATCGACCCCCAAAAGGCGGGTGTGGTATTCGATCTCATGGAGAAGTTTGCCAATTACGGCTTCAATAAGTCCCACAGTGCGGCCTATGGGCTGATCGCCTATCAGACCGCTTATCTAAAGACTCATTTTCGCGTGGAGTTCATGACGGCCTTGTTGACGTGCGACATGAGCAACACGGATCAGGTCGTCAAGTTCATCGCAGAATGCAAAGAACAGGGGATTCCCATACTGCCCCCGGACGTGAACGAAAGTTTCAGGGAGTTCACCGTGGTTGGAGACGCCATTCGATTCGGGTTGGCCGCGGTTCGGAACGTGGGGTCCGGAGCCATCGATTCCGTTCTGGAATGCCGGAAGCAGCGAGGGGCGTTTGTCTCCATGCACGATTTTTGCGAACGGGTAGACCTCCGCCGAGTGCACAGGAGGGTCATCGAAAGCCTCATTAAGGCAGGGGCCTTCGATTCCCTGGGAGCTCGGAGGTCTCAACTCATGGCCGTGCTCGAAGAGGCCCTGGAAAGCGGCCAATCCCTTCAGAAAGACCGGGCGGAGGGCCAAATCAACCTGTTCGCCGTCCTTCATGACGGTCCCGGGGAACGACGCCCGGAGCCGGATTTGCCGGATATCGAGGAATGGAATGATCGCCGAAAGTTAACATTTGAAAAAGAAGCCCTGGGGTTCTATATTACCGGGCACCCTCTGGATCCCTATGCGGACGAAATCCGAACCTTCGCCACCATGGACACTCGGGGTGTGAAGGAGTGTGAAGACGACGCGGTGGTGCGTGTGGCGGGTATTCGCACAGCGCTTAAGGTCATCCACACCAAGAAAGGGGATCGGATGGGATTTATTTCCCTGGAAGATAGACACGGGACTACGGAAGTGTTGGTCTTCTCAGATATCTTCGAGAAATCGGTGGATCTGCTTGAAAAGGAGGAACCCTTGCTGGTCGTGGGAAAGGTGAGCAGGGACGACCGTGGGGAGAAGGTTGTGGCTTCAGAAATACTCCCCCTGGCAGAGGCCGGGACCCGGTTTATTTCCCGGGTGGAGATCCAACTGAACGCAGATTCGGTGACTCAGGAGCAGTTGTGGGCAATCAAGGACATCATGGATGCGCACAAAGGAGCCTGTGAGACCTTCATCAGGGTAAGGCTTGCGGAATCGGGGGACTTGTTGTTTTCCCTGCCGGATCATGGGAGGATTACTCCCGATCGGGAATTGGTGCAGGAGATCAACCGGTTTCTCGGATATGAAGCTGTGAATTCCCACAGGGAACCCTTGTGAAACGCACGTACCGCACCTTAGTGGGAAGACGGAATCTGAGTACGTATGAAGTGAGCGTCAAGGAAACCGATTTGTTGATTCGGAGCGGGCGGTTTCTCAAACAGGAAGCAGAAACCATGGTATTGGAAGCCCGCACCGGTATCGAGGCGTATATCGACAGCCACCCGAACTTTCTGGAGAGCCGGGTTCCGCTTCCGGAAGATTCTTTTGCACCCCGAATTGTCAGGGAAATGATTCGGGCCGCCTCGTTTGCGGGTGTTGGGCCCATGGCCGCCGTGGCGGGGGCGGTGGCCGAATGGGTGGGACGGGGGCTACTGGAGTTGGGTGAGTCGGACGTACTGGTGGAAAACGGAGGCGACATTTTTATTGCTTCCGTGGAACCGGTTATCGTGGGCGTTTTCGCCGGCGCTTCACCTCTCAGTTTGAAGCTCGGGATTAACATTCCACCCGACAAGACACCGTTGGGGGTCTGTACTTCGTCCGGCGCCTTCGGTCATTCCTTCAGCTACGGCCGATCCGACGCGGCGTTGACACTGGCGTCCTCGACTGCGCTCGCTGATGCCGCGGCCACGGCTTTGGGGAATCGGGTGTCGAGGCATGGAGATATTCCCGGAGCCTTGGAGTGGGTGCGAAATGTGGACGGGATCTCAGGCGCCCTAGTCATTCTCGGCGATAGAATGGGCGTTTTCGGTGAGTTCGAATTGGTTCGACTGAGTGGATCCCCGCAGGACCGGTGAATACGGAAGGAGAAGCGCATGGAAGTGCTTTGGGCGCCATGGCGAATGGAATATATACTGGGGAATAAGACCCAAGACTGCATATTTTGTGTTGAACCCGATATTTCGGATAAGGACATGGAAGACCGTCTCATTCTATACACGGGATCTCTTTCCATGGTTATGATGAACCGCTACCCTTATAACAACGGTCATTTGCTAGTAGCACCTATGTCTCACAAACCAACACTGGAGGGACTGGATCGATCAGAGCTTACCGACATAATGGAACTTACGCGTGTTTCCATGGGAATAATAAAAAATGCGATGCATCCGGATGGGTTCAACGTTGGCATTAATGTAGGTAGGGTTGCAGGAGCTGGGATTGACCAACATCTTCATATCCATATAGTGCCTAGATGGGCCGGTGACACTAACTATATGTGTGTAGTTAGTCAAACAAGAGTTATACCAGAGCACTTGATAGTTACATACAGGAAGTTGGCGCCTTATTTCCGGGTGCTGGACGTGGGGGGAGCGGAATGAAATACATTCGGGTCATCGTGTACGCGGCTATATTTGTCCTGACCATTGTATTCATTCAACAGAACATACAGGATTTCTCCCAGGGTATTCATATCCGCCTGAATCTGTATTATATAAGTTTCGAGAGTATTGCCATCCCGGTATACATTCTTTTGCTCATCTCCTTCATGGTCGGTGTGCTCATTGCATCCACATATGGACTCCTGGACCGGTTTCGTATGAAGAGAAGTCTTCGGCGGGAGAAAAAGACAAACGATCGGCTGAAAAAAGAGTTGGATTCTCTGAGATCGGAGTCTTCCTCAGAGGAGGGGGCGTCGCCGGAATCGCGTGAGGCGGAAGAAGCGGACAGCCGACCTGCCCTGGAATTGGACCGTGGTCAGGAGCAGGGAGTTCTCCCGGAGCCCAGGGAACGACGCTGATGCAGGGGGTCGTGTTATTCCATTCCTCAGCCATGCGCCTGTTAGTCTGAACACGTTTTACATCGTGGGATCCTGTAGGGCGGGCGAAAACGACAAACGGCGGATTGTTCGTTCTTTCCTGTTCGTGCAATACTGCGATGCACGTTCCAACTCATTGGATTTGCGCAAACAGTGTCGTTGCTGATCCGACGGACGACAAAGTCGATACTCGGCATGCGCCGAGGATTTCGCCCACAGCCCTGAATGTGGCGAAGGTTCAACTTCCCCGATACCCGTTCCAACTTGGGTCCGTGTGAGCCCGGATGTTTCAGACCGTCACGTTTTCCCACCACGAATTCAGGATAACCCTACTCCGTTACAGAATGGTACGTGGAGCGTTATAGGAGCCGCAATGGTCCGGGTCACTCCCATGGTTCAACAGTATTTGGCCATCAAACGCCAATATCCGGACGCGGTTCTCTTTTACCGTATGGGGGACTTTTACGAGATGTTCTTCGAGGATGCGGAGAAGGCCGCTCCCATCCTGAACATCGCCCTCACCTCCCGGAACCGGGACGACGAGGATCCGATCCCCATGTGTGGTGTTCCTCATCATTCCGTCTCCTCGTATATTTCCAAACTCATCGAGCGCGGCATCAAAGTCGCCGTCTGCGACCAGATGGAGGATCCCAAGACGGCCAAAGGGGTGGTCAGAAGGGAAGTGACCCGGGTGATTACTCCGGGTATGCAGGTGGATACGGAAACCCTTCAAGAAGGGATTCCCAATTATGTCGCGGCGGTAGCCGAAGCCGGTTCCGGGTTTGCAGTATCCTGCCTGGATATATCCACCGGAGACTTCCGGGTGACCCGAATGGGCGCTCTGTCCCAGGCGGTGGATGAACTCGGAAGAATCCAGCCCGCTGAACTTCTGATCCCGGAGTCCCTGGACTTTGGAGAGGAATTGGAACGCTTTTCCGCCTGCACGGAGGGGACCGTCAAGAGTACGTATGCACCGGAGACTCTGTCGCTTGCTGAGGCTTCGACATTGCTGAAGGACCAACTGGGAGTGGCGAGTCTGGAAGGATTCGGGTTGATGGATTCGCCGGAACAGATATGGGCCGCCGCCCGAGTCCTCCACTACGCGCTGGAAACTCAGAAAACCCGCATCCCGCACCTTTCCGACCTCGTGGTATACCCGCTTTCCGATGCTATGATCCTGGATGAATCGGCCCAGAGAAATCTTGAATTGCTGGAATCGCTCCAGCGCAAGAGTACTCAGGGGTCCCTGCTCGGAGTGCTGAACCAGACTTGTACGGCCATGGGCAGTCGGCTTCTCAGGGAGTGGATCTGCTATCCCCGCACGCGGATGAATGAAATTCAGGAGCGACTGGACGCGGTGGATGCGGTGTTCGGGAATATGAGTCTGCGCGAAAAGCTGCGGGATGAGTTGAAAAATGTGGCCGACCTGGAACGGTTGAACAGCAAAGTGGCCTTGGCCCGCGCCAACGCCAGGGACCTCGTAGCCCTCGAATCTTCTTTTCGCCGGATTCCCCGAATCCGTGAACTCCTGTGCGGCTCGGGGGCGACCCTGTTGCTGCGGCTTCTGGAAGACCTCGATCCCATGGAAGATGTGTCCGGTTGGATTCGCGAGACATTGAACGAGAATCCACCGGCCGGAATTTCAGAAGGAGGAATCATCCGTCCGGGGGTCCATCCGGACCTGGATCGATATATCGAGGCCACGCGAGACAACAAGGCCTGGATTGCCCGTTTGGAAGCCGATGAACGGGACCGGACGGGAATATCCAATCTGAAAATCGGATACAACAAGGTGTTCGGCTACTACATAGAAGTGAGCAAGAGTCGGCTGGACCGGGTACCCGATACGTACATCCGCAAGCAGACATTGGTTCATGCGGAACGATTCGTTACCCAGGAACTCAAGGACAGGGAGGAGTTGATCCTCGAGGCCCAGGACCGTCGAGTTCAACTGGAATACGAAGTATTCGCGGCGTTGCGGGAACGTATCGCGGGACACAGCCGGAGGATTCGGGCCACTGCGGGGAGTATAGCCGTGCTGGATGTGGTATCCGCCTTGGCTCATGTCGCCCATTACAATGGATACGTTAAACCCCGCCTGAACGACCAGGGCGAGATCCACATCGAGAACGGACGCCACCCCGTGGTGGAACAAGCCATGGAACCGGGAACCTTTGTACCCAACGACATTCGTTTGGACATGAAGGGGGAACAGATTCTCATTATCACGGGGCCCAACATGGCTGGGAAGTCCACCGTGCTTCGCCAGACCGCCCTAATCACCCTCATGGGACATATGGGGAGTTTTGTGCCCGCTTCGGACGCCGATCTTGGGTTGGTCGATCGGATTTTCACCCGTATCGGGGCTTCCGATGATTTATATCGAGGTCTGAGCACATTCATGGTCGAAATGATTGAAACCGCCCGAATCGTCCATCAATCCACCCCAAAGAGCCTTTTGGTTCTAGACGAAATCGGACGTGGAACGAGCACGTTGGACGGTCTGAGCATTGCCTGGGCTCTGGTGGAGCACCTGCACAATAAGAGAGGGCAGGGTGTGAAGACGCTCTTCGCGACTCACTACCACGAACTGACCGATCTGGCTCAGGAGTTGTCGAGAGTGAGGAACTACAATATCGCCGTGAAGGAGTGGCAAGGGCGCGTCCTTTTTCTGCGCAAGATGGTTCGTGGGGGAACCAGTCATAGTTACGGTCTCGAGGTGGCCCGGCTTGCCGGTCTTCCCAAATCCATCATAGAGCGGGGAAAACGTCTGCTGCGCACTTTCGAATCGGGGAACAAAGGCGGGGCGGCCGTCTCCGCGGGAGGGCGGCGAAAATCTTCCACGGATACGCCTTCCGTGCAGATGAATCTTTTCGGGGAAAGGGGGGCTCTCCTGGCGGAAAAGATTCAGTCGGTGGATCCCAATTCCCTTACTCCACTGGATGCCCTTCAACTCGTTTTCGAACTCAAGAGGCTCTCTGAGGAGAGTGGGCGGGACAGGAACGCCGAGGTCAACTCCACTTCCGTCTGAGGTCGGATCGGGATACGCAACGCCTTCCGGGTTCGCCCGGAAACGCAAGGCATGACGCGGTGAACCATTCTTATTGATCGAGCCGGTAAAAAACCGGCGAAATGCGGGTCTTGTGAATACTGAGGACTTCTGTCAAGCCGTTGATAAACGGTATTGCGGGCAGGCCCGTTGACGAACGCAATGTGCTTCGTTCGGCTTCATCCTTCCCCTCCTGTGCGTCCCAGTGAGCAAGAATAATTGGCGGAGACTTGGCTGGCCCTTGGCATGGCCGTGTGGAGCGAGAATCTGAAAGGAGCGGTTTCATGTTGATTCGGGATATAGAGTACTGTGTCCACAAACGCGTCGCCGACGGAACCTTGCTTTGTGAACTGCTTCATCCGGCGAGGAGCGGCCACGCCATTGCTTTGAGGTGCAGTATAGCGCACGCGGTGCTCGGTCCCGGGGCTTGCTCCCGTCCTCACCGGCTCAAGACATCCACCGAATTGTACTACATCCTGGCAGGGACGGGTGTAATGCATATCGGAGCCGAGTCCGCTCCTGTGAAATCCGGACAACTGGTATACATCCCTCCGGGAATCGTCCAGAGTCTGGAAAACACGGGAGACGACACGCTGTCCTTTCTCTGCATCGTGGATCCCATGTGGGACCCCGAGGACGACGAGAACCTTTCCCGGGAACAGGAACCGCTTTGAGGAGAAACGGTCCGGAAGTCTCGAACCTCGGCCCGCGAAGGCGAGCATCCGGGTCCGGCGGCGACCGGCCCGCTTTTGTTCGTTCTTCAGGCCTTCGACCGCTAGCGCATCTTGGGGCTGACCGTGATCACGGGGCACGGAGCATGCAACACCACGTGCTGGGTCGTGCTCCCGAATATGGCTTTGCCGGTGGGGCTGGTCTTCTGGACTCCCAGTACGGCCATATCCACCCGCTCCCGCATTTCCATGAGGAAGTCCACCATGTCTTGTCCCGTTCCCGCCCCTTTGACGATGACCCGAGATTCCCAGTTCAGCCCGGCTTCGGAGATCTTTTTCTGGCCTTCCTTCAATCCGGCCCGCACTTCTTCAGGAATGGCTCCAGGATACCTTTCGGCTGCATCGGTGGGATTGAATACCTGGGCCACGGGCTTCTTGCCGCCTTGAATCCGCTCGGCGGGAACCACGTAGACCAACCAGAGATCGGCATTCCGTTTCTTTGCCTCGGAGATGGCGTAATCCAAGGCTTTTACCGAGGCTTCGGAACCGTCGAAGGCCACCACGATCGCCATGTCCAATCCTCCCGATATGATCGTTCTTGCCGTGTTGCCGGATAACCCGAACCAGGCCGGCAGGTTCTCTGCATACTGAGACTCCGTATATCGGATTCCCCGTTGTCGGGGAAATCATGCGCACCGATCCGCCCGCCGTTTCTCCAACCGGATCCAGGCGATTTCCGGGGGGCAATTGATTCGAACCGGAGCCACGGTGGTTCCCACGCCGCGACTGACGTACAACCGGTTCTCAGGATTATCCGGGGCATGGTACCATCCATGGGAAAAGGAGAGGCCCATTCGGGACAACGCGAGGCCCCGTGTACCCGGGATGGGAAAAATCATTTGTCCTCCATGAGTGTGCCCGGACAAGGTGAGATGAACATTCAGATGTCTGGCCTGCCTGAAGACCCCGGGCCTATGGGAAAGAAGAAGGCGGAATCCTTCCGGTGGACACTTTTGCAGGAGTCGTTCGAGATGCGGAAATGGAGTGCGGTGCGTCCAGTGCGATACCGGGTCGTCCAAACCGATGACGTGGAGAGAGTCGGGCAGTTTGCGTGAGGCGGCCGCCTGGTCCAGCAGAATCGTCATACGGCTGTGTTTTACGGCCTGCAGAACCAGGCCGTATCCTGTGTAGTAGTCGTGGTTGCCGAGGACTACGTATACCCCGGCTCCCGCTTTCAATCGATTGAGCGCTCGCATGCATTCGGGAATGTATCTGGGATGGTGGTTGATCAGATCGCCGGTAATGGCTACCAGATCCGGTTTCCCCGCATTTACGGTGCTTACGATTTCCTCGATTTGAGCCGTACCCATAAACAGGCCGGCATGGAGGTCCGTAATATGAGCTATGGTGAAGCCTTCCAGTTCGTCAGGGAGATTTCCGTAGGATATACGGTGTTGAGTGACGTTTACCGGTCGAACGATTCCAGGTCCGCAATAGGCATTGGGAAGCCCTGCGGACCACGGGGGTCGTTCGTCGAACATACAGGAGATCCAATGAACGGAAGGAATCTTCGCGCTTTCCTTCTCAAGCCACGTTTTAAGAGATTGCATCGTCATGATATCAGGTTCCGCGCCTCCTCGATCCATACTCCGCTCGTTTTCGGCGGATGATTATCGTACTTCCGGCCTGCTCGAAATGGTGCTTACCAACGGGCTGTCAGCAGGCCGTTGAAAAACGCGATCCGCTGTGTTGCGCTTCATCCTTCGTCCTTGCGGCGTACCGTTTGTACGCCTCATTCCTCAGGATTTGCCCGCCTTGCATCTCATCGTTTTTCATCAACCTGCCCATAATTCGGTTTATCAACGGGCTGTTCGGATAGAGCGCCGCATTGCATCACGTTTTTCGACCGGGGAGAAGCCGACCGCCTCGCAGGGAGCAGGTCATTGATTTCCTTTGCCGGACAAAAATGCCGCAAGGTGTAAATCCGTGCTCAATGCGTCTACGGTCCTCGTGAAACGCCCGATCCCCATCCTTTGCCGGCGCGTTTTCCGGGGAAATGCTGGGAGTCGAGATCCGCTCTGCGGAGCGCCCGTCCCTTCTTCTCCGAACTTTTCGTGTAGTTGGAGGATTGAGGTCACGATGGAAAAACGCACTCACGCATCATACTCAGCGTTTCCCGCTTTTTCAAGCGAGACGCGGTATTCGAATGCAATGCCTGCTCCCTCCGGTATACGAGAATTCCCCGCTCTTATTTGAATTCCTCTGAGAAAAGACTTGGTTCCGTCATGAACTCCCGGAACGAAATCGGTTGCATAATAAAAAGCGAACGCTTTCAACCCAACGTGGTTATCGGACCGCCGAAAAACGCGCTTCAAAGTATTGCGCCTGATTCTTCACAGTCGACGCGTTTTGCACCTCTTTTCCATTCGTCCGTAGATAAGCGTCCGTGTCAGTGACGGGCACGGGCGTAGGGTGCCGATTTCTCCGACAACCTACGCCATGGTGGAAACGATATCCGAGGAAAATCCTTTCAAACCCCGTCTCCGTATGCTAAGAATCTAGGCAGATAAGGTTTTCGAGTGCATCCGTCAACCCCTCAAACCGGGATCGCTTCAGGGCTAAACACATGAATTGCCGGAATTCAATTCCCATTCACGAATCGGAAGAAGAACGCATATTTCGTATTGAGAGGCGGATCAACGAGAAGATTGACGATTACGAGGAGTATTCCTTCAGTCCCGTTCAAGACTGTGCGCTCAAGACGTTTTTCGATTTATGCCAGGAGTTTGACAACCAGCGGGATTTCTACTGTGTTTGCGTGCTGATTCCGAAGATCTTCTATGACTTGGAAAGCGCCCTCTATCTGGTGAACGAGAACGGAATTCCCGTGCCTGTATGTCATTCCGAAGACCTGTACTCGGACCCCCCGCAGACGGCCCAGGATGCTCCTCCTCTATTCGAAACACCTTGTCTGCATAACGATTCTTTCGTGGTGCCCATCAAGGGAAACGAACGACTGCTGGCGTCTCTCCCCAAGGCTCCGGATAAGGGAATATTCGGTCTGTTCGAGATCCATTCGGCTTCATGGCTGTCCTGGCACATGAAGCTGTTCTTCGAGAAGTACGTCAACCGTATCGGATTCCAGCTCCATAACCGGCTGATTCTCCAGAAAAACAGGGAGCATATTCGGTTCATTCAAAACCTGGTCAGCGATATTGGACATAATGTAATCGTACCCAATATGTACTACAAAGTGTATTTCCGCCGATTGAAGGGAAAAATCGATCGGGTTCGGGAGATCGGCAAGGAACTGCGATCCAAGCTGGAGATCGGATCGGAAATGTGCCATCACCCGGTGATGAACCAGATGATCTATCTTCAGGACGAACTGGAATACGTGAACGAGGCCATGGATGAGCAGTTCGAGCAGATCCTCACCCATTACGAGCACACCAGCCTCTTTCTGGAAACCCTGTTGCGCAGGTCCCACTTCGAGCAGGGAAGATACGTCCTCGAATCCAGTCGAACGAACTTCAAGGAACGGATCATCCGGCCCCAGTTGAACCGCTATCTTCCCCGACTGGCTTCCCGCAACATCGAGGTGGACGATCGGCTTGGAGGGATCCCGGATGAAGAGATCACCGTGGTGGCGGACATCGGTTTGATATCCCAGGTCTATGCCAATTTGTTTAGCAACGCCATGAAATACACCCGGGAAGTCTATGACGATCAGGGGAGGGCTCACAAGTTTATCGCCCTGGGCATGGAAGTCCTCATGAATTACTTTGGAGGCGGCAAGGACGGGATCAAGTTCAACCTGTTCAGTACGGGTCCCCATATTCCGCCCAGTGACGTGGAACACCTGTTCGAGGAAGGATACCGAGGCGAAAACGCGGCGGAAGAGTACGGAACCGGTCACGGACTGATTTTCATCAAGGAAGTGATCGAACTCCATGGAGGGGTGGTGGGGTACGAATCCACTCCCATGGGAAACAATTTTTTCTTTATTCTCCCCCGGCCCGAGCACCGGAAACCCGTTTCCGAAGAAGCCTCCTGAGTTTATCGTGAAAAAAGGCGTTCTGACTTCACCGGAGGGTATCCATGGGTCAGCCCGTGGGACCCGCTTGGCCGTTATACGATCCCGCCGGGAAACAAACGGTTCGCCTCTTGGGGATCCACACACAGGGGTAAAGGAGAAACCCGGATCAAACCCCGCCTCCCCCGTACCTGAGTACGTTATTCAATTTGAATAACGCCTCTCCCATAGGAACGGCCATGTTGGCCCGATGGTTGGCCAGGAATCCGTTGAGGTTGCCGTTGAGGACAATCCAGGGGTTCATCCCGGCGGCCCGGTGCAGAGCGTGCACCACTTCTTCCATGAGCTTCAGGCCTTTGATCAATACGAGTTCTTCCCGGAAATCCACCAAACCGGCCTCGAGAATGGGTCCCATGGCGCTTGCCACTCCCTGGGCATAGTAGAAATAATCGTCGGCCCTCCAGGTGGATACCGGAGTTCCATCGGAGTCGGTTTGCTTGATCAGGTTATGATGGCAATTTCCCACGAGTTCCTTGCACGCGTGCACCAGGTGTTCGAACGTGTCGCTCCGCGCGTAAAAACGGACCCTTCCGGCGTTGAGGTCCTTCAGGTAGCGCTCCAATTCCACGATTCCCTTTCGATACTCCTCGTCCGCCGCGGGAAACCAGAACTGCCCCGCACTGATCATAAAAAGATTGGTGGCTTTTTCAATCTGGGGATTGAAGGCGTCCGCGTCTCCGAACCGGGTGATCTTCTCTTTCAAGACACGGCCCACGACGCGCACGGTTTCCAGTACGCCCAGTTGTGCGTTACGGACATTGTCCGTAAGCCGAAGCTTACCCGAAAGCAGGGAATTGGGGCGCCATCCGAATCGGCGTTCCCGGAGTTCGTAATCCAGAACGTGAATATAGGCCTGAAGAAAGAGGACCCCCTCGACTTCCGGCCCGTGGACCGGCGCAAGGGTTCCCTGGAGCCCGCCGGCGGGAGCCGGATCTCGGGGCGATGGGGTGGTTGGAGAAGCGGGTTGGATGGTCTGTATCGGCCCGACGCGAGAAATGTCCTCACCGGCGATCTTGCGGGAGCCGCTCAAAAGAGACCATGCACCGTACGCCACGAACAGCGCGAGAAGCACTGCAAGCACCGCGAAAGCTTTCCGGCGACGCCCCCAAATCGACCTGAGAAAACTCAACGCCGCATGTATGCCCGCTTTCGGTTCCTGGTAAGGTTCCGCCGCCATTACGGTTGCTTCTCTCCTCTTTTGCCTGGACATTCTTAGCACAGGGAGACGAAACGGGTCAATTGGATTCCCGTGTCCCTTTCAGCCCCCGTAGCAGGCCGTTAATAAGCCGTATTGCGGGCAGGCTGTTGAAAAACCATGAGATGCAGGGTGGGCGAATCCTGAGGAATGCGGCGTACAACCGGTACGCCGCGCTGACGAAGGATGAAGCCCAACGACGCAGATGGCGTTTTTCAACGGCCGGATGCGGTCCTGATTGGGGCATTGTATTTGTTGAAAATATGCCCTACATACACAGGACGGAGTCGCGCCCTGATGCTTCGCATACTTGTTTACCAGACTGTGTATCAACGATCTGCTCCGGTGAGTTCCCTGGTGAGACAATCCCGTACGCTGCAGGCGGGAAGCCCTCGGATCCGACGATTCACATACTCCGGATACCCGGAAGACCGTGCTCAGGCTCACAGGGACGGAATGCAGACTTGTAGACGGAGTTGGAGGAGACTGGACCACAAGGAAACTCCTCCGGAAATCGAGAGACGGCGCCCATGTCCACGCAAGTAAAAGTCCAGTGTCCGCACTGCGGGAAATCCGGCATTCTCCGTCTGCCCTCCCCTGCGCCCGCAAAGATGTCCGTCAAGTGTCCCTCTTGCGGTAAGGGCTTCGAGCATATGGGCGAACAAAGGAACTATTACCGTAGGATCCCTTACCCGCCGGTCCGGTACGGCCCCTTCGACCTGAATTTCAGGGACCTGCCTTACGGTGGGGAACTGATGGATATCTCCGTCTCGGGATGCCGGGTGAAGACCCGTGTGTCGCCGCCTCAGCCGCAGGACGAACTGTCCCTGGTCTTCAAACTTCCGGACGAAAGCGCTTCCGTGACCATCGGCGGCCGGTCGGCTTCCGTGGACCGGCATTCCGAGGATGATCTTCCCTGGCTGCGGGATCGAATTGTTCGCGTGGGGGGTAAAGTGGTCTGGCATAAACGGGTAGGCGAGGAGGAGTTCGAATTCGGGGTTCGGTTCACGTACGAGGACGATGAAACCCGAAAAAATATCGGTTTCTACCTGTTCCCGCATCACAACCCATTGAAATCCTGAGCGGGCTCGGCCGTGCGCATGCGCCTCTTCATAACCCTGATTCTGCTGTTGGGAACCTTCGCGGCCGGTGGGTCGGGGGCTCCCGCGGAGGTGACGGAAGACAAGGCCCGCCGGGTGGCGGAAGGCTACCTGCGGGGGGACGTGGATGAGCTGAAATTGGCCGAAATGGCCGAAAGCTTGACTCTTGGGGAACGGATACGCCTGTATCTGCTCAGCCGGCAGCTTCGCCCCTATTTCAAACCCATCGAGAACGCCGTTCGGGAGCTTGCCCGAACCTCTCCCGAAGACCATGAGGCCGTTTCGTCCGCATACGGGCGGGTAAGGGACGTCATGAGGGAGCGGCGGGCGGCTCTCCTGTCCAGCGGCCGCGCCGAGGCCCATTCGGAATGGGAACGGGGTCTGCTGGCCCTGGTGCTCCTGGATAAGGCCTGGCGGAAACGAAACCTGGAAGCGGGCGACGAAGAAGTCAGGAATCCTTTCGACACGGCTCGACTCTTCGAGACCTTGGACCGGGAATTCCAGTCCGAACAGACCGATGAAGAAAACGTAAATGCGGGCAGGGTGAATCCGAAGCAATGAGCCGCACCTGCGGCATGATGCGGCGATGGTCCGTCCGTGGCGATTGTTTCGCGCTACGCGGGTCCCGAAACCCACGAAGATCGAGAACCACTAAGAACATTGACAGTTTTTCGACGGCAGGCGTATGATGAACTAAGAAGTTTGTACAATCCCTTTGTCCGAAAGCCTTTAGGGGTGGGTCGTGTATTGTGCGCGCCCTAGGGTGTATGCGTTGCCTCCGTAAGCCGGATCCGATCCGGGGGGAGGCTTTTTGGTTTTCGGAGTCCCACAGGCTCTTGGATGCCGCCTGTAACAGGCTGTTGAAAAACGCGATCTGCTGTGTTGCGCTACATCCTTCGTCATTGCGACGTACGGGTTGTACGCCTCATTCCTCAGGATTCGCGCGCCTTGCATCTCATCGTTTTTGAACAGCCTGTCCTAAATGCTGTTTTTCAACGGGTTGCTATGCAGGTATCCTGCGTGGCGTGTCTCGCGTTTCAACCACAAGCCGGGTACTCGACAAAGCATGTAGGTAGGCTCGCGGCCGTCGGGAAAGGGGATCCCAGGCGTTCAATGAGTCCCGGATCGTCCGGTACATTCGGACGCCTCGTGCTTCCCGACGCGCGCACCTCGAATCGAGTCGCCTTTCATAGGCCTGCGGGCATGCCCGCAGTTCGAAAGGCTCTTCATGGTGTTGGAACGGGATCCTACGTGCCCCCCGTCACCGTTCGGAAGATTCCGAGAACGGCGCCGGCATCGAAATAGGCATCCGCTTCCACCAGGATCTTCTGCAGTACCCCCTGTACACTGGCCTTAAGTTGGATTTCCTTGCCGTCCGCTTGGACAACGGCCATGACTTCGTGCTTTCTGACCCAGTCTCCCACCTCCTTTACCCATTGGACAAGCAACCCCTTCTCCGCGCCGAGTTCTTGAGCGGACAAGGAGAGTTTGAGGTCAGGCATCGACGTATCACCTCCTTTCTTGCAGGTTGAGGACCTGAACATTCAGCACGCAGGTCCCAGGATCGGATCGTCCGACAGGCATTGCAACCGCTTCCGACAGGCCATCGAAGAACGCGATCTGCTTTTACGCCAACGGGGTGCGCGTCATCCTGTCCGCCTGTGCGTCCTACGCAGTCAGGCGTCGCTGCGGCGTACTATATAGGTGCGCCCCATTCCTCAGGATTCGCCACGCCGAGGCGTGCCTTGCATCTCATCGTTTTGCGGCGGCCTGCCCGCAATACGGTTCATCAACGAACTGGCAAGGTCTCTCGTATGTCGCACGCTGATGTTGCGGCATCCGCACCTTCCCGGAGCGCCGGGTCTTTGTACTTTCTATGGAGAGCTTGCCCCTTCCGGAACGCGGGGGCAGAGGCGTTTTCTGAACTACTGGAGGGAGGAGAGTTCCAGGATGAGGGAAGGATTTCTCCCGCGAAACGAACCCGTCAACGGCTGCCTCGCGGACGCCAAAACCCTGGGTATGTACGGAGAGTTTCAAAAGCGGAAATACCCCTGCATGGTTGCTCGTTTCGACGAGAATGCGTCCGCCTCCATGGCGGCTTTGACGCAGGGAAGGCAGGCATGGAGGGATAATTTCTCCGGGTCTCCGGAACGCGCCGCAACCGGCTCTTCCTGTTGACCTTGGGACCCGAAGCCCATCACCCCGCTTACAGCCTGGGAACATTCAAGAATCATCGATCGGTGACGTCCAGAACCAACCGAACAAGTTTAAATTAGCACGAGCTTGCCGGTTTTGTCTATCGGGGCAAATCCTCATTTCGAAACCGGGAGTTCGTCCCTGCCAACGGGAGATATTCCCGGAGCGGGCGCTTTCATCCCTTTGAGGATCTCAATGGTCCTGGTGTTGACCGTTATCTTGGCAGGCCGTTGAAAAACGCGATCTGCGGCGTTGCGCTTCATCCTTCGTCCGTGCGGCGTACTGGTTGTACACCTCATTTCTCAGGATTCGCGCGCCTTGCATCTCATCGTTTTTCACCCGCCTGCCCACAATGCTGTGTATGAACGGGCTGGTAGAACTCTCTTCCCCTCCGTTCATAGAACCGTCCCGTGTTCATTGCATATCCAGAAAACCCACTGGACCCCGGGCCGGGAATTGGGTAAGAAACAAAGCCGATACCCGGGACCGTGAAGCGCATCGGGGGGTGATTCCCCCGGCCCTTGCAAGGAACGGGTTTGCCGGTGGGTTGCGGGAACCGTGCGGTATCGCGGTCTCGATCCGCCGGTATGTGGTCCGTCAGAACCCGGATGAAAACAAACCAAGGAGAGCGCATGGAGCAGCAGCGGATCCGAAGAACCGTGGAGGGAGTGGTGCGAACGGCGGGCCCTCATGAGGCCGCCATCGAGGTTATGGTAAGCGATCACGGAGACTGGATCTCCGCCGTTTCCACCATCGCGTTTCCGGAACGGCGCATGGTAACGACGTACGCGGAGACGGTGCGCCGGGGGGACCGGGGATCTCCGAAACCCGAGATCCACCCGCTGGAGTCGCTTGAAGGGATTTCCGTGGGACCCGGGTTTGTCCGGGCCGTGAACGCCGCCCTCGCCGACAAGGAGGAGACCGTCCGGGGCGGGCTGGTGGACGCCCTGGTGGAGACAGCGCGGCTGGCGGGGCAGGTGGGTTTCCTGCCCTGGGAGGAAGTGTGCGACCTGGATATTACGGATCCCCGGGTGCTGCGCCGCCTGGATTTGACCCATTGGCCGGAATTGAACAACGGCTGCATGCCCTATTCCGAGGGCATCGAATCCCAATTCGGCAGTCTGGGAATCCGCAGCGCCAGCCGGGCGGACCTGTACGGCCCCATGCCGGGACAGCAGGTCCGTTTCCGCCGCAGCAAGGTCCTGCGCCGGGACGCCCTGGGCGGCGCTCCCAGGCTCATGGGCGTACTCAGCGACGACATTCATGAACTGGAGGTCGAACTGGTCCTGAAGCCGGGAACCGCGACGGTGGAAGCGGTGCAGGTCCGATCCGTGCGTTCGCCGTATCCCGGCATCTGCAATCTGCCGTTTCCCAGGGCTTCCCGGCTGGCGGGCTCCGCCCTGGATAGGGATTTCAAGGCGCGGGTCGTGGAGGCCGTGGGAGGGCCTCACGGATGCGTCCACCTGCAGGACGTGATTCTGGATCTCGTGCGGTTCGGTGCGGCCCGGATGTAGCCGATCGCGTTTTTCACCGCCCTGCTAGGAACAGGGGACTTCGGCCAGACCTCTATCGGCGCTGCTGAAGATTTCGAAACCCGTTTCCGTGACGGCCAGCGTGTCTTCCAGCATGACGGCTCCCTCGCCGGGGATGATGAACTTACATTCCACGGCCAGCACCATACCGGGTACCAACGGGGTGTCCGTTACGGGATCCAGTACGGGAGGTTCGTCGATTTCCAGACCGATGCCGTGTCCGACATATTTACCCTGGGAGTCGCCGTAGCCCTGGAAGTAGTCGCCGTAGCCCATGTGGGAGGCGCGATGGGCGGCGAAGTCGTACGCCTCCCGGGCCGTGACCCCGGGGCGTATCCGTTCCAGAACGGCGTCCTGGAGCGCCCGGACGCTGTCGTAGAGTTCCTTCTGTCTTGGTGTGGCCCGGCCCAGGACGTATGTGCGGGTGTTGTCCGAATGATATCCCTGGTAGTTGCAGGGGTTGTCCACGACCACCAGGTCCCCTTCCTGCAGGACGCGTTCCGAAGGCCCCCACGGGAGGGCCGGACCCAAACCCACGCCCGTGACGGTGTGTGCGTGGCCGGAAATACGGGTCAGGTTTTCTCCGCCGGCGATGGTTCCGAAGGGAACGAGCCAGTCGTCCCACCTTCGGATGAAAATCATCTGTTCGGACCGGCTTCGGATATAGGTATCGGCCATACAGGCGGAAAGGTCCACTTCACGCATGCCCGGGCGGAGAGACTTCAGGATGGTTTCGTGGGACTGGTCGAACCGCCGCGTGGCTTCCCGGATGAGTTCCCGTTCTTCGGCGTCCTTGACCATGCGCTGCGCCAGCAGGAGGGGGGAAACGTCCACGCAGGCGAAAGCGTCCAGGGCCGAGATCATGCGGTTCATAAGGCCGTAGGGCACGGTGTCGAATTCCAGCCCCAGCGCGCCCCGGGTGACGCCCATACGCTTGAGATGCTGCAAAACATGCCTGGGACCACCGCCCCGTTCGTAGGCAAGCCAGGTTTCGCGCGCCACAAAGGATTCGCCCCTGCGCACCAGCAGCACCGGGTCTCCCTGGCGGGGAATGATGAGATTGCAGGGTTGAGCGGTGCCGCTGTAGTAGTAAAGGTCTCTCGGCTGCATCAGCACGGCGGCGTCCATTTCGCGCCGCGCCATTTCCTGCTGCAGGCGGCGGATGCGTTGGGTTTTCATAAGAAAGGCTCCTTCCGGAAGATGAAATGGGAACACGTATACCGGGCCGTCGAAAACCGGACGGCCTGCGGGCGGATGAAACGCCGCGGAATCCGGGGCGCGGATCGGGTTTTTCACCCGCCCGCTCATTAGTGAGATAAGATTTCCCGAAAATCAAGGGAGTTTCGATGCTCCCGTATCTTCAAAACCCCTGAAGGAGGGATTTTAGAAAACCGTGCGCCCGGCTGTTCCCGTTTGACGGCCGGGTATCGTTGTACGGCGGGCGGGATTCTGGTATTCTTGAATCTTCCGATGGGAAAGAGAGACATCTTTACGAGCCCGCGGATGAACGGTATTCCCGGGGCGCGGGCAACACGACGAGATGCGGGAGGCGTGAATCCGAAGGAGTGAGTTTCACGAGAGGTGCGCCGCAGGGAGGTCTGCCCGCGTCTGCGTGCCCGTGTCCGCACGCGGGAAGGTGGGACGCACAAGGGGACGGGATGAAGCGTGACGCCGCCGGGCGTGACCGTGGAATCCGTTTTGCGACGGCCTGCCGGCCGTCCTTGCCGAGGGAGGTTACCATGGAAGACCGGGTGGATCGACTGGCTCGTTGGATTGTGGAGGCAAAGAGCGTGGCCGTATTTACCGGCGCGGGGGTGAGCACCGAATCGGGCATTTCGGATTTTCGCAGTCCGGGTGGAATCTGGTCCCGGTATGATCCCGAGGATTTCACCATTCAGCGGTTCATTTCCGATAAGGAGGCCCGCAAGCGGAACTGGCAGTTACGGCGTGAACTGGTGACGGCGGGCTATCAGCCGAACCCCGCCCACCATGCCATTGCGGCGCTGGAACGGATGGGGAAGCTTTCCTGCGTCATTACGCAAAACATCGACGGACTGCATCATGCCGCGGGGAATTCCGAGGATAAGATCATCGAGTTACACGGCGCCATCAAGTTCACCAAGTGTTTGGAGTGTGACGATCGACTGCCCATGGTCGAAGTCCTCAAGCGGATCGACGACGGTGAGGAAGACCCGCATTGCCGGAAGTGCGGCGGGTTGATCAAAGCCGCCACGGTGTCTTTCGGGGAAGCCATGCCGGTACGCGAAATGCAGCGGGCGGATGAATGTTCCCGATCCTGTGATCTGTTCATCGTTATCGGGTCTTCGCTGGTGGTGTATCCGGCGGCGGGATTTCCCATGGTGGCCAAGCGGGCCGGAGCCAGGATGGCCATTATCAACTATACCGCCACGGACATGGATTCCGAAGCGGATCTGGTGATCCATGCCAAGGCGGGGGATACCATGGACCAGGTGATTCGGAGAGTTCAGGAGGCCTCGAACTGAGACGTTTCGGGTGTGCGTGTCGGTCCGGGGCTACGGGTATCGGTTCGATTCCGCCGGATACCCGGAGAGTCTTGGTTTTCGGGTCCGTTTCGGGTACAGCGTTTCCTGTGCGGGTGTAAGGAGGGTGTTCCAGAAACGTTTTGATCCATTGATCCGATTCTGGTAAGAAGGGATTATGTCTAGAAGCATGGGTGTATGGGTTTTAACCGCAGCGGAGACGCACGGCCGTCGTCCCGCGCTCAACAGGCCGTTGGAAAACGCGATCTGCGGTCACGCCTTCGGCGTGAGGCTTCATCCTCCGTCATTGCGGCGTACTATAGGTACGCCTCATTCCTCAGGATTTGCGCGCCTTGCATCTCATCGTTTTGCACCGGCCTGCCGCAATACGGTTTATCAACGGGCTGTCAAGAGAGATTCAGCCGTCAGGAAGGTGGAATCATGATCGAAAAGTTCGAGGAAGCGAATTGTCCCATGACTCTAAAGAATCCGGTGGTGAACGGGCTCAAGGCAGCCGGAAAGCGGGTGTTCGGGTACACCTGCACCAATTTCCCTGAGGAGATCGCGTATGCGGCGGGCATCGTGCCCGTGCGAGCCATCGGGGCGCCCGGGCTGGTGGGGGAATCGGGACCCCTTCAGCCGGCGGCGCAATGCTTTATCGCGCGCGCCAACATGGAAATGGCCCTGGGTGAAGGGTTCTCCAACCTGGACGGCTTCGTGATTACGAACACCTGCGATATGGCACAGAACTTCTACAGTGCGCTGGAGTATTACAAGCCGTTTCCCTTCTACTATTTCATCTCCCGGCCCAATATCGCCCACACGGAACCCGCCTTGAAGTTTTTCCGGTTTGAGCTGGAGGAATTCAAGAAAGCCGTGGAAGGATATACGGGCAAGCCCATTACGGAGGACGATCTCTCCGCGGCGGTTTCCGTATACAACGAAAACCGGCGGCTCCTTGCGGAACTGTACGATCTGCGGGGAAAGGAAGAGAAGCCGCGGATCAGTGGAACGGACTTCACCAAGGTGATCATGGCGTCGTTTTACATGGATAAAGCGGAGCACAACCGTTTGCTCAAGGATGCCATAGCTCGGATAAAACAGGGTCCGGCGGTTGAAAACGTTCAGGTCCGCGTGCACCTGTCGGGTTCCACGTACCCCGATACGGAAATCTTTCAGTTGATCGAGGATGCGGGCGGGATGGTGGTATCGGATGATCTCTGCATCGGTACGCGGTATTTCGTGAATCCCGTAAAGGAGGACCAGGCCCCCATGGACGCCCTGGCGGATCGGTATCTGAACAAACTGGCCTGCCCGTGTATGCACCAGGGGAGCAAGTTGGACGAGCGGTACAATTTCATCAAGGCTCAGCTTCGCGCGAATCGCGGACAGGGGGTGGTTTTCGGCCTGCAACGATTCTGCGATACGCATCTCGTGGATTATCAGGCGCTTCGATACCGTCTGGAACAGGACAAGATCCCTTTCTTATACCACGAGGTGGAGTCCACCGTGGGCGCCGGCCAACTCAAAACGAAACTGGAAACTTTCTTTGACATCATCAAGGGGGCGTAAGCCATGAGTAATCCGGAAGCCAGTAAAACCACTTCCAAGTCCATCAAATCCCTCAAGACGTCCAACGAGGTATTTCCCAGTGTCCTCGAGTATTACAAAAGGGGGCATTTCGCCAAGATGACGGGCGCCCGGAAGATCGTGTATCACACCGGTTGGGATCCCGTGGAGATCGATTACGCCATGGATTGCATCCCCATGTTCCCCGAGAACTTCTCGGCGGCTTGCGGGGCCGTCCAACTGGCTCCTCCGTTGATCGAGGTGAGCGAAGGTCTGAACGCTCCCGAAGACCTGTGTTCGTACTTCAAGAATCACTACGGGTTCATGAAGGGTTCGTTCTCGGGAGACGTGAACAAGATGCTGGATCGGATCCGCATCCCGGATCCGGACATGGTGGTGTCCTGCAAGAACCTGTGCCGCCTTCATCCCTTGTGGATGAAAATCGCCGCCGAGCATTACGACGTTCCCTACTTCTCCATCGATGCTCCGGTAATGCCGCCGCGATATGACAAGAACCCCGTGATGTTCGAAAAACAGTGGGGCGGTCATGTGAGGCGCAAGCCGGGGGATGAAGCCGTCGAGTACGGTGTCGCCCAACTGAAGCAGTACATCGCGTTTCTGGAGGAACACACCGGGCGCAAGATGGACTACGACAAGCTCCGGGAATGTGTGGCGCATTCGGCTCGGATGGGCGAGATCTACAACCAGATCTTCGAACTCCGGAAGAACGTTCCCTGTCCCGCCGGTGGAGAGGATCTGAACACACTGGTGTTCTTCGCGGTCACCATGGCCGGAACCCAGGAGGCGGCGGATTTTTACCAGCGCGTTTTGGAAGAGATGCAGGATCGCGTGGCCCAGGGCAAGGGGGTCCTCGAGAACGAGCGGTTCCGCCTGATCTTTGACGGTATCCCGCCGTGGTTCAACATGGGATTGTTCAACTACTTCCATAAGTTCGGGGCTATCTCGGTGGAAGAACTGTACCCCCGCATCTGGTGCGGGAAATTGGATCCCGATAAGCCCCTGGAGAGCATCGCCATCAAGTACCTGTTGAGCGCCGGGCACACGGCGACCTTCAACCAGTTCCTCGAGTACAACCGGGATCGGGTCCGGGAGTACAAGGTGGACGGATCCATCATGTGGAACCTGCCCACGTGCAGGCTTATGGCCGTGATTCTGAATCCCCGGGACAAAACCACCTTCGAGACGGAGCTGGGCGTCCCGGCGTTGCTTCTGGATGCGGACCAAGTGGATCCGAGACGCTACGCGCACGCTCAGATCATCACGCGCATCGACGCGTTCATGGAGATGCTGGAACAAAGAAAGTACGGATAAGCGGCCGTCGACATATGCGATCCGCGGTCACGCCGACGGCGTGACCGCTTCATCCCGTCCGTCCCTGCGCTCCGCCTGTTCGCCTTCGGACACATTTGGGCAGGCGGCGCCCGACGTACCGTATGGATGCCTCGCCGCCGGAGATCCGCGCGTCTTCCATTCCCTTGTTGTTCGAGGCCCGACCTCCATTTCCTTTGTGCCGGGGGGAAATCCGAGGTCGCCTTGCCGGCAGGCGGATAGGGGGCTCGCTGCAGCTTGCCGGTGCTCAGGGATGCCGGTGGGGAGTAGGAGGGCTGAAGGGGATTGGAAAAGAATGCGGGGGGAAACGCATTCCAACGTCTTCCCCCCGTCCTCTATTCCAGGCAGGTTGCCGAGGTTATTCGGATTCTTCTATGGCGTAAGGTTTGGATCCCAGCACTTCCCCGAACTTCTCAAACGTTTTGATCTTGAACGACAGTTTCAAACGTGTCCGGAAGAGTACCCGTCCTCCATCCTCGATCCTCATATCCATGCGGGTGACCTCGGCCACCCTCATATCCTCAAGCGTTCTACTCGCCGTTTCCACCGCCTGCTTCGCGGCATCGTCCCAGGATACATAGCTGGAACCCACCACCTCGATGACCTTGTACGTGCTCATGCCGTTCTCCTCCTGTCGCTAACAGAGTCACCAGTAAACGTGCCCAGGGAAGACGATCCTTCCCTGTAAAACACTCCCTAGACTTTAGGACACACTTTGAGGAAACATGGTTCAAACAGGGTGAACTTGGTGAAAAACGCCTATTGACATTTATCATAATCCAGAGGAATTTGCGTGGTCAACCCTCAGGATCCCGCCCCGTCGGTTCCCGAAGGGTTAACCCATTGGAAGCGTTGGAGAAGATCGGGTTTATGGCATGTCGACCTATGCCGGGACACGAGGCCCCCCCAAGATCCGCGGTGTGTTCTCGGGGCCTGCATCCGACGGTATGGGTGGGGGAGCGTATTTGAACCGGATGATTTCGGACGTTCCGGGGCCGGAACGCGAATGCCGTGTCTTGGTTGCGGAAGAGAGTCCCGGGGGCCGGGCAGGTTCGCCGGGCGCGGAAGCAGGGTATGGAAACCATAATACTAGTCGTTTTTGGATTGGTGTACGCAGGCATGATCCTGGGTAAGTTCCCGGGTCTCGTGCTGGACCGCACGGGAATCGCCCTGTTGGGGGCCATTCTGCTGCTCGCTTCCGGAAGCGTGGACTCCAGGGAAGCCTGGGATTCGGTGGACGTTCCCACCATTGCATTGCTCCTGGGACTCATGGTGGTGTCCGCTCAATTCCGTCTGGGAGGGTTCTATGCCTTTGTGACCCGACGCATCGCGGCCTTGGATGTGTCTCCTCCGGTGTTTCTGGGGATACTCATCGCCGCCGTCGGAGCTTTGGCGGCGCTGCTGGCCAACGATATCGTGTGCCTTGCGGTGACTCCCGTGCTGGTGGAAGGGTGCGCGCAACGCCGGCTGGATCCGAAGCCTTTCCTTCTGGCGTTGGTTTGCGCGGCGAATGTGGGTTCCGCGGCCACTCTGATCGGAAATCCTCAGAATATGCTCATCGGACAAGCCTTGAATCTGTCCTTCGCGGGATATCTCCTGGATGCACTGTACCGTCCGTCGTCGGTCTAGGGATCACCTGGTGGGTGATTCTCCGGCGGGTCCGAGGCCGCTGGCACCGGAGCGTCGCCGTTCCCGTCGTGGAGGCTCCTCCCTTCAACGCCTACCAGACGGGGAAGGGGATTGTGGTATTGAGTGTTCTTATGGTGTGTTTTCTGGTTGCGCCCTGGCCGAGGGACGTAGTGGCCCTGGCCGCGGCCGGTGTCCTTCTTACGAGCAGGCGCATGGCGTCACGAAGCATTTTGGGGCTGGTGGACTGGCAACTTCTCGTGCTGTTTTCGGGGCTGTTCGTGGTGAACCATGCTCTCCAGATTTCGGGAACGCTCGAAGTGATGCTCGAATCGTTGCGCTCGATTGGCGTGAGTCTGCGGGAACCGGGCTGGCTGTTTGCGTCGGTCGTGGTTCTTTCCAATCTCGTATCGAACGTCCCCGCGACTATGTTGCTGCTGCCCGTGGCTTCCCATCCTCTGGCGGGACCCATACTCGCCCTGGCGAGCACCTTCGCCGGCAATTTGCTCGTGGTGGGCAGTATTGCCAACATCATCGTGGTGGATCAGGCGGAACGTTTGAATATCCGGATCACATGGAGCGAACACGCGCGTGTGGGGGTTCCGGTCACGCTGCTATCCTTGATGGCGGCGGCCGCGAGGCTCCGGCTCATGTTCTAGGAGGCCGTTGAAAAATCCAATTCGGGGTTACGCCTTCGGCGAAAGGCTTCATCCTGTCTGCCTGTGCGTCCCACCTGTCTGAGTGCGGACACGCACAGGCCGGCGCAGACAGGCGTCATTGCAACGTACCGTATGAACGCCTCGTTCCTCAGGATTCGCTCGCGTTGCATCTCATGGTTCTGCACCGGTTAGCCCGCCTTGGTGCTTGTCGGCGGGCTGCCGGAACCGGGTCGGTGCAAGTCCGACCCGGCGCACCCGGCGTTTCTCGTTGCCGCGGCGCGTATCTCGTTCCCGCCACGCGGCGCCGGGAGGCCTCATCTCGGACGGAGTTTCCCGCCCGGGGATTGCCCGAGTGAGGAGCGATGCGGCGGATCCGAAACCATTCGGCGATCCGGGACAAGCCCTTGGCCGTGGAGCGGCGGCGCTTTCCCATGGGGAAGAGGGAACGAATCCGTATTGACAATCTTTCCGCAACCACCTACAGTCTCACGTTCATCCCTAAAGGAAGGGAAAAGAAACCATCGAAGGCCCGGTTCGCGCTTTTCCGCGGTGCTTGATCGTCTGCGGCTGAAACGCCGGATAAGGCGGGGTTCTACCCTGAAGCACGGTGTTGGAGTTCCGAAGAGGGTGGCGGGAGTGCGGATCCCCGCCGATGCGGCGCGTGTGTCGAGGAGGAGGAAACCAATGACTCATCGCATCCACAATTTCAATCCGGGACCGGCCGCATTGCCGTTGTCCGTGCTGGAAGAGATCCAGGAGGAATTTCTCGATTTCAGAAGCGGCGGTATGTCGATCCTGGAGATCAGTCACCGGTCGAAGGATTTCGATGCGGTGATCGAAGACGCCGAGGCCCGCATCCGGCGCCTTCTCCGTCTGCCGGCCGATTTTCATGTGTTGTTCATCCAGGGTGGGGCCAGCATGCAGTTCGCCATGGTTCCCATGAATCTCGCCGCGGAGAACCCCGGAGTGGATTATGTGGATACCGGCACCTGGTCGAGCAAGGCGATCAAGGAGGCCCAGATCCTGGGACGACAGGTGAATATCGCCGCATCCAGCAAGGATCGGGATTACGCCTACATTCCCGATGCCCTGAAGCTGGATCCCGGGTCCGCGTATGTCCATATCACGAGTAATAATACCATCAAGGGCACCCAGTGGCGGGTGTTTCCTGATACGGGCGCGGTTCCCCTGGTGGCCGACATGTCCTCGGATATCCTGTCCAGACCGTTCGACGCGGCTCCCTTCGGGGTGATTTACGCCGGGGCTCAGAAAAACGTGGGTCCGGCGGGTGTTGCTTTGGTGCTGATTCGTGAGGACATGCTCGGCCGTTCCCCCCGGAATGTCCCGGCCATGCTCCGATACGGCACCTATGCGGAAAGCAGGTCCCTGTACAATACACCCCCTGTTTTCAGCATCTATGTGGTTCAGCTCGTCATGAAATGGCTTGAGGAAACCATGGGCGGACTCGAGAGGATGGACGCCGTCAATCGAGAAAAAGCCGCGCTGCTGTATGGGGTCATTGACGAGTCGGGCTATTATAGGGGCACGGCGGATGTGAATGCCCGGTCTCTTATGAACGTCACGTTTCGACTTCCCTCGGAGGAACTGGAGAAGAAATTTCTGGCCGAGGCCGGGGAGAACGGGATGGGAGGGTTGAAAGGGCACCGCAGCGTGGGAGGATGCAGAGCATCCCTATACAATGCCGTGGAGTTGCGTTCGGTGCAGGCTCTCGCTGAGTTCATGAAGGATTTCGCCCGCAGAAACGGTTGATTTCAGCCGGTCGGATACCAGCGGCGCCACGGCTCCCGTGGCGCCGGAGCGCGGGTGTCCCGCTGGTCCCCGAACGCCTCCAGGCTCTTTTCGTTCTCTGTCCTATTGCCCGCAGACACCCTGCCCGCGTCTTCCGCCGACCCCCGGATCAGGAATTTGTCCGAGGTTCGGGTGCTCCATTTTCGGGGATGGGACGCGCCGCTTCTTTCGAACCGAGTACCTGATGGAGAAGGATCGTGTTCCGGAATGCGGGACAGGGGCGGGTGTTGGGGTTACCGGGTAGCAAGCCGGGAGTGGGAGGCTTTCCCGGAAGGATGAACACGCGGGCGGACTTCACGGCGACGTGTCCGGGTGTTTGGGGCAAGGGGTGGCGGAGGCGGTGTCATGGGACATCGGATGTGATCCGGCTGTTCCCATGTCGAAGAGAGTGTCTGTGGGGAATAGTTCTTGACAAGAACCCGACGTCGATACTACTAGAATCTTTTACCTTGTTTGAGAACACACAAATGAAAGTGTCCACCAGAAACTTTCCCGTTCAAGGTCGCGAGATACGGTTCTTGGGTCACCCGGGGGATCCGTCCCAGTCCCACGTGCACGGCCCCGTTTCAGGCCGGATCCGTGTGGACCGCTCTGGGGAGTACTTCCTGGTTCGGGGTGAAGTGAAAACCACCCTGCTTCTTCAATGCGGCAGGTGCCTGGAGGACTATCAGAGCGCTCTCGATCTGGATGTGCAGGCCACCTTGGTGGCCGCGGATACTTTGAACGTCGTGGTCAAGGACAATCTGGAACTCACTTCCGAAGATCTGGACATCACCACGTTCGAGGGGGAAGAGTTCGACTTGATCCCCATCATCGAGGATCATATTCTCCTGGCCGTTCCCCTGAAGACCTTGTGCCGTGAAACCTGTGCGGGGATATGCCCCCATTGCGGTGCGAATCGGAATATCGCTCCCTGCCGGTGCGGGGAAGAGCGGCTTGACAGTCCGTTCGCCGTGTTGAAGACGTTTACTCCCGTATCCAGCAACTGAATGCCGAACCAAGTTGGAGAACATCCATGGCGTTGCCGAAAAGAAGAAAATCCCATTCCAGGCGAAATATGCGGAGGGCGCATGATGCGCTCAGGCCGCCTTCGCTTTCCCAGTGCCCCCAGTGCGGTGAATCCAGGCTGCCTCACAGAGCGTGTCCCAGTTGCGGGAACTATCGGGGTAGGACGCTGTTCGAGACCGAATGAGCCGTCTTTCCAGGCCCCGACTCATAACGTGTTGTGACGGATACCCAGCCTGATGGAAAAGCCATCCATTCGAATTGCCGTGGACGCCATGGGAGGCGATTTTGCGCCGGCGGCTCCGGTGGAGGGGTCCGTATGGGCCGCCCGTGAGTATGGACAGCCCGTGGTGCTGGTTGGCGTGCAGCGGGAGATCGAGGAAGAACTCGGTCGTCTCTCGGGGGTTCCCCGTTCGCTGATCGAAATTCAGGATGCGCCCGAAGTGGTGGGCATGGATGAGCCGGCGGCCGCGGCCTTCAAAAAGAAGAAACGGGCCTCCATTCGGGTGTGTTTTGAACTGGTTAAGGCCGGATTCGCCGATGGGGTGGTCAGTGCGGGGAATTCCGGAGCCACCATGACCGGCGCGGCTCTGGTCCTGGGTCGCACCGTGGGTGTGGATCGTCCCGCCATTGCAGGTATTTTCCCTACGTTGAAGGGCTCCACGGTGGTCATTGACGTGGGCGCCAATGTGAACTGCAAGCCGCAGAACCTGTTCCAGTTCGGGATCATGGGGGATATCTACGCCCGGGACGTCTTGAAGATTGCCGAACCGCGCGTCGGACTGCTGAATGTGGGAGAGGAGCGCATCAAAGGGAACGAACTGGTCAAGCAGGTCCACGAGTTGTTGAGCCGGACGGACTTGAACTTCATCGGAAACGTGGAAGGTCGGGACATTTTTACGGGAAGCACCCAAGTGATCATCTGTGACGGATTCGTGGGAAACGTCTGTCTCAAGCTCACGGAAAGCCTCGGTTCCGTGTTTTCGACCATGTTGTTGACCGAGATGCGGAAAAATTGGACCGGTTGTGTGGGTCTGGTTTTGGCCAAGAAGGCGATTGCCCGTTTCTATCGGAAGCTGGATTACACCGAACACGGGGGGGGGCCTCTATTGGGCGTCAACGGGGCGGGTGTGGTGTGTCATGGGGCGTCACCGCCCAAGGCCCTGAAGAATGCCATACGGGTCGCGATCGAATTGGTTCGCATGAAAGTGAATCAGAGTCTGGCGGAAGGATTGGAGGCCTTCAGTCTGAAGCATTCCTGAGGGGCCGGGTATGTAAGGGGATCGAGAACCTTCAAGGAGCGATGCATGGATTATTTCTTGTCTGAAGAACAGGTGATGATTCGGGATCTGGCCAGACAGATCGCGGAGACAAAGATCGAGCCCGTTCGAGCGGAATTGGATGAAAACGAGACCTTTCCCCATGAAATCATGAAGAGTCTGGCCCAATCGGACTTGTTCGGGATCGTCATACCGGAGTCCTATGGTGGGCTGGGCCTGGGTTGCCTGGAAAACTGCCTGGCTGTGGAGGAATTGAGCCGCGGCTGCTGCGGCGTCGCCACCACATTCGCCGCCAGTGGGCTGGGAGCGTACCCCATTCTCCTCTACGGAAACGAGATGCTCAAGCAGAAGTATCTTCCCCGTATCGCCTCCGGCGAATCGCTGGCCGCGTTTGCACTGACCGAATCCACGGCGGGAAGTGATGCGGGCGGCATTCAGACCTCCGCGGCGGTGGAGGGTGACCACTACGTGCTGAACGGCGCCAAGCAGTGGATCACCAATGGGGGAGAAGCGGACATTTACAGCGTGATCGTTATCACGGATGCGGCCAAGGGGGGCCGGGGGGCAAGCGCCCTGGTGGTGGAAAAGGGGGATCCCGGCTTCAGTTTCGGCAAGAAAGAGAGGAAGATGGGCATCCGCGCTTCCGTCACGAGGGAGCTCGTTTTCGACGGATGCCGCGTACCCCGGGATCGGCTTATCGGAAAGCAGGGGACGGGTTTCCTGGCCACCATGAGGACTTTTGACTCTTCGCGTCCCGGTGTGGGAGCCCAAGCCGTGGGTCTGGCTCAGGGTGCATTGGATGTGGCGGTCAAATACGCCAAGACGCGGATTCAATTCCAGGCCCCCATCATCAGTTTTCAGGCGGTGCAGCATATGCTGGCGGACATGGCCGTTTCCATCGAGGCGGGGCGCGCTCTGGTGTATTCGGTGGCCCGATTCATTGACGGCCATCCCAAGGGGGATGTCTCCAAGGCCAGCGCCATAGCCAAGGTGTTTCCCACGGACATGGCCATGAAGGTGACTACGGATGCGGTCCAGATTCTCGGGGGATGCGGATACATGCGTGAATACCCTGTGGAAAAGATGATGCGGGACGCCAAGATTCTTCAGATTTACGAGGGGACCAATCAAATTCAGCGGAATATCATCGGACAGGCTTTGAACAAAGAATACACCCGCCGGAAATAGGTGACGGATGATGCACGTGGTGGTTTGCCTGAAACAGGTCCCGGATACCCGAAACGTCCGTATCGATCCCATTACGAACACGTTGCAGCGAGAGGGAGTGGAAAGCATCGTCAATCCCTTTGATCTGTACGCTCTGGAAACGGGACTTGGAATGAGGGACCGGACCCGAGGTCGGGTGACCGTTCTTTCCATGGGACCTCCCCAGGCCGAGCAGGCGCTGCGCGAGGCGTTGTCCTACGGTGCGGACGAGGCTGTGTTGCTTACGGATCGCTCGTTTGCGGGCGCGGATACCCTCGCCACGGCTCGTACCCTGGCCGCAGGGATTCGTCGGCTGGGCGACTTCGATCTGATCGTGTGCGGTAAGCAGGCCATCGATGGAGACACGGCCCAAGTAGGTCCCGGACTGGCCGAGAAGTTGGGCGTTCCTCACGTGGCATTCGTGAAGACCATCGAGTGCCTGGAGGAAGGAAGCCTGATCGTACATCGTATGATGGACGACGGGTACGATCGGGTCCGCATTTCACTCCCCGCCCTCATCACCGTGGTCAAGGAGATCGGGGAACCCCGGGTGCCTTCCTTCAAGGCCAAGGTGCGGGCACGGAAACATCCGGTTCAGATGTGGCGCTTGCAGGATCTGGGACTGTCCTCCAACGAGGTGGGGCTTACGGGCTCCGCCACTTGGGTGGAGCGTATTTTTGCCCCAGAGCCCAGAGGAGGGCGGGAACTCCTGGAAGGCGACTCTGCTCAACAGGCGACCGCATTGCTTCAGCGACTGAAACAGCGCCGGGTCGTCAAGCTCTCCTGAGGCATTCCGGAGGGTTCGCGCCTTGAATACCACCCCCCGGTCATCGCCATATGGGTTGACACCGCCTTTGGCGGCATGTAAAAGTCCGTCCGAAATCTCCACCCGGAAGGAATTCTTTCCAAGCAAACAGGCATCCTATGAGTATCTCTGTTGACAAAGAGAAATGCACGGCCTGTGGGGAGTGCGTCGAGAGTTGCCCCTTCGGAGTCATTGAGATCCAGGGGAACACCGCGGTCATCGGGGACGGGTGTACGCTTTGCGGCGCCTGCGAGGAAGTCTGTGCTTTTGAAGCCATCACCGTCGTCCATCGGGAAAAGGCGATTGGAGTGGATGCCGGATATCGAGGTGTCTGGGTATTCGGTGAGCAGCGGTGCGGGCGTGTGGCGGATATTTCGTTGGAACTGCTGGGAGAGGGCGGGAAGCTTTCGAACCTTCTCGATGAGCCTCTTTGCGTGGTGATGCTGGGCCACGATATTTCCGACGCGGCGCGGGAACTGACTCGGTATGGAGCGGATCGGGTGTATTGTGTGGATCATCCGGACCTGACCCACTACGAAGAAGACAGTTATGCGGATGTTTTGGCCCGCCTGATTCATGAACATAAGCCGTCGGTCCTGGTGATGGGAGCTACTTCCATCGGCCGATCGTTGGCTCCGCGACTGGCGTCCAGGCTGGACACCGGTTTGACCGCGGACTGCACCGGGTTGAGCATCCGTGAATCCGATCGTGTGTTGCTGCAGACCAGACCCGCTTTCGGCGGAAACATCATGGCCACCATTGTATGCGCGGACAGACGACCTCAAATAGCCACCGTTCGTCCCAAAGTGATGAAGCGCGCCGTGAGACGGGAAGACCGTACAGGCGAAATCGTTCCGGTACCCATGAATGGATTTGAGAACCGGGGACGGGTGCGCATTCTCGATATTGTGAGGGAAGTGGACGAACGGGTAAACCTGGCGGAAGCGGATGTCATTGTGGCCGGAGGCAGGGGGTTGAAGGAAGAAAAGAATTTTTCCTTGCTTCGTGAGTTGGCCGATCTTTTGAATGGAGCCGTGGGAGCCAGCCGTGGCGCAGTGGACGCCGGATGGATCGGCTACGCTCACCAGGTGGGTCAGACGGGCCGCACCGTAAGTCCCAAGTTGTACATTGCCTGCGGGATTTCCGGCGCCGTGCAACATCTCGTGGGCATCCAGTCTTCCGACGTTATTGTGGCCATCAACCGGGACCCCAATGCTTCCATCTTCGACGTGGCGGACTACGGGATTGTAGGGGATCTGTTTGACGTGGTGCCTGAGTTGATCGCGGAAATCAAACGGGAGTTGGGCCGCTGAAGAGCACCCCGCCGGGACGCGGCGCGCGTTGGGTCCCGTGCGGTGGCGGGAGGGACCGACGAAGCCCAATGGGAGACGGAACATGGTGGAAGCGAAACGCCGAGTGGTGCTGGTGACCGGAGGATCCAGAGGTATCGGAAAGGCCGTCGTACTCGGATTTGCGGGTCCGGAAACGATCCTGTTGATCAACCATTACGACAGGGAACCGGACGCGGCGGCGGCCACGGCTGCGGAAGCGGAGGAATTGGGAGCCACGGTTCGGGTATCGTATTTCAACGTGGCCGATACGGCGGAAGTCGCCGATCATGTGGGCGCCATGATCGATGAGTTCGGCCGGATCGACGTGCTCATTAACAATGCGGGTATCACCATGGATTCACTGTTTCCTCGTATGAAAGAAGAGCAATGGGATCGCGTCTTGAATGTGAATCTGAAGGGGGTATTCAATTGTTCTCAAGCCGTGGTCCGAACCATGATGAAGCAACGTTCCGGCAGTATCGTAAGCATCGCATCGGTGGTTGGCGCCACAGGGAATGCCGGACAGGCGAACTACGCCGCTTCCAAAGCCGGGATCATGGGATTTACCAAGTCACTGGCCAAGGAGCTGGCGCCCCGGAATATCCGGGTGAATGCGGTGGCGCCCGGGTTTATTGATACGGAGATGACCCGGGATCTGCCGGAGAAAATCAAGGAAGGCTTTATGCAGGCCATTCCCATGGGTCGAATGGGAGTTCCCGAGGAAGTGGCGGATGTGGTGCAATTCCTTTGTTCAGACCAGTCTCGGTATATCACCGGCCAGATCATCCACGTCAACGGCGGTTTATACTGATCGTGGATCGGCCCGCGTGAAACGCAATCTGCCGTGATGTTAGGTAGAAAGTCCCATTGTTGATCATTCAAAAGGGGGAAACAGGATGTCGTCTGCAGCGGATAAGGTCAAAGAAATCGTGTGTGAACAGCTGGGCGTTGATGCGGCCGATGTGGTGGACGATGCATCGTTCGTGGATGACCTGGGAGCGGATTCACTGGATCTTGTCGAGTTGATCATGGCCATGGAAGAGGCGTTCAACATCGAGATCGCCGATGAAGACGCCGAAAAGATTCGAACCGTAAAGGATGCCATCGAGTATATCCAGGCCCACCAGAAATGATTTGGGCGACTATGAGGATTGTCTCGTGACAAAACGAGTGGTTGTAACAGGTTATGGCTTGATCACACCGTTGGGTGTGGGAGTGGAGGAAACGTGGGAGAGTCTCTGCGCCGGCAAGAGCGGGGTCACTCCCATCACCCTGTTCGACGCGTCGGGGCTCAGATCACAGATAGCCGCCGAGGTGAAAAATTTCGATCCCGAAGACTTCCTGGACAAGAAAAGCGTACGCCGCTTGGACCGGTTTATACATTTTGCCATTGCGGCCGCCCGGATGGCCGTGGAAAGCGCGCGATTGGAAATTCCCGGAAACACTCCGGAGCGTGTGGGCGCCTATATAGGGACCGGGCTGGGAGGATTGCAGTCCATCGAGTACTATCACGAGATTCTTCTGAGCAAGGGGCCGAGTAAGGTAAGCCCCTTTTTCATCCCTATGCTGATAGGCAATATGGCTCCCGGGCAGATTTCCATCCTTTTCGGCGCCAAGGGGCCCAATCTGAGTATATCCACGGCCTGCGCCGCCGGATCTCATGCCATCGGAGAGTCCTACAAGCTTTTGCAGTCGGGTATGGCGGATGTGATGATCTGCGGGGGCAGCGAGGCGGTGATCACCCCCCTGGCGATTTCCGGATTCAACGCCATGAGGGCGCTTTCGGAGCGGAACGACGATCCTCCAAGGGCGTCCCGTCCCTTCGAAAAGAATCGGGACGGCTTCGTAGTGGGCGAGGGAAGCGGAATCATGGTTTTGGAGACTCTGGAACATGCGCTGGCCCGCAATGCCCACATCCGCGCCGAGCTTATCGGCTACGGCCTGTCCAGCGACGCCTACCACATGACGGCGCCGGCGCCCGAAGGGGAGGGTGCGGCCCGGTGCATGAAGTGCGCTATCGATTCCGCGGGAATACAACCCGATCAAGTGGATTACATCAACGCCCACGGCACTTCCACGGACTTGAACGACAAATCGGAGTTTCAGGCGATCCGGAACGTCTTCGGAGACCATGTCGCGCGAATGCCCGTAAGTTCCACCAAGTCCATGACGGGGCATCTCTTGGGCGCCGCGGGCGGGATCGAAGCGATTTTTTGTGTGCTTACCATCGAGCGGGACATAATCCCACCCACCATCAATTACATGGAGCCCGATCCGGAAATTCTTCTGGATGTCGTTCCTCATCAGGCCCGGGCGGCGCGCATCGAAGTGGCCATGAGCAATTCGTTCGGATTCGGCGGCACCAACGGGTGTCTCGTGTTCAAACGCTGGTGCCGATAGGTGGGGCAGGGGTTCTTTCCCCGTTCTGAACGGCGTCTTGGTTCGGGGCTGCCGAAGGGTGTTCGGCGGAGCGCCGACGCGATGACGTTCCAGTCTCCCATCGGTTCGCTGTGGCGATGTGAATCCTTACAGGGGAAATCAATGGTGTCGAAACCGTCCCAAGGAACTGTGCGAGGGCGGATGAGCGTTACATTTTCATGGGGATAGCCTGGGGAATATGGAACATCTGAAACATTCGGATCCGGAAGTGGCCCGCGCGGTGGAACAGGAGATGGAACGTCAGCGGAAAAAGCTGGTTCTTATCGCCTCGGAAAACTACGCCAGCAAGGCCGTGCTCGAGGCTCAGGGCACGGTCCTGACGAACAAGTACGCCGAAGGATATCCCGGCCGCCGTTATTACGGCGGATGTGAATTCGTGGACCGGGTGGAGACGTTGGCGATCGAACGGGCCAAGCACCTGTTCGGCGCGGATCATGCCAACGTTCAACCTCATGCTGGCTCCCAGGCGAACATGGGGGTTTACTTCTCCGTGCTCCAGCCCGGCGACACCATCATGGGCATGGATTTGAGCCACGGAGGACATTTGACCCACGGCAGCCCGGCCAGTTTCTCGGGTCGGTTGTTCAAAGTGGTTTCGTACCAGGTGGATCCGGAGAGCTATCGTATCGACATGGCCCACGTTGAGCGCCTTGCCGCAATCCATCGCCCCCGACTGATCATTGCGGGAGGGAGTTCCTATCCCCGGTTTATCGATTTTGCGGGCTTTGAGCGTATCGCGCGCAATGTGAATGCATTGCTGATGGTGGATATGGCGCATTTTGCGGGACTGGTGGCCGGCGGAGTGTACCCTTCCCCCGTGCCCTATGCGGATCTGGTGACCTCGACGACGCACAAGACGCTGCGGGGGCCGAGAGGGGGATTTGTGCTGGCTCGCGACCCATACGGCCGGCTGGTGGATCGGCACATGTTTCCCGGCATGCAGGGTGGTCCCCTCATGCACGTGATTGCGGCCAAAGCGGTGGCCTTTCGCGAGGCCATGCAGCCGGAATTCAGGGAATACACGGCCCAGGTTGTCGAAAACGCCCAAGTCCTGGCGGAGGTGCTGGCCCGAAATGGGTTGCATGTGGTTACCGGTGGAACGGACAGTCATTTAATTCTCGTGAATCTCTCGCCTACGGGTCTCACCGGAGCCTTTGCGGAGGACGTACTGGATCGGGCCGGCATGACTCTCAACAAGAACGTCATCCCTTTCGAACAAAAGGGCCCCAACAAGACCAGCGGTATTCGGATCGGAACCGCCGCAGTGACCACCCGTTTTATGAAGCAGGCGGAGATGCAATGGATAGCCCTGCGTATCATAGAAGTGTTATCCAATCCCGAAGATGAAGCCCTGATCAAGCGGGTCCGTGAGGAGGTCGAAGCATTGTGTGATCGATTTCCCGTTCCTTGAAGAACCGAGTTTAGCGCCCACCCTCCCGTGATGCCTCTTTCGGCCGGGGTTTGTTTCGACGGCCGGCCGATCTTGTGAGAGCCCTTCCATGTGGAGTGATTGTCGTGAAATGTCCCTATTGCGGCCATGTCGACAACAAAGTTATCGATTCGAGATTGAGCAAAGATAGTTTGGCCATTCGCAGGCGCCGCGGTTGCAGCCGATGTGGAAGGCGGTTTACGACGTATGAACGCGTGGAAGAAATCCTGCCCATGGTGGTCAAGAAAGACCATCGAAGGGAGCCGTTCAGCCGTCAGAAGATCTATGAGGGAATCAAGAAGGCTTTGGAGAAACGACCCGTCAGTGTGGATGTGATCGAATCTTTTCTGGACGAACTGGAACGGGGGCTTCACGAGAGTCAGCAAAAAGAAATTCCCACCCGGGAAATCGGGGAGCGGGTTATGGCCAGGCTCAGGGAACTGGACGATGTGGCCTATGTCCGGTTCGCCTCGGTGTATCGCCGGTTTGCGGACATCAACGAGTTCATGTCGGAATTGGAGAAGCTGGTGCGGGAACGTAATCGAAAGGGGGAGAATGCCGGACCCGACAGCGGATAGGGAATTCATGACCCTGGCTTTACGACGGGCCTGCAGGGGATGGGGGCGAACATCGCCGAACCCCATGGTGGGCGCCTTGGTAGTGCGCGGTGACCGGGTGGTGGGCAGGGGCTTCCACGCCTATGCCGGAGGACCCCATGCCGAACGGATTGCTCTGGAAGAAGCCGGTGATGCGGCTCGCGGGGCTACATTGTATGTGACTCTGGAGCCGTGCAATCATTTTGGGAAGACACCCCCCTGCACGGAGGCGGTCCTAAAGAGTGGAATTCGACGGGTGGTAATCGGTCAGAAGGACCCGAATTCTCGTGTGCAGGGAGGTGGCGCGAAACGTCTCATGGATGCCGGAATTCAAGTGGACTGCGGTATCCTGGATTCCGAGTGCGCCCATCTGAATGAAGCGTTCACCGTATTCGTCACCCGGAACCGACCCTTTGTGGCTCTGAAGACGGCGGCCACCCTGGATGGGAAAACCGCGACGGCGACTGGTGATTCCCAGTGGATTACCAACGAGCGCTCCCGCCGGTTCGTTCACAGACTCCGGGCCGCTTCGGATGCCATCCTGGTGGGGATGGGAACCATAAGAGCGGATGATCCCCGTCTGACGTGCCGGTATTCCCCAGGCCGGGACCCTCTGCGGGTTATTCTGGACAGTCGACTGACGTTGTCACCCGACCGGCGGGTTTTTAACAAGGAGTCTCGCGCCGGATTGCTGATTTGTACCTGCCGAGGAGCGGATTCCGAGCGGAAACGCCTGATGGAGAGAATCGGCGCCGAAGTGCTCGAGGTGGAAGAGCGAAACGGACGAGTGTCGTTGAGCGCCGTAATGCGGGAACTCGCCGCGCGGGACATCACATCCGTGCTTATCGAGGGAGGCGCCGAGGTGAGTGCTTCCGCGATAGGCGAAGGAGTGGTGGACAAAGTGTATTTTTTTTATGCTCCGAAGATTCTGGGAGGTCCGGATGCTCCGGGAATGGTGGGGGACCTTGGGATCCGCAGGATCGACGGCTGCCTGAACGTGCGTGGTTTAAGAGTCCGGCGGTTTGGGGAGGATGTTCTTCTGGAAGGGTATCTCAGAGCGCCGTGACCATCGAGAAAGGCGGGGCAAGGATTCCGTGTTCACCGGACTGGTTCAGGGAGTAGGTCGCGTAATCCGCATCGTGCGGAATGGACGGGAAGGGATTCTCGATGTGGATGCGCCCTTTCTCAGGGACCCGGAGTTGGGGGAAAGCATCGCCCTCAATGGCGTCTGCCTGACGGTGTCGGCATTCCGGGGCGCCGGAGTGGAGTTTTTCGTGTCGGACGAAACCCTGGCGCGGACGGCCTTGGGATTTTTGGCTCAGGGAGACCCAGTCAATCTGGAGAGAGCTCTGAGGCTCTCGGATCGTCTGGGCGGGCACCTCGTGAGCGGGCATGTTGACTCCATCGGCACGATCCTGATAAGAACGTCCAGTTCTAGTTCGATCCGGCTCAGGGTGCAGATTCCGAAAGAACTGACCAAGTTCTTGGTCGTCAAGGGCTCCGTGGCCTTGGATGGGGTGAGCCTGACCGTGAACGAGTGCGGGCCGACCTATTTCGAAGCGAACTTGGTCCCTCACACGGTGAATCGTACTACGCTGCAATTTTGCAGGGAGGGAGATCGGGTGAATATTGAAACGGACCTGATCGGAAAATACGTGGAACGCCTGCTCCGACACGGCGGAGGGGCTGACGTCAAACCTCATCCGGGCGGGCTTTCTCTGGAAAGCTTGGCGAAATACGGATTCGTTTCACCGTGACGATCTCCATCTGCGGAAGTCCGGGGCCGGGGAGCCCAGAGGCAGGAGCCGACGGGGTATCGGCGTGTTGACAGGAATCCAGGACTTTCCGTCGCGCGGGTTTCCGGGCGACGGAACGCGGTAGATCCTTTCAGCGTCAACAACCGGATCCGAATTGAACGCGAGGCTTAGTGTCATGCCGGTATGCAGCATAGAAGAAGCCATTCATGAGATACGCCAGGGCCGGATGGTCATTTTGGTGGATGACGAGGATCGTGAGAACGAAGGGGACCTGACACTGGCCGCGGACAAGGTGACCCCGGAAACCGTGAACTTCATGGCCAAGTATGGCCGGGGGCTCATCTGTCTTTCTATGGCGCCGGAAATGCTGGACCGGTTCAATTTGCCGCTGATGGTCCGAGACAACCGCTCTCCTTTTCAAACCGCGTTTACGGTTTCTATAGATGCCCGAAACAATCCCCACAACAGCCAGTCCGCGGCCGGACGCGCGTACACCATTCGAAAGGCCGTTTCGGAAGATCTCAGGGAAGGGGATTTGAAGGTTCCGGGGCACGTGTTTCCCCTGCGAGCCCGCAAGGGCGGTGTACTCGTTCGCACGGGCCAGACGGAGGGATCCGTGGATCTGGCGCGGTTGGCAGGGTTGCAGCCTGCGGGAGTGATCTGTGAGATCATGAACGAAGACGGTACCATGAGCCGGATGCCGGATCTGGAAAAATTGGCTCAACGATTCGAGCTCAAGATCTGCACGGTGGCTGATCTCATTGCATACCGCATGCGAAACGAACGACTGGTTCGCCGTGTGGCCACGGCGATTCTTCCCACGCCTGCCGGGCGATTCAAATGCGTGGTGTACGAAAACGACGTGGACGATCACCAGCATTTAGCTCTCGTCAAGGGAGAAATTCTGCCCGGAGACGAAGTGCTGGTTCGGGTTCATTCCGAATGTCTCACGGGAGACGTATTTCACTCGTTGCGGTGCGATTGCGGGGAGCAGTTGGCCGAGGCCCTGAACAAGGTTCAGGCGGCGGAAAAGGGCGTAGTGCTGTATATGCACCAGGAGGGGCGGGGTATCGGCTTGATCAACAAGCTTAAAGCCTACGCCCTTCAGGACGAAGGCAAGGACACGGTGGAGGCGAACCTGGAGTTGGGATTCCAGCCGGATTTGCGGGACTACGGTATCGGGGCGCAGATTTTGGCCGACCTGGGTGTGCAGAAGATGCGGCTCCTTACCAACAATCCCAAGAAGATTATCGGGTTGGAGGGATATGGTCTGACGGTGGTGGAGCGGGTCCCACTCACGGTATGCCCGAATCCGGTGAACCTGAGATATCTCAAAACCAAGTGCGCCAAACTTGGCCACTTGCTGGATGTCTAATTGTCTAATGGACGAGGTGGTTATGCCCAGAGTATTGGAGGGGCACCTGCAGGCCCAGAACCTGCGTTTCGGAATCGTGGTCAGCCGGTTCAATGATTTCATCACGGCGCGTTTGTTGGAAGGAGCCATGGATTCTCTCCTGCGGCACGGAGCGGACGAAGGGTCCATCGATCTGGTCCGGGTGCCGGGGTCCTTCGAGATTCCGCTGGTGAGTCGCAAGTTGGCCGAGAGCGGCCGATACGATGCGGTGATCTGCCTGGGAGCAGTCATACGGGGCGCCACTCCCCATTTCGAGTATGTGGCTGCAGAGGTCTCCAAGGGGGTGGCCGCGGTAACCCTGGATACGGGCGTTCCCGTCATATTCGGCGTTCTCACCACGGATACCATTGAGCAGGCGGTGGAACGGGCGGGAACCAAGTCCGGAAACAAAGGCTGGGGAGCCGCGCTTTCCGCCATCGAAATGGCCAACCTGATGAAACAGCTGTGATGCTTCATGTCAAGCCGAAGAAAGGCTCGCGAACAGGCCATTCAAATCCTGTTTCAAATGGACGCCTGCAAACTACGGGCTGTGGAGGCGTTGAAATTGTTCGAGGTCTCTTTCAACGCCGGCAAGCCCCTTACCACTCTGGTTCATTCCCTCGTTATGGGGGTTTCGGAACGCCGGGAGGAATTGGACCGGAAGCTTGAGAGCCACTCGGAGAACTGGCGTCTGGACCGCATGTCCCTTGTGGATCGGAATGTCTTGAGAATGGCATTGTACGAACTTCTCCATATGGAAGAGATTCCCCCCAAAGTGTCTCTGAATGAGGCGGTGGACTTAGGTAAAAAGTTCGGTGGAGAGGAATCGGGATCGTTTATAAATGGTATTCTGGACAGTATCTACCGTTCTCTTAGAATGGACTCCTCGTGGACCAAGAATCCGGATGAACCCATGAAACGGAAATGAGACCGATGGAACGAATCTATAACCCGCAGGAAATTGAGAAGAAATGGCAGAAGCACTGGGAGGATGGGGGGTACGACCGTGTCTCGGAAGATCCGTCCATGCCCAAGTTCTACCTGCTGGAAATGTTCCCGTACCCTTCGGGAAAGATTCATATGGGTCATGTACGTAACTATACCATTGGAGACGTGGTGGCCAGATACAAACGCATGAACGGGTTCAACGTACTGCACCCCATGGGATGGGACGCCTTTGGCATGCCGGCGGAAAACGCCGCCATCGAGAACAAGATCCATCCCGCCGTCTGGACCCGGAACAACATACGGACCATGAAGCATCAGCTCAAACGGATGGGGTTTAGTTATGACTGGAGTCGGGAGTTCGCCACCTGTGACCCGGATTACTATCGATGGGAGCAGCTTATCTTTTCGCGCATGTATGAACGGGGGCTGGCCTACAAGAAACGATCCCTGGTGAACTGGTGTCCCAAATGCCAGACCGTCCTGGCCAACGAACAGGTAGAGAACGGCTTTTGTTGGCGCCACACGGATCAGGAAGTGATCCAGAAGGAAATGGACGGCTGGTTCTTCAAAATCACGGAGTATGCGGAAGAGCTTCTGGAATGCATGGATCGGATGGGGGGCTGGCCTGAACGGGTCCTTACCATGCAGAGAAATTGGATCGGGAAGAGCCATGGCGCCGTGGTGCGTTTTCCCAGGGAGGATGGGAGGGATCCTATTCAGGTATTCACTACCCGCCAGGACACATTGTACGGCGCCACGTTCATGTGTCTTGCACCGGAGCTGGAACTGTCCCGAGAAATCGCCCGGGGAACCGGCCGCGAAGCCGAGGTGGACGCGTTCATTGACCGCACTCTCCGGGTGGAATCCTACCTGAGGACTTCCGACCAGATGGAAAAGGAGGGGGTGTTCACGGGGAAGCACTGCCTAAACCCGCTCACAGGGCTTCGAATGCCCATATATGTCGCCAACTTCGTCCTGGCCCACTACGGGACCGGGGCTGTCATGGCTGTTCCCACCCATGACCAGAGGGATTTTGAATTCGCCCGCAAATACGGCCTGCCTCTGGTGGTGGTAATTCAACCCGAAGACCGGGTGCTGAGTCCGGACACCATGAACGAGGCCTACGAAGACGAGGGATATTTGGTGAACTCGGGGCTGTTTGACGGATTGCATAACGTGGAAGCCCTGGACCGCATCGCCGAGTATTTGGAGGAGAAGGATCTGGGGTTCAAGACGGTGAACTACCGGCTGAGAGACTGGGGCATCTCCCGGCAGCGCTTCTGGGGAGCCCCTATTCCCGTCGTATATTGCCAAGTCTGTGGCATTGTTCCCGTTCCGGATCGGGATCTTCCCGTGGTGCTTCCCGAGGACGCCGAGATGGGAGAAGATGGACGATCCCCGCTGCCGTTGCTTGATTCCTTCGTTCGGACGACCTGTCCCAACTGTGGCGCCGAGGCCCGGAGAGAGACGGATACCATGGATACTTTTGTGGAATCGTCCTGGTATTTCGCCCGATTCGCCTCCGCGGATTACGACCGGGGTCCACTGGATAGAAGCCGCGTGGATTACTGGATGCCGGTGAATCACTACATCGGCGGTATCGAGCACGCTATACTCCACCTGCTCTATTCGAGGTTCTACACCAAAGTAATGCGGGACCTGGGATTGTTGGCTGCGGACGAACCGTTCACCAATTTGCTGACGCAGGGGATGGTGTGCCATGAAACCTATCAATGTCCGGTCCACGGATATCTTTTCCCCATCGAGGTGAACGATCAGAAATGTCCCAAATGCGGCCGCCCCGTGATTCTGGGTCCCAAGGTCAAAATGTCGAAGTCCAAGAGAAACGTGGTGGATCCGGAAACATTGATCGGACACTACGGAGCGGACACGGTGCGGCTGTTTTGTCTATTTGCGTCGCCGCCCGAAAGGGACCTGGAGTGGAGCGAGCAGGGAGTCGAAGGCGCTTATCGGTTTCTGAATCGAGTGTGGCGCCTGGTGGTGGATCGGGTGGAGGAATTGAAGTCCGTGTCCCCGTATGCACGGGATGTGACCCTTGATGAGCCTCTCAAGACGTTGCACCGCAAGAGCCATCAAACCATCAAGAAGGTGACGGACGACATAGAAGACCGGTTTCACTTCAATACGGCCATCGCGGCAGTCATGGAATTAACCAACCAGATCAACAAAACTCTGGAAGAAGCAGACTCATCGAGTGTCCTGGTCCGGAAGGTGACGGTAGAAGCCGTGGAGGCGCTCCTGGTGCTTTTGTTTCCGTTTGTGCCTCACTTTGCGGAGGAACTCTGGAGTATTTTGGATCGACCCGGAGAGCTGAGCCGCCGACCTTGGCCGCGATATAATCCCGATGCCGTGCTGGCCGATGAGATCGAAGTCGCCATCCAGGTAAACGGCAAGCTGAGAAGTCGAATTCTGGTGGCCCCGGACGCGGATCAGGACCTGATCCGTCGCAAAGCCATCGAGGACGAGCGGGTGGAGAAATGGATCCATGAGAAAACCATCCGAAAAGTCGTGGTGGTGCCCGGGAGGCTGGTGAACATTGTGGTTTCCTAGCATGTCCTTCTGCTGTCGCGCCGCTTTGGTATCAGGGATCCTAATGCTTTGCGCCTGCGGATACCGACTCCAGGGAGGGCCCGGAGCCATTCCCCCGGATCTTCGGAGGATCGCGGTGCCGGTAATGGACAACCGAACCAACGAGCCTGGTTTGGAAGCCGTCGCTACGAAGATTTTCATCGAAGAGCTGAATCGACGGGGAACCTTTGATGTGGCGCCTACGGAGAAGGCGGATGCCGTGCTTCAAGGGAGTATCCGCCGCATACAGACGTCCGCTCTTTCGCACGGCCCGGACCGTCATGCCGTGGAACGTCGCGTCGTGCTTACTCTTTCGCTGGAACTGACCCGCACGGCGTCCGGGCAGACTCTCTGGAAGGTGGAGGAGATGGCGTTTCAGGAAGGGTATCCGGTGTCCACGTCGGATCCTGTGACCACGGAGTTCAATCGGCAGGCGGCGCTTCGAAAGATCCTGCGGAATCTGGCGGAGAAGATGGAAGAGCGAATGTTCGTCGGATTCTAATTCGTCTTTCGTCTTTGCACACCTTCCTCGCAGTTTCCACAAAGAACCCCCTCCTACGTCCCGTCCAGAAACGTGGTTCCCTGTTGGTTTCTCCGTTTCTCCGACCAAGGCGGCTTTTTTTCGTGGTTTCGGGTCGTCACAGGCGTCCCACCGCAGGAGTTGGGCGCCTGCCGTATTCGTGCACCGTCCGCACCATGGCTGCCATATTCTCCGGCCTCATATCGGGCCACAGGTCCGAACCCGGCCACACGGCGTCCACTCCAGCGTCGATGATCCCCCGTATGGCGGACTCCGCTTGTTCCACCGTTGTCTCCGGCTTGCACGGGAGGTCGTAGACGTCGAAATTTCCGAAAAGCAACCGGTCCGAGCCGATCTTAACGCGGGTTTCACTCAGATTGTTTTTCTTGTCCACCGCGAGAGCATCCGCACCACAATCCACCATCATTTCCACTAAGGCGTCCGTCTTTCCCGCGATATGAAGAACTTTGGGGGAAGGCCATGCATCGAGAATCCGTGTAAGCCTGGGCTGGATCAGGCTCTTGAAGAGGCGGGGAGGCAAAACATCCCCGGATGCGCTTGGTTCACTCAGAGTGATATAGTCCGCTCCCGCTTCCAGCCAGAAACGCCCTACCGCGATGACCATTTCCGTGAGCTTGTCCAGGGCGATCTCCACCTTGGACTTGGTCTTGAAGGTCGCCTTCAGGACTTCCTCCAACTCGAGCAGTTGCCCCAGCTGTGTGAAAGGACCCCTTTGCCAGACTCCCACCGGATATTGGGGCGCCTCCGCGCGGATTATTTCCACAGCCTTCCTCACCAGGGGGATACGGCCTCTTTCAAGTACATTCTCCGGTACACGCACCTCGTCCAGGTCTTTCCAGATTTTCTGGGGCACCGTGGGGAATACCACTTCGGCGGTGTCTTCGTAAAAGTTTACATGGTTCCCCAAGGCCTCGGAGAGGATGGCGATATCGTAGGGAACGACGATGCCGTCGAACTCCATCCTGCGGGTGGATGACAAGGCGGCTCGGGCCATGAGTCCGGCGTCTTGGTGTATCCGGGAAAACAGGAGCCCTGCCTCTTGCAGTGCGGGAAGCACCAGCATGGAGAGTCCGCTGAACAGGGGCATGGTATCAATGGGATCCCTCCGGAAAAGTGCGAGGACGCGTTTCTTGGAGTTCATCGCGGTCATGGCGGCCTCCTCTGAGCGTGCGCGAATCCGCAGGTAAGCGCATCGTGATTGGAGCGTTGACCTCGAAGCGTCGTTTTGAAAACCCGTGCCGCGGCGAAGACGCACCAAGACTTTCCGTGATTCACACACCTTTGCAGGGTGAGTACGTCACTCTCTTATCTGCCGGGCTGAACACGAGTTTCCACAGATTTTGGAAGGAATCAAGAAAAAAGAAAAGAATGCGCTCCTTGCCCCGTATACGCCGCAGTCGCTTCCGGAAGGGGAGGGCTGTTTCTAACGGCGCCGACCCTCGGAATTCCCAAACAACCCCGGCGCCCGGAAAGGGGGCTGTGCCGGATTCCTTTTGGGAGCCGTTTCGGCGGCGTTCCGAGGGTTGGATTTCAGGAAACCCGCTGTGACAGAGCGCTCACCTTGCGGCTGAGCCGGGATATATACCGGTCCGCTGTCCTGCGGTGCAGGACCCGCTTGGCGGATGCTTTGTGAATGCCCGCTACGGTTTGCCGGAGAGCGGATTCGGCCTCGGGTATGGATCGATCCTCTACGGCCTTGTTTACCTTCTTCATCAAATTACGCACCCGGGTCTTGATCGACTGGTTGCGTTTTCGCCGTTGCTCGTTTTGACGGGCTCGTTTCAGCGCCGATGGGTGGTTTGCCAAAATCGCTCCTCCACTTTGAGAAATTGAACTGTTATTGATAGAGCAATTGCGGAAGCGTGTCAATGAAAAACGTGCGCGACTTCTGAGATCAGCGGAGTTCAGCGTGCTGCGCGGAAAGAGCCGGGAACGTTCCGGGGAGGGCGAAAAGCATCCCGAATCAGTTCCGGCTTCTTGCCTCTATCCGGGAGGATAGGGCGTCATGACGCATCAAACCACGATCCGGTCCGTATTCCGAAATTCGGTGTAGGAGTGGAGAATGTACTCCATTTCACGCCAGTTGAGTTTCTTGAGAATGTCGTACGTCAGGTGATGTACCACGGATTCTTCTCTTTCTCTTTCTTCGTCGGAACATTCATAGCGTTTGTAATATTTGGAGAATCGCACCACGTGAACCAGTTCGTGGGTCAAAATGTAGAGACAGATTCCCAGGAGAGTGAGGCGGGGTTCACGGGCAAGCGCTTCCAGTATGATATGATCCTGAAGGCAGATCAGGTAGAAATCCAGGACCCGATGAGGCAGGGGGGGGATATGTGGGTCCCGAGAGTATTTGAAGAGTTGAGCAAATGCCTGGTGAGTAATCTCATCTTCGTTAAGATGCGCCAATGTCTTGATATCATAACGTATTCTGTTCCATTCGCTGGAAGAGAACCGGAAGTGGTCGGCCGTGGCGTCTTCGGCGATATCCACGGCAGTATGGACGATGCCCAGTTCTTGTTCGTTGAACGTTTTCAATTCCATGGCACGAAGTGCGGTCGAGTCAACGCCTGCCCTTCTTCAAGTCCCGAGCTTCCCTTCGAGATCGTTTGTCCGTGGCTCCACCACCTTTGCTCTTCAGGGACGTCCGGCTTGCTCCGGGCTTGGGACGAGAGGGCAGATCCCGGTCTGGATTCAGGAAGAACGAACCAGGAAGATCCCGTAAGACGGCGGAATTCTTCTTGGGTTGCTCCGAACCGGTTGTCTGTCTCAGTTCCTGGGGTTCAACGGGAGGGCCGTTCAAAAAGTTGCAGGGGACATAAGGAGCGACCACGAGATGACGGCCGGCCGCGAAAAACGAGACCCCCTGGGACTGCGCCCGCTCCGCATGGACTTCCACCAGGATCGGCTCGGGATCTTTTCTTCTGCCGATTCGCAGGGCCAGTTCCTTGTCGCGGGATAGAACCACCCATGCTCCGGTGAAGGGTCTAAGGCCTTGTTCCGTCACGTGGGGCCATGAACGGGGTCTCAAGGCGATGTACAATAACTTCGGGGCCGCTACGATTTCATAAGAACCCGCCGAGGCTTCACGAGTCGTCGCGCGCATCCGCCCGTCTCGGATTTCAAATTCTCCCCGCAGGTCGTGGATCCGTATCTCCTGGAGGTGTGAAAGGCGGATGTGGGGCCAATCCGGTTCCTCGGAAAGAGCTTTCACCAGATCCTTTAACGATACGTACCCTTCCGGGTCGGGCAATAGGCCGAATTCATCCGGAGCCCGACTCAATGCGTAGAGTACCACCTTCTGTAATCCTTCCAGTTTCTGGCGGAATTTTCTATCCAAGGATGATTGATACCTCCCGCTCGAGGAAAGTTCGGGATCCGCAGGGCTCCATCATGTGGTTTTCTTGTATCTACGCACAGGGATCGGCGGAATTCAAGCGGGAAACCCATGTTAAGGGTTCAAAAATGCTTTTGCTTTCTCCGATGGATTTGCTATATAGGTACTCGAACAGCAACGAGAAAGCCGGTTGGTGGGTTTCCGGCCGCCCAATAAAAGCAGTTCCGGGACAATGGTATTTCAAGAAAAGAACCCTTGGAACGCACGCAATCTCAGGCATGCCTCATGTAGACGTTGACGCTCGTTTCTTTTTACGCCCTGCTCGCACTCCGCCGAGCACATCTCGTCGTATCCCTTTTTTCAGCACCGTTTCCGGTTTAGTGCAGTCCACAAACCAAGTTCATAAACATGTTGGGAGCCTTGAATATGCACGGATGCTTCAAGCCTTCACCGGAGCCTGCCAAGTCAAAGCTGATTTTGGGCTTTGTGTTGTATGTGGTATTAAGCCTGCTGATCTGCTCGGATTCCTGGACTCTCTCTTCGCCTCGTAACAGCGGGGTCCCCCGCAGTTCCGTATCCGAAGAACGGGTCGAGCTGCAACACCGGGCCTGGTGGGGCTCACTGTCCGTAGCCTCGACGGAACTTCCGGCTCGGCGTTTCGGTTCCCGGTTTTACTCACGCGAGTCGGGAGGACTTTCCACCGGGTACCCCCCGGACAGCACGGTCATGCCTCCGGCCCCGGCGTCCATGAGAGTGTCGGAATCAATCGCATCGAAGTCCGCCGCCGAGTTTCACGTCGACTCTCTGGAGTTCCAGCGCGGTGATACCTTTTTCAATGCCGCCGTGCGATTAGGGCTGCCTGGAAACGTGGCCGCCGAGGCCGTTCGGGAAGCCCGTGGCGAGCTGGATATGCGGCGCATCGCCGTGGGAGATGTTCTCACCTTGAAGCGAAAGAACTTCGAAGATGATTGGTTCCGGTTGGAGTACGAGAAGAAGAATGAATACCAAGTGCTTATAGAACCTTCGGATGATGGATTCGCCGTTCAAAAACGTCTGGTCGCCCTGACCCCTCGGATTCATACGGTGGAGGGGGTCGTGGAGACCAGCCTTTACGAAAGTGCGATGAAGGCCGGGCTTTCTCCCGCGCTTGTGGACCGACTGGTGAACATCTTCTGCTGGGACGTGGACTTTCTGGTGGATGTGCGTAAAGGAGACCGATTCAAGATCGTATACGAGAAATGGTACCGGAAGGATTCCGCCGTGCGGGACGGGACCATTCTGGCCGCCCGGTTTACCAATGAAGGGCGGGATCTGGAAGCCTTCCTGTTCCTGGAGGAAAATGGGGAAGAAACGTATTATGATCGCCAAGGGGCAAATCTGAGGAAGCAATTCCTTAAATCGCCTCTTCAGTACACACGGATCAGTTCTCATTTTTCGCATTCGCGATTGCACCCCATCCTCAAGATCTACCGGCCGCATTTGGGAGTGGATTATGCCGCTCCGCAGGGAACACCGGTTCAATCCATCGGAGACGGAAAGGTGGAGTTTGCCGGCTGGAGGGGTGGATTCGGCAACTTCGTGAAAGTCCGCCACGCTTCGGGTTTAGTGTCCTGTTATGGTCACCTGCGGGGGTTTGCGGGGGGTGTACGGGCGGGCAGACGAGTGAAACAGGGCCAGCTCATTGGATGGGTGGGCATGACGGGATTGGCCACGGGTCCCCACTTGGACTTCCGCATCATTCAGGATGGAAAGTACGTGGATCCGGTGAGGGTCCTCAAAAAGACCCCTGCGCTCCATGCCGTCGGTGAACGAAATCGCGAAGCCTTTAACAGGGTGTTGGCTCGTTATGCTCCGCTGCTGGATGATCGGAAGCCGGTGTTTACCGCCATGGGAATAATGACGCCTCCGGTCAGAATATGGATTCTGCCGTAACGGCGGATGCAAATGCGTCGAACCATTCGGGACCCAGGATGTGCCGCCAGTTCTCGTAGACCGGGTTCATTTTGTCCCGAAACTGTCTCCGGTCCGAGAAGCTTAGATACACCACGTTCAGTCCTTTGGACAGGCACTCCCGGAGCGCATGAATTTCCTGTTGAGTCTGGTATCCGCGGTTGATGATCTCGAAATCATAGGCGGCCTCACGTAAAATGGAGCGGAACTTGGGCGCCAGCTCCTTCCAGAAAGAGTTATTGATCACCAAGACCCCCAGGTGAAGAGTCTGAAAAGACACCGTCACGAATCGGTTGGTGTCTTTGAGGCTTGTGTCCGGAATCTGATCCAGTGGGATGAGCAGGGCGTTCACGTCGCGTTTTTCCAAGGCCTGTGCCAGTTCGTTGCCCCGCAGACTGCCGGGGACGGCCTGCAGAGCGCTCATGGTGTCGTAAAAGAGGGGAGATTCGGGACCATTGATGCGCAGACCCCGAAAATCTTCGGGGCGGTACAGAGGCCTGCGGGCGTTTACCACGGCGGCGCCTCCGAAATCCACCCATGCCAAAGCCGGCAAACCGGCCCCCCGGTACAAATCGAACAGCACTTCTCTATACTCCCCATCCAGCATTCTGTAGGCCGTGTGACGATGATGAAACTGAAAGGGCAGTTCCAGAACGGCTGCCTGGGGTACTAAATGCAGCGTCAAATACAACGGGATCACCGCCATCTGGATATTCCCCATGAGCACCTGCTCCAGCAGGGATCTTCCCTCGCCCCACGCGCCCTCGGGGATGATTTCAAGGCTCATGGTGCGATTGGTTCGGGTTTCCACCGCCTGCTTGAACTGGAGAAGTCCGATGTTTACTCCATGGGTGAGGGAGCGGTCGTGACCTATGCGGATCCGAATGGCGCCGGCAAAAGACGGAGGGACAACCAGCAGTCCGGTGAGGAATACGGCCATCAGCAACATGCTCAGGTTTCTATTGGGGATCATGTCGGTTCCTGATCGTTTCGAAAGAGTTGGTATTGGAACGGGCTCGACGGATTGTCGAACAGGGCGGCCGCGGTCTGCACGATGAATTCCTCATTTCACGGGATTCCACCGCATCGCGTGTCCGGATCATGACCATCCTGTCTGCCGTAAACCGGTGTAATACGGATTGTCCAGAGCATTAAGAATGATCATCGTTTTGTCAAGCGGGTACGCATTTGGAAGGCCTACAGGCGGATAAGAAGGATTCCATGGTGGTGGACGTGGCCTTGCCTGTGGCTGTGGCCGGTGCGTACACCTATCTGGTTCCGGATCATCTGGAAACCCGGGTGGAGATGGGTCACCGAGTGCTGGTCCCATTCGGTCGCCGTATGCTCAATGGATACATCCTCGACATACGGCGCGAAGAGCCCCAAAGAGAACTCAAGTCCATTGTCGAGATATTGGATCCGTTTCCCTGGTTTCCGAGAGACCTCATCCCTTTTCTATCCTGGATCTCCAAGTATTACATGTATCCCATCGGCCTGGTTATCCGTACTGCGCTTCCCACCGGGCTGGGAGTGGGAACCCGGAAATCCTACCGCCTGACTCCGGCGGGACGGGAAGCCATGACGGAAGGCGCCGCCGACCTTAGGGAGTCCGCTGTGCTCTCCCTGCTCAAACGAGAAGGAGGGTGTACCGCGCGCGCTTTGGCCGGTAAAATCTCGGAGGAGGATTTTCATTCCGTTCTTCGGAGGCTTTCGACCAAAGGATGGATCGCGTGTACCGGACGATTGAGCCGGGATGCGGTTCGTCCTTTACGGATCAAAATGCTTCGGGCCGAGCCCTATCCCGGGGACATGACTTCCCGGCAGGAGGAAATATGGAAATACGTGGCCCAGAAGCCGGAGCGACCCCGCTCGGAAGTGGCCGAGCGATTTCCCGGATGTGCTTCAACGCTCCGAACCATGGAACGAAAAGGGATTCTCCGGACTCTGCTCCAGGACGTGTATCGCAATCCTTTTGGTGAGGACGTGGCTGTGCACTACGAAATCCCGGAACTTACGGCGGACCAGGATCGGGTTCGAAGCGTTCTGAGTGATGCGCTGTCCGCCGAAGGATTCCATTCCCTTCTCTTACACGGGGTTACCGGGAGCGGGAAGACCGAACTCTACCTGAGGGCGGTGCGGGAAACTTTGGAGAGGGGTCGCACGGCCCTGGTAATGGCGCCGGAGATCACTCTGGCCGCGCAGATGGAAGCGGTGTTCCGGTCCCGTTTTGGGGATCGCCTGGCCTTATTGCACAGCGGGTTGTCCAGCGGACAACGTTTCGACCAGTGGCTCAGGATTCTCAAAGGCGAGGCGTCTGTGGTACTGGGAGTGCGTTCGGCCGTGTTCGCTCCTCTTTCAAGGTTGGGTTTGATCGTGGTGGATGAGGAGCACGATCAGGCCTACAAACAGGAGGATCGCCTGAGATACCAGGCCAGGGACCTGGCTCTGGTCCGCGGCAAGATGGTCGGTGCATTGGTTGTCCTGGGAAGCGCTACCCCTTCACTCCAAAGCTACCATCATGCTGTTCGCGGGAAGTATGCATTTGCATCTTTGCCCCGTCGCATTGGAGAAGGTCAATTACCTGAGGTACAACTAGTTGATATGGCTCAAGAAAAGCGGGGCGCTAAGCTTTCCCGCATTTTGGCGGAGAGCTTGGAGGGAACTCTCGACCGGAGAGAACAAGTCATTTTGCTGTTGAATCGGAGGGGATATGCTCCGTTGCTTCTGTGTCCAAACTGCCGAACGACGGTGCAATGCGCCAACTGCCAGGTAGCCTTGACCTTACATCGGGACTCCGGGAGTTCCGGAGACTACCTACTGTGTCACCATTGCGGATACACACATCCCTTCGAGGATCTGTGTCCCGTATGCGGATTTCATCGCCTGATTCCTCTGGGCATGGGTACGGAGAAGCTGGAGGAAACGCTGGCGGAACGGTTTCCATCAGCCCGTATCGGACGTCTGGATCGGGACACCGTTGCCGATCGGAGCCGACTGTTCCAGGTGCTGAGAGCGTTTCACAGCGGTGAGATGGACATACTGGTGGGTACTCAAATGATTGCCAAGGGCCTCGATTTTCCGGGCGTGACTCTGGTGGGCGTCTTATCCGCCGACCATTCGCTGCATTTCCCGGACTTTGCCTCCACGGAACGCACCTATCAGATTCTCAGCCAGGTTTCCGGACGAGCCGGCCGACGCGAGAGTCCCGGGAAGGTGATTATCCAGACTTTCCATCCGGATCACTACTGTCTCCGACATGCCCGACATCATGCGTATCATGGTTTTTACCTGGATGAGCTGGTTTATCGTAACGAGCTGTTATATCCTCCGTTTTCCAGGCTGGCGGCCCTTCGGATCAGCTCGGAAGACCCGACCCGGTGTCGTGATACGGCCGGGGTGGTAGGCGATACGATCAAAGAACAGGCTGCCGGGGATCCCCGTGTGCGGGTGCTCGGACCGGCCCCGGCTCCCTTAGGGAAGCTCAGGGGTCGCTATCGATGGCACCTGTTGATCAAAGGGGCGGGAGCCGTGCCGTTGAACAGGTTCCTGCGGAGGGCATGGCCCCTTTGCCGGGAACTGGGGCGCCGCACGTCCACGTCCGTTTCGCTGGACGTGGATCCGGCGAGCATGCTCTGAGTTTACGCTCAGAATGGCGCATGGTTTTTCCGGCCGCCCCTTCGGTAGAAAGCCCCAATGGGTTTGTGAGGTGGGTTCACCCGATGAATCCGCCGGATTTCTGCATTTCCGCAAGGTTTCCGGCCGAAGGCGGTTTTTTTCGGAGGGCGGCTTGTGCACCCGATGATGATGCGATACTTTTTAAACAGTTGAAGCACAGCGCCGGATGAGTCGGAGGTCCGAAAACGGAAGCGGGGAGATCGAAGGGTTGGACTTTGTCCCGACTCATTCAGAGGGAGAAGACCATATATGGCTGTTCGTACTATCATTACCTATCCGGACCAAAGGCTGATCGTGAAAAGTGCGCCCGTGGAAGACTGGGGCGAAGAAATTCAGACTCTGGTCGATGATATGGCCGAAACCATGTACACGGCGCCCGGCATAGGGCTTGCGGCTCCCCAGGTAGGGATTAACCGTAGAGTCATCGTGTTCGACGTGGATCAGAGAGAAGGTCGGCCCGACTTGGTGGCTCTCGTGAATCCCGAGATCGTGGAGTGCGAAGGTGAAATCCTCTTCGAGGAAGGATGTTTGAGTGTGCCGGAATACAACGCCGAGGTGAAGCGGAGTTCGCGGGTCTGTGTGCGCGGGATGGATCGGACGGGTCGGCCGGTGGAACTCGAGGCCAGGGATTTAGCCGCCATCGTGCTCCAGCACGAAATCGACCACCTGGACGGTATTCTGTTTATAGACCGAATCAGCCGGTTGAAACGAAGTTTGTATCTTAGGCGCCTTAAGAAGGCGCAACAGGTGGGTGAATGAGTTTTCGCGTCGGCTTCTTCGGAACGCCTGAGTTCGGGGCCGTTCATCTGGAGCGGCTGATTCGGGAGGGCGAAGAGGTGGCTTTTGTGGTTACCCAACCGGATCGCGCCAGGGGACGGGGGCGTCTGCTCCGGCCTCCGCCCGTTAAGGAGACGGCCCTGAAGTACGGCCTGCAGGTACTTCAGCCTCGATCCCTGAAACATCCCGAGACCGTTGAAGCGATTGCTCGTTACGGTTGTGACGTGTATGTGGTGGTGGCTTACGGGTTGTTGCTTCCCACTGAGTTGCTCAAGGCGCCGGAACGGGGCGCCGTGAACGTCCATGCTTCGTTGCTGCCGCGGCTTAGGGGCCCGGCGCCCATTCAGTGGGCCATTATTTTAGGCTATCCGGTGACCGGTGTGACCACGATGCTCATGAATCAGGGCATGGATACCGGGGACATCCTTCTCCAAAGTTCCGTACCTATCCGCCCTCAGGATACTGCGGGAACCCTGCACGACCGGCTGGCGGAGGCGGGATGCGAGCTTCTGACAAAGACCCTCAAGGGTTTGAAACGCCGAATTCTGATTCCCAGCCCTCAGGACTCTTTGAAGGCGACGTATGCTCCCCTGTTGGAGAAGGCGGATGGTTTGATCCAATGGGACGAATCCGCAAACCGGATCGCCCACAGAATTCGAGGACTGGATCCATGGCCGGGAGCATTCAGCTTCCTCCAAGGCAGGCGTGTCCTGATGTACGGCGGGTCTCACGAAGCCGTATGCGGTCATGAACGTCCGGGGACCGTGGTGGGTCTCCTGGAGGGAGGGCTCCGCATAGCGGCGGGAGAAGGTTGCGTGTTGGTGCATGAACTCCAGTTGGAGGGGCGAAAACGCCTGCCGGTGAATGAATTCTTGCGCGGGTTTCCCCTGGCTCCGGGGACGGTTTTTGGGGCTCCATGAGCTGGGCCAGAAACACGGCGTGGAAGGTACTGATCACAGGGGAGCACACTCCCAAGGATCCCCGCGAACTACTCGATACCGCTTTCAACGCTTCTTCGGGCATCCGGGACGAAGAACGTGCTCTCGCCTCTAATCTCGTCTTCAGTGTCCTGCGATGGCGATCCGGATTGGATTGGGTATTGAACCGTGTCTCCAGGATTCCATTGAGCCAATGTTCGGCGGAGGTGCGGACCGCCCTTCGCTTGGGTGCGGTTCAGATCCTGGTATTGGACAGAATTCCCGCGCATGCGGCCGTGAACGAAACGGTGGGGCTGGTCAAGTCGTCGCAGCCGAAATGGGTCACGGGTTTTGTGAACGGGGTGCTGCGGACGGTAGCGAGGGAAGGTCGGTCCTTGTGGTCCTTTCCGGGTGATGAAAGCGATTCCCCAATGTCATTGGCGGTCGCCCACAGCCACCCGGAATGGTTGGTGCGAAGGTGGATGGGGCGTTGGAGCCGCGCTCGCGTACTGGCTGTCATGGATGCCGACAATAGAGAGCCTCCACGCACGGTGAGAGTCAACAGGCTGCGGCTGGATCGGGTCCGAATGGGTGCGCTCTTGAACCGCCGGGGAGTCGAGGTTCGAGAGACCGCATTTTCACCCGACGGCCTCATGTTGGACATGGCGGGCCCCATAGACCGACTGGAAGCTTGGGCTGCGGGCGAGATCGACATTCAGGACGAGGGGGCCCAGCTCTTCGGATACCTGGCTTGCCCCAGCCCCGGTATGCGTGTTCTCGAACTGTGCGCGGGTCGGGGAGGCAAAACGGGTCATCTGGCCCAGTTGATGATGGACCGGGGTGAAATTACGGCCGTGGACGTGGAAGCTCGGAAAGTTCGGGGGCTCTGGGATAATATGATCCGCCAACGAATCCGGTCCGTGGCGCCTGTGAGGGCCGACGCCGCGGCGCTCACACGGGAAAAACTGGGAGGAGCGTTTCCCTTGGTGGTCCTGGATGCACCGTGCACGTCCCTCGGGGTGATTCGCCGGAGGCCCGACATACGCTGGAACAAATCGGAACGCGACATTGCCCGCATGGCCATGCTCCAGCGTACCCTGTTGACGGCCGCCGCTCGACTGGTTGAGGTTGGAGGGACTCTGGTATACGGCACATGCAGCACCGAGCCCGAAGAGAATGAGGAAAACGTGGCTTGGTTTCTCCAGAGGGAACGGGAATTCAGGATACATCCCGCCTGGGAGGTGTTTCCAGCATCGGCCCGATCCCTCTGCGATGCCGGGGGATACCTCCGATGTTCGCCCGATCTGCATAATACGGATGGCTTCTTCGGTGTGCGCCTGCGCAGGGAGGGCTGATCCTGCGCCGGAGCCCGATCTGTTTCCGCCCGACGGCGCCCGCAATCGGCGGTACCGATGCCGAAGTCGTTTTCTCCATCCCTCGCGGACCGGATTTATGCCACCCGCTTCGATAGACGCTTCTGAATGACGATCTTATTTTCCAGGTTTTCGAACACCGCCACGCCGTCCGCAACGATGCTGTTGTGTATCCGAACCCCGGCGGGGACGCGCACCTCTTCCCAGACTATGGAGTTGGAAACCTTGCTTCCCGATCCCAACGTAGTTCCGGAACCGATGCAGACCAAACCCTCCAAGTGACTGGCCCCGTATCGGACGGTTTTGCCGGCGGCGACGAGAATTCCTTGATCGCAGTTCGGGTACATTGCAGTGTTTTGCGAGATGTGCTCCATCCATTCCCCCTGGGCCGATGTGTAATCGCGCAGCGTTCCCAAGTCCCTCCAGAAATGGCCCTGAGCGATATGCCCTCTTACCAAGGCTTTCTGATAGATCAGTCGTCCCTGGAGTTCGCGTACGATATCTGTATTCCCTTCAGGCAATCCCTCGATCAATTCAGACTCTATGATCTGGATCCCGGTGAAGGCCATCATGCGGCAGGATGCGGCGTCGGCGGTTCCGTAACGGGCAAATCCGGTTATGTAGCCCCCGTCCACGGCCACCTGATTATACCTCGGGTGATCGTGCAACGCCATGGTGACCAGAACGCGGCTCTGTCGGTGGGCGGCCGTCAGAGCGGCCAGGTCCAGATCCGTAAGGGTGTCTCCGTTGACCACCAACAGGGGGCCTTGCAGGCCTATACTCAGCGCGCAGTTCCGAATACCTCCTCCCGTGCCCAGGATGGCGGGTTCGTGCACCAGATGGATATCCAGATTGTTCACGGGCCACCGGTCCAGAATTCGGTGAAACTCGTCGGGAAGATGATGAACGTTTACGGCCACACGGCGGACTCCATGCCGGTACAGGTGTTCCAGGGTCCACACGATCAGTGGTTTGTTCAGTACCGGGACCAGAGGTTTGGGTCGGACGAAGGTCAGCGGTCTCAAACGTTCTCCGAAGCCGGCCGCCAGAACCACGGCTTCCCGTATGGGTTCCTCGCGGGGGGACAACGAAGGATGGCCTTCGGGTCTTTCTGTGGATTCAACCTTGTTCCGGGCGGCGGACATGAGCTTCAACTATCGCGAGGTATTCAGGAACCGCTTCTCGAACGCTTGAACGGCTTTGGGAATCTGCTTTCGAATAAAGGTTTCCCGCTCCCCGGGATGGAGTCGTCGATATTCCTCAAAGTCGGGATGAGCCTCGGTGACCTGGGGAATGCGGGGTCTGAATGTGTATCTGATTTCGTCGTGTCGCAGCACGAGTTCAACGATTGAAAACTGTTGGCATGGGAGCTGATCCACCCAACCCATGCGGCGCATGCACTCGAATCGGGCTTGATCCAGGAGAAAAAGGGAGATTTCCAGCGCGTTCATCCTGGCCATACCGTCCAGGTTAAAGAACGGATGCTTGGCGTCCGGATACAATACAGCCGAAATGAATTCGTAGAAGACGTTCTCGACATCTATAACAGGGTTGAGAAGTGCAGACAAGGTCGCATCGCTCACTTCGGTGAGTCGGGTGTCCTCGGTGAATTCGTCGCGAAATCGTTCCCTCCAGCGTGCGAAACCGCGATCCGCGCATCGCTTCCACCGATATCGTTCGATTTGAATCACATCAGCCATAGTTTTCTTTGCCGGAGGCGCCTCTCCGGGAACAAGAATCGGAGTTCGGTTTCTTCTTCCCGCCCGAGGTTCCGCCTTCAGTCCGAGGCTTCCACAAGGGCGACGAGTTCCTCGGGAGCGTCTTCGAGGAATTTCATTCCGACACGGAACATGCCCCCCTCTACCGCAGTACAGTATCTGACTTCGCAGGCGGTCTGCAGGATGTGTTCCCCTAAAGCGATTTCCATGGTGATTTGGGCGCCGGGGGGCATTTGCTGAGACATTTCCACCGCGACACCCCCTCGAGACACGTCCAGGGTGCGACCCACATTGAAACCGCCGTCCGGCTCCAAAAACCGGGGATCCGTAGCTGTTAAGTGCATCGCCTGGATGCGCGTGTGTTTTCTGCGTTCATCCATGATCGTCCTTTCGGGTGGAAGGGTCATGGGCGGAATGCCCGGTGAGCCTCGATAACAGGCTGTCGCAGGGACCGAATCCATCGCGGATCCGCTTCCTCCCCTCGGCCCCAGGGCTTTGGCCGTCTTTCGCAATGGAGACATGCGATACGGGGAAACGCCGAGCATGTCGGATATCAACTTACTTTATCATATAAAGGGTTCGTCTCGAAAGCAAAACACGGTGATCCCGGCCGTCCGGTGTTTGGCTTCGAGGGTGTCTTTTCAGGGAGCGGGGCGTCCTTCGGTGTTGTCCGGCGGAACGGGACAAGAACATTATCAAAACAGATAAGTCCATTCGTGTCGTCGGCGCGTGAGGTCTTCGAACAACAGCCACTGTCGATAAGCGCGGGCGAGGTTGTGATCCGCCCGGGTCGCATATCGCTCGGGATCCCATGAAAAAAACCGTTCCTCGAAGTAGTCGATGAGATAACGCATACCCAACTGAAGGAACATAAGGGGCAAAGCGAGAGTTAGAGCCTCTCGTTCCATGGGTTCCCAAGCGGGGGCGGTGTGCAGGTATCCGTTCCAGCCCGCGGAAAGGAGGTCCGTGCGAAAATGGGGGCCCAAGGGTCCGGTCTTTCTCCCGCACCAGGAACGAAACGCATCGGCCATCTCCATGGGATAGGCGCCCGTCGCGAAGGTGTCGAAGTCCACCAGGGCCGCTACGCCGCCATGTTCGTTCCACAAGAAGTTCGCCGCCTTGAGATCTCCGTGGATGCGTCGCCGTGGCAACTCCGTAGGGAGGAGATATTCCGGGAGAGCGCGGCGGAAGCGTTCCCGGAGGTCTTTGACGCGGCCGGCTTTATCGGGCCGCATTGCCGCCGTACACTCCAGTTTTTCGAGCCAGGCCGGGGGATTATTGAAATCGTCCAGTCGGAACAGGGGTTCGTACTCGAAGGATTGCAGGAGCCCATGCAGCCGCCCCACGGTGCGTCCCGCGGTTTCGGCCGTTTCAGGGGTGTCCATTTCGGGTTTCATGGTTCCGGGCATATACCGCATGACACGATATACTCCGGTATGATCCCGGTAGTAGGGTTCGCCGGTATCCGTAAGCAAGATAGGAGGGACCGGGAAGCCTTGCCGGATCAGATATTGCGTAAGTGCGTGGGAATCCAGCACGGTACGGTGATCGAAAGGGGGGGCGAGTTTCTGGACCACGACGGGTCCTTCGGCGCACTGGACGAACAGAGTCGTATGTATTTTTCCGCCGGGCATGGGACGCACCTGAGCAGGTTTTCCAAGCCTGAAACGGCGGAGCAGGGTTTCAAGGACGTCTCGCTTCACGTGAGTCGGATCCTTCGCGAATTTCCCGATGGATGGAATCCTGGGAACAGGGTTGTCTTATCGCCGGAAGACGGCATATAATACTACCCTGGACGGCGGAAGTCACAACCGTTCTTGGGGTTCACCCACTAATCCGGATGTCTTGGGGAGACTATGCATGGTCCCTCGGTGCGAAATCGTCACCATAGGAAGCGAGCTGCTGTTCGGTCAGATTGTGGATACCAACGCGGCCTGGCTGGCGGAAACCCTGAACCGTTCCGGCGTGTCCGTGCGGTATCATTCCACGGTTGGGGACGTGCTGGAAGACATCATACAGGTGCTTCGATTAGCCCTTTCTCGGGCCGATGTGGTCGTTTGCAGCGGGGGAATCGGGCCCACCCGTGACGATCTCACCCGGGAGGCCGCGGCATCCGCGGCGGGAGTACCGCTCCGGTTCCATCCGGAACTTATGGAAGAAATCGAGTCGTTCTTCCATCGCATGGGCTATCGCATGCCCGAAAACAACCGCCGGCAAGCATACATCCCCGAGGGAGGCAGTCCCATATCCAACCCCATTGGAACGGCTCCCGCATTCTGGATGCTGTACGATGGACGCATGCTTGTTGCGTTGCCCGGGGTTCCCAGGGAACTGAAGTTGCTAACGGAGACGAAGGTTGTTCCCCTGATCCGAAAGCGACTGGGATTGGAAGGAAAGACGATCCGGTACCGGGTACTGAAGCTCACGGGGCTGGGCGAAAGCGCCGTGGATCGCCAGATTGGGGATTTGATGCACGAGGGGGCGAATCCTTCCGTGGGGCTTTTGGCCGCCCCCGGTAATATCCGCATACGCATTTCGGCGGAAGCGGACAGCGAGGAAGCCGCCCAGGCTCTGATTCTTCCCGTCGAACGGGAAATCCGGAACCGCCTGGGTAAATTAATTTATGGTTCGGGGGACGATACGTTGGAAGGGGTTGTGGATGCCCTTCTGGTGGAGCGGAATCGTACCCTTTCCGTCCTGGATACCGTGAGCGGCGGAGTTGGGGCCGGCCTCATGCGGGTTCCTTCCAAGCAACTTCGGCAGGCATGGGACGTGCCGTCCCCGGAAGCGATGCGGGAATTCCTGGGGAATGCGGCGTGGAGTCCCCCCCGGGGAAGGGAGGAATCGGAGAGCCAGGCTTTGGAACTGGCCCGGCGCGTGACGGAGAAAGGTCGTTCGAGCACGGGGCTTGTGCTGATGGGGTTCCCGAAAGATTGCGGTGACGGCCTCCGTATTGAACTCACCCTGTCCGTCTGGGATGCCGAAACCTCGAGGACGACCGGTTACGCCTTCGAAGGGGATCGTGAAACCCTGTATGATCGGTGTACGGTGCTTGCTTTGGATATGCTGCGCAAGACGTTGCTGGAGCTTTGACAGGCCGTTGAAAAAGACGATCCGCCGGTGCGCTCTTGGCGTGATGCTTCATCCTTTGTCGTTGCGGCGTACTGTATGTGCGCCTCATTTCTCAGGATTTGCGCGCCTTGCATCTCATTGTTTTTCACCGGCCTGCCCGCAATACGGTTTATCAACGGGCTGTTGAACATGCGGGTTTACGGACGGACACCGGCGCGTTCGGGCTGTATGTAATGCTTCTCACGAGAGCGGCATTGTGTGCGGTGACCCGGCGCCGTTCCATTTGGAATCTCAAATTCGATGTCCTGAAAAAAAGGCGCTTTGATCAGCGAGCCTCGGAGCTCCTCGGGAGTCTGTTCATGAATTCGCATCGAATCGTAGACGATCGTTTGACGCTTCTGGAACTTCCCCAGACGTTGGAGGGGTATAACCGTTTCCTGGGAAGCTGGGTGTATTCCGGAGACGTGGTCTTTGTAGTGGATGTAGGACCGGCGTGTTCGGCGAACCACCTGATCCAATACCTGGAGCAAAGGAATCTGAAACGGCTGGATGCTATCCTGTTGACGCACATCCACATCGATCACGCCGGTGGTTTGTCCCAGATAATGGATGCCTTTCCGGAGACCCCGGTGATTTGCCATGACAAGGCGATCAAGAATCTGGCCCAGCCGTATCGGCTGTGGGAAGCCAGTAAGGAGGCTTTAGGGCCTGTGGCGGTTGCGTACGGTGAGATGAAGCCCGTGGAAGAATCGCGCCTGTTTCCCCATTCATCGCCGAGGGTTCCCGGATTGACCGGGTTGGCCACCCCGGGCCACGCGCCGCATCACGTGTGTTTCTGCTACGATACATACCTGTTTGCCGGGGAGGCGGGAGGCGTTCACTTGCCGGAGGATGATCCGGGCTACCTTCGGCCGTCCACGCCCCCTCGTTTCATCCTGGAGAAGGCGTTGGACAGCATCGATGCGCTGTGTCGCCTGGAGGACCGGCTCATGTGTTACGGGCATTTCGGATGGGCCGAATCGTCCCACGAAATGCTGAAACAGCATCGAGCGCAATTGTTGTTCTGGCGGGACCTGGTCAAGGAAGAGCGGCGCGGCGCCAAAGAGACGGACGCGTTGGAGAGTTGTCTGGAACGGCTGGAACGGGAAGATCCGTGGTTGAAAGGCATGAAGGCCATGTCGCCAGGGGATCGGGAGCGTGAGCGGTTCTTTCTTCGCAACTCACTCAGGGGATATTTGGGGTACCTGGAGTCCGTGGAGACCCAGGAAAGCGTTTCGAGGTGATTTCCAGGTGTTTGTGGTCCCTGTTCCAGAAAGATGTTGACAAAAAGGGAAAAATTCCTAGATTGCACCCTCAAGGCGGTGTAGCTCAGTCGGTCAGAGCATGCGGCTCATATCCGCAGTGTCCGGGGTTCAAGTCCCTGCACCGCCACCATATTGTTTCGCAGGGTTCAAAAGGGAAGGGCAGACCGATGGGAAACTGCCCTTTTTTTGTGGTTCCGGCGGGGAATTCATGGGAACGCCCCGGAGTGGGCGTCCGCGGCGGCGCCCGATCCACGGAAGGGGCTGCACGGTCCCGCGCCACAAGTAGGGAAAGCAATTTCCATTCCGACGGCGTAGGCGTTCACGCGGGGGTACCGGCTTATGAAAGCAAGATTTCTGGAACGGGCCAGGGCGAGAATCGATGAGGCATCGGAGTGCTTGGAAGGGTGCCGGGGGGCCTATCTCGAAGACGTCGTTCGTGCGGTGGAAATCATGGTGGAGTGCCTCCAGTCGGGTAGTGCGGTATATTTCTGCGGAAACGGCGGATCCGCGGCGGACGCACAACATTGGGCCGCAGAGTTGACGGGGCGTTTTCTCCGGGAACGGAGGGGATTCAAAGCGTTCGCTCTCACCGTCAATCCATCCGTCCTTACGGCCGTGGCCAACGATTACGGTTTTGAGCACGTATTCGTACGGCAGGTGGAGGCCTGTTTCCGTGAAGGGGATGTGCTGGTGGCCATCAGCACATCCGGATGCTCCTCCAACGTGGTTCGGGCGGCCCGGTTTGCCCGGGAGCGGGGTCATCGCGTCATCGGAGTGACCGGGAAGGAAGGCGGGGATCTCGCCGGGACCTGCGACGTTCTCCTGTGCGCTCCTTCCGTATCCACTCCCAGGATTCAGGAAGTCCACCTGCTTACGGGGCATCTCCTGTGCGAACTGGTGGAAGAGACGCTGGCCGGCTCAACCTCTGCCCGGCAAGCCGGTGAAGACGCCGTCTGACGCCGCGCCTGCGCCGCAGCACATCCGGATGACCGGAGTTCCGGCCGCCCCGATGAGGGGTTAGGCCCGGGGTCCGGAGTTTTCCGTAAGCCTCAAAGTCCTCAGTTCCATTTTTACCCGGATACCATCCTCGATATGAGCGCCGGGGTGGGTGACAACGATTTCATCGGCCCGGACGCCGCTTCGAACCGCCCGCAGGGTCCCCAGCATGGACGCCATTGCGGCGATGAGCACCGCCGGTGCGATGAGTCGGGGCTGAAGGCGGAAACTTAACTCGGGGAAGCGGAAATATTGGGCGTACAGCGATGAAAGGCCGGCGGCCGCCCACGCGCCCAGGGCGATTCCGAGGACGGTTCCGATCACCACGATGACGCCGGTGAACATCGTGTAATGGGTTCCAATGTCCCAATCGCCGTAGCCAAGGGCCTTGAGGATCGCCACTTGCCGGCGCTGGGTCCGAACGATCCGACCCATCAACACGTGGAGCAGAAAAGCCGCTACACCCAGGAACACCGCCGGTAATGCGACGGCCATGACCTTCATACGACCCAGGTTTTCGTCGATGAAGAAATGGGAAATCTGATCCTCGCGGCCGTACGCGCCCACGCCGCCGTACTTTCCGAGCACGTCGTCCAGAGCATCGATCACCGCTCTCTCGTCGGCGCCGGCCTGCAGCGTAACGACCACACTGTTGAAGGCGCCGTCCATATCGTAGGCCTGCCCCAGAGCCCGCCGGTTCATCCACAGCACTCCATAGCGCTGGAAATCGGGCAGAAGGTCCGCCGGTCCCACCTGATAGATAAACTCCGGGGAGAGCACCACGCCTGTGATCACCAATGTCTCCAGACGGCCCTTGATGATGGCTTTCAGGCGATGGCCCGGGTGCAGGCCGTGAGCCTGAGCAAAGGGCTCGCTCACCGCCCCGTGATTCGCCTGGCCCGACTCCGGCAGACCCCCCTCCCGGATGTACAGGCGATTCACTCGGGGCTGCCGGCCGTCCGGGATCGACAGCAGCAATCCCCGAACCGGATCGTCAAAACCGGGTACTTCCAGCCGAACGGGAGCCCTCACCCTCGTGTCCAGTTGGCCGACCCCCGGGATGTTCTCCAGACGTTCAGCGAGGCTGTCGGGTGCGCGCGTGAGATCCGCGAAAACATGGGCGAAGTGATGGCTCTGGTAGAAGCGTTCCCGGGAGAGGCTCACGGCGTCCAGAGTCGTTACGGCGATAATGAGAACCATGATCCCGGAGGCGATGACCACGGCGATGGCCGCCACCTGCCCCTTGAGCTGGAGCAGATCGCGAAGCAATTTGCGGTGTAGCGTCCTCACCATTCCAATTCCGCCGGCGGAATGCGCCGTTCGTTTACAAGTACGTCGGAAACCCGCCCGTCGCTGAGCCGGATCACCCGTTGGGCCATTCGGCTGATCACCGAATTGTGGGTGATCACCACGATGGTGGTGTCCAGTTCCTGATTGATCTGGTCGATGACCTCCAGCACCTGGATACCGGTCTTCGAATCCAGTGCGCCCGTGGGTTCATCGCACATCAAGACCGCGGGGCGTTTGGCGATGGCCCTGGCGATGGCCACCCGTTGTTGTTTGCCGCCGGACAACTGGGAGGGGAAATGATCCATCCGTTCCGAGAGGCCCACCAGTTCCAGGGCTTCTTCCGGCCTCATGGGGTTGCGACAGATTTCCGTGACGATGGCCACATTTTCCCGGGAGGTGAGACTGGGGATGAGGTTGTAGAACTGAAACACGAACCCCACGTGATGGCGGCGGAAATCGGTCAACACCCGATCGGAGGCTCCGGTGAGCATCCGGTCCCGATAGCGCACCTCGCCGCCGCCGGCCGAATCCAACCCGCCGAGGATGTTGAGCAGGGTGGACTTGCCGGATCCGGAGGCGCCCAGCAGGACCACCAGCTCACCGGCGTACAGGTCCATGTCCACGCCCCGGAGGGCGTGTATCGTGACTTCGCCCATGACGTAGGTCTTGGTCAAGCCACGGCATGTAAAGACAATTTCGGAGTTGTGGACGTTGGGAGGTGTCATGATGATCCCCGCATCCTTTTTGTGGAACGGTGGCGCGCCGCGGCGCCGAAGGATGAGACCTGCGCGGACCGCGTTTTTCAACGAACCGACAGGAGATCTTTATAGAGGATAGACGGATTGGGATCAATGAAGTAACGCGGTGTCCGGTTCGGCATGGCTTTTTGAACGACGGGAAGCCGGCAGCGAGACTGTAATGGGAATCGCATGGATTCGACGGTTTGGGTGTCATCCGGATTTCGGAGAGCGAGAGACTCATGCCTCTCGCAGGCGCCCCAATTTCAAACAGGCTTGTTTCAATAGTGAATTCCGACCATAATGAGGGAGAAAAGGAGAGAAGAAGAACAGGCAATGGAGGACAACAATAGCATTTCGTCGGGAGATGATAATGCCCGTTCCCCTCGCTGATCCAGTCGTTCAATGCATCCACCAGGCAGGCGAATTATACCACCGCCTCGTCATGGTGGTCGCCCCGGCCGGTTCGGGCAAGACCGCCGCGCTGCAGGATGTTCATGAGCGCACGGCGGCTCCGCTGGTCAACGTCAATCTCGAACTTTCCCGGCGCATGCTCGACCTCACCGAGCGCCGGCGGGCGCTGCAGTTGCCTCGCATTCTCTCGGAGATTGTAGGATCAGCCGCAACCGAGGTGGTGTTGCTGGACAACATCGAGGTCCTCTTTGATGTCTCGCTCAAGCAGGACCCGCTGCGGCTCCTGCAGGGACTCTCCCGGAACAGAACGGTGGTCGCGGCCTGGAGCGGCTCCATCGACGGAGAGCACATGGTCTATGCGACGCCGGACCACCCCGAGTACAAACGATATCCCGTAAGAGATTTCCTGGTAGTGAACCCGGAGGCCGTTTCATGAAGACGAAGAACGGAAACGGAGGAGGGCGGTCGCGATGACAAATTTGCAGGACAGCAGATTTGGACGCGCCAAAGGCGCGCCCGAAGGGGGCGGGCCACGGAAGGCGAGCATCAAATATGGAGACCTGATCCAATTCGAGCCTATCGAGTCCGTGGTCCAACTACGAGACGCCGACGAGGCCGCCGCCGCCCGACAGCTTGTCCAGACCTATGTCGTCTCCGGGGAGATGGCCGAGAAGCTGATCAATCTGGTCATTCCTCAGCTTCAGTTCGATCAGCCCATGGACAACAAGGGGCTGCTGGTCGTCGGCAACTACGGAACCGGTAAGTCTCACCTCATGTCCGTGATCTCCGCCCTGGCTGAAAACGGCGATCTCGCAACGCATCTGAACGACAAGAGCGTGGCGGCTGCTGCGGGCAAGATCAGCGGCCGCTTCAAGGTGGTCCGGACTGAGATCGGCGCGACCACCATGTCTCTAAGAGACATCCTCGTGGCCGAACTGGAGGAGCACCTGGCCGCAATAGGTGTGTCTTATTCCTTTCCGGGCGCGGACAAGGTGTCCAATAACAAACGTTCTTTCGAAGAGATGATGACCGCCTTCCACGAAGAATATCCCGACCACGGTCTGCTGCTGGTGGTGGACGAACTGCTCGACTACCTGCGCACCCGCAAGGATCAGGAACTCATCCTCGACCTCAACTTCCTGCGCGAGATCGGTGAAGTGTGTAAGGACCTCCGGTTCCGCTTCATCGCCGGCGTCCAGGAAGCCATTTTCGACAGCCCACGTTTTTCTTTTGTGGCCGACAGCATCCGCCGGGTGAAGGACCGCTTCGATCAAATCCTCATCGCCCGCAAGGACGTCAAGTTCGTGGTGGCCGAGCGTCTGCTCAAGAAGACCGCCGAGCAACAGGTGAAAATCCGGGAGTACCTGACTCCCTTCGCCAAGTTCTACGGCCGCATGAACGAGCGCATGGACGAGTTTGTGCGCCTCTTCCCCGTGCATCCCGATTACATCGACACCTTCGAGCGGGTCACCGCCGTGGAAAAGCGCGAGGTGCTCAAGACCCTGTCTCTGGCCATGAAGAAGCTCCTCAACCAGAACGTGCCCGACGACCGGCCCGGGGTCATCGCCTATGACGGCTACTGGACGACCTTGCGCGAGAACCCGTCGTTCCGCGCCGTTCCGGACATCAAGGCGGTCATCGATTGCAGCATGGTGCTGGAGTCGCGCATCCAGCAGGCCTTCACACGCCCGGCCTACAAACCCATGGCGACCCAGCTTATCCACGCTCTGTCCGTCCACCGGCTCACGACGGGCGACATCCACGCCCCCCTGGGCGCGACGGCGGAGGAACTGCGCGACGGGTTGTGCCTCTTCCAGCCGGGCATCGAGGAACTGGGCGGCGATCCGGCCGACGACCTGCTCTCCCAGGTGGAGACCGTCCTGCGGGAAATCCACAAGACGGTCAGCGGCCAGTTCATTTCGTCCAATCCGGACAACCGCCAGTATTACCTGGACCTCAAGAAGACCGACGATTTCGACGCCTTGATCGAGAAGCGGGCCGAGAGCCTCGATTCCTCGCAGCTCGACCGCTATTACTACGAGGCGCTCCGGCGGGTCATGGAATGCACGGACCAGACTTACGTCACGGGCTACAAGATCTGGCAGCACGAGCTCGAATGGCTGGAACGCAAGGCCGCGCGACTGGGATACCTTTTCTTCGGCGCGCCCAACGAACGCTCCACAGCGGCGCCGCCGCGAGACTTCTACCTCTATTTCATCCAGCCCTTTGACGCGCCGCATTTCAAGGACGAGAAGAAACCCGAGGAGCTGTTCCT